>Ga0180431_10004611_pt1 | contig 17126 bp, 14 predicted proteins | sample SS_ome_11_FD_132459 | JGI IMG/M metagenome (GOLD analysis project Ga0180431, IMG submission 132459) | Hypersaline lake sediment archaeal communities from the Salton Sea, California, USA - SS_1_MS_1 metaG | ecosystem: Environmental > Aquatic > Non-marine Saline and Alkaline > Hypersaline >... | reverse complement strand
TTAAAACCCGATGAATTACAATAAAGGAATTAAGAAATGAAGCAAAAGAATTTAATTGTCGGTTTCGTCATCGTACTTGTTTTATTTTTTAATTACTGCACAAAGCAATCCGGCTTCCCCGTTTTAAAGGGCCCGTATCTAGGCCAGAAACCGCCGGGCACTAAAGCAGAAATGTTTGCCTATGATTTACTTTCTGCCGGATACCATGAAACCCACAGAATTTTTTCACCGGATGGAAAGGAATTTATTTACACTGTGTTTTCACCGGCTGGAAGGCTTCTTGTAGAACCAAAGGGAGCGTTCGGAACAATTTTCGTTATGTATTCACGGATGGAAAATGGCCGCTGGACCGAACCGATAGAATTTTTACATGGCCGGGCCTATCGCATAAGATATCCATCTTTTAGCCCCGATGGAAACAGGCTTGTCTTCAATTCATGGGGAAACAGAACCACCCGGCCGGAAAAATCATCACTTATTTGGTATATTGACAGATTGAATGATGGCTGGAGTGAACCCCAAGAAGTTGATTTTGGTGAAGATTATCAGGGAAGAGGAACAGTACATCCATCGATAGCATCAAATGGGAATCTTTATTTTGCTCAATTCCCAGACAGAGAAAACGGATTTCTTTATGTGAGCAGATACGAAAATGGTGAGTATTCACTTCCTGAGAAATTAAGCGATACTATTAACAAGGGTTACGGTAACCATCCGTATATCGCACCGGATGAGAGTTTTATTTTATTTGATTCGGACCGTGAGGGCGGATATGGGACAAAAGATTTGTATATAAGTTTCCGTGATGAGAATGGTGCATGGATGAAACCGCAAAATTTAGGTGCAGGAGTCAATTCCCAATATGATGAGAGAAGACCTTTTTTGTCTTTTGATGGAAAATATTTGTTTTTTGCCAGCGATAGAATCAATCCGGAAAAACCAGACGGAGCAATCACTATCACACAGCTACGAAAATTAACAGATGTGCCTGCAAATAGTTACCAGCATACGTATTGGGTGGATGCAAAAATTATTGTAGAATTAAAACCGGATGAATTAAAATAGAAGAGGCAACCCATGAAGCAGAAAGCAATCCTTATCGGAATCATGATCGTACTGGTTGTGATTTTCAGCAATTGCACACAAAAATCAGATTCCTCTAACTTTAAAAGTCTTTATCTTGGACAAACTCCACCCGGCATGAACCTGGAGATCTTTGCACAAGGGATTGTCACTACAGATAAATACGAATCGGCAATTACCGTTTCACCTGACCTTTCGGAAGTATTTTTTCTACGGAAATCGCTTAACGTAGCTGATAATCGTATATGTTACAGTCGAATTGAAGAGGGAAAACTTACGATTCCGGAAATGGCACCCTTTACTTATGATTGTATAGAAGGTTACCCCTGTTTTACACCTGATGGTAAACGGCTATACTATATATCCCGGCGCCCTGTCGCGGGACAGGATACAACATCAGTATGGGGAAATATATGGTTTATCGATAAGACAAAAGACGGCTGGAGTGAGCCGGAGTATCTTGATTCTCCAGTAAATGATTTAGGTCCGCATTATTTATCTATAGATAATAAAGGAATTCTGTATTTTGGATCCGGATTGAAATGTGTTTATTATGCAGAATGGAGTGATGGTGATTACCCGGAAGCTGTTAAGCTCCCGGATGAAATAAACTGCTTTGAGAGTGTGAGCCATCCCGCGATCGCTCCCGATGGGAGCTATTTAATGGTCGATGTCTACTGGAAGGAAAATGACCGTATCGAAGGTTCTTTATTTATCAGTTTTAAACGACCGGATGGATCATGGACGAAAGTCGTTGATATGAAAGAAGTATTAAATATAACAGATTCGTATATATGGTGCACTGCTAAGGTTACACCTGATGGAAAGTACATATTTGTTGAAAGGTATATACAGGAGACGCATAAAGCAGATCTTTTCTGGATCAGCGCTGAAATTATTGAAGAATTAAAACCGGATGAATTAAAGTAGAGAAGGCAACCCATGAAGCAGAAAGTTATATTCGTCGGAATCGTGATTTTACTCTTATTGATTGTCAGCACCTGCACACGCCAATCCAACTTCCCCGTCTTAAAAGGTCCTTATCTCGGCCAGAAACCGCCGGGTATGATACCGGAAGTATTTGCGCCAGGGGTCGTGTCCGCAGAGGACCAGGAGCACAGTTCGCTGGCGTTTTCTCCTGACGGAAAAGAAATGTGGTGGAGTCTTTGGCGGTTACCCCACGATTTGGATAAATATCCCCAGGTCATCATGTATATCACATGTGAGAATAACACATGGAGTAAGCCAAGAGTGGCGCCTTTCTCCGGTAAGTACAGAGATGGCGGGCCGGCTTTCTCCCCGGACGGCAGATGCATCTATTTTTATTCGCGGCGTCCCCTTCAACCAAATACCGAAGCGATGCACGACAATGACATTTGGTACGTGGAAAGGAATGAAAACGGCTGGAGTCAACCGGTGAACCTCGGCAAACCCGTGAACACTCCTTTTGTGGAAGCCACGCCCTGTTTGGCTGCAAACGGGAATTTATATTTCACATCCGACAGAAATCGATATGACGATCCCACCGGGAATAACGATCTTTTTATATCCGAATTTAAGAATGGATCGTTCAGTGAGCCTAAGGGATTGGGCTATCCCATCAATACATCATCTGCGAGAGAATCTTTCCCCTACATTGCCCCGGACGAACGGTATATCATTTTCAGCAAAGATAACCGCAAATTCGATTCTGATGGTAATACGATTCAAGGGGATAGAAAATTAATGATTAGTTTTAAAGATGAAAACGGTCTCTGGAAAAACCCCATAGATATGGGGCCGTATTATGAAAAGGCACGATTTCCGTCCGTTTCTCCCGATGGCAAATATTTATTCTTCACTAAATTTACAGAAGAGACGAGCGAAGATTTTTACTGGGTGGATGCAAACATTATTGAAGAATTGAAATCGATGGCTCTAAAATAGGAAGACGAAGGATATGAAACAAATACCGATTAGTATCGTAGTGCTATCTGTGATACTCACATTAATCGTAAATTGCACTCAAAAAGATGACTTCCCAATCCAAAAAGGCCACTACCTCGACCAGACACCGCCGGGCATGACACCGGAGATTTTTGCGCCGGGTATTGTATCGACAGACAGAGTTGAACTAAACGCGGTCTTTTCAAAAGACGGCCAGTTGTTCTACTTCACTCGAAGGGATGACAACGGGTTATACCAGATTTGGGAAATGAGAATGGAGGAAAATCGTTGGTCAAAGCCTCGAGTCGCTCCATTCTCGGGCGTGTATGAAGAGGCGGACCCCTTTATCTCGCCCGACGGAAGATTTTTATTCTACATAACCAAGAAACCCGAAAAGACTTTTGGCCCTCCGCATGATATTTTGATGAGGGAATGGACCGGAGAATACTGGTCAGATCCTATTAATCCCGGACCGCCGCTTAATACGGAATACAACGAGATCTTCCCCTGTTTAACGAATTCCGGTACATTGTATTTTAATTCGAATCCGCCGGGTGGATTCGGACATCGAGATATTTACAAATCCGTTTGGAAAGACGGAAAATTCAGTAAACCGGAAATTGTCGGTCCTCCGATCAGTACTGAGTATAACGAAGGGGATGTTTATGTCTCGCCCGATGAATCTTTCATGATCTTCACATCTGTTGATCGTCCTGGCGGTTTTGGCAGAGGTGATCTTTATAAATCAATCTACAATAAACAAAACGAAACATGGAGTACGCCGATAAATCTTGGTGAAAAAGTGAACTCCTCGGGGTATGATTATGGTCCGTGGATGAGTCATGATAGGAAATATTTCTTCTTTACCAGGAACAATGATATCTACTGGGTGGATGCGAAAATTGTTGAAGATTTAAAACCGAACATACGAAAGTAACGGAGAGCTGTCATGGAACGAAAGTACTTTCCAGTCGGAGTTATACTTTTCTTCATTGTTTTTTCCAGCGGACTTAAAGCACACGAGTATATTCCTGGTGAACTCAGGGGTAAAAGAATCGACCAGAATATCCCGGGTAAGATCGATACATCACTGTATTCCCAGATTTTGGGAGAGGATCGTCGTATTGTCATCTCGTTGCCGAAAACATACAAGGAATTGAAGAATGCCTCTTATCCTGTGTTGTACTTGCTTGATGCGGAGCTGGATTTCGTTTGGTCGAACGGCGTTTCGACGGTTGCCGAGCTGGGCGAATCTTGCGTTATACCCGATTTGATCGTGGTCGGGATTCATAATACCAATAGAAACCATGACATGATTCCCGATAAAGTCAGCCACAAGCCTGGATCAGGTGGTTCAAAGAAATTTTTACAGTTCATCACACATGAATTGAATCCCTTTATCGAGTCTCACTACAGAACAAACAGGCTCACTATCCTCTACGGAGGTTCGAATGCGGGGCTCTTTACGGTCTACGCTCTGCTGGGATCTCAGGAAGTGATTCAGGTTGGTATAGCCGCCAGTCCGATGATTGGACACTGCAGCGATTTCATGTTCGACCACCTGAAAAAACTATTGCAGAGCAATCATATCAGTGAACGGATCTTATTCATGGTTTATGGAGAAAATGACTCGAAACGAGTCGTTGATTATGTGCCCGAATTCCTCGAATCCATCAAGAATAAAGCCCTAGGCAGCATTCGCTCCAAAATGGTTATATTGGAGAATGAAGGCCATGTGCCTCCGACGAGTCTTCGGCTTGGTCTTGTCGAAATTTTCAAGCAATCATTTAATCCGATTGAGTTAAGATAAGCGAGACGGAATATGAAACGAACAGCTATTTTTATCGAAATCTTATTTTATAGAATATTTCTCGATATTCATTCAACAAAAAGGAGTAAAAGGCCATGAAAAAAACCATCTTGTTTGCGATGCTTATCGTTCAGCATATGACCCTCATCGCATCCACAGAGCCGATTGTAGAAGCTGCTAAGAACGGTGATTTTGAGACCGTAAAGACGATACTGACACAGGATCCTTCTAAACTGAATGCCACGAATGGAGATAATTACACAGCCCTGCATTGGGCCTGCACACGCGCTCATTGGGATGTTGCTAAGTATTTGATCGAAAAAGGTGCGGACATGAATGTGGTCGGAGGAGACGGGGGAACGCAGATCAACTGGGCTGTGCATCATGATAACGTGGAGTTCATTCAATTCATGGTCGAAAAAGGAGCCAAACTCAACATTCAAAACCAGTGGGGCATGACCGAACTCCATACCGCTATCTGGCGAGGCTGTATCCATGTGGTGGAGTATCTCCTGGATCACGGGTCTGACCCGATGATCAGGACCAAAGAAGGCTGGACAGCCATGCATTATGCTTTTCGTAGCGGCCACGACAACGTCATAAAGATGCTGAAGGATAGAGGCCTCTCTACAGATGTTCAAGACAATCAGGGCCGGTATCCAATGCACCTCTATTTTAAGAAACCGAACCCCATCGAGCTGTCAGATAGTGAATTGGATGAATACGAGGGAAAATACTATATCGGGGATTACCTGCTCCTGGAAATCTGGAGAGAAGGCCACCGATTAAAAGTCATGGAGTTCAGTCCCGATGAAATCTACCCCGTTGCCAAGGATTTCTTCTATTTCAAACAGGTGCCCTGGACCTTGATATTTACCCGTGATGACGAAGGAAACGTTCATCATGCTCAGCTCTCGTTCATACGGCGATCTTACACCATCGTTAGAAAATGAGTGAGGGTTGAAACTTTGTTATTGGCCGACTCGTTTCATTTTTAAAATATTTGTTTGCTGAAAGGGAAAACGCCTTTCGAAATATTGAGAGGAAGACCAGCGCAGGGTTCACTCGTTTCCTACGTGAGTTGATCTGATGGGTGATCATTCATAACGTAATGCATCGACGGGATTGGCTCGGGCCGCCTTCATGGCTTGAACGCTGATGAATGCAGCAGCCACGACCAGTGTGGATAGACTGGCAAGAATAAAGATGCCCGGTCGAAGCGACGTTCGATATGAAAAATCCATGAGCCAGCGGCGTAGGAACCACCAAGCCATGGGCCAGGCAATCCCGTTGGCGATGACGACCCATTTGAGAAAGGATTGAAGGAGATTCCAGACCAACCTGCCTTCGGAAGAGCCCAGGACTTTACGGATGCCGATCTCCTTTGTCCGTCGGGCCACCATGAACGAGGCCAGTCCCAGTAAACCCATCCCCGCGATCAAGATTGCCAAGCCAGAGAATACAGAAAATAGCTGTTCCATCCGCATCTCGCTTCGGTACAGTCGATCGAAGACATCATCGAAGAATTGATATTCAAACGGATAGTTCGTGGGGTGTTGATTCAAATACGATTGAATCCGGCTCAATGTCTCCGAGATAGCCTGTCCATCAATCTTGATTGATAGCCAATAATTCCAAACTTTGGGCTCGTAAAAAAGATAAAACGGCTCCACCGGCCTGTGGAGAGAATGAAAATGAAAATCCTTCAGTACGCCCACGATCCGGCCCTCCCAATCGCCGAACGCAATGAGTTCACGACCCATGGGCCGTTCACAACCAAGATCCATGAGTCTCTTCAGTGCCGTCTCATTAATCAGGATAGCCCCTTTCTTGTCTGCCGGAAATTCGCGTGAGAACTTCCGGCCTTCCACAATTTCCAGACCGTAAAGATCGACAAACGTATCATCCGCAAATCCCACGTATACCGGAGCCTCTAAGTCTTCGGGCATTCCTGCCCATCGGAATCGTGTTTGAGAGTGCATCGAATTTGGCAAGGACATAGACGAGGAGACTTTGAGTACATGCGGGACTTGTAAGAGATCGTTCTTGATGATGTCCAATCTATCCCGGATTCGGGAATCGTTGATTTCGAAGACTACTATCTGATCCTTGGTATACCCCACTTTGAAATCTCGGATATAGTGAATCTGTTCCTTGACGACCAGCGTGCAAACCAGCAGGATGATAGAGACAGCAAATTGCAGGACCACGAGAATCGCTCTGAGATTGAATCGTGTGGAGCCACGAACGAACAGGGACTGTAAAACCTCTTTGGGCTCAAACCGCGAGAGGTAGAAGGCCGGGTACACACCGCTAAGAAAACCCACTCCCAGAAAGGCCAGTACGGCCCATAATGCAATAGGATACGAAAACAGGGAGGTGAGAGCGATGGAGCGTTCCACGAATCGATTGAATGCGGGTAGGACCGAGCCGACGATGACGACGGCCAGGACGAAGGCAATCCCGGTCAGGAAGAATGTCTCTCCAAGGAATTGATAACGCAGGAGGCCGCGACAAGCACCCACGACTTTGCGTATGCCTACTTCTTTCATCCGGAGCGTGGATCGAGCCGTGGTGAGATTCGTATAATTGATGCACGCCACCAGCAGGATCAGCATGGCCACCGTGCCGAATATGGTGAGGGTGTTCATATCCGTGGGGATGGCCATTTCACCATCCAGATCGGTTCTTAAATGTATCTGTCCCAACGGTCGCAGAAATAGATATGGTTTCACACCGGCATGTTCTTTCATATGGACTTCCGTAAAGGATCGCATTTTCTTTTCAAAATCCGATACATCCACATCCTCGGCGAGTCGAATAAAGGAATAGGCACCACCGCTCCATACCTGTAGATTTTGGTTGTATTTCGAGGCATACGTCTGCAGAGAAATGATAAAATCCGATGTGAATTGTGTATTCAAAGGCATGTTCGCCATCACACCACGGACGATGAGATCTGTTTCTTCATTCAGACGCAGCACCTCTCCCACGGGATTCTTCGATCCAAAATACTTCTGCCGAACCTTCTCGGAGATGACAACCGCGTTGGGGTCTGTTAACACATCGGAAGCGCTGCCGGTTGTCAGGTCGAATGCAAAGAAATCGAAAAAATTGGAATCGGCGTACAAGATGCCATTCTCGAAGAACGATTGCCCCTCAACCGTTATTTTACCTTTATAAATGCCCTTCACACGAACGTAGGATTCCACCTCTAAGAACGTCTCTGTAATGGCAGGAGCGGCACCCCACGAGGCCCAGGCCATTTTATCTTTCCCGGAATGATAATGCCCCGGCATGTGTGTTGTCAAACGGTAAATGTGTTTATGATTCTCATGAAACCGGTCGAAACTCCATTCATACCCGACATACATGAATATCAATAAAAACACGGCCAGGCCCAATGACAGACCGAATAGATTAATGAATGAGAATGCCCGGTGCTTGTTCAGGACACGCATCGCGATTCGCATATAATTCGTCAGCATGACAATCCTCCAATACAGTTGAAAACCGATAACAGCAGGCAGCGTGCGAATAAGATGTCTCCACAACCATCCCATGGCTCGACGGTGCCCATACATCCGCAATCGTCCGTCGAATTCTTCGGTCAAGTCGTCGTAAAATGATGCCTTCTGATCTCCGGCAACAAAGCGACTGATAACGCGTATAATCCAATTCGATAAAAGCGGCATGACCTGAAATCCAGGGACTATGGATTGTTGAATTTGAGATTCGTTATGCCTTTCCACACCTGCCGGTGCATCTCCTGGGCACGCCTCAGAGCTTCTACTCCTGTTTTCGTCAGCCGATAAAACGTCTTGCTACGACCACCCCGCTCGGATGTGGGTTCGCCTTTTTTACGGATCACGTAATCCTTTCGGACCAATTGCTCCAGCAGGCCATACAGCGTCCCATACGTGTAGTCCTTGTCTGCTGTTTCCAGAATATTCTGTCGAATGGTGACACCGTAAGCGTTGTTCTTTAGTCGGTAGATGGCCAGCAGGATCATCTCCTCCGCCTTGGACAGTTCTTTCATTTCAAACAGTCTCTCTTATTTATTCGGGTTGCCCGTACAAATATATCTACGGGATACCCGAATAAATTGTTTCAATATGAATGCAATTATGATTTGAGAATCCTGATTATTTTTAATCGTAACCGTCGTCATTCCCGCAGATATCTTTTATTGTCATGAGAAAAAGAGCATCGTCCAAGAAATAATTTTGAAATATAAAACGTTATCATTCGGGACTGTTATATAAATAGTATAGATAGCCATAAGTTTTTACTTGACTATAAAATGTATCTATTGGATTTTTACATCAAAGGTCCGAATTGTCTGTAGCCGTACTATCTGCCAAAGATCGTCTATTGACATATTTGGAGTATGTGTGTATATTAAATCGTTATGAATTTTATGAAAATTCGATCCATATATCATCTTTTTGAAAAATCACTCCTCGTTGAATATCTCAATCGCTTCAATGGTTTATAGACCCACCTCTATTCAGACTCCTGACCATTGTCTTGTACGTTTCTGGAAAATCGCTGTCATAAGTTCCTGTTCCATTAGAATCCATTTTGACGCGTTATCATAAGATTGTCCTTTGGATGATCTTCATATTCTGATAAAGGAGGATCGCATGCAGATTTGTGTATTAGGGTCTGGTTTGGTGGGCAAAGCTATCATCAAAGACCTTGCTCAAGAACGTGATTTTCATATCACAGCTGTCGATATAAATAAGGAAAATTTGGAAGAAGTCAAAGCTGAACAGCGGGTAAATTGTATACAGGCCGATTTGAGAGAGGCAAGCCGTCTAATGTCTTTGGTCGAAAAGTGTGACTTGGTGGTGAGTGCTGTTCCGGGATTCATGGGATTCGAAACATTGAGGACAATTATCGAGGCGGGCAAGAATGTTGTAGACATTGCTTTTTTCGGTGAAGATCCGTTTTTGCTGGATGACTTGGCTAAGAGCAAGGGTGTGACGGCTGTGGTTGATTGCGGAGTTGCGCCAGGCTTGAGCAATGTGATTGTCGGGTATTTAGATACTCAACTAGACCGGATCCATCGTTATATTTGCTATGTAGGGGGATTGCCCAAGATACGCCAATGGCCCTACGAGTACAAGGCTGTATTCTCACCAAAGGACGTGCTGGAAGAATATACCCGGCCTGCTCGTTATGTCGAGTTTGGACAAAAAGTTGTAAGGCCGGCCCTGTCTGATATCGAACGGCTCGACTTTCCGGGCATTGGCACCCTTGAGGCGTTTAATACAGACGGGCTCCGCTCGCTTGCCCAGACCATGGACATCCCCTTTATGAAGGAAAAAACATTACGTTATCCCGGTCACGCAGAATTGATGCGAGTTTTCAGAGATAGCGGTTTTTTTTCTACCAAGCCGGTGAAGATCGACGGACACACAGTCATCCCTTTGGCGTTCTCGTCTGAACTGATTTTTGATCAATGGAAGTTGAAGGAAGGTGAGGAAGACATCACTGTAATGCAAGTCATCATCGAGGGACAAAAGGGGAGTAAGCGGCTGCGTTTCACATATGATATGCAGGACACATTTGATCGGGATAGAAACATAACCTCCATGGCACGAACGACCGGTTATACATGCACGATTGTCGCACGTCAGGTGATAAATGGATTGTTTGCGCAAAAGGGAATCTGTCCTCCCGAATTCATCGGTCGAACTGAAGGGTGCTACAAGAATATGATGGAAGAATGTAAAAAGCGAAACATTCGTATGACCGAAACCGTTGTTGAGCTCGAGGATACTGAGGGGATGGAGGCGCACTGATGGGGTGTTCAACACGCGATTGATAGCACTTAATAAGTGTGGGGAAGCTTTGTGTCCAATTGGAGAGGAATAATGATTTTGAATATTTCATCCTCTCATATAAAATAAAAACTTATATTTGGAAGATAAATAATATAGCTCACCATTGACAGTCGTAGAAGCTTCCTACTTTATAAGATGCACAAGCCTATGTTTAATATATAACATGGGCTTTTTTTATAAGGATGATAGCATAGATGCGATTCCTGTTTAAGAAATGCTAATATACTTCTTGACATTTTGGAAAAATTTTCAGATTATATAGTATCTTCATACCTCTTTTCAACCATCTCTTCCATCCTGGGGAGATTGACGTCATGATCGGTAAAACCATATCCCACTACAGAATCCTCGAAAAACTCGGTGAAGGCGGTATGGGTGTGGTGTACAAGGCCGAGGACACGAAGCTCAAGCGCACCGCGGCCCTGAAATTCCTGCACCCTCACCTCACACAGGATTCCGAGGCAAAGAGACGCTTCATCAAGGAAGCGCAGGCCGCATCTGCGCTGCAGCATAACAACATCTGTACAATCTATGAAGTCAATGAAACAGATGAAGGACAACTCTACATCTCCATGGAGTATTTGGGCGGGAAAACGCTGAGAGAAAAAATATCCGGTAAGGGCGAGACGACGTCGCCCCTACAAATCGAAGAAACCGTGGACATCATTACCCAGGCGGCCCGGGGCCTGGAAAAAGCCCATAAGAAAGGTATCGTGCACCGGGATATCAAACCTGCCAACATCATCATCACAGAAGATGGTGTGGTAAAGATTGTGGACTTTGGCCTGGCCAAACTGACGGGAAAGACAAAGCTGACAAAAACCGGCACGACGCTGGGTACTGTGGCTTACATGTCTCCGGAACAGGCAAAAGGAGGAAAGGTCGATCATCGGACGGATATCTGGGCGCTGGGGGTGATCCTCTATGAGATGCTCACCGAACGCCTTCCCTTTGAGGGCGAGTACGAACAGGCCGTGATCTATTCCATTCTCAATGAACCGCCCAAACCGGTCTCCGACCTGCATTCCGATGTCCCCGCACCACTGGACCAGATCTTGAGCCGGGCGCTGGAAAAGGATCCGGATAAACGCTATCAGCATATCAAGGAGCTGCTGGACGATCTGGATTCACTGTCAGCGGGTATCGTGCCCGAAGCCATTCAGGCGCGGATGCGGAAAGCAAAGATTAGCAGGGCGAAGAAATACATCTTTACCGGAATAACCATCATTGCGTTTTTACTTATTGTAGGCCTATTCATCGTACCCCGGCTATTTCATTCCGGAGACGAAATTGACAAATCCATTGCCGTTGTCCCCTTTCACTACTTGAGCGATGAACCGGACAAACAGTACCTGGCCGATGGGGTCATGGACGCTATTCTGCTTAATCTATCCAAAATCGAAGATCTACGGGTGGTATCCAGAACCTCGGTGGAACAGTACCGGGAAACCGATAAAACGGTGAATGCCATATGCCAGGAACTGGGCGTGGCCTATCTATTGGAAGGCAGCTTTCAGAAATTCGGGGATATGGCCAAGTTGATTGTCCAGCTCATCAAACCGGGGAAGGAACAACATGTCTGGGCCAATGAATATGACCGGAACTGGACCGAGATCTTTTCCGTCCAGAGCGAAGTGGCGCAGAGGGTTGCCAGAGAACTGCAAGTGGCCATAGCCCCTGAAGAGAAACAGCTCATCGAAAAAATACCAACCACTAATATGACGGCTTATGATTCGTATCTTCAAGGCCAATTCCATTTCAATAAAGTAACTCTAAAGGACTTGGATACGGCCATGCGATACTTCGAGCTGGCCATAGAAAAAGATCCTGAATTTGCCGAGGCTTATGTAGGCATTGCAGGTGTCTGGGTTTGGCGTCAGCAGTTTATGGTGGTCTCTGCTGATGAGGCAGCCACCAAAATAAAGGAAGCTTGCGAAAGAGCCCTTGAATTGGACAGCTCCCTATCCGAAGCCTATGAGATGCTGGTAGGTTTGTATGCCTGGGGGAATTGGAACTGGAAGGCCGGTGAAGAAGTGCTACAAAAAGCGATATCCATCAATCCCAACTCGGCGTCGGCCCACTCATATTATGGGTTTTTACTGAGCATACTGGGACGGACGGAAGAAGCCGCGGGACATATGGAACTGACCCTGAAGCTGGATCCCCATGATCTCTTTGTAAAGTACTTATATAGTATTCATTTATTATACCTGCGCCGCTATAACGATTGTATCTCTGTCTGCCGTGAAGTGCTTGATAAGAGTCCCACTTATTTTTTAATCGCTGAACCGCATTATAAGGCATTCTATTTAACAGGAAGATACGAAGAATCCCTTGAAGCAATGGAATTATATTATAGGGCTCATTTGGTCGATTTTGACCACGCCTTTGATCAATATGACAAGCTGGGATATATCGGCACCTTGAACCTCGAAATCGATACACTTCTGGCGCAGTCAAAATCAAAATCTGTTCCCCCCGCACGTTTTGTTGATTTGTATTGCTATACCGGGAATAAAGAGCGGACTCTGTACTGGCTGGAGAAAGCCTACGAAATGCGTGACCTCGATTTGCCCTGTGCTTTGACACTTCCTGATCGCGACATCCTGCACGACGAACCGCGGTTCCAGGAATTGCTGAAAAAGATCGGATTGCAATCATGATCGGCAAAAACTTATCCCATTATAAAATCCTCGAAAAGCTGGGCGAAGGTGGCATGGGTGTGGTTTATAAAGCCGAAGACACGAAGCTCAAGCGCACAGTTGCCCTGAAATTCCTACCGCCGGAGCTGACTCGTGATGCAGAGGCTAAGCAGCGGTTCGTTCATGAAGCGCAGGCGGCATCGTCTCTTGACCATCAGAATATTTGCACGGTTCATGAAATAGACGAGACCGAGGACGGGCAGACGTTTATCGTCATGGCCTGCTATGAAGGGGAAACACTGAAGGATAAGATCCTAAGAGGTCCGTTGAAATTAGAAGTAGCGGTCAACATTGCCATACAAGTGGCAGAGGGTTTGGAGAAGGCACATAAGAAAGGAATTGTACACCGGGATATCAAACCGGCAAACATTTTCGTGACCGAAGATAGTGTGGTTAAAATCGTCGATTTTGGCCTGGCCAAGCTGACGGGAAAGACAAAGCTGACAAAAACCGGCACGACGCTGGGTACTGTGGCTTACATGTCTCCGGAACAGGCCCAGGGGACCGACATCGACCTTCGGACCGATATCTGGGCATTGGGGGTTATTCTCTATGAGATGCTGGCAGGAGAACATCCTTTTAAGGGCGACTATGAGCAGGCAGTGGTGTATTCAATCTTGAACGAAGAGCCGGAGTACATCACAAAAGTTCGCGGTGAGGTGCCCAGTCAGATAGAACGGATTCTGGAGAAAGCGCTCAATAAAAATCCTGAGAAACGCTTTCAGACCATGGAAGAGATGCTCTGGGAATTGCAGAATATTGCCGAGGAATTCAAAGAAGGCCGACGCAAAAAATCCCCGATTTTTAAGTTGGGGAGAAAACAGCGCAAATATGTTTATAGAGCATCAGTAGTTGTTTTTTTGGTGATAGCCTTGGGAATTTATTTATGGCAGAGTAAGGTTGCAGAAGCGGCCCCTATCTCTATCGCGCTGTTACCGCTGGAGAGTCTTACGCCCGACACTGAGCAGGCATGGTTTACCGACGGTATGACGGACGCGCTGATTACCGACCTGGCCAAAATCAACCGGTTACGTGTCATTTCACGTCGCTCGGTAATGCGTTATAGGGGAACGAACAAGGCGCCACCTGATATTGCTGAAGAATTGGGTGTTGCATACGTAATCGAAGGCTCCGTTGTCAAGATGGGTGACCAGGTCAAGGTCTCTGCCAGGTTGATCGATGCGCTCAAGGATGAGTACCTATGGGCCGAGGATTACGAGCGTGAGTTCAATAACATTTTGGGATTGCAGGGCGAGATCGCACAGGCAATAGCAGGTCAGATCCAGGTCAAGCTAACGCCACAAGAGAAGACGCACCTTTCCAGCGCCCGCCAGGTTAATCCCGAGACCTACGAGGCTTACCTCAAGGGAATGTACTACGTGTATAGACGTGATTACGAACAAGGCATTGCCTATCTCAACAAGGCTATTGAGATGGATCCGGCGGATCCCCTGGCGTATGCGGGACTGGCACACGGTTACGCCACAATCGGACATAGCATTGAGGCTCTACCGGACGCTTTGTCAAGAGCTCGTGCGGCAGCTGAGAGGGCAATTAAACTCGACTCGACACTTGCCGAGGTACATGCAACCCTTGGTATGGTCAAGAGCTACTATGAATGGGATTGGGAGGGCGCAGAGCGGGCCTTCTTGCATGCCGATGAACTGAATCCCAATCTGGCCATGAATCACTACCACTATGCGTGGTATCTCGCTCTTTTCGGGCGCATGGATGAAGCCATAACGGAACATAAACGTGCGCAGGAACTGGATCCGCTAACGCCCCTTCACACGTCCTGGCTGGGAGGGCTGTACTGGATGGACAACAGATATGAAATGGCGATAGAAGAATGCCAGAAGGCATTCGAATTGGATCCCGATAATTGGGCTGGATTGTTAGTCTTGGGAGACGTTTTAACCGAAACGGGTAGGTATGAGGAAGCTATCACGGCACACCAAAAGATAGCCCGCTCTTTATGGCCTCTTGGGCGCACTTATGCGCTTGCTGGACGGATGGATGAGGCGAGGAAGATACTTGCTGAATTAAAAGCAAAGAAAGTCACACCAATGCGTGCTTTTGGCCTGGCCGTATTGTACACGGCGTTGGGGGAAAAGGATGAGGCATTCCGATGGCTGGCCTATGAACAACATCACGCTTGGGTCGCCTGGGTCAGGGTGTTGCCTTGGTTTGAGCCTCTATGGGACGATCCACGCTTCAAAAATGTGCTGCAACGAATGAACCTGCCGGAGTTGGAATGATCGGTAAAACCATTTCTCACTATAAAATCCTCTCAAAACTCGGTGAAGGCGGCATGGGTGTTGCTTATCTTGCTGTGGTCATCAATCATCAAAAGGCCATACAATATTGATCGGATAACGCAAACTCGCAGCCGTGATGTTCACGGATATTATCGGGTATACGATCCTGGTATCCAAAGACGGGGGGAAGGCATTGGCATACTTTCAATACAGGTATTCTTAAAATGAAAGGACAGACAAATGCAATCTAAACTATTTCGATGCATTTTTATGTGTATTCTGTTTTATCTGTGGAATCCAGCCCATGGTCAGGAAACAGATGTCCAGGTTCATTTTCGAGTAAAATGGGATGGCAAGGTCATTCCAGGGGTAACCCAGGTAAGTGGATTGCGGAGAGTGACCGAGGCCGTAGAACATCGATCTGGCGGAGATCCGAGTTTGATCCGTTACTCGCCCGGTCTTTCAAAGTATGTCCCCATCGTATTAAAAAGATCGCGTACCCATGATAAGGAATTTGAACAATGGGCCAATAAGGTTTGGAATTTGGGTTCCGGCTTGGGTACGGAGGTTTCTCTACAGGATTTTAGGAAGGACATCATCATCGAAATCTATGATGATACGGGACGGGTGTTGATGGCTTTCAAGGTCTACAGGAGTTGGCCGTCAGATTACATAGCCTTGACCGATCTTGATGTCGACAAAGAGACATTGGCCATGGAGGTGCTTACTCTGCATCATGAGGGCTGGGAACGGGATTATAGTGTAGAATAGTCATGAAGAAATCAAGATACTGTCAACAAAAACATGGGAGGTTGTCATGTCCTTGAAAGGGTTGTTCAGGTTTGCAGGCATGATACTCGGGTTTCTCCTTCTCTGTCCGACCATCGGCAGCGCTCAGCAGTTTTCAGTGAATACCCATCGTTTCGATCCTTATAAAAAATTCAAATTCCGCGTGAAATGGGACGGCCGTTATGTTCCGGGTATTATTCATATCAGCGGTTTGAATCGAACCACATCTGTCGTTACTCACCGAGAGGGCGGCGACCCGAATGTGGTTCGAAAATCGCCGGGTATGACGACGTATGAACCCATCACACTGGAAAGGGGCCGCACACACGATGCCTCATTTGAAAGATGGGCAAATAAGGTCTATCATTACGGTTCGGGTTCTGGTGCCGAGTCATCCCTGGAAGATTTCCGTAAGGATATCATCATCGAGTTGTATAACGAAGCAGGGCAGCTCGTCATGGCATTCAGAGTGTATCGCTGCTGGCCGTCCAAATACAGCCCGTTGCGAGGACTCGACGCCTCAAGCAGGGATATCGCACTGGAAACGATGATGTTGGAATACGAGGGATGGGAAAGGGACACCGACGTGATGGAGCCCAGTGAACCTTCATTTACCGTACCGCGATAAAGGCGTATCAGAGGAGATCGATTACACAGTTGATCGACCAACGCAAAGTCGCCGCTGTCATGTTCACGGACATCATCG
>Ga0180431_10004610_pt1 | contig 17130 bp, 12 predicted proteins | sample SS_ome_11_FD_132459 | JGI IMG/M metagenome (GOLD analysis project Ga0180431, IMG submission 132459) | Hypersaline lake sediment archaeal communities from the Salton Sea, California, USA - SS_1_MS_1 metaG | ecosystem: Environmental > Aquatic > Non-marine Saline and Alkaline > Hypersaline >... | reverse complement strand
TAAGTCAGCGGCATGTCCACGTCGGTCGCCAGGGACAGATCCATTCCGGCCGTCTTGCCCGTCACGGCTGCGGCGCACCCGAAGTCCAGGTTTGCACCGGACCCGCGGTCCCGGTAAGGCACCGACACGCGCAGTGCGCCGTCCCGGACCTCCTCGGCCGGCTTTCCGCCTCCCATCCACGCGTAGCCCGGCCCGTAGACGGTCGTGCCCAGCGTCAGGAGCAGCCCGCCGTCCTTCACCAGGAGGAACTGCAGTCCCCCGCGTGCGGCGAGTTCGTAGTCGGCCAGTGCGTCGCCTGCGCCGAAACCCCAACCCGCCGTCAAGGCGAGCCCCAGTGCCAGAAAAGCGCTCAGACAGGTGCGGACCTTCATCTCTGCCTCCCTCTCATTCGTGATGGGCCTCGAAATGCCCGTGAAACAGAACGGGCCGGCCCTGTCCCCCTAAGGCGCTATTGCAGAACCCGCTCCGTCGGCCCGAGGCCGAGCGAGGGCGTCGAGGGCAAGGAGGCCGAAGCAGGCGATTCAAAGGCCAGAATCGTCGATGCAGGCCGACACAGCCCATCCACGCGCGCAGCCGGCCGAAGCCAGGATGGGGTTTTGCAATAGCGCCTAAGATACACGCACGTTTGGCGACGCACAAGCAAGAGAGCGCCGCAGCCGGGCGCTTCCGCCACGAGGTCTTGTCGCCTTGCTTTGAAGCCGCTTACAGGGTACGACTCACGCCCTGTCTTGACAACACCTGGAACCAGCAGAGCCAAATCATGCCACGCAAGACAGTCGCCGACAAAGCCTGCCCAGGCCGGACTCCGCCCTCATCGTCAGCACGGCGTAGCCGCAGCCTCTCGGCCGCCCCGAGCACCGCCGGCGTGAACCTGCGGAGCTGCTCAAAGAGCGGGACGCGGCGCTTGAAACCAACGTCACGATCTGCCCATCATGTGGTGGCGGAGTCACCGGCGGGTGATAGCGCCGAGTGGCCAGCGTGCGACGCCACGTGCGGGGCGGGACTGGCGTGCGGGATGCCCGTGGTCCTCATCCGGCCGGGGACGGAGGCGTCCGAGGTATCGGCAGGAGTCATCGTCCGCGGCAAGGCCGACGTGCCCGAGCGCCTGCACGTTACAGAGCTGCCTGCTTCACGGTGCGCGCGCGTCCTGTACAGGGACCCGCGGAGGGCGCGGGGTAAGCGACGGCACCTGGGAACTGGTGTTTGTGCTGGAGTAGCAAAGGCATGCTCGTAATAGACGACACGTCGCTCCCCGACGCGTTCGACAACGTGGAGATCGTCCGCCGCTTCGGCCGGCGGCCCATCAGTCACGCGTTCCACGACGTCGACGGCACGCACTCGCTCATCCGCGACTGGGCGCCCCCAATGAGCCTGCTCTTGCGCACGGTCATCGAGGAGGGCCTGCCGGAGGGGTACGACGACGAGGAGAACGCTCGACGGCTGACCGGCCGGCTGCAGACCGACAGCACCACCTCAGCCGGCGTGGAGCGGATGGAGGAGACGGACCGATTCTGCGTGGAATCGGCGGGGCTCTCGGCGCTGACGCAGATGGAGTGGGCGGTCCGGCGGGCGATCGAAGAAGGGACCATTCCGGCGGAGCGCGTCGGCCTGACCCCGCAGGCAGAGCGCACCAACGCGGAGATCGTCCGGCGCATCTGGGCGGGCGAGGAGCGGTTCGACGCCGCGGCCGATCCGCCGGCGCTGGTGCGCTTGCTGGCCGAGCACGCGCCGCGGCTCTTCCAGCTGTACGAGAGGGTCCTGGACGGCGCCTGCCGCGACGCCAACCTGACCGCTGCCCGCAGGGACCCGGCTGCGTGGCGCGTGCCCGGCGCGCTGGAGTTCATGCGGATGCTGCGCAACTTCGGCGCGGTGAACTACTTCATCACCGGCGCGGTGATCCCCGTGAACGAGCGCGGGCAGCCGGAGGGCGGCATGTACGAGGAGGTCCTGGCCGTGGGGTTCGACGTCGGTCCCGGGCGCATGGTGCAGGCGCTGCACGGTTGCAGGTGGGACCGGAAGACCCCCAAGTACGAGGTGATGCGGCGCCTCTGCCGCGAGGAGAACATCGAGCCGGCAAAGGTCCTGGTTGTGGGCGACGGGCGCGGCGAGATCGCAGCCGGGGCCGCCATGGGGGCGGTCACCGTCAGCCGGCTGCCAGCAGACGCTGCCCGGCAGCGCGAGTTGCACCGGTCCCTGGGAACGAACGTGATCCTGGCGGACTACACGAGCGAACGCCTGCCGCAGCTGTTTGACACGCAGTAAGGGCCTCGCCTCCGCCTCTGGGCGGCGTGAACCACTGCGGCGAAGCAGCAGGGGAGGGGGGGCGTTGGTCAGAAGGGCTGCTTCGCTCGTGTGCCCGTGCGGCGCATCTAACCGCACCATTGCCAACATCTGAGAGTCCAGTCGTCTCCCTCAACGGCAACACCGCCGGCGAAGCCCGGAGCGAAGCGGAGGCTGCGGAGCGACCAGTGCGGGGTCCCTTCCACACAGAACCGGGAGCCGGCACCTGCGGCGGGCTTGCCCGACAGGGGGGAAATGTGAAACCCGTGTAACGGCGCCGACAGGCCCTTGCCGGTTCCCTTCAGGTATGCCTCTCTGAGGGTCCACAACTCAAAGAAGGCTTCAGGTCGCCTGGCCTCCGGAACGGAACGTATCGCCTCCGCCTCCGCCCGCGAGAAGAAGCGCTCTGCGATGCGCATGACATGCAGGTCCGTACGGATCTCCTCGACGTCCACGCCGATTGCCCTGTCGCGCGTCACCGCATACGCCGCGAGGCCGTTGGAGTGGGACATGTTGAAGCGCAGACCCGCTCCGTCCGATTCAGGCGCAAGGGAGGGCTTCCCCTGTGGCCCGTATGAGAAACGCAACTCCTCCGGGTCCACGCCGACATAGGCGCCAAGTATGGCCCTCAGTATCGCATGTGCCCTGACGAAGTGACGGCGATCCGACTCGAAGGCGAATCGCTCGGCGCGGAGGCGTTCCTGATCGTCAAGTGTCCGCGCCAGTTCCTCCACGGCAGGTGAGGTGTTGCTGAGGTCCGCTCGCCAGACGTGCACCTCTTCGTGGATCAGGGTCAGGGCACGCGGCGGCCGAGGCCATTCCAGCGGCATCGCTCCGCAACCGCCAGATTCCAGATGTGTCGATGCATCCTTCGACCTCATCGCCCCTCACTTCGAAGCGGCGTCACGAACCGCCATGATGTATTCGCCGAGCTTCTCGGCGAGCACAGGGACGTGCGGCTCGCGAAGGGCATTGGTGTGATCGCCGGGCACCACGTGCAAGTCCACGCCGCCGGCAGCGACTTTGCGCCAGCCCAAGCGCGGATCGAACAGGGGGCCCCAGGGCGTTCCAGACCCCAGGAACAGGACGACGCGGCCCGGATACGGCTGCGGGACGTACCGCGGCAGGGACTCGCGGTAGGCCGCACGGATCGGCGTCCAGTAGTGCTCAACGATGGCATCTTCAGCCGCCTGGCTGGCCGGCGGCGGCCCCTCAATCGCCAGGCGCTTCGCGGTCTTCAGCCTGCCGAGGATGTACGGGAGCTTCTCCCGAAACTTCAGCCGCCAGAAGGTGCGCACATGGTGGACAATCCGACGCGCTACACGGGCCGGCCAGCGGCGCAGCAAAGCGTTGACGCGCCGCGCACGCGGAATCGACGCGTACGGAGTGTCAATCAGGGCCAGCAAGGCAACTTCCTGTCCCTGCCTAACGAGCTGCTGCGCCACTTCGAAGGCAACCACTCCGCCGGCACACATGCCCCCCACCAGATACGGGCCGTCCGCCTGCACTTTCCGTATCTCGCCTACGTACCGTGCGGCCAGAGTGGGAACGTCCGGCGCGGGGTTGTCAGGCCCGATGAACCCCAGGGGATGGAGGACGTAGAGCGGCTGGTCTGCGCCCAGGCAGCGCGAGAGGTCCACGTACGCGAAGGCGTCCTGCGCGGCCACGCAGAAGAAGGGAGGCCCGTCCCCGCCCGTCTCAAGGCCCACGATCGGTGACAGACTCGTCGCCCAACCTTCCCCCTCCAAGACGCGCGCCAGCTCCTCGACCGTGGGCGATTCGAACAACGTGGCCGGCGGAAGCGCCTTGCCGAAGGCCGTCGCGATATCAGCGACCAGGCGTGCGGCGAGAAGCGAGTGTCCGCCCAGGTCGAAGAAGTCGTCCTTCACGCCGAGGCGTGGAACGTCGAGGACCTTCTGCCATATCTGGGCGAGCTGGCGTTCCATCATGTCCCGAGGCTCGACGCTCGCCGCCTCCGTTGCGGGAGGGCGGCGGTCCGGGGCCGGGAGCGCATTGCGGTCCAGCTTGCCGGTCGGCGTCTTCGGGAGGGACTCCAGGGACACAAACAACGTGGGGACCATGAAGTGCGGCAGCTTGCCGCCCAGGAACCTGCGCATCTCGCCCACGGCCGGCGTGTGCGCCGGATCGGACGGGACAAGGTACGCCACCAGCTCCCTGCCGCCGCGCCCGTCGTCGTGCGCCACCACGGCAGCGTCCCTGACGTGGGGATGTTGAAGCACCGCCTTCTCCACGGAGGCGGTCTCGATCCTGTATCCCCTTATCTTTACCTGGAAATCCTTGCGCCCGACGTGGTAGAAGCAGCCCTCCGGGGTCCTGTAGCCGAGGTCGCCGGTCAGGTAGGTGCGGGCGTCGCCGCCATCGGGGTCGGGCAGGAAGCGCTCCGCGGTGAGTTCCGGCTTGCGCCAGTATCCGGGGGAGAGGTATCGGCTCCTGAACGCGATCTCGCCGACCTGCCCCGGGCCCAGCTCGTTGCGCTCCTCGTCCAGGACGAGGATCTCCGCATCCTCACTGGCGTAACCGGCGGGCACGCGGTCATCCATAAGCTCGCTCTGCTTGTCAAGGAACATCCTGGTGCCCGTGCCGCTGCCCTCCGTGCACTTCATGCTGACGCGCAGGAGACAATCCGCTGGGAAATGGCGTCTGTACAGCTCCACGTCCCGCATGCGGATGGTCTCCCCGCCCAGGGAGACCAGGCGCACCTTCGGGAACTCCTCCCGGCCGGTCAGCGTGCCGGCAAAATCGCGGAACAAGGAAGCGACGGAACGGTAGACCGTAATCTGCTCCTCGATCAGCCACTCGGCCAGCGCCCCGAGGCCCCGCCGTGGCACGTTGAACGGCAGCACGGCGCCGCCGGTCAGCAGGGGATCGAAGACGGATGGCTGCGCGGCGCCGAAGCTCAGAGAGCTGAGCAGCGTCCCGCGGTCCTCCGCGCAGAAGTGCGCGTCGTTGATCGCCATCATCCGACCGTGGAGTTCGTTGCGGTGAGTGTTGATGACGCCCTTGGGCCGGCCGGTCGAGCCGGAGGTGTACAGGATGGCCAAGTAGGCGTCGGGAGGCACGCTCAGGCCGGGGTTCCCCTCGGGCAGTCCGGGCGGCAGGTCGTCCAGGTTGATCATCGGCCTGGCGTCCCCCGTCAGTTCCCGCAACGAGGAGACGTTCCCCTCGCTGGTCACGACGAGGTCGGCCTGCGAATCCTCCAGCACGTACCGGATGCGTTCAGGGGGCAGCGCCGGGTCGAGCGGCACGTAGAACTTGCCCGCCTTCAGCGTGCCGAGAATCCCCACGATGGCGGGAAGGCCGGTCTCCAACACGACCAAGACGGGCTCCGACTCATCCCCACGCTTGGCGAGAATGGCGTGCGCAAGCCGGTTGGCCGACCGGTTCAACTCCTCGTACGTCACCTCCGTCGCGCCGTCCTTCACGGCCAGGCGGCCGGCGTGAATCGCGACCTGCCGCTCGAACCGTTCGAAGATGGCCCCTTCGACGTCTTCCGGCGGGAATGGCACGAAATCGTTGCGGGGTTCGACGCTTGGGACGGACAGGCCGTGCGCGGCGCGCCCCGCCACCTCGTCCGCGGGGGGCTTGACATTCGATGGTGCGGTCATCGGTCAACTCCGACTGAACAAGTGACACTTCCGAGCCGGCAGAGCGGCCATCTCAAACCCTCAGTTCAACCTGCCAGGGCACAAGCCGGGGCATCGTGCGTTTCAGCAGAGCATTGAACGCGACACCCAGAAAGACCGTCACCGCCACGGCTGCGTACAGCTCTTCGGTGCGCATCGTCTCCCAGGCGAACCAGATCATCGCTCCGAGCCCCCTGCGCGCAGTGAGCAGCTCAACGGCGACGACAATGTGCAGCGCGGAGTTGAACCCCAACCGCACCCCTGCCAGGATCAGGGGCAGGCTGCCCGGCACCACTACGTGCGTGAAGACTCTCAGCGGGCTGGCGTTGTAGTTCGCCGCCACTTCGAAGTAGATGGGCTTTATCTGCCGCACTCCTGCCATGGAGCTGATGAGCATGGGGAAGAATGCCCCCAGGGCGATGATTGCCAGCTTGGGCGCCTCCCCGAGACCCAGAATGATCATGAATATGGGCAGCAGTGCCATCTTCGGCGCGGGATGGAATGCCGCCACGACCGGGTCCAGCAGGCGGCGCAGCGGGCGCAGCCACCCCATCAGGAGACCCAGACAGAGGCCCGGCACAGCGCCCAGCACAAACCCGGACAGCAGACGCAGCAACATGATCCCCGTGTTGGCCGGCAGTTCGCCGCTGACCACGAGGCGACAGAATGTTCGGGCGATCATCGAGGGCGCGGGGAAGAACAGCACGGACACCAACCCCAGGCGCGCAGCCAGTTCCCAGGCGCACAGGGCCGCAGCAGGCATGGCAAGCCACAACCAGCGACTTCCATCCGCCGGCCGGACCTCGATCTGGTCGCTCAGTCCCTGACCCACAGCGTCCTCCGCACCTCCTCCTGGAGTATCTGCCATATCTGCTCGACCAGGTGCATCAGCTCCGGCTGGTCGACGTTCGCAGGATGCCTGGGCCGGCCGAGAGGGACCGGTATCTCCTGCCGGATCCGCCCGGGATGCCCGCTCATGACCAGCACGCGGTCACCAAGCGAAACCGCCTCGCGGATGTCGTGCGTGACGTAAACGACAAGCGTCTTGTGCTCTTTCCATATCCGCAGCAGCTCTTCCTGCAGCACCAGCTTCGTCTGCGCATCCAGAGAACCGAAAGGCTCGTCCATCAGGAGGATCTGCGGGTTGGACGCCAAGGCCCTGGCGATGTTGGCGCGCTGGCGCATGCCGACAGAAAGTTCATGGGGATAGTTGTTAGCGAAAGAAGCCAGCCCGACCTTCTCGATTAGGACCAGCGCCTGGTCGTGCCGCTCCCGGCGTTTCGAGCCAAGCGCCTGAAGCCCGAACGCAACATTGTCAAGCAGCGACTTCCACGGAAAGAGCCCATCCTCCTGGAACACCAGTGCGGCGTGCGGCTCGTCTGACCCCTGCGCCTCACCGAGAGCGATGTCGCCCGACGTCGGTTCGAGCAGGCCGGCAATCAGCCGCAACAGAGTGGTCTTCCCGCAGCCGCTTGGACCGACGATGCAGACGAACTCCTCTTCATGCGCGCTGAAGGTCACGTCCTCAAGGGCGCGGATGGGCCCGTTGAGCGTGCCGAAGACCTTGCTCACGTTGCGGCATTCGAGACTCATGGGGCTACTCGGTTTCCTCGGTCGCCTCGTCGAGCACCTCGCAGGCGTACTCCGCGAAGCTGGGGTCCCAGAACTCTTGCGGGGTGATGATCCTGTCAACCAGTCCCTTCTCAGCGGCCCATCCCTGGAAGTCCACGACGCTCTGCACGTTGATGGACCCGTCCTCATGGCAGGGAACCCAGTGCGCCTTGCTGAGAAGCTCCGGGTCGAGCCGCGTGCACTTGGCGAGGAGAGCCAGATTGCGTTCGGTCTTCCCAAGGCTATACTGCCGCACCCCTTTGAGGTAGGCCACCATGAACCGCCTTCCTGCTTCGGGATTCTCCACCAGCAGCGACGGGCCAAACAGTACGCAGGCAATCTGGCCGTCCGGCATGACCTCGAAGTCCGAGACCAGAGTCGTGCCGTAGCCCCCCTCCACCGTGCGGGTCACCCACGGCTCCGCCATGACGGCAAGGTCCATCACCCCCTGTTCTGCCGCGCCGAACCGGGCCGCGGCCGGAGCGTAGGAAAGCTCCACGTCCTCCGGCCCCAGGCGGAGTTTGCGCAGAGCGAGGTCGGCGAAGTAGCCTGCCGTGTTATCCTGGCTGCCAAGGAGCCTTTTCCCCCGCAGTCTGGCCGGCTCTGACAGGGCTCCCTGCTCTGCCAGTTGCTTCCCAACCAGCATCGCGGTGTATGGGCGGGGCCCTCTGGTGACGTGGCCTTTGCCCGCCACGATCCTGACATAGGCGCCTTGCGCGATGCTGTTCAGAAGGCCGGCAGTAAGTGTGCCGGCCAGTACGTCCAGTTTACCCTGCACCAGGGACGGCAGCCCGTGCGCCGACTTCGTCAGGCTGATAAACTCGATTTCGATGTTCTGCTCCGCGAAATAGCCCTCTTCCTGGGCGATGAGCAATGGAGCAAAGGACATATAGGGGAAATAGACCACCTTGAGCTTCACCGCCCGTTGCCCGGCGGCGTCGGGACGCTCCCGGCAGCCCTGAAAAGATGACGCCAGCATCACCGACAGCGCGAGGACCAACCCGGCAGGCAGGTGTCTCCGTCGGCTGTCAGGACGGTCATCGGCAGGGCGTGAACCATACATCCGAAATCACCTCTCCAGTGGGTGGCCCGCGCGGAGAGAATGTTCCAAGGCGCCTCCGACCGCAGCCAGGGCGCGGACCGGCCCGCTCGGAGTGGCGGGCACATTGCTCGCGCTGGGGAGATGGAGGCCCATGCCCTACTCGACCTCCCCGTTCGTCCCGTCAAGCACGCCGCAGGCGTACTGCGCGAAGCTCGGATCCCAGAACTCCTCGGGGCTCAGGGTCCTGTCAACGAACCCTTTCCGCTCAGCCCAGGCCTGGAAATCCATGACGCTCTCCACGTTGATGGAGCCGTCGGCGTGGCAGGGAACCCAGTGCGCCCTGCTCAAGAGGTCGGGCTCGAGCCCCGTTGACGCGCTGATGATCGCGAGATTGCGCTCGGTCTTCCCAAGCCCATACTGCCGCACCGCCTTCAGGTAGGCCACCATGAACCGCCTTCCTGCCTCGGGATTCTCCTCAAGCAACGACGGCCCGAACCAGATGCACGCCACCTGGTAGTCCGGCATGACCTCGAAGTCCGAGACCAGAGGCCTGCCGTAGCCTGCGTCGACCGTGCGGGTCAACCACGGCTCTATCATGAGGGCAAGGTCCATCGCCCCCTGCTCCGCCGCGCCGAAACGCGACGCGGATGAAGCGAAGGAGGTCTCCACGTCCTCCGGGTTCAGGCCCAGCTTCTGCATGCCGAGTTCGATGAGGTAACTCCCCAGATTGTCTTCGGTGTGCAGAACCGTCTTGCCGCGCAGAAGGGATGGGTCCGAAAGCACTCCCTGCTCGACCATCTGGTTACCAACCAGTATAGCCATGTACGCGTCGGGTCCCCTGGTGACGTGGCCCTTGTCCGCCACCATCCGCACGTTAGCGCCTCGGGCGATGCTGTTCAGCAGGCCGGAGTTGATCACCCCCCCCAGCACGTCCACTTTCCCCTGCGCCAGCAAGGGGACGCCGTGCACTGTCCTGGTCAGGTTCACGAACTCGACGTCAAGGTTCTGTTCGGCGTAGTAGCCCTCCTCCTGGGCTATGCGCAGCGGTGCGAACGAGAGATAGGGTATATAGACCACCCTCAGCTTCATCGGCTCCTGCTCGGCGGCGGCGTCGGGACGCTCCCCGCAGCCCTGAACGCACAGCGCCAGGGAAACCGACAGGGCCATGGCCAGCCCGGCAGGCAGGCTTAGCCTTTGTCTGCAACGGAGTCCCCTGGTCTGGAGCGAATGACACACTCTCGGTGTCCGTTCTCAGTGAATGGCTCTCACGGCACGAACGCCAGCCTTCCGAGGCACAGATCACCACCTGCAAAATGCATCCGACAGGCCTGTGCAACTCCCCCGGAGACCACCTCCTGCGCCACGCTTCGCCGCACGTCTAGCCGGAACTCGCGGCGAGTTGCCACCCGACAGATCCGATCGCCGGTGCCGCAGCGAGGTTCTTATACGACGGACGCGGCCGGATGTCAACGCACTGCCAGGCTGGGCCGCCGATGACCCGGCACGCTTGCGCCTGTACGGGGCCACCCACTCCCGCCACGCTGGTGAACCGTAGGCACGCGGGAGAACGTTGACAGTGCAGTGGTGGGGTGCGATGATAGGGGTTGCAGGTGTCGGGAATGCCGCTGCTGCGTGTTGATGTTTACCTTTCTTGCGCACTAATGCACAACGAGTGTTTGGCTGCGTTGCGTCAGCACAGTCAAGGAGGAAGAGGATGGGCGCTCAGAGGGCCGCAAGGAGCCGGAACGTTCGCGGAGCAATCGGGATTCTCTGCGTGGTGGTCGTGCTCGCGGCGGCGAGTGCTGCAATGGCGGCGGACGGCGGCCGCGGTGCCGCTCCCCGCTGGTCCTGGCAGGAGGCACACGCGAAAGTGCTGCCGACGGGCGCTCTGGAATGGGCACCCCGGCCCTTCGTTTTCGAGAAGGGCGCTTCGGTGCGTTACGTCGACTTCGCAGCCGGCGACGACGCCCGGGACGGCAAGACGCAGCAGACCGCCTGGAAGCATCATCCGTGGGATGCGAATGCCACGGGCGAGGCCAAGGCCTGCGAGGGCATCCACACGTACGTTTTCAAGGGCGGCGTCGTCTATCGCGGCGGATTGAAGGCGACGGAGTCGGGGGAGCCGGGCAATCCCATCCGCATGACGTGTGACCCCGCCTGGGGCAGGGGGGAAGCGGTCTTCTACGGCTCCACCCAGATCAAAGGGGGATGGAAGAGGGCGGCGGCTCAGGATGCCCCGGGCATCCCGCCGTCAGACAAGGTCTGGTACATCGATCTCGGCAAGGACTACGATCCCGACGGCACTTCCGCGGAGCGCAGCTACACCGCCAAGTTCTCCTGCATGTGGCAGGTCAGCGGCGACAAGGTCGAGCGCCTGCACATCGCCCGCGACCCGGACTACGACCTCTCCGACCCCAACAACCCCGTGAAGAACTGGCACACCTGGAGCGCCTTCAAGGGGCAGCGGAACTCGGGCACTCTGAGTTCGCCGTTCCTCAAGGGGCTGGGCGAAAAGAACGTGCTGGACGGCGCAGCCATCTGGACCGAGCATTCATTCCTGATGGCGACCGTGCACAAGGTTTCGCCCAAGAACTACAGCCCTGAGGCCGGGTCCGTGGACATCCGCTCGGGCGGCGGCACCGACTTCAGCCGCATCCCACGCGCCACAGTGCACTTCATGGTCGAGAACGTCGCGCGGTTCCTCGACGCACCAGGCGAGTACTTCTTTGACCTCAACGGTCCCAAGGCGGGGCGCCTTTACGTCTGCCCGGCCGGCGGCGTGGACCCCAACGAAGTCGTTTACGAGGTGGCGCAGATCCGCTTCCCGATCTGGATTCACGACCAGCACGACATCGTCGTCAGCGGGCTGGAGTTCCGCTACAACGATCCCGACGACGGCATCTACGGCTATCCGCTCCAGATCGGCGCCTCGCCCTGCGTCCGCATAGTGGGCAACTGCGCTGACATCACCGTGAAGAACTGCAAGTTCTACTACGTCGCGAACGCCGTGGCCGCGTTCCCCCGGCCCGAGAAGGTGGACCCGCCCACGGGCCCCTACGGCGTTTACCGCAAGGAGATCGGTGACTTCGCCGACGACGTGATGGACAACATCATCGTCAGCGACAACGACGTCCGGCACGTGGAGAAGGCCGGGGCGATCTTCCTGATCGGCGGCAGCGCCAGGCAGCCGGGCACCCTTTACGGCCGGCTGAAGCACGTCGAGGTCTTGCGCAACCGCGTCGTGGACACCGGCTTCCGGTCCGGCAATAGCGGCACGTCCTCCGTTCCCGCCATATCCGTGATCGTCCCCGAAACGTGCGAGATCGCCGGCAACATCGTGGACACCAGTTGGGGCAACGGCATCTTCACGCTCGGCGGCAAGACCAGCGGCGCCCACAACGTGGTACCTCTGACGCGCATGTTGGTCCATGGCAACCAGATAGACAACACGATGCTCGGCTGCAACGACTACGGCGGACTCGAGCACTTCCAGGGCGGGCCCATCTACATCTACAACAACATCACCCGCAACTGCGTCGGCAACAGGACCCTGGGCAGGGAACTGGGCTACACGCTCTACCTGGACGGCGGCTTCAAGTGCTACGTGTTCAACAACATCGTCGCCGGGAACGTCAAGCCCGACCAGCCCGATTACCACAACCACTGCGGCTACTTCATGGTCTTTGGGTTCATGGACCAGCTCTTCAACAACACGATCTACCGTTTCGAGCGCGGCCTCGACGGCAGTTCGGGCAACCGCTCCAACATCCTCGGCAACCTGATGCTGGACTGCAGCACCACGTTCATGGGCCAGAACCGCCCGGGCGACGTGTCCATGCAGTTCGGAGGCGACACGGGGGAAATGGGCCGCACCGGAATTCCCACGATGGCCTACGCCAGCAACGTGTTCTTCGGCAGTCCGAAGGGCAATCGGGGGAAGAACGACGCCTTTGGATACGTCGGCGGGATCAGCCGCAGCGGCGCCGGCAGCGGCGCGCCCGTCCACACCGGCAACACGCTGGAGGAGCTCCGCGGCAAACTAGAAGCCGAGGACTGCCGTCTTGCCACGATCGGCTGGCACGTCGCCGAGATGCCCCTCGTGGACCCGGCGAAGAGGGACTATCGTCCCACAGCCGATTCCGGCGCCAGGGAGCGCGGCGTGAAGTACTTCGTGCCCTGGGCGCTGGCCCGGACCGCCGGCGAATGGAACTTCTACAAGAGCGCCGCCAGCCCGCAGCTCGTCCTGGGCGAAGGGTTCTACATGACGGACGAATACGTAGGGCGCGGCATGTACTACTTCGTCCCGCGTAACGATCTGACCGTGTCGCAGTGCACAGCCCAGGATTACGTGGCCGGTCAGATGGAGGACTGGATCGAGGGCGCGCTGGCCTTTGACGGCGAGGAACGCGTCGCCTCCCTCTCCCATGCCGAGATAACCAAGAGCATGGAGTACCCCGGCAGCGGCGCCTACGACGGCTCGAAACGCGAGACCCTCGACATGGGACTCAACAACTTCCTCATCGAGATCGTCTTCAAGACCGACGCCGGCCAGACGAAGGGGGTCCTCGCCTCGAAGTCGGACCAGGCGGGATACGAGCTGGCCGTGGGGGGCGATGGCTGCCTGCGCCTGACCTTGCAGGCGGGGGGCGCCAACGCCCTGGCAGCCTCGACGGTCAAGGTCAACGACGGCAAGTGGCATCACGTGATCGCCGAAGTGGACCGCGCGGCCGGCAGGGCCACGCTCTACGTGGACGGCAGGGCGGCGGGGGAAGGCAGACTCGACGCCATCGCCAGGGACGCATCGCTGGCGAACGCGGCCGACTTTGTCGTGGGCAAGGGGCTCTCCGGTGCGGTGGACTTCCTGCGCGTCTGCCGCAGCACGCTTGCCGAGTCGAAGACCAGCATCGACGAGCTGTACGCCTGGGAGTTCGACGGGCCGTTCCTCCGCGACTTCTGCGGCGTCAAGCCCGCCGGCAAGCGCGATGCAGGCGCGCTGCAGCATGTCAGCCCGTGATGCAGTCCTCGCGCCGGGGGGGGCAAGCGCGCTGAGAGGCAACGCCGCGTAGTGGCTCAATCGCACTGCCCGAAAGCGGGGCTCGCCGGTCAGAGGAAGAGGAGATGGCCAATGTCCAAAGGGTCGCATGGCGTGGTTGGACGGTGTCTGTCTGGCGTGGCTGTCCTGGCACTGCTCGCCCTACCGGAAGCACTGGGCGCGGACATGAAGCTCACCGTGCTTGACCCATTGAAACCCACCTACAAAGCGGACGATGTCAACGCGTCCAGCACTCCCCAGGTACTGCGTCTGGTGGCGCCGCGTAACGGTTTCGCTTCCGCACAGGTCGTCGCCACGGGCAGGGACCTTACGGAGCTTGCTGTGGAGGTCACGCCGCTGAATGGACAATCGGACACCATCGGCTCCGGCCACCTGCGCATCCGCTATGCGGGCAAAGAACTGCTTCAAAGCCAGGGGGCGGAGGAACTCGCCAAACACCGCTTCCTGGAACCCTATTACGACAGTCTGCATGACTCGCCTCCGCAAGACGCTGCCGACCTGTTGCCGATATGGCTGACCGTCAGCGTGCCGGCGGACACGGCTCCGGGCCTCTACCGCGGGTCCCTGAGCGTGGGGGCGGACTCGGTGCCCGTCGAGCTGTGCGTAGGGGAGTGGGTGTGTCCGGAGCCGGAAGACTGGGTCACCCACGTCGGTACGATGGCCTCCACGGATGCGCTGGCGGAGCACTACAAGGTCGGCCTGTGGTCGGAGGAGCACTGGAGCCTGATCGAGAAGGAACTTGCCCTCCTCGGCGGCATCGGCAACGACGACCTGTGGATCTACGTATGCCCGGAGTACCAGATCGAGGGGCTGTCCACGGTGCGGTTCACGACCGTGGGGGATCACCTGGAGCCGGACTTCTCCGTGCTGGACCGGTACCTGGAACTCTACGCCAAACACGTTGGCCGGCCGCGGTGGGTCATCGTACACGCATGGAACGGGCAACCGGACCGGCGGCGCATGACCGTTGAGACCACCCAGCGGGGTATCGTGGACGGGCAGATGGGCGACGTGCCGCGCGTTAACGCCATGGGGGGGGAGCAGGTGTGGAAGCGCGTCATGGACGGCATCCACCAGCGAGTGACGGGGCTCGGCTGGGGGGAGGAGACCATCCTGATCGGGCTGTCGAAGGATCAGCCGCCCACCCAGTGGACGGTGGACGCCTTTGCCCGGATCGCTCCTTACGCCCGCTGGGCGAGCTGGTCGCACGGTAGGGGTGGACTCAATCTCTGGGCCTTTGAGCCGGACGAGCCAATCCGTTACGCCAGCGGCCAGGTCCTTGCCTACTACGTGCTCCCATACACGCCGAGCCCGAGCGAATGGGTGCGCCGGCCGGACCGGCCGGTGGAATGGGTGGTGATCCAGGACGCCATCCAGGGCGGCTGGAACGCCGTGCGCGCCTGCTATGCCTCCTGTCGCAATGACCTGCACAAGTACCACGTGCCGGCGCAATACCGGGGCCTGCCCAACGGAACAATGCTCACCATCGACCGGGAGAGGGGCGGCTTCGCGGGCTTCTGCTTCGTCTGGTTCGATTTCTGGACCAGGCGCTTTCCCAACTCATGGATGCGGATCGGCACTCGTCGGAACGTAGGGTCACTTGTCGAACCCGGCCCGGACGGGCCGGTGGCGACCGTCCGATACGAGATGCTGCGGGAGGGCCTCCAGGAGACGGAGGCGCGCATTCAGATCGAGAAGGCCCTGGTGAACGGGGACGTCTCCGGCGATCTTGCCGAGACCTGTCGCTCATTGCTTCAGGAGATGATTGACATCCGCTTTCAGAAGAAGGCCGACGGGGGAGGGGACGGCGCCTACGGGTTCTCGGGAGGGCACGCAGGAAGCACCCTCGGCGCGCCCAGCCACACCTGGGGGGTGGCGCCGTATCCGACCTGGATAGAGCTGACGGCGCGTTTGTTCGATCTGGCAGGCCAGGTTCAGACTGCGACGGCAGGGAGGTAAGGCGAATGGCACGCAAGCGTGAGTTGGATCTGTTTGTGTTCCTCTGGCTCCTCGTCCCGTGCGCTCTCGCCGCCGGGCAGGTGGCGGAGACGTCGATCGTGCTCACGCACGACGGGGCCGTGACGAAGGTGCAATTCGATCCCTCGGGCAAGCCCGTGCTGCTGACGGTGGCTTACGGCGCCGTCCTCTGGGACACACGGTCGGGCGACAAGATGCACACGTTCGAGGGCCCACGGAAGAAGGCCGGATGCGTTGCGAGCCTGTCGCCCGATGGTACCCGACTGCTGGTGTCCGCCAGCGGGCCCTGGGACCGGGGGCCGGCGACCCTCTACGATGCGACTACCTTCGAAGAGCTATGGCAGGTCGAGCCCCGCGAATGGGGCTTTATGATGTCCGTGCTCTCCCCGGGCGGGAAGTACGCGGTCGTCAGTCGCGAGAGGTACCACTGGCTCCTCGACGCGCGAACCGGGGAGCAAATCCACGAACTCGCTCCCGACGTTGCCTCGGGCTAGCGGGGCAACCCCGTCTGCCTCGCTTTCAGCCCGGATGACGCCCTGTTCTTTGCTGCCAGCGACATGGGTGTCGATCGGGTTTGGAACACGACGACGGGGAACATGCGACACAAGATATCGCACGGGAACATCATCTGGGACGCCGCCTTCACTCCCGACGGCAAGCAGCTTGTCACAGCATCGGAGGACGGGACGGCGGGCCTCTGGGACATGGCCACCGGCCAGAAAGTGAGGAGCCTCCAGCACAGCAAGGGCGTCTATTCGGTCGAGATCGCTACCGACGGTGAAACGGTACTGACGGGCGCCGGGAGCGGGAAGGCAGTCCTCTGGGACACGGCAACCGGAGACAAGCGCCGGGAACTGGACCACGCGTCGGACGTGACCTGCGCCGTCCTGTCGGCTCGCGGCGACATGGCCCTCACGGGCACGAGAGACGGCACCGTCACGCTCTGGCGCGCCAGCAGCGGAGAGAAGCTGCTGGAGCACAAACACGAGGGCCTCGTGTGGGACGTTGCCTTCTCCCCGGATGGCACGCGCGTAGCGTCGGCGTCGCGAGACAACACGGCGCAGTTGTCCCGCGTGCCTACAGCAGGCAGCGATTGATACCGGCCGGCCGGAACCCGTTGAGACTGACCTGTATCTTGACATGTGGGAGGCCGGCGTGCTTCGCCGGTTTCAGGGATTGGAGCTTCTCATGGCGTGCGTCCTGCTGGGCTCCGCGTCGGCGTTGCCCGCAGCCCCCCTCCCGGGTGCTCACCATCAGGGCGCGCGCGCCGAAGCGTATGCGCGGCCACCTGTCCCACATCGTGTAAGCGTCGTATCCCACCGGCACGGGTCGGACGTCGAGCGTCTTGCTCATGTACTTTCCAGATAAACAATCGCTTTTCCGGCAACACGGGCACACACCCGCTGGGACCGACCTGAAGGGCCGCTTTCATTAGGCAAACAGTAGCTGAAACGGGGTGGAGGCGTCAAGATGACCGACCAGATGGTGCGCGTGTTGGGGGCCAACGGAATGTGTACCACCCC
>Ga0180431_10004609_pt1 | contig 17131 bp, 7 predicted proteins | sample SS_ome_11_FD_132459 | JGI IMG/M metagenome (GOLD analysis project Ga0180431, IMG submission 132459) | Hypersaline lake sediment archaeal communities from the Salton Sea, California, USA - SS_1_MS_1 metaG | ecosystem: Environmental > Aquatic > Non-marine Saline and Alkaline > Hypersaline >... | reverse complement strand
CACATATTCCTGTTCATAAGCCGTTTCCTGGTAATGACATGCGGCGATGCACTGAGTTCTTCGGTTAACGGCGTAGTGTGCCATTGCGTCGCGTCCTTCGCGTGGCAAGCGTTCAAGGGGTGCGCATGCAGTAGCAGGCACACGCCGTGTGCCGTCCGCTGAGCAAGCCACCGCCGCGGCAGACGGCACACGGCGTGTGCCTGCTACTTTTCAGGCCGTGAACGGTTACCTTCGGGTGCATTTTCAGGGGACCCCTGTTACGAGGAGCATGCTGAGGATGGCCCCGACGCCGATCACCGCCAGCGTGATCCCGACGATCAGGCAGGGGACGTTGGCCCATCGCTGGGCGTGGGGGCTGGTCCAGATTCCCCAGGTGATGCCGGCGGTCCAGAGCCCGTTGGAGAAGTGGTAGACGACGGCCAGCGTGCCGACGAGGTAGGCCGCCGTGACCACCCACGACGCCCCCAGCGCCGCGGCGGCGGTGGCCGGGGCGTGCTCGGGATCGAACCGGGCCCCGCCCAGCGGTTGGGCGACGTTCTCCGTCCACCAGCCCATGCGCAGCCAGCCGTGCATGTGGAACACGTGCCAGAGGATGAACGCGAAGGCGATCACGCCGGTGAGCCGCTCCAGCGTATAGCGGAAGTTCTCGCGGAACGGGTAGTGGACCAGATTGCGCTTACCGCGGCTGACGATGGCCAGCCCCACCAGCCCGTGAAACAGGATCGGCAGGAAGATCGTGCCCCATTCGAGCACGAACAGCGTGGTGGGGCCGAGCACGTGGATCTGGTCGGCGCGGCGCTGGAACGTTTCCGGGCCGTCGATCACGGCCGCGTTGGTGGCCAGGTGGAAGCACAAGAAGCCCCCCAGCGGCATCAGCCCCAGGAGCGAGTGCACGCGGCGGACCACGAATTCGTGCCGGCCGAAGATCGAAGCGGGATGCGGGAACGCCATCAGCAGCTATCTCGATTGCGGGGAGGACCGACGGCCGGGACGACGCGATGAATGGGGCCACTACGAGCGCTTTTCAAACACATCGGACGGGCCGAGAGACCGTTTCCCGATTTCAGTAGCAGGCACACGCCGTGTGCCGTAGCCGGCGGACGGCGTGTGCCTGCTACTCCCCCAATGCAGAAGTTGATCTCCAGCCACTCCTTAGATCGGACACACTAGCTTCCCCAGCTTCTCGGTCAGCTTCATGTTCTCGGAGTAATCCACCGGGCAATCGACGACCACGACCGTCCGGTCGGCGATGGCCTGCTCGAGGATGGGGACCAGCTCGTCGGCGGCGCCGACGCGGTATCCCTTGGCCCCGAAGCTCTCGGCGTAGCGGACGAAATCGGGGTTGCCGAAGTCGACGTGGCTCTCGCGCCCGAACCGCCGGAGCTGATGCCACTTGATCAGCCCGTAGCCGCCGTCGTTCCATATCAGGATAACAACCGGCGCCCCGATCCGCAGCGCGGTCTCGATCTCCTGCGAGTTCATCATGAACCCGGCGTCGCCGGTGACGGCGACCACGGTCTTCTCGGGAAACGCGAGCTTGGCGGCGATGGCGCCGGGCAGCGAGATCCCCATGGCCGCGAAGCCGTTGGAGATGATGCAGGTGTTCGGGGCTTCGGCCCGATACATCCGGGCCATCCACATTTTGTGGGCGCCCACGTCGCAGACGGCGATGCACTCGGGCGACAGGACCTGGCGCAGGTCCCAGACGATCTTCTGGGGCTTCAGCGGGAAGGAGACGTCGGCGGCGTACTCGGCCAGCTCCTCGACGATCGCCCGGCGCAGGTTGGCGCTGGCCGACTTGTCGCGCGGCTCGACCCGCGCGGCGATCCCTGAGAGCGCGGCGCCGATGTCGCCGACCGCGCCGGCGGCGACGATGTAGTGCTCGTCGACCTCGGCCGGAGAGGGGTTGATGTGGATGATCTTGTGGTCTTTTCGGGGGTTCCACGGATGGGGGTGATACTCGACCATGTCGTAGCCGACGCAGATGATCACGTCGGCCCGGTCGAAGCCGCAGCTCACGTAGTCGCGCGATTGGAGGCCGATCGTGCCCAGGCAGAGCGGGTGCGACGAGGGGATCGCCCCCTTGGCCATGAAGGTGGTGGCCACGGGGATGTTCAGCTTCTCGGCGAAGGCGACCAGCTTGTCGCACGCCCGATCTCGCACCACGCCGTTGCCGGCCATGATCAGCGGGAAGTCGGCGTCGGAGATGATCTGGGCCGCTCGCTCGATCTTGGCGGGAGCGGGGACCGGCGGCGTGGGGCTCTGCACGCGAAGCGGCGACTTGCCCTCGACTTCCATCCGCGCGATGTTCTCCGGGAAGTCGATGAACGTGGCGCCCGGCTTCTCGGCCTGGGCCTGTTTGAAGGCCTTGCGCACGACCTCGGGCACGGTCTCCGGCTCGACCACCTGGGTGCAGTACTTGGTGATCGGGCGGAAGAGGTTCACCAGGTCGAGGTGCTGGTGGCTCTCTTTGTGCATCCGCGTGGTGGCGGCCTGGCCCGAAATGGCCACCACGGGGGCGTGATCCATGTTGGCGTCGGCCACGCCGGTCACCAGGTTCGTGGCGCCGGGGCCCAGGGTGGCCAGGCACACGCCGGCCCGGCCGGTCAAACGCCCGTACACGTCGGCCATGAAGGCGGCGCCCTGCTCGTGGCGCGTGGCGACGAAGCGGATCGTGCTCTCCCGCAGGACGTCCATCACGTCGACGTTCTCTTCGCCCGGGATGCCGAAAAGGAATTCCACCCCTTCGTTCTCCAGGCAGCGGACGAACAGCTCAGCGGCTTTCATCTCCCGGGCTCTCCGATCTCACAGGATCTCCGTCACGATGAGGGTCATGTCGTCGGTGATCGGCCCGTGCTGGTAGCGGGCGACTTCGTCCAGAATATGATCGGCCGTGTCGAACAGGTCGAGCGACATGGCCTCGACGGCGATCCGGCTCAGGCCGGCGGTGCCCAGCCATCGCCCGTCGGCGTCGGCCGTCTCCGTCAGCCCGTCGGAGTAGAACAGCAACCGGTCGCCGGGTTCGAGATCCAGTCGGTGCTGCGGCTCCTTGGCCAGGCAGTCCTCCACGACCCCGATCATCAGGTTCTGGCTCTCCAGCAACTGGACGGTCGGGCCGTCGCGGCGGATGAGCAATGGGCTGGGGTGACCCGCCCCGCTCCAGGTGACGCGGCGACGGACCAGGTCGATCTGCGCTACGATGAACGTCAGGTATAGATGGGTCTCGGCAAAGTGGGTGATAATGAACCGGTTCAGCGACCGCACGATCTCGAACGGCTCGCGCCCGTACACGATCCCGTATCGCACCTCGCTGCTGACGCGCGACGCCAACAAGGCCGGTCCGATACCATGCCCGGTAACGTCGCACACGGTGACGTATACTGTATCCCAATCGGAGAAGCGGGCCTGGCAATAGTCGCCGCCGACCTCGTCGACCGGGACGTACCGCACGTCGACGAGGACCCGGTCGTGGCGCACCGGCTTGGGGAGCATGCTGTCGTGGACCTTGGCGGCCAGGCACAACTCCCGCTTCCGCCGCGTCCGGGCGACCTGCAGCGCTCGCTCGGTTTCGGAAAGTCGCTTGCGTAGCTCCTCCAAGGCCTGGTGTTGCTGCTCGTCGCTCGGGTCCTCACTCATCCGGTGCTCCACCGTGACATCACTCAACGCGCTGGGCGCGTTTTTACACGAATCATATAGGTGTCGGCCACCTTTGGGAACCTCGGGACCCCCCGCAGGGAGAAAGCCGCTCTGTTCGGCGCGGGGTTCCTGACCCCGCCGACGGCTTGACCGAAGGTCTCCCTCTTCAAGCGATGACGCCGTGAGGGGCACGGTCAGGAGACCGTGCCCCAACAGTGGGGCGATGACGCCGCTAGGGGCCCCAACGGTGGGGTGATGACGCCGCGAGGGGCACGCTCGGAAGACAGTGCCGCAACGGTCTGTCACGCGGCGCCGCCATCGTCGCACTCGCGGTCAGACGAACCGTCACGCCAACACCCCCTCATATAGGTGGCACAGTTCGCCTGCCAACGGGGCCCAGCATCGATTGGCATTTCGCCACGCCGTTGAGCCGCCTTGACCGATGGTTACGATTCTCCTAGACATAGCGCGGCGGCGGTCTGGGAATAGCGAGCGGGGCCGTCCAGCTCGGCCTGCGGCTCGGATTGGGGGCGTGGGCATCTGCCCGGCAGGCCCGGTGGTCTGTTGTTACGTGGGTGGCACGGGCATTTTGCCCGTGCTTTCGCCGGCGCATTGACCAGACGCCAGTGCCACCCAACGCACAAGGCGGACTTGACATGCCATTAGGGGCCGCCGAAGTGTCCGGTCCGGGCGGCGTGGCCGTACGCCAGGCTTCGGGTGGGGGCTGTTCGTAACCTTTCCGGCCCGGGCTGCATCGAACAGGAAGGCAACGCCCGCCCGTGCTCTGGACAGTCTGGCCGGGCGATGCAGCGACATAGCAAGCAGCGACTTGTGCGACGGGAGACGGAGGCATGAAGTCGAAACAGATGGCGGCAGTCGTGCTCACCAAGGGAGTGCCGGTCGTCGTGGGGCTGGTGGTCCTCGTTGCAGTCATCGCCTGGCTGGCCGGGGCGTTTACGGAGAAGATCCCGCCGGGCCACACGGCGATGGCCGGCGACGAGCTGCCACCCGGCCCGGATTACGGAATCTACCCGGTCCGAGAGATCGAGAAACCGTACATCGAGGAGGCCATCGGCACCCTCAAGGCGGCCCGACGCACGGAGATCTCCGCGCGGGTGCAGGCCGCGATCACACGCATCGCCGTCGGGGCGGGCGACACGGTGGCCGACGGAGCCGTGCTGGTCGAGCTGGACCGCAAGGACTTCGAGGCCCAGCTCAGCCAGGCCCAGGCCGCGCTGGAAGCCGCCAACGCGGCCACCGACCAGGCCCAAGACGTCTACGATCGGGCCGTGCGCCTGCGCAAGGCCAACCCGGGGGCCATCGCCGAGCAGGATTTCAACCAGATGTACTCCAACTTGCTGGCGGCGCAGGCCAACCAGAGCGGTGCCCGGCAACGGGTGGCCGAGGCCCAGGTGCGGCTCGCTTACACGACGATCGAGGCCCCCAAATCGGGCACGGTCGTCGACCGGTGGGCCGAAGAGGGCGACCTGGCCCAACCGGGCGTGCCCCTGTTGAGCCTCTACGACCGCACGTCGCTCCGCCTGGAGGTCCCTGTGATGGAGAATCTGGCGACCAAGATGCAGAAGGGCGACGAGCTGACCGTGCACATCGACGCGCTCGACCGTGATTTCCCGGGCGTGGTGGACGAGAAGGTGCCCCAGGCCGAGGCGGCCAGCCGCTCGTTCCTCGTCAAGGTCCGCCTTCCGCAGTCCGAGGAGCTGTACGAAGGCATGTTCGGGCGGCTCGAGGTCCCGGCCGGCATTCGACGGCATCTCTGTCTGCACACCAGCGCGCTCCAGCAGGTAGGCCAGTTGCAGTTCGTCACGGTCGTCGATCCGAACACCGGCGGCCGGGAGCGGCGGTTCGTCAAGGCGGGTTGCCGCGGCGACGAGTGCCCTCGCGGAGTGCTCAGCGGGCTGGAGGCCGGCGGGCAGGTGCTGCTCGTGCGACCCGATCCGACCGCGCAGGATGCACCGGGGTCGGCCGGCCCGAGCGGCTCCCCGTCCGCGGTCAAACAGCCGGCCCGTCAGTGAGCCAACAGGGAGGGGAGCCCGCGCCATGAGCACCGATACCGAAAAAACCCCATTCCTGACTCGCATGGTCGAGGTCTTCCTGCGAGGCGACGTGGCCATCCTGCTGGTCGTCGTGTCGATCCTGCTGGGCCTGGCCGCCTTGTATCTGACGCCTCGTGAAGAGGAGCCGCAGATCGTCGTGCCGCTGGCCGACGTGCTGGTCTCCGCGCCGGGACTCTCGGCTTACGACGTCGAGCAGAAAGTGACCAACCGGCTCGAAAAGCTCCTCTACCAGATCGACGGCGTCGAGTACGTCTATTCGATGTCGATGCCCGGCCAGTGCGTGGTGACCGTGCGCTACTACGTGGGCGAAGACCGCGAGGACTCGATCGTCAAGCTGTACAACAAGCTGCACTCGAACCTCGATCGCATTCCGCCCGCCGTGGCCGGATGGGTCGTCAAGCCGGTCGAAGTCGACGACGTGCCGATCGTCAACGTCACGCTCTGGTCCGACCGGCCCCAGCTCTACGGCGATCACGAGCTGCGGCGGATCGCCGAGCAGCTCCAGCACGAGATCCAGAGCGTCGAGAACACGAACAACGTCGAGGTGATCGGCGGGCGCCCCCGGCAAATCCGCGTCGAGCTGAAGCCGGCCCAACTGGCCGCCCGGGGCACGTCGGCGTTGCAGGTGGCCGAGGCGTTGCGGGCGAGCAACGTGAACGTCCGCGCGGGGCAGTTCGAGCAGCAGAACGAGCAGTTCGTGGTCGAGGCGGGCACGTTCATCCGCGACGCCGGGGACCTGGGCGACCTGGTGATCCAAGTGTCGGGCGACCGGCCCGTCTATCTCCGAAACGTGGCGGACGTCATCGACGGCCCGGCCGAGGTGGAGAGCTACACGTGGATCGGGTTCGGCCCGGCCGCGAGGAACCCGTACGATCCCAAGGACCGCCCGCCTGAAGGCGCAGAAGAGGGGACGCAGCTCTCTTTCCGGAACGGCCCGAAGGGTGCTTCGCAAAAAAGAGCTGCGTACCCTTTTCTGCCGGCGGTGCACATCGCCGTGCCGAAAAAGAAGGGGACCAACGCCGTCTGGGTGGCCGAGGCCGTCGAAGAGCGGATGATCGAGCTGGCCGACACGCATCTGCCCGACGGCGTCCACTTCCGCATCACCCGCGACTACGGCGAAACGGCCGACGCCAAAGTGGACGAGCTGGTCGAGAGCCTGGCGATCGCCGTGATCACGGTAATCGGGCTGATCGGGCTGGTGATCGGTTGGCGCGCGGCGTTGGTCGTGGCGCTGGCCATCCCGGTCTGCTACAGCCTGACGCTGTTCATCAACTTGCTGGCCGGATACACGATCAACCGGGTGACGCTGTTCGCCCTGATCCTCGCGCTGGGGCTTCTGGTCGACGACCCGATCACCGACGTGGAGAACATCGCCCGATACTTCGCCATGCGCGTGCTGCCGCCTCGGCCGGCGGTGTTGCGGGCGATTCAGGAGGTGCGGCCGGCGTTGATCCTTTCGACCCTGGCGATCATTGCCAGCTTCCTGCCGCTGATGTTCATCACGGGGATGATGGGCCCGTACATGGCCCCGATGGCCTTGAACGTGCCGCTGACGGTGGTCGTCTCCACGCTCGTGGCGTTCGTGATCACGCCTTGGCTGGCGATGGTCGCGCTGGGGAAGCTGAGCAAGGGCGGCGAGGAGGAGCCGGCCTTCGACCTGACGAAGCGGCCCATCTACCGCATCAGCAAGGCCGTGCTCGACCCGATCCTCGACCGCCGGTGGCTCGCCTGGGCGACGCTGGGCGGCGTGGCCCTATTGCTGGCCGCGGCGATGGCCCTGCCGGCGTTTCGGCTCGTGCCGCTGAAGATGCTGCCCTACGACAACAAGAACGAGTTCCAGGTCATCGTCGACATGCCCGAGGGGTCGACGCTGGAACGGACCGAGGCCGTCACCGGGCGGCTGGGCGAATACCTGGCTGGCGTGGCCGAGGTCCGCGACTTCCAGCTCTACACGGGGCTGGCCTCGCCGATGGACTTCAACGGCATGGTCCGCCACTACTTCCTCCGCCGAGGGCCGAACGTGGCCGACATTCGCGTGAACCTGGCCCCCAAGGAGGTTCGCGCGCAGCAATCGCACGAGATGATCCTGCGGATTCGCGACGACCTGACCCAGGTGGCGAAGGAGACGGACCCCGGCGCCAATATCAAGCTGGTCGAGGTGCCGCCCGGCCCGCCGGTCATCTCTACGGTGACGGCCGAGGTCTACGGCCCGCCCGACCGCGATTACGACAGCCTGATCGCCGTGGCGCGGCGCGTGGAGGAGCGGCTGGCGCGGGAGCCGGGGATCGTCGACGTCGACGTGAGTGCCGAAGACGACCAGACGCGACTGACGTTCGAGACGGATCAACCCAAGGCGGCCCTGTCGGGCGTGTCCAAGGAGAACATCGCCAACACGCTTCAGCTCGCGCTGGGCGGCATGACCGCGACCGTGGTGCAAGAGCCGGGCGAAGTGAACCCGCTTGAAGTCCGGCTCCGGCTCAGTCGTACCGAACGGTCGGCCAAGGACGACCTGCGGGAGATCTACGTGCGCGGTCGGCAGGGCGAGCTGGTGCAACTGGGGGCGCTGGGCGAGTTCGTCGATCAACGCGAAGACAAGACGATCTACCACAAGAATCTGCAGCGCGTGGCGTACGTGTTCGGCGAGGTGGCCGGGCGCCCGCCCGCCGACGCGATCATGGACATGGAGCTCGACCGCCTGCCCGACGGCGCCGACGTTGTGCCCGCTCACGGGGTTGTGACCGGTCTCCCGACCGAGCCACGTTCGCCAAACGACGTTGTGGCCGGTCTCCCGACCGAGCCACGTTCGCCAAACGACGTTGTGGCCGGTCTCCCGACCGAGCCACGTTCGCGACCGGATGCGTCCGACGACGAAGGGAGACCTGCGGTCGGGCAAGTCGGCGGGGTCGGGAGACCCGCGCCGAACGCACCAGCGGCGATCCGCCCGGCCGAAGCGCGGACCTGGCTCTCGCCCGGCGGGGACGATCCGTGGTCGGTGCCGGAGGGGTACCGGGTGCACTGGGCCGGCGAGGGAGAGTGGAAGATCACGCTCGACGTGTTCCGCGACCTGGGGCTGGCGTTCGCCGCGGCCTTGGCGGGGATTTTCGTGATCCTGATGTTCCAGACCGGCTCGCGCGTGCTGCCCGTGATCATCATGCTGGCCATCCCGCTGACGCTGATCGGCATCATGCCCGGCTTCTGGATCCTGAACCTGATCCTCGACCAGCCGGTGGGCGGCTACCCGAACCCGGTCTTCTTCACCGCCACGGCGATGATCGGGATGATCGCCCTGGCGGGGATCGTGGTCCGCAACTCGGTCGTGCTGATCGACTTCATCGGGCACGGGCAGGCCGACGGGCTTTCGCTTCGCGAGGCGGTGATCCAGAGCGTGGCCGTGCGCACGCGCCCGATCGTGCTCACGGCCGGCACGACCTTGCTAGGCAACTGGGTAATCACCCTCGACCCGATCTTCTCCGGCCTAGCCTGGGCGATCATCTTCGGCATCCTCACGTCGACGATCTTCACCCTGTTGGTGATCCCCGTCGTCTACTGGCTGCTCTACGGCGGCCAACGGGCGGCCGACCAAAGTGTCGCCTGAGGCGGACGAGAAGCCCGGTCGCCGGGAGGCGTCGCGAAAAGCCGTGTCCGGCCGCCGGACGGAGGACGCCGCCCGCCGAATTGGCTGCCATGGGGCCCACGCTGGCGTGCAAGGTCCCTATAATTGCTCAATCCAACGGCAATCGCAAACGACCGAGGAGAAGAAGCATGAAGGTACGCGTAGATGAGGACACGTGTGTCGGCTGTGCCGCCTGTGAGGGCATCTGCCCCGAGGTTTTCGAGATGACCGACGAGGACAAGGCGGCGGTGAAGGTCGATCCGGTGCCGGCCGAGCACGAGGCGGCCTGCCGGGAAGCGGCCGAGCAGTGTCCGGTCGACGCGATTTCGGTGGAGGAGTAACGCGGATTCCCCGGAAGACGCCCCTCCGAGTCCCCTGCACGTCGCCTCCGGCCTTGCCCCGAGGGGACTTGGTCGTTTCGCCCCGGGCATTCTCTGCTCGGTTTCGCGCCGACCTGCCCCTGCCGGGCCGGGATCATTCACGAACGCCGTAGCACGGCTTCCAGCCTGTGGGGTTGGCAACCCAGGCAAGATGCCCGTGTTACGAGGCGACCGTATGAACAATCGGGGTTGGCGGTTTCACGCCCGCCCCCCGCGCCGGCAGATTCGGGAGAACCGCTGCAATCGGGCCGTCGCCGGGGCGCGGGCGCAAGTCGCGGGACGGCCGGCACGTCTGGGGCGCGGGGGAGCTTGCGATTAGCTATAGTTTATTGGGCGCCGAGCTTCGCGAGTTGGGCGGGGGCGGGTCTCTGCGATTCTCGAATTCTGGTGGTAGTCTTGCCGCGCTTTCGCCGGATCGAGCGGACCGCGTCGGTCTGGTGTTGACGGCTGAGGCCGATCGTCCGCGGCGTCTCGACGTGCTTCGAGGAAAGGGAAGGGGACGGGATGGCGAGTTTCGAGTCGGGCGAGCGTTTGACGTTGGCCGCCGCGTGCGCCGGGGAGACCGAGGCGTGGGCGGCCTGCCGGACCCAGCCCGCGCAGCACCCGGCCGACTTGAACCTGCCGAGCGGACGCCCCCGAGCCGCCACCCAGGACGCCCGGATCATGATCGTCGACGACTCGCCGATGCTGGTCGAGATCGTTCAGGAGAGTCTGGCTTCGGTCGGCTACCACGACTTCGTGGCCACCTCCCTGTCGACCGAGGCCGTCGCGCTGGTCGGCGAGCACGAGCCCGATATCGTGCTTCTGGACATCATGATGCCCGACGTGAACGGGCTGGAGATCCTGGAAGCGCTCCGTGCCGACCCCCGATTCTCCCGCACGCCGGTGATTATCGTTACGATCGCCTGCGATCAGCAGACGAAGCTCCGCGCGCTGGGGCTGGGGGCGACCGATTTTTTGGGCAAGCCGGTCGATTCGGTCGAGCTGGTGGCGCGGGTGCGCAACTGCCTGGTCACGAAGGCCCACTACGACTACCTCGAGCGGTACGCCCAGGACCTCGAGCAGGTGGTTCTGGAGCGAACCAAGGAGCTGCACGACCATGCGATCGCGCTGGAGCAGGCGAATCAGAACCTGAAGCGGTTGTACCGCGAGGCCCAGGCGGCCATCTGCGCGAAGAACGCCTTCCTGTCGAACGTCAGCCACGAGGTCCGCACGCCCCTGACGGCCATCCTGGGCTTCGCCCAGTTGCTTGGCGATCCCGAGCTGGACGAGGAGGAGAGAGCCCTCCACGTCCAGACGATCCAGCGGAACGGCCAGCACCTTCTGGATCTGATCAACAACATCCTCGATCTCGCCAGGCTCGAAGCGAGCGAGACGGACCTGGAGCCGACGCCCTGTTCCGTGCGGGAGATCGTCAACGACGTCGTGCTGCTGCTGGGGGCCCTGGTCCGCGGCAAGCACCTGAGCCTGGAAGCCGATTTCGAGCCCTCGGTTCCGCCCGCCGTCGAGACCGATCCGGTTCGCCTGCGGCAGATTCTGGTGAATCTGTTGGGCAACGCCATCAAGTTCACCGAATCCGGGGAAGTGCGCGTCTCGGTGCATTGCCGCCGCCGCTCGCCCCGCTCGGTGGAACTGCGGATCGACGTTTCGGATACCGGGATCGGGATGAGCGGGGAGACGATCGCCAAGCTGTTCGAGCCCTTCTATCAGGCAGACGTGTCGACCAACCGCCGCTTCCAAGGCACCGGATTGGGGCTGGCGATCTCCAGGCGCCTGGCGCGGCTGCTGGGGGGCGATATCCAGGTTCGCAGCGAGGCCGGCCAAGGAAGCGTCTTCACGCTGGCCTTCGAGACGACCGTGCCCGACGAATCGGCGACCGTGCCCGACGAATCGGCCGGCGTGCCCGACGCGTAAGGCTCGCGGGCGAGTCGTTCCCCGAGTGGCAGCGCGGCGGTCGCCGAGGCTTTCTTGCGGCACGTGCGGCGCGGTCCGCGCACGTTTCCCGTAGACGCGTCAATCGCCGGCCGCTCGAGCGAGGCGTGTCAGCACGGCGTCCAAGGCGCCGAACAGCTCCGCCGACCGCACCGGCTTGGAGACGTAGCCGTCCATGCCCGCCTCCGTGCACCGCTCCTGAAATCCCTTCATGGCATGCGCCGTCATCGCGATGATCGGCACGTGCTCGCCCGTGGCTTGTTCTCGCTCGCGGATGGCCGCCGTCGCCTCGAGGCCGTCCATCTCGGGCATCTCGACGTCCATGAGCACGGCGTCGAACGTTTGCCGCTGGAGGGCCTCGAGCGCTTCGATGCCGTTGTTGGCCACTTCCACCCGGTGTCCTCTCAGCTCCAGAAGGCCGACGGCCACCTCCTGGTTGACGGGCCCGTCCTCGGCCAAAAGGACGTGCAGCGTTCGCTCGTCCGCGTCGGAATCCGCCTCGGAGGAGCTTTCGCGGCTCTGCGGGATTCCCAGCGCGTCGCGCAGCGTGTCCATCAGGTCGGAGCCCTTCGCCGGCTTCGTCAGGCAATGCCGGATTCCCATGTCGCGGCACCGGGCGGGGCCGTTGGGCTGACCGGCCGGATAGAGCATCAGGATCCGGCAGTCTGCGAGCTTCGGCTCCCGGCGGATCGTTTCGGCGAGCGTCCAGCCGTCCATGTCGGGCATCACCGCGTCGATGGCGACGAGACGGAAGGGCCTTCCGGCGTCGGCGGCGCGTCGCAAGGCGTCCAGGGCGGCGGCCCCGCCGTCGGCGACGCGCGTCTTCAGCCCCCACGACGCCAGCATCTCGCCGTGGACGCGCCGGCTGGTGGCGTTGTCGTCCACGATCAGCACGGAAACGTCGCGTGGCAGCCGGGCGGCCGGCTCCGATGGCCGCGCGCCGTCGGGTAGCGCCAGGGGGACCACGAAATGGAAGGTGCTTCCACGCCCCACCTCGCTTTCCACCCAGATGCGCCCCCCCATCAAGCCCACTAACTGCGACGAGATGGCCAGCCCGAGGCCCGTCCCCCCGAATCGCCGCGTCGTCGAGCTGTCGCTTTGCCGGAAGGATTCGAAGATCGAGTGCCGTTTGTCGGGCGGGATGCCGATTCCCGTATCGCGAACGGCGAAATGCAGATCGACCCGTTCCTGCGGCTCCGCTTCGACCCAGACTTCCGCGACGACTTCGCCTTGCTCGGTGAACTTGACGGCGTTGCCCAGCAGATTCACGACGATCTGGGCCAGACGGACGGGGTCGCCCACGGCCACCGGGGGCACGTCGGGGGCGATCCGGCAGATCAGCTCCAGGCCCTTCTGCGAAGCGAGCACGGCCAGCATCTGCGTGGCGTCGCCCACGACCTCGCGGAGATCGACGGGCACGCACTCCAGCTCCAGCCGGCCGGCCTCGATCTTGGAGAAGTCGAGGATGTCGTTCAGGAGCCGCAGCAGGGCGTCGGCCGACTGCTTGACCAGGTTCAGATAGCTCCGTTGCTCGGGCGTGAGCTGCGTGTGGAGTGCCAGCTCCGCCATGCCGATGACGCCGTTCATCGGGGTGCGGATTTCGTGGCTCATCGTGGCCAGGAACCGGCTCTTCGCGCGGTTGGCCGTCTCGGCGGCTTCGATGGCGACGCGCAACTGGTCTTCGGTTTGCCGCAGCTCGTTGGCCACGCGCTGGAGCTCTTGGTTGGAGCGGGCCAGCTCGGCGGCGCGCGATTCGGCGGCGGCCGTCCGTTCGGCGACGCGCTGTTCCAGGGTTGCATTCAGGCGCTGCAACTCCTGGAAGCCTTCGGCGTTTTCCAGGGCGGCGCCGGCGATGGTGGCCACGAAGTCGCCGAGTCGCTCCTCGTCGGGTCCGAAGAGGCCGTGCACGTGCTCGTGCATCACGTAGAGGCAGGCGACGACGCGGCCGCGCACGTACATGGGGACACACAGGGCCGACCGCACCTCCCCCGACGCCACCCGATCGCTCGTGTTGCCGGAGACCTCCTCGACCGACACCACGGCCTGGCCCGCCCGGAGGGCCCGGCGCACGATGGAGCCGTCGAAGCCGGCGTCCGGGGGGCCGTTGACGGGCGTGAACCGGGGTCCTTCGTCTTGTTCGCCGACTTCGAACACCACGCAGTTTTCGCCCCGGAGCAATCGCCGTGCGGCGTCGCCGACCTGGTCGAAGATGGAGTCGGGCGAGAGGGCGGAGGCGATCCTGCGGCCCGCGTCCAGGACGGTGTCGAACCGGTCGGCCAGGGAGAGGGTGACGGGCAGGGCGTCGGCGTGCGAGTCATCCGGCGGGGCCTCTTGCCGAACGACCAGCTCGCGGAGAAGAGTCTCGGCGGCTTCGAGCTGCTCCTGGGCGTCGGGCCAGCCCAGCTCGCGCCCCAATTGACCATACGCCTGAAGCGTCTGGGCGAGCTCGTGCTTGGCCTGGTGGCGACGGGCCACGGCCGCGCTTCGATCGAGCAGGAATTGAAGACCGGCCGTTTTCCCCCGCATGGCGCGAACCAGGGCCAGCTCCCGCAGCGCGTGGGGCAAATCGTTCTGGAGCCGGCGACCGACGCGCACGGCGCGGCGGGCGGCCTGCTCCGCACGGCGCAACAACTCGAGGCGTCCTGCCGGCGTCCACCCGGCGTGCGATTCGGCCTGCCGCCGCAGGGCGGTGGCCAGCCAGGCGCAGTTGGGCGCGACGTAGGCGCTCATCAGGCCCAGGTCCTTGACCGCCTCCAGGGCGTTCTGGAAGGCGGCCGCCGCCTGGTCGTGCCGGCCGGATGCCGATAGCTGGACCCCCGACGCCAACAACACCTGCGCCACGCCCTGGGTATCCGGCCGCTCGCGAGCGAGCTCCTGCTGGAGGACTTCTTCCGGCACCTTGCCCCCGCTGGCGAGCGACCAGACGTCCAGACTGATCCCCGAGGCCTGCTCGTCGCCCAGGGCGAGCCCCGATTGGTGCATGCGGCGGGCCTCTTCGACGGCGGCCCGCATGTCCCCGAGCCGGTACAGGGAGGCGGCGATCTGGTAGCGCGCGATGTGCATCTCCCAGTAGTCGCCCGTGCGCTCCAACAGGCGCACCGCCTCGCGGCACTTCTCGATGCATTCCGAAAACCGCGAAGCGGCGTACAGGACACATCCGTAGAAACTGAGCGATTGCCCCTGGCCCCAGAGGTCGCCCAGCGAGCGGCGAATCTCCAGCGACTTCCGGGCGTATTTCAGCCCACGCCCGTACCAGCCGACCAGCGTCAAGCCCACGGCGTGCTCGGAGTAGATCTGGGCCAGCTCGAGGGTCGGGGCATAGCGTTCGGCGAGGTTCATGCCGTGCAGGTGGACCCAGAATTTCTGGATCGGGCCGCGGCAATAGAAATGGGCGTAGGAGAGGCGGCTGTGCAACCGGAAATGGAGCAGCTCGGCTTCGGACGGCTGCCGTTTCCACCGGCCCACCAGCAAGCGGGGAAACAAGCTGTGCAGCAGTTGGCCCCCCAGCTCCCAGAGGAGCAGCACGGCGCGGACGGGCGCGCTGCGGGTGACGTTTCTCCCGAGCAGTCGCAGCGCCTCTTCGAACGCGCGGATCGCGCTTTCCATGTCGCCCTGCTTGAAGTCGAGCTCACCGAGCTTTCCCTTGATTTGTGCCCGGGCGAACCCCCCTTCGGCCACGGCCGCGGCGGCCTCCAGTGGGCGTCTTGCCTCGTCGTACCGGCCGCGGAGCATGAGCACCTCGCCCAGCCCCTCGCGCACCTGGTACTGCGTGGCCTTGTCGGCCGACGCTTCGCCGCGCCGGGCGATGCGATACTGCTGCTCGGCCACTTCCAGCGAGTGCTGCGAGCGAGCCTGCCCCGCCGCGGCCAGGGCGTAGGGCAGCGCCCGGGCACTCTCCCCCGCGGCGTCGAAATGGTAGGCCAGATCGAAGATCCGGTCCGGGGCTTCTTCCTCCAGTTGGCGCGCCACCCGGCGGTGGACCTCGCGACGCCGCTCGTCGGTGAGCCCCTCGAGCAACGCGGCGCGGACCTTGTCGTGCACGAACGCACACTCGGCCCCGCCCGGCCGAACCCAAACGAAGTGACGTTGGCGGGCTTTGTCCAGCGCGGTGACGGCCTGGGAAGGAGAAAGCCCGACCAGCCCCGCGGCCAGGTTCAGATCGAACTCCTTGCCGAGCACGGCACCGACGGTCAACAGGTCGATCGCGTCGCGCGGGAGCAGCTCGATCCGCCGCGAGAGAAAACCGGCCGCCCGACTGGAGGACTGCAAGTCGGCCAGCGCCAGCGGCTCGACGCGCCAACCGTCCGTCTCGGCCACCAGCGCGTCCGACTCCACCATGCCGCGGAGCATGGCAGAGGCCATGAACGGGCTTCCATCGGACAGCCGGGAGACCACCTCCACCGCCTCCGCCGGCAACGGCCCGGCCATCGATTCCAACAGGCGTCGCACTTCGTCGGGCGCCAAGGGAGCCAGGCGCAGTTGGAGCGTGGGGCGAGTCTGGCGGAACGGGTGGTGCGCCGCCATTTCTTCCGACCGGAACGCCGCCACGAGCAGGACGCGGGCGCCCGCTTCCGAAGAGTAGCTCCACGACCCGTGCCAGTGGGTGATCAGCTTGACCGTCATCTCGTCGGCCCACTGGCAGTCGTCGAGGATCACCAGCGCGGGGCGCTCCTGTGAGCCCATGGCATCGAGAAAGGCGCAGAGGGCCTGGATGCTCCGAATCTCGCGAAAGGCCTCCGGGCCGAGTGCGCCGGACGACTCCCAGCCGAAGGCGGCGGCCAGCTCGGGCAGCGCGGCGCAGACCGCGTCGACGTGCTCGCCCAATCGGGATTTCACCGCGTCGGCCAGGGAGGGGTTCGAGCGGGCGGCGCTGACCAGCTCCTCGACGATCCCGCTGAGCACCTGAAACGGTCTCTGCCCGACCTGTTCCGACCCCTGCCCGCGAAGCACCCACATCTCCGCTTGCACGCCGCGCACGGCGAGCTCGGCCAGGAGCCGCGTCTTGCCGCCGCCCGACTGCGCCTCGACGAAGACCGTCGCCGTCTGGCCGTCGCGCACCTGGCGAATCTGGGCATCCAACTCGGCCAACTCGCGCTGGCGCCCGACTAGCGCCGGCTCCGTCAGCGTCGAACGCCGATCCTGGGACCCCACTACGAACGCCGACTCGCCCGGCCCGCGCTCGAGCGACTCTGCGATGCACTCCAAGTCCGTCAGCACGGCCTGGGCCGTCTGATAGCGATCGCGGGGGTCCTTGCGCAGCAGGCGCCGGACCAGCTCGTCTAGCGCGCGGGGCACCTCCACTCCCATGCCCCTCAATTCCGGAACCTGAGAGGTCATGTGCTCCAGCAGGACCTCGCCCGCGCTGTCCCCGCCGAACGGAGGACGCCCCGCCAGGCATTCGAACAGCAGGATCCCCGCCGAATACAGATCGGAGGTCTCGCCGACGTCGTAGTCCAGCGCGCCGGCGTGCTCGGGCGACTGGTAGAGGGCCGGCT
>Ga0180431_10004607_pt1 | contig 17132 bp, 15 predicted proteins | sample SS_ome_11_FD_132459 | JGI IMG/M metagenome (GOLD analysis project Ga0180431, IMG submission 132459) | Hypersaline lake sediment archaeal communities from the Salton Sea, California, USA - SS_1_MS_1 metaG | ecosystem: Environmental > Aquatic > Non-marine Saline and Alkaline > Hypersaline >... | reverse complement strand
TAACGAGCGCTCGGCGCCGTATATCCAGATCATCGCCGGTGCCATGAACCTGATGCCGCGGGCCTACATCGGCTCGGTGCTACGCAAGGTCGACTTCCTGGCCAGCGACGTACCCGGGGTTCCCGTGCCGGTGTACCTCGGCGGGGCCAGGGTGCGGATGCAGTACGCCTTCGGCCCGACGATCGGCTCCGCCGTCAACGTCACCCTGCTGACCTACATCGACACCTGTGCGTTGGGCATCGACGTCGACACCGGCGCCATTCCCGACTTCGAGGAGTTCTACGACTGCCTTGTCGAGGGGTTCGACGAAGTCCTGGCACTGGCCGCAGACTGATTCACGCCGTCAGTTCGATGACCTTCGCACCGCTGATGCCGGTGTAGCGATCCCGCTGGCAGGTCAGCACGATCACCTGGCCGTGGTGGCCGACGCTGTCGAAGACAACGCTCATCTTGGCCAACCGGTCGGAATCGCTGAAGCCCAGGGCATCGTCGATCACCACCGGCACGGTGTCCTCCTCAGCGACCAACGCCGAACCGGCCAGTCTGGCCAAAATGCCCAACTGCTCGCGGGCGCCCCCGGACAGCGAGTCGTACGGAACCGTGCAACCGTGCAGGGTGCGCTTGACGATGGAGAGGGCGGAGTCGATCTCCACCTCGAAGTCAGCACCGAACACCATGCAGCCCAGCCGTTCCAGCTCCGTGCGATAGGGCTGCACATAGCGCCGCCGGGTGTTGTCCCGATGCCGGAGCATTGTGTGGCGCAACAGATCCACCGCGTTGGCCCGCTGCTGGATCGTGTCGAACTCGGCGCGGGCGTGGTCCAGTGCGGTCTGTGCCTCATCGAGAAGGCCACGGCGGCCCTCGCCGCCGATGACGCCGAGCTCGATGGTGATGTCCCGCAACGCCGTCTCGGTTTCTTCATGCGCGCAGCGCAGCTGTCGGGCGGCCGCGAGGGCGCCGTCGAGTTCGGCGGCAACCGCCTCGGGGTCGGCAGCACGATATGCCGCGGTGATCTCCGACAATGCGGCGTCGGCGTGCCGCAGCGCCACGGCATCGGCGGTAGCCCGTGCGGCGACCGACTCATCGGTGGTCGCCGCCCTCAATGCACACAACTGCTCACCCACGGCCGTCAGCTCGTCCGCGGCGGTGGCGCGCTGTGCCTCCAGAAGCGTTAACCGCCCGCCGGTTTCGGCAACGGCCGCACCCGCCGATGCTGCGGTCTGTTGGAGGGCGGCGGCATGGGCTCCGGTCGCTTCGGCCGCTTGGCGGGCGGCGTCGAGTTCCGCCTCGGCGCTCTCGGCGTCGACCCCGGCGTCGAGTCCACCCGAGTGCGCTTCGCGGAGATCCTGCAGGCGGGTGGCTAACTGCTCTGCACCCTCCCCGGATAACAGTCCGTCCAGGGTGGCGGTGAGTGTCGTGCGGCTATCGGAGAGCGCGCGCCGGAGCCGCGCGAGTTCCCGAGCCGTACCGATATCGGCCACCCCGCCCTGGACCAGCGCCTCGTCGCGAACCGCGCGAGCCACCACGAGCTGATCTCGCAGCTGCGCTGCCGTTGCGCCGGGGTCGATGCGTACCGCCAGCAGTCCGGGCAGCTCGACGGTGACCGGCGCCGACGGCGGCGGGGTCCAGGTCTGGCCGGCCGCCAGGGACATGCCTTCGCCGTCGACTCTGAGCGCGAGGTCTGCCGTCGCGGTGAAGGCGACCACGGCGGCGTCGGCGCGCAACTGAGCCTCCAGCCGCTCGACCAGTGCCGTGCCGTCCTCGATATCGGCGAGCACGTCATCGGTCAGGGTGATTGCGGTCAGTTCCTCGACGACGCGGTCCAGCTCGCCGCGGACCTCCTCGACCCGGTGCACGCGGGCTGCGAGGCGGCCAATCTCGGACCGGGCGGCGCAGGCCTGGACAGCTGCGACGGCAATATCCACCCGCTGAAGTGCCGAATCGTGCGCGGCGTCGGTCCGCTGCGCCTCGGCGGCTGCGGTGTCCGCGGTCGCACGCTGGCGGGCCTGCCGGTCCGCGGCGGTGGCAAGATCGGAGTCCAACTCGGCCACCGTGGCGGCGCGCCGCTCGGCATCAGCGATCAGCTGCTGCCGCTGGGAGTGGGCTGCCGCGGAGCTGGAGTGTGTGGCGCGGGCCGTGGTGGCGCGCAGGGTGGCGGCCTCGACCTGCTTGGTGAGAGCATCCACCGCCGCATGCGCTGCCTCGACGGCGGCGAGCCGCCGGTTCGCCGGGCCGAGCGCGTCCACGAGCCCCCGCAGCGTCGCGGTGAGCTCCTCGTGTCGGCGCACCTGCTCATCGACCGCATCGACGGCGTCCCGGCGGGCGGCCACCTCACCTTCGGCCTCCGCCAGTCGCGCGATCGCCGCTTTCCACGCCCCCGCGGGCCGGCCGGTGCCGGTGAAGTATCGCGCGTACTCGGTATCGATACGCTCGATCAGCAGCGGCTCGGCCCCCGGCGCGGCCGCCGCCTCGCCGGCGGCGACGTCCAGCGCACGCGACAGCGCGTCGCACCCGGACAGATCCACCGCCGCGGTGGCGGCAGACTGCATCACCCGCTGGGCCTCCCACAATTTAAGGTCGACCGTCTCGTCGAGCATCGCGCGTACCTGGTCATGGGCCTCGTCGGCAACGATGTTGCCCCGGCTAGGCTCCATCATCTCCAGATGGGTCTGGTGTTTCTTGTGGAAACGCTTGCGGTAGACGAAACGGTAAGGCCCGGTGCTGATCTCGGCCTCGACCTCGGCGCCGACGTCCGCGTTGAGCGGCCGCACCTGCTTGACTCGGGCGTGACCCGAGCGGTCCTTGAAGTTCAGCAGCAGGTCGAGTGCCTCGAGCATCGACGACTTGCCGATCTCGTTCGGCCCGGATACGACCACTACGCCATGGTCGGGCAAGGTGATCTCGCGGTTGGCGACACCGCGGAAATTCGTCAGCCGCAACCGGTGCAGGATCACGCCGCGCTCCCGGCACGCAACCGCAGTAACAGCGCCAACGCGCCGCTGGCGGTATCGGCGTCCGGGCCGCCGGACCGGGCGGTGTCCACCAACTCGGCGACCGCATCTGCGGCGAACCCGCCGATGCCGAGGTCCTCGAATTCGCCGTCCTCGGGCATGACGACGAGGTTGGTGTGACGCTCCCAGCTGGAGAGCGCGGCGAACCGCCGGGCGTAGGTGTCCAGACAGGCGCCCAGCGCTGCGCGATCGGTGACGGTAAGCGTGCCGACCAGTGCCAGCTGGACCACGGTGCGGTCTTTGTCGGGCAGCTGGTCGAGGTTGAGGTCGAGGTCGGCGATATCGCGGCTGTTATTGATCTCGCGGTGCAGCGTCAGGAAGCTCCAGGTCCCGATCCTGCGGGACTCGACCGAGACGGGGTGGGCAGGCTCGTCGAGATCGATGTCAACCACCAGGACATGCCCGGAATCCGGCTCACGGTGGTCGTAGTTGGTGACCTCCGGCGAACCCGAATACCAGATCCGGCCGCTGTCGCCCACCGGGGTGCGGGAGTGCTTGTCCCCCAACGCGACGTAGTGCACGGTCGAACGTCCGATGGCGTCGGCCAGTCCGGCCAGCCGGATCCGCGCCGGGTTGGCCTGATCGGGGTCAAGGACGTCGACCGCTCCGTGCGCCAACAGGATTCGCGCCGTCCCGTCGGGGACGGTCCCGGCCAACACGTCGGCGGTCAAGTCGGTGACGGGCCGCTTCGAGCGCCACGGCGCGGCGAGGATCTCGACGCCCGGGCGAGCCTCCCAGACCCCGGCCCGGTCGAGCACCGTGACGTTATCCGGGCACTCCCTGGCGAACAGCGGACTTGAGTACACCGACGAGGCGTCCAACGGGTCGTGGTTGCCAGGAAGTAGGAACACCGGCACTCCGATGGCGCGCATTGCGTCCAAGGACTGACTGATGACCCGGGGCGCCAACTGGTTGGCGTCGAACACGTCGCCGGCCACGACCACGAATTCGGCACCGGTCTGCCGGGCCAGCGCGCCCAGTTCGGCGACGGCGTCGCGGCGGGCGGCCGAGTAGCGCGCCTGCGCCTCAGGCTCCAGAAAATGCCGCGTCATACCGAGTTGCCAGTCCGCGGTGTGCAGGAACTTCATACCCTTGACGTTCCTTTCAGCTGTTCGATTCGGTGTTCGCCGCGAGTTTATGGCGGGCGTCCGACAACTCTGGGGACCTCGCCCGGCATGTGCCTTAACCTGGGGCGAATGAGAAACCTGGTGCTGATGCGGCACGCGAAATCGGATTATCCGGACGGCGTGGGCGACCATGACCGCCCGCTGGCACCGCGCGGTGTGCGGGAGGCCGCACTGGCCGGCGACTGGCTGCGGCAGCACCTTCCGCCAATCGACGCAGTGCTGTGCTCGTCGGCGGTACGCACCCGCCAGACCTTGGCGCGAACCGGGGTTGAAGGACCTGCGAGCTACCTGGACGAGCTTTACGGCGCCGGCCCGGGCTCGATGCTCGATGAGATCAACGGGGTCGCCGACGACATCGCAACGCTGCTCGTAGTAGGCCACGAGCCGACCGTCAGCCAAGTGGCGCTGGGCTTGGCCGACCGACCGAACAGTGACCGGACCGCCTTGGACGGCATCGCCATGAAGTTTCCGACATCGGGTATCGCCGTGCTGCGGGTGCCGGGACCCTGGGCCGGCCTGGAAGTCGGTGGGGCGGAACTGACGTCGTTCCATATACCGCGGTGATCGGGCGGGCAGCGGTTCGCCACCTGACTTCCCAGTGAGTAAGCCCGTTCGTGGGGCGCCACCTGACCGGGGGTTCACCCGGATTCCTCGTCATCGTCGAGTAGTTCCTTCGGGTGGTGGACCCGATTGATCTGTGGCGGTCCGGTGCCGTCGTCCCAAGCGATGCGGCCGTTGTCGGTCACCGATGTGGTGTAGAACCCGTCGGTGACGGCGGCGTGGTCGGGTGGACAGCCGAAGTAGAGGTTGTCGGCGTCAGTGGCCCCGCCGGCGTTCCAGCCACGTGCGTGGTGGACTTCGCAGTGGTAGCCCGGTTCGAAGCAGTTCGGTTTGGTGCATCCGCGGTCGCGGGCGTGACAGATGATCCGGTGATTGGCCGTGGCGAGACGCCGGCTGCGCCCCAGGTAGAGGGGACGGTCGGAATGATCCTCGAACACCGCCAGATAGTGGATCGAGCCGGCGGCCATCCGGATCAGGTCGCGCATCGGCAGCCGGCCGGTGCCGCCGGTGCGGGCCGGGGCGGGCATCGGCACGCCGGGATCGGCGGCGGCACGGACGGCCTGGTCGAGTTCGGCCACGGTGGTGGTGACGATGACCGTCACCGGCAGACCCCGATGGGTTCCGAGGGCGCCGGAGGCCATCGCCGCGGCGAGGCCGAGTTTGACACCGTCGTGGCAGCGTTGTTCCGGTGAGCGGGTGTCGCGCTCCGCCGGACCCGAACGTGGGTCACCGGCGGGCAGATGCCGACCGGGCCGGATCGCCGCGGTGACGGCCTCCACGTACGCGCGGGCCTCCGGGTCGAGCCAGCCGCAGAGCCGGCTCATGCCGTCCGGCCCCTGCCGGCCCAGCACCAGGCCGCGGCGTTTAGCGCGATCCTCGTCGGTGAAGTTGCCGTCGGGATTGAGGCAGTCGGCGATCGTCGCCCCGATCGCGTCGACGAACTTGGCGTCCTGTTTCCTGGCGTGGCCCACCAAGGTCCGCTCGGCGGCGTCGCGGTCGGTGCGCGATACCGCGGCGGGCAGCACGTCGAGGGCGCGGCATACCGCCGCGATGTGGTCCTCACCCACGTCGCCGGCCTGCACCGCCGCGGCCAGCTCAGGTAGCTCCGGCTGCAGCGACGGCCCGGTCAGTGACCGCCGCGGCCGAATTCGCGCGGCGATCCGGAAGCGGCGGGTGATCTCGCCGCGGGTCAGGTGCAGTCGCGCGCACAGCACATCGCGGACCTTGACCCCGGCCGGCAGCCGGGGGTCGTCGGCCCCGTCGACCGGAGCGGCTATCTCACCGAACAACCGGTAGGAAAAACCGCGGCCGGTGCGCTGCTGTTTCTCCAGCCGCTCAGCGACCTCGATGCGAAAGGCGTTACCCACCAGATCAGTACACGTCGACCGCAGCCGGTCCTGCGCGGCATCGATGACAGCAAGCTCCGCACGAACCCGGGCCCGCACCGCCGCCGCGGTGAGCGGTTCGCCGGAGGTATCCATGCGACCAGGGTATCGAACACATGTGCTAAAAAATGGTCCAAGCGCTGCTGGCTGGGGACGAAACCGGGGTTGTGGACAAACCGATCGCCAGCTCGACCGCAGGGCCCGACGGAGCCAGACGCGCGGCGAAGTCCCTGACGGACTCGGCGGGGCGGAATTGACGTCGTTCCACGTACGGGCTTTGCCGGTGAAGCGACGGCGGGCGCGCGGCGGGGACTCCACCATTTAGGACTCCACCATTCAGTTAGCGTTAGTTAGCGTTAGTTAGCGTTAGTTAGCGTTAGTTAGCGTCAGCCCCGTCATGTATGCCCAGCAGGACCAACACTGCCCGATTTGTGATTCGGACGGCCCGGCCGGGGCTTTCTGCGCGCACTGCGGTGCCGGGTTCGCCGGGGCGAAATCGCGTTGGCGTTCCTTTCTGCGCCCCAGCAGCTTTGCTGCATCACCTCGAGAGCCCCTCAGCCTCCCTCTGGTCACAAGCTCGCTGTTTCCTCACCTCGCAGAGTCGATGCGGCGACCGTGTCGGCACGGGCTGCTCCTCGTGCTCGCTGCGCTGCTGGTGTTTTCGATGCTGAAGTGGTTGGCGCCTCTGGTGATTGTCGTCTGCCTCGGCATACCGCTCTTATTCGCCCTGTACGTGTGGCAGTCCGGCGTGTTCCGCAACCTGTCTGGGACCGTTCTGGCGTCGGCGGTCGGGGTAGGCGCCACGATCGGCGTGGGGTGGTGGGTCTGAGCGGGGACGCTGGTGGCCAGTGAATACGACATTCAGGTCGTCGTCAGGGCGCAGTTGCAGCACGAACTGCTTCTGGGAACCCGCGCGACACTGGTCGGCCTAAGGCTGATGCTGGCATCGCGAGCGGGTCCGAGGTGGGCCGACTCCTGCAGTGGTCGGCCTTAGGGACCACTGATAACACCGGCCGCGGTTGCGGTGGTCCGATCCCCGGCCAGCAGCACCAGACCGGCGGTGAGAACCGGAACGACGAGTGTGATGATCGCGGCGGTCGGTAACCGACTCTGCGACCGCACAGTCAAATTCAACACGTCGCGACCAACGCGATTTCACCTGGCGCGGGACCGCTCTAGGAGTTCGTGGCCAGCGTCAGTTCCATCAGCTTGATCGCCTGACCACAGGCGTCGATGCCCGGTGCCTGGGGGTTGATCCACCAGCCCACCACACCCGCGGCATCGCTGGCCACTCCACAGCCACCGTCGAGGCCGCTGGTGCGCATGACGATCGACGGCACCCCGGCGATGGCACGGCTCTCGACCTCATAGTTGAGGGACTCGGCGACCTTGCGCTCGTTCTCGAGGCTGCCCTGCTCGAACCAGAACCGGGTGATATCGATCAGGCTGGCCGGGTTCGCCGCCTGCCAGCGGCAAATCGCGCCGACGAAAGTGCTCTGAATATCCAGGGGGTCCGCCCCGACCGTCTTGGCCAACACATCGGAGGTGAGCACGTCACACTCCTTGAGCAGATTGGGGTACTGCTTCGCCGAGTTGTCGTTGCGCGCGGTCGTGCCGGTGCCGGCCCGCAACGCGAGCCCGTCCACGGTCTGGGCGCATCCGGTCAGGACGGCGAGAACGGACACTGCTGTCGCCGCCTTCACGGCCGCAGCTGCGCCACGGCCACCCCTCAGCCGGATCATTTGGCGTTCACAATCGACTGCCGGGTCAGTTCCTTGGCCACATCGCAGGCTGGCGGGAACGACTGCTCGGCGAAGCTGACCGACCACTCGATGAAATCGTCGTTGAACTGGATCCCGATCTCACACAGATGGTCGCCCAGCATGGGGGAACTTCCGACCGCGATGAACCCGCTATGGCCCTCGATGGTGATGTCCTCCACGCTGTCACGCGACAGTTCCTCGGTCTTGCGTTCGCGTCCGATCGGGCTGCCGCGGAACCAGCTGAAGGAGAAATGCGGACCGAGGATCCCGCCGCCCGCCAACCACTGGCAGCCCGCCGAGTTCACCGCGGTCTTGACCAGCCCCGTGACCCGGGTCTGCTCGGCCATGACCTGATCGCTGATACCGCCGCACTCGGGAAACATCGGCCCGTGCTCACCGTCCATTCCGGGCGGCAGGTTCTGCTCCTGCTGCTGGGACTGCGGTTGCTCGGGACCGCTGTCCGAGCACGCCCCGAGCACACCGACCGCCGCGAGGGCGGCTACACCGGCCACGAATCTCTCGGTATGCCTGTTTCCCACAGCATGCACTGTAGCGGCCGCCGTCGAGTGAACCCCCGACACACCGGTTGAGCAGCCGGTTTGTCGCCTCATCGCGGTGTGGGACAGTAGCGAAATGCTCCTGGCACTGCTGCGGCGGTACGTCCGGCCGTACCGGTGGCCGGTCGTAGCGGTCATGGTGTTCCAGATCTTCAGCACGCTGGCGGCGCTGTCCCTGCCGACTATCAACGCCGCGATCATCGACGAGGGCGTGGCCGTCGGGGACACCGCCCTGATCGGCCGGCTGGGCCTGATGATGCTGGCCGTGACCGGACTGCAGGGCGCCTGCGCGGTCGGAGCGGTGTACTTCGGATCGCGCACCGGCATGGGACTCGGCCGGGATCTGCGATCGGCGGTGTTCGACCAGGTGACCGGTTTCTCCGAGCGCGAGACCGCCCGGTTCTCCGCACCGTCACTGCTGACCCGCACGACCAACGACGTCCAGCAGATTCAGGTGCTCGTCCAGATGACCGCAACCGCCGGAGTGACCGCACCGATCATGTGCATCGGCGGCGTCGCGATGGCGATCCGGCAGGATGCCGGCCTGTCCTGGTTACTGCTGATCAGCGTGCCGGTCCTCGCGGTCGCCAACTATCTGATCGTGTCCCGGATGCTGCCGGTGTTTCGCGGGATGCAGCGCCTGATCGACGGCATCAACCGGGTGCTACGGGAACAATTGGCCGGTATCCGGGTGGTTCGGGCTTTCACCAGAGAGCGCTTCGAACGGGACCGCTTCGCCGTCGCCAACCGCGCCGTCTCCGATGCCGCCCTGACCGCCGGGCGCTGGCAGGCCCTGATGCTGCCGGTGACGACCCTGACGATCAATATTTCCAGTGTCGCGCTGATCTGGTTCGGCGGTCTGCGCATCGATGCCGGACAGATGCAGGTGGGTTCGCTCATCGCGTTCCTGTCCTACTTCATGCAGATTCTGATGGCCGTGCTGATGGCCACCATGCTCCTGGTGATGCTGCCCCGGGCCTCGGTGTGCGCCGAGCGGATCACCGAGGTGCTGCAGACCCCGAGCACGATCACCGGTCCCGCCGTGCCCCGGGACCCCAGCCCGGCAATCCGCGGGGAACTGCGTCTCGATGGCGCCACATTCCGGTACCCGGGCGCGGAACGCCCGGTGCTCGACAATGTGTCGTTCACCGCTTCGCCCGGGACCATCACCGCGATAGTGGGCGGGACCGGTTCGGGGAAATCCACGCTGGTGGCACTGATCTGCCGTCTGTATGACGTGACCGCGGGGACGGTCCTGGTAGACGACGTCGATGTCCGTGACTACGACCCCGAGGATCTCTGGTCGGCGGTGGGTCTGGTGCCCCAGCGCGGGTATCTCTTCTCCGGCACGGTGGCCGACAATCTGCGCATCGGCAGAGCCGACGCTTCCGAGACACAGATGTGGGCGGCGCTGGAAGTGGCCGCGGCCGACGACTTCGTCCGCGCCCATCCCGCCGGCCTGGACATGCCGGTATCGCAGGGCGGTGCCAACTTCTCCGGCGGGCAGCGTCAACGCCTGGCGATCGCGCGCGCGGTCATCCGGCAGCCGAGGATCTATCTGTTCGACGACGCGTTCTCGGCACTCGACGTCCATACCGATGCCCGGGTGCGGGCGACGCTGCGGCGCATCTCGTCTAATTCCACCGTTCTCATTGTGGCGCAACGTGTCTCGACGGCGATCCAGGCCCACCAGGTGATCGTTCTCGACGGGGGCGAGGTGGTCGGCACCGGCACCCACCGCACATTGCTGGAGAGTTGTCCGGCGTATGCGGAGTTCGCCGACTCACAGGCACTGGCCGGGACCCTGCCGTGACCGCCCCGCCGATGCGCGGTGGGCCGCGCGCAATGTCAGACCCCGCGCGGGCCCGCTCGCGGAACTTCACCGGCTCGGCGTTGCGGCTGTTGGGGCGCCTGCGCCCGCACCGCGGGCCGGCCGCGGCGGTGTTGACGATGTCGACTGCTGGAATCGCACTGTCGGTGATCGGTCCCCGCGTGCTGGGCCACGCCACCGACCTGTTGTTCAACGGTGTCATCGGCCGGCAACTGCCCGCCGGTATCACCAAGGCACAGGCCGTCGCCGACGCCCGGGCGCGAGGTGACAATACCTTCGCCGACATGGTGTCTGGTATGAACGTGACGCCCGGGTTGGGCATCGACTTTTCCGCCGTCGGTCGCACGCTGGCGCTGGCCTTAATGATGTATCTGCTTGCCGCCCTCCTGATCTGGGGGCAGGCACGCCTGCTCAACATCATCCTTCAGCGCACGATCACCGCCCTGCGGGCCGACGTGGAGGCCAAGATTCACCGACTCCCGCTGTCCTATTTCGATGCCCGGCTGCGAGGCGAACTCCTGAGCCGGGTGACCAATGACGTCGACAATATCGCGGCCTCGGTGTCGATGACGATCAGTCAATTGTTCACCGCGGTACTCACCGTTTTTGCGGTGCTGGCGATGATGATCGTCGTTTCGCCACTGCTGGCCCTGATCACGGTGGCGACGGTTCCGCTGTCACTGCTCGCGATCCGCGCCATCACCCGCCGTTCCCGAAAGATGTTCATCGCCCAGTGGGCCAACACCGGTCGCCTCAACGCCCACATCGAGGAAACCTACAGCGGTTTCACCGTCGTCAAGACCTACGGGCACCGGGCCGCGGCCCGGCAGCGGTTCCGCGAACTCAACGACGACGTCTACCGAGCGGGTATCGGCGCGCAGTTCTTCTCCGGACTGGTGTCACCGGCCACCATGATCATCGGCAACCTCAGCTATGTGGCCGTCGCGGTCGTCGGTGGCATTCAGGTGGCCACCGGTCAGATCACCCTCGGCGGAGTCCAGGCATTCATCCAGTACGTGCGGCAGTTCAACCAACCACTCACCCAGATCGCCGGGATGTACAACATGCTGCAGTCCGGGGTGGCCAGCGCCGAGCGGGTGTTCGAATTCCTCGACGAATCGGAGGAATCCCCCTCGACCACAGCGGAGTTGGTGCGCGGCGACGGCCGGATCGAGTTCCGCAACGTCAGCTTCGGCTACGCCCGCGACACACCGGTGATCAAAGAGCTCTCGCTGACGGTCGAACCCGGAAACACGGTGGCGATAGTCGGCCCCACCGGGGCCGGGAAAACCACCCTGGTGAACCTGTTGATGCGGTTCTACGATGCCGATGCGGGCCAGATCCTGGTAGATGGGGTGGACATCGCGACGGTCAGCCGGCACTCGCTACGGTCGCGGTTCGCAATGGTGCTGCAGGACACCTGGCTGTTCGGCGGCACCATCGCCGAGAACATCGCCTACGGCAGGCCCGGAGCAACTGAAGACGACGTCGCCGCCGCGGCCCGCGCTGCGCACGTGGACCGATTCGTCCGCTCACTTCCGGATGGCTACCAGACCCGGGTCAGCGATGACGGAATGAGCATCAGCGCCGGCGAGAAGCAACTGATCACCATCGCCCGGGCGATTCTCGCCGGGCCGAGACTGTTGATCCTGGACGAGGCGACCAGTTCGGTGGATACCCGTACCGAGTTGCTGGTTCAGCAGGCGATGGCCGAACTACGCAAGGAAAGAACCAGTTTCATCATCGCGCACCGGTTGTCCACCATCCGCGATGCCGATCTGATCGTCGTACTGGACGGTGGCCGGATCATCGAACAGGGAACACCCGCTGACCTCATGGCCAGGCGGGGCGCGTACTGGGCGATGGTCCAAGCCTGACACTCGCGGCGACCCTCGGGAGCGAAGCCGGTCGGCTGGACATCAGCGCGGCGGCCGTGTTTGGTGATCCGATGCCGCGTCGCTCGCTGGCCAGACTCCTGTGGCTGGCACTGGTCTGCTGGGCGGCTGGAATCCTCTGGCTTTCCGCACGCACTCCGCAGCAAATGCCCGATGCGGCGTTTCTGCTCGGGGACAAGGTCAACCATGTCATCGCCTATACCGTCGGCGGCTGGCTGGCGGCCAGCGCGCTGCGCCTGTCGCGTCCGCGGTCCCCGGCGGCCGGGTCGGTCGCGATGGCGATCGTTGTGGTTGCCGGCGTCGGTATCGCCGACGAGATGTTGCAGGCCCTCACCCCGGGGCGCACCGGGGCCGACATTTACGACTGGACCGCGGATCTGTTCGGGGCGCTCACCGGCGCGCTGGTAAGCGCCGCGACCCATCGTCGTCTCGACTCGCCGTCTCGACCCCTGATACCGCGGAACTCCCACCGAAGCGGCCCACCAGAACCCCCTAAGACCCGATAATGGGCCGATGGCAAGAAATGAACTCGATCCGCGGCGTGCCCGCGCGGCCCGGGACGTGGTCCGGCAACACCCGACCATGGCCCTGTTCGCGGTGTCGCCGGTCCTGATCGCAGCCGGTCTGGTGTGGTGGCTGGTCAGCCCCGGCTGGGCCATGGTTCTACTGGTCGCGGCATTGGTCGGAGGCGGCGTGGCCGTTCTGCGCCGACGCTAGAACGGGCGGCGACTCAGGCTTGCGCCGGGGACGGTGCGACCCGCCGCACACGGAACACCTCGACCGGATTCCGGATCCCCTTCAAACGTTTCGACCCCGCGACCGACCAGTTGAAGCGGGGATCCTCGTCAATCTGCCCGCGTGCCGATCCCGAAACCAGGACGGCCCCCGGCCGGGCGACCGAGGTGATCCGGCTCGCGAGGTTGACCGGCCTGCCGAACCAGTCACCGGCCCGGCTGACCGCCGGCCCGTACGCCACCCCGACCCGCAGCCCGGGTAGCGCCTCGTCGGATTCGGCCGCCTCGACCAAGTCGAGCACCGCCTCGAGCAGCGCGGCCAAATCCGGACACACGAACATCACCGCGTCGCCGATGGTCTTGATCAGGCGTACCGGCGGCTGCGCGACGTCGTGGGCAAGCTCGGCGAGCCGGTTGGCCAGCTGCTCGAGTTGCTCGGGCGGCACCTCCTCCCCCAACGCGGTGAACCCGACCAGATCGGCGAACGACGCGCCGATCAGCCGGGCCTCCGGCACCGGCGCTCCGGCGGCACGCTCACCGGCGTTCACCGCCTCGGTTTCCAGCGTCCGCCGCAGCTGCAACCGAAGCAGATCCTCGATCATCGGGCCCAGCAGCGGCGCCGCGGCGCCCGCCAGCGCCCGGGTGCCCCTGGCGATGTCGAGCTCGCTGACGCCCGGACGCAGCACCGCGGCCAGCGCCGCGACGTTCATGACGTCGGCGGCGTTGGCCAGACCCTGTGCCAGCACCCGCACCACCGCCAGCATCAGGTCAGGGTCCAATCCCAGATCGAGGAAACGTTTGATGTGCGCGGCGGTATCGCTGTCGGACCGCATGAAGAATGCGGCGTCGGGATCGTCCACCTGCTGCTGGCCCGCCGCCCGCTGGAAACGGATCAACTGATCGAGCTCCAGGCCGGTCTGCTCGCTGATCTCCCGGGCCGAGATCCGCGAGCCGTCATCGCCCAGAATCCGCCTGGCGGGCAGGAGCATCGGTGAGAAGGACGCGCGAATGTCGGCGGGGGTGAACCCCTCACCGAGAAGCCACTCCAGCAGTTCGGCACGCTCAGCGCGCCCCGACGGCGCCACACCGTCGAGCAGCCCGGCGGATTCGGCGTCGGTCATGAGACCGGAGGTCGGCGGTCCGCCCAGGGGCGCGCGGATTCGATCTGGCTGCTCAGGGCCAGCAGGGTCGCCTCGTCGGACGGCCGGCCGACCAGCTGTACCGACACCGGCAGGCTGTCGCCGTCGAGCGCCCATGGCACGGCCGCGGCGGGCTGTCCGGTGGCGTTGAAAATGACATTGAACGGCACCCGGGAAGCCACCCGGGTCAGCGTGGCCACGCCACCACGCCGCTGATAACGGCCGATCCGGGATGGCCCCGTCGCGGTGCCCGGGGTGACGAGAACATCGACGTCGTCGAAAATCGATTGCACCCGCGCTGCCAGCACCGGCTCCGCCGCGCGAATCGCAGCGATCCGACGGTCCGAGATCAGGCTGCCGAGCCGGGCGACACCGCGGGTGCGCGGCTCCAGCCGCTCGGGGTGCGGCAGTTCCCGGATATCGTCGTACACCCCGCGCCACATCCGCGGCAGCACATGTCCGTACATCGCCCAGGCCGGATAATCCGGGTCGCGCCAAAAAACCTCATGCCCGAGATCACGCAACAGCGCCTCCAGCCCGTCGAGCGCCCGCTGCTGCGGCCGGCCGATCCGGGCCACCATCATCGGGGGGAGTTTGGTGCTCATGGCGATTCGCAGTCGCCCGGGTCGCCGCGCGGCCGCCTTGACGAATCCGCCCCGCGGCGCCTTGGCGGTGTTGGTGGTGTCCAGGAACAACGCGGCGTCCTCCACCGTGCGACTCAGCGGGCCGTTGACACTCAGTCCACACCAGGCGTCGTCATGCGGACTCAGCGATACCCGGTCACGCTGCGGTTTCAGACCATAGAGCCCGCACCACGCGGCCGGGATCCGGATGGAACCGGCACCGTCGGAACCCAAGGCGATGGGCGCCAGCCCGGCGGCCACCGCGGCCCCACTGCCGCCGCTGCTGCCGCCGGGCGTATAGGCCAGATCCCAGGGGTTGTGGGTGGCGCCGAAGGAGACCGTCTCGGTGAACGGCCACAGCATCATCTCCGGCACCGCGGTCTTACCCAGAATCACCGCCCCGGCCTCACGCAGCCGGCGGACCACATCGCCATCGGCGGTAGCCGCCCGGTCGTAGGCACTGCTGCCGAAACAGGTGAACTCGCCGGCGACGTCCACATCGTCCTTGATCGCGACCGGTACCCCCAGCAGCGGAAGTCGCTCGCCCGCGTCAAGTCGCTCCTGGGCGGCCGCAGCCTCGCGCCGGGCACTCGTGGCGAGCACTACCCGGTAGGAACGGACCTCGCGGTCCACCCGGAAAATACGCTCGAGATACAACTCAAGCAGGCTGGGTGCGGAGATGGTGCCCGCGGCCAGCATGCGGGCCTGTTCGGCGGCTCCGGCGAAGGCGATGTCGGTGGCGTCCACTCGCCGAAGCGTAGCCCCTGGGTCGTTGAGCAACCGTTACGGTGATGCGATGGCATGTGTGTTCTGCGAGATCGTCGCCGGGTCCGCTCCCGCCGTTCGGGTGTACGAGGACGATGATTACCTGGGTTTCCTGGACATTCGGCCGTTCACTCGAGGCCACACCCTGGTGATCCCCAAAGCTCACAGTGTCGACCTCACTGACACCCCTGCGGAAACCCTGGCCGGGTTGTTGGCCTTGGGCCAGCGCGTTGCCCAGGCGACTCGGGCCTCCAGGCTGGCGGCTACCGGCAACAACGTGGCGATCAACGATGGCAGGTCGGCGATGCAGTCGGTGTTCCACATCCATCTGCATGTGATTCCGCGCCGCGACGGCGACAAGGTTTCCTTCGTCAAAGGAATGCTGCTGCGCCGCGACCCGGACCGGGAGAACACCGGCGCGATCCTGCGCGAGGCGATGGCGGGCACACCGTGAGCGAACTCGCCGACCGGGCTCTCGGCCTGTTCGTCCGGGTCCACGACCCGGTTTACCAAGGCATCCGTCGGCCCGCGCCGACTCCCGGTTACTGCGACTGTTGTGCTGCCGGACGACCCGGACTATCCGCGGCTGTGGAGGATGGTCAACGCCTACGACGCCGACAACGCCGACCGCTATGACGCCTATCAGGCCCGGACGGCCCGACCGATTCCGGTGATCCGGCTCAGTCCGTGAGTCCGGATCGCCGGCTTGCCTCACTCAGCACCGCGTCCAGCATCGCCGGAGTCAGCCTGCCGGTGAACATGTTCTGCTGGCTGGGGTGGTAGCAGCCGAGCAGCTGCAGACCCGACGCCATCCGCGCTGTCACGCCGTGACCGAATTTCGGCCGGCCGCCGGGGTATTCACCGCCGAGCATCCGCAAAGCGGCCTGCCAGGCGAACCCGCCCAGTACAACGATTACCCGAACAGAACCGCTGATAAGCCGCCATTCCGCGTCCAGCCAAGACGCGCAGGTCGAACGTTCCGCCGGAGACGGGGCATTACCGGGCGGGGCGCAACGCACAGCCGCCGTGATCCGGATACCGTTGGCCTGCAACCCATCAGCGGCATCGATGCTGATCGGGGAGTTCACCAGACCGGCCCGGTAAAGGGCGGCGAACAGCTGATCGCCGGACCGGTCACCGGTGAATACCCGACCGGTGCGATTGGCGCCGTGCGCGGCCGGTGCGAGACCCAGAATCAGGATCGCCGGCCGCGCCGAACCCCACCCGACCACCGGTCTGCCCCAGTACGGTTCGCCGGTGAACGCGCGTCGTTTGACCGCGGCCACCTCCTCACGCCAGCCCACCAACCGGGGACAGGCCCGGCAGACGCTGACAGCGGCGTCCAGAGCGGGGAGATCGGCCGCCGCGGCGGCCAGGTCCACCACCTCGACACCATCCCGGGCGACCGGTGTGGCGGCGGTGGCGGGATCACCCGGCCAGCCCGAACCGGGTGCGACGGGTGATGAGAACGGCGCACCGGTGCGCGGGTGCGGCCGGGGTGTCATCACCTGAATCTAAGCTGGCGCCGGTGGGAACCTCGCGGGTGCCGGGTCTGTTGATCCTGTCCTCGGCGTTCCTGGCCGCCGCGGGCAACGGCATCTCGCTGGTCGCCTTTCCATGGTTGGTGCTGCAGCGCACCGGCAGCGCCACCGAGGCGTCCATCGTGGCCGCGGCGGGCACCCTGCCGTTGTTGTTCGCCACCCTGGTGGCCGGCACGGCGGTGGACTTCCTCGGCAGGCGC
>Ga0180431_10004606_pt1 | contig 17133 bp, 10 predicted proteins | sample SS_ome_11_FD_132459 | JGI IMG/M metagenome (GOLD analysis project Ga0180431, IMG submission 132459) | Hypersaline lake sediment archaeal communities from the Salton Sea, California, USA - SS_1_MS_1 metaG | ecosystem: Environmental > Aquatic > Non-marine Saline and Alkaline > Hypersaline >... | reverse complement strand
CGGCCCTTGCCGTACGACTGCTCGTAGATCTCCTCCCACTGGCCGATGAGGTAGCGCGCCTGCATGATCTGGTCCTCGCGCATCTCGCGGGCGTTGTAGGCGTCGGAGCCGAACTCCGTGAACAGCAGAGGGACGCCGAGCTTCTCGTCGACCTCGGCGTACATATCGCGCACGGAGATGCCGCGGTAGACGTTCGTACCGAGCACGTCCATCGTCGGGCACTCCTCGGCGATCAGATCGATGTACTGCAGGTCACCGTTGCAGATGGAGACGAGCCGACCCGGGTCAACGCGCTTGATCTCCTGCATCACGTCTTCGTACATCGTGTAGAGGTAGCGGGCGCGCGTGTACATCCGCTCATCCTCTGGCAGCGCCTCGATCTCGAACGAGCTCCAGTGAAGCCCGTAGTTGTTCTCGTTGCCGAGGAGCCACAGGAGGATGCCCGGGGTGTCGCGGTAGACCTCGGCCCAGTGCACGATCTCGTCGGTCACGAGCTGTCGGAGCCTCGGGTCGGAGTAGTCGACCACTGGGACCCACGTACCGTCGATCGTGTAGCCGTAGCGCGCCATCGTGTGGTTGATGATGGTCGTGATGCCGTAGTTGACGTAGATGTACTCGACCCACTCGGGAGGTATGCCGACATACTGACGGATCGAGTTGACGCCCATCTCGGCCAGCAGCCCCATCTCGCGGTCGAGGACCGCCCTGATGAATGGCTCGGGCTTCTCCCACAGGTTGTACATGTAGTTCTCGCCGATGGGCATGTACCCCCAGTTCATGCCGAAGACCATGTAATCCTCGCCGTTGAGCTGGAGCTTCTGGCCCGCTGCGTCCGCCACGACGCGGACGTCCATGGCCGGCGTCTCGTCCGCAACAGCGGCGGCGTTCAGACCTGTGACCACGAGCAGCAGCACGAACACGCTCAGAAGCGCATGCGCGGCGCCACGGTTGACGGAATTCCTTGATGGTCTCACTCGAGCCTCCTCACGAGGGCTATCGGCGTTCATCGTCCACCGCATTCGCGGCCGTGACGCCTCGGTACCAGCGTGCGCTCTCTTTCGGTGTCCGCTTCAGGCTGTCATAGTCGACCCGGAACAGGCCGAATCGCATCTTGTAGCCGTGCTGCCATTCGAAGTTGTCCATCAGCGTCCATGCGAAGTAGCCGCGGAGGGGGACGCCCGCTTTGATCGCGTCCGAGGCGGCCACGAGATGGTCGTGCAGAAACGCCTGGCGCTTCGGGTCGCGAATCTTCCCGTCCTCATCCACCGTGTCGGTGAAGGCGGCGCCGCTCTCCGTGATATAGATGGCGGCGATGTCGTACTCCCGCGTCAGTTCAGTGAGCAGGCGTGTCATCCCCTCGGGGAAGACCTCCCAGCCCATCTCGGTCAGCTCCTCGGGCGGCACGGGACAGACGCCCTCGGGACGCCCGTCGGGGCCCTCGCGCAGGACGACGCGTCCATAGTAGTTAACGCCGAGATAATCGAGCGGCGCGTTGATGGTCTCCATATCGCCGTCCTCGACGAAGCTGAGTTCGGGACTGGAGAGCTGGGCGAAACGCACGCGGTCGGCGATGGTGTCCTCCGGGTAGGCGCCGCGGAAGAGCGGGTCGAGATACCACCGGTTGAAGAGTCCGTTGTGGATGCGCACGGCTTCCTCGTCGCCGGGGCTGTCGGTCTCCGGCCAGCCGGGGGCGAGATTGAGCACGATGCCGACCTCGGAGTCCGGCGCGTTCTCGCGGATGACGCCTGTCGCGAGGCCGTGGGAGAGGAGGAGATGGTGGGCCGTCCGCAGGGCCTCGTCCGGATTCCTCCGACCGGGCGCGTGCCCCGCCTCCTCGTATCCCTGGACCGCGATGCACCACGGCTCGTTGTGCGTCGCCCATGCGTGGACGCGGTCCCCGAGCCGTCTCGTCACGGCGTCGGTGTACTCGACGAAGGCCTGCACGGTGTCCCGCTCGGGCCAACCGCCCGCCTCCTGGAGCGCCATCGGGATATCCCAGTGGTTGAGCGTGACGAACGGCTTGATCCCCGCGGCCAGGAGTTCATCGATCAGCTGCTCATAGAAGTCGAGCCCCGCCTCGTTGGGCGCACCGGTGCCGGCGGGGAGGATGCGCGGCCAGGCGATCGAGAGGCGGTAGGCGTTCACGCCGAGCCACCTCATCAGCTCGATGTCCTCGCGCCAGCGATGGTAGTGGTCACATGCAGTGTACGGGTTGGAGCCGTCGGCGATGGTGCCCGGCGTCGCAGCGTAATCGTCCCACAGCGAGTCGGCGCGGCCGTCCTCGTGCCGTGCGCCCTCGATCTGCTGCGCAGAGGTGGCGACGCCCCAGAGGAATCCGTCGGGGAAGCGGTGCATGGCCATCGGATCAGTCCTTGTTCTCGGGGTAGAGATGACAGCGCACGCGCTGGTTCCTGAACACTCGGTACGAAGGCTCGATCTTCAGGCAGACATCCATGACGTCTGGACAACGGTTGGAGAAAGGACATCCCTCCATGGGGAGTTCGCCCGGATCGCGTGTGGGGGCGGCCTGTTCGAGGCGCCCGGTGTCCGCGATCGATTCGAGAAGCGCCTTCGTGTAGGGGTGCGCCGGGGCGGTGACGACCTCGTCGGCCGGACCATCCTCGACGATACGTCCGCGGAAGAGCACGAGCACCCTGTCGGCGAGATAGCGCGCGGACGCGAGGTCGTGCGTGATCATGACCATGGCGAGTTGGCGCTCCGTCTTCAGACGCGTCAGCAGCGTCAGAATGCCCATCCGGATCGACACATCCAGCATCGAGGTCGGCTCGTCCGCGATGAGGAGGTCGGGGTCGACCGCGAGCGAGCGGGCGATCGCGACGCGCTGGCGCTGTCCTCCCGAGAGCTCGTACGGACGGCGCGAGATGAACTCCTCGGCCGGTTCGAGACCGACGGTGTGGAGCAGCTCGATCGCCTTCGCGCGCGCGTCGTGCTTCGTGGCGCGGCCGTGGCGGAGGAGGGGACGCTCGATATGGTGCGCGACGTCGTGAGTCCTGTTGAGCGACCCGAACGGGTCCTGGAAGACCATCTGGACGCGACGCCGGTAGGCGAGCGAGGCGCGGCGCGGCTCCCTGACGAGCACATCATCACCGTCGAGCATGATCTTGCCCGCGTCCGGCTGCTCGAGTCGGAGGAGGAGCTTGGCGATGGTGCTCTTGCCGCTGCCGGATTCGCCGACAAGCGCGACGGCCTCACCGCGGTCCACGGTGAACGAGACATCGGCCACCGCCTTCACGGGACGCGACGTCGTAAGCAGGCCTCTGGAAACAAAGGTCTTCGAAAGGCCTTCGACCTCAAGGATGGGTCTACTCCGAGGTTCCGGGGGAGCGTTCACGGAATCCTCCCACAGGCGAAAAAAGGCTTTGTTCGGTGTCCGAACATAGTGTATAATACTCCTTGTGAATGTCAAGGGCTATTCAAGGCTCCGCATCATAGCACAGGAGAGGCTGGATGAAGACTACCCCGTCGCGGGTCGATGCCGATACTCACCGGACCTCCAGCACCGAATCGGCGGCGACTGAGCAGCGCGAGGTGGCCGGCGTCCGCACGACGGGCGACCGATCGCCGGGCGTGCCCACCGGCGGGTTCGTGTGCTTCGACGGCGAGGAGTACTACCGCATCACGGCGTACGACTCGATGCCCCCGTTCATGATGACGCTGGCCAGTGACAGCGACCTCTGGATGTTCGTCACGTCCGGAGGCGGGCTGACGGCCGGCAGGGTCGACGTCACCGGGAGGCTCTTCTCGTACGAGACCGTCGACCGCCTTCACGACGCCCATCATCACTCCGGTCCGATCACGCTCATCCGAGTGACCAACGACGACGGAAGCGAAGCGCTCTGGCAGCCGTTCCCGCCCGACGGTGAGCATTCGGCGGGGAACGAACGCTCCCTCTACAAGAGTGTCACCGGTACGCGTCTCATCTTTGAGAGCGTCAACCGCGAACTCGGGCTGGCGTTCCTGTACCGCTGGGCCGCGAGCGACGAGCACGGCTGGGTGCGCACGTCAATGCTCAGAAACCTCGGCGGGCGTCGCGCCGTCGTCGAGGTACTCGACGGGCTCAGGAACATCCTGCCGTACGGCGTGCCGGAGTCGGTCTGCCGCCAGGCCAGCAATCTGGCCGACGCCTACCGGAAGTCCGAGGTCGACCGCGAGACCGGGATGGCGATCTTCTCGCTCACAGCCGGAATAACCGACAGGGTCGAGGCCGTGGAGGTGCTGCGCGCGAACACCGCGTGGTGCGCCGGGCTCGACGACTTCGACGTGCATCTCGCCAACCGCGCCATCGAAACCTTCCGCTGCGGTGAGGAACCTGACGACGCGGCGGTCGTGAACGGACAACGCGGCAACTACGTCGTGACGACGCGCCTCACGCTGGAACCGGAGGGCGAGGAGCGTTGGCACCTCGTCGCCGACGCGGGACGCGGCCACGTGGAGGTCGCGGCGGTGCGGAAGCGGATCCTTGAAGGTGCCGACCTCTTCGAGCAGGTCGAGCTCGCGCTCGACGATGAGGAGCGGCGGGTGTTCCGCAACATCGCCAGCTCCGACGGTGTCCAGTTGACGGCCGATCCGGTCGTCGTCACGCATCACCTCGCGAATGTGCTGTTCAACAACATGCGGGGAGGCGTTCCTTGCCGGAACTACGACATTCCGACCGAGGACCTCTCGGCGTTCATCGCTGAGAGGAACCAGACTGTTGCGAAGCGCTATCGCGCGGTTCTGGATGGTCTTCCGGAGGTGACCACGGTCGCCGAACTGACGAACGCGGCTCGGGCGACGGGCGACGCCGACCTCGAACGCCTCTGCTATGAGTATCTGCCGGTCTACTTCGGCAGGCGCCACGGCGACCCGAGCCGACCGTGGAACGAGTTCTCGGTCCGCGTCCGGAACGACGACGGGTCCAGAGCGCTCAACTACGAGGGAAACTGGCGGGACATCTTCCAGAACTGGGAGGCGCTGTCCGCGTCCTTCCCGCTGTTCCTGCCGGGCATCATCGCGAAATTCGCGAGCGCGTCGACGGTCGACGGGTACAACCCGTACCGCATCTCGCGCGACGGTGTGGACTGGGAGACCCCCGACCCGGATGACCCATGGAGCCACATCGGCTACTGGGGCGATCATCAGATCATCTACTTCCTGAAGCTCCTCGAGGCGATGCGGAACCACCTCCCGGGCGAGCTCGAGGCGCTTCTGGACCGCGAGATTCTGAGCTACGCGGACGTGCCGTACCGGATCAAGCCGTACGATGATGTCCTCGACGACCCCAGCTCGACCATCGTCTACGACGCGGAGCACGAGCGACGCATCCAGGAACGCATCGCCGCGGTCGGTTCCGACGGACGGCTCGCGGTCGATGGCGATGGAGAGATCTATCACGCCAGCCTCCTGGAGAAGCTGCTCGTGCCGCTGTTGGCGAAGCTCTCCAATCTCGTGCCGGACGGCGGCATCTGGATGAACACGCAGCGTCCCGAGTGGAACGACGCGAACAACGCGCTCGTGGGCGACGGTGTCTCCGTGGTGACGCTCTATTACCTTCGTCGGTACGTGGTGTTCATCGAGGACCTGCTCTCGGGTGTCTCCGACCGCTCGGCGCCGGTCGCCGGCGAGATCGTGGACTGGTTCCGACGCATTCAGGAGACGCTCGAGGCGACATCGTCTCTTCTTGAGAGCGACTCCATGTCGGACCGGGCACGGAAGCAGCTGCTCGACGACCTCGGCGAGTCGTTCTCGGTGTATCGCAGGGCGGTCTACGCGCACGGACTCACCGACAAGAGATCGCTCGCGACGTCGGAGGTGCTTGACCTGTGTCGCACGGCACGTCAGCTGATCGAGCACGGCATCCGGGCGAACCGGCGGGCGGACGACCTGTACAACGCCTACTCGCTCCTCTCGTTCTCAGGCCGCGGCAACGAGGCGAGCCTACAGCCGCTCCATGAGATGCTCGAGGGACAGGTGGCTGTTCTGAGCTCCGGACTTCTGGATGGCGAGGACTCCGTCCGCGTCGTAGAGCGGCTCTTCGGGAGCGCGCTCTACCGGGAGGATCAGAGGAGCTTCCTGCTCTACCCGGAGCGAGAGCTGCCGGGCTTCCTCGAGAAGAACACCGTGCCGCGTGACGGTGTGGAGGCGGTGCCGCTCCTGATGGAGCTGATCGAGGCGGGCGACAACTCGATCGTCGCCGTCGACGCCTTCGGCGTGTGCCGGTTCCACCCGTCTCTGAGGCACGAGCACGACCTTGAGTCCGTGCTCGACCGCCTGTCGGCGTCACCCGAGTGGCGGAAGCGCGTGGCGCGCGACCGCGCGGCGGTCCTCGATCTGTATGAGGGTGTCTTCCACCACCGCTCGTACACGGGCCGGTCGGGAGCGATGTACAGCTACGAGGGGATCGGCTGTATCTACTGGCACATGGTGGCGAAGCTGATGCTGGCGGTGCAGGAGGTCGCGGTCCGCGCCCTGGACGACGGGAGTTCCGCGGAGACACGCACGAGCCTCATCGAGCTGTACTACCGCATCCGCGCAGGGCTTGGTTTCGAGAAGACGCCGGGCGAGTACGGCGCCTTCCCGACGGATCCGTATTCGCACACGCCGCGCCACGGCGGCGCGAAGCAGCCGGGCATGACGGGCCAGGTCAAGGAGGAGATCCTCACGCGTTTCGGAGAGCTGGGTGTTGAGGCCAGAGGCGGCGTGATTCGGTTCAGACCGTTTCTTCTCAGGCAGGAGGAGTTCCTCACCGAGCCGGAGGACTTCCGGTTCATCGACGTGCATGGGCAGGAGCGCACGGTGGAGCTCAGGGCGGACTCCCTGGCGTTCACCTACTGCCAGGTGCCCGTCGTCTACGAAGCGACCAACGGCGACGGCTGGATCCGCGTGATCTTCAGTGATGGCGGGACGCGCGGGTACCGCGGCGATCGACTGGACGAGGAGACGAGCCGCGCGATCTTCGACCGTTCGGGCCGAGTCATCCGACTGCACGTGGGAGTTCCGCACCGCACGCTCTGCAGCGCATAGGAAACCGCAGTAGCGCACGCGCGCTGGACGCAGTTGCGCAGGCGCGTCAGCCACAGTAGCGCACGCGCGCTACTTGAGCAGGACCATCCGCCGCGTCTCCGCGGCATCTCCGACCCTGAGGCTGTACAGGTAGACGCCCGATGCGACGAGCTGCGCATCGTCGTTCCGTCCGTCCCAGATCGCCTCGTAGTCCCCGGCGGGCAACACGTCGCGAACGAGCGTCCGGACCCTGCGCCCGGCGACGTCGTAGACGTCGATCTCGACCGCCGCATCGATCCTCAGCGCATAGCCGATCGTCGTGGTCGGGTTGAACGGGTTCGGCCTCGCGGGCAGGAGCCGGGCGTCGGCCATCGGCGGTTCGTCGGGCGGAACGTCGGGGACATTCGTCCACCCCTCCGGGATGAATGTGAATGCGGAGATCACGGCTTCCTGTTCCGTCGCCGGTGAGCCGTCGTACTGCCAGAGATTCATGTGGACGCGGGGCTGTTCGGGGCGCGGGATGTGCGGACCCGTGTAGGTCCAGGCGTGGATGAGCGGGGAGGAGGCCTCCTCGTACGGCCCGCCGCGCCAGGCGCGGCACGCAACGCTGTGCGCCGTCCAGTTGAACGCGAAGCTGACGATCTCCTCGTCCGCGAACGTCATGTCGAACCGGTTGAGGTTCCCGCCGAAGTCCCACGGCTGCGCCACGAACTGCACGATGTCCTGGGAGGGGTTGTTCCAGTAGCTGATCTCGATGTCGAACTCGTTGTACGGGTTCCACCAGAGGTAGCCCTCGTCCCAGCACGGCCCGTACTGCCAGATGAACAGGCCGAGCACCGCGTGCTGGTCCAGCAGGTCGAGCCGTCCCTTCGTCGTGAAGATGTAGTCGCCGTATCCGAGCGGCTCCTCGAGCGCGACCTCCGTGCTGCGCCAGCCGTTGAGATACGAGATGGTCAGGTGGAGCTGGTCCTCGGCGTCGACCCAGACGGCGTTGGCGGCATCCGTGAATGAGCTGGGGCCGGGACCGTAGTATCCGGGTCCCTTGACGCGCCAGTTGTAGCCTGAGAAGTCGATGACCCGCCCGCCGGGGAAGTCGTCCCACTGCATCTCGTCGATCGTGGGGGAGGACGTGCTGTAGAAGGTGACCTGGTCGTAGTAGATGTCCTGGGGCGCGTCGCCCGGGGCCTGAAGCACCGCGAGCACGAGCCGGCAGGTGATCGTACCGCTCGGCGCCGGGTCGCTGATGAACGAGAACGACTGGTACTCGCCGGTCGGCGTCGACGAGGTGGCGACCGCGTGCGACTCGTAGCTCATCATGCCGCCGCCGTCCCACCACTCGATGTTCACGATGGCGCTCGACTGTGACCCGAGCGGGTTCGCAATCGAGTTCTGCACGAAGCCTGTGACCTCCCACTGCTCGCCGGGGACGCAGTCCATCTGCTGCCAGTAGCCGGAGACGTCCCAGCCGCCGTAGTTCGGTCCCGTGACACGCGCCGCGGACGACCCGTGCACGGCCGTGCCGACGGTGCCGACGTTGCCGAACTGATCCCAGCCGCCGCTGCCCATTTCGAAGCTCGGGTTGGCGAGAATGCACTGGGCGTGTGCGGTCTGTGTGACCGTCAGCAAGATGAGCGCGAGGAGAGTCAGGGCAAGTCGGGAGCGCATGGTGGTCCCCCTCTGGCGGGATCGGTAGGAACTGCCGGACGACGTACGCGGGTCAGTCTGCACATTCAGCATGTCACGAAGTGCTCACGTTGTCAAGTGAGGGTGGCCGACGGCAACGCAAAGACCCGCCACGAGGGCGGGTCTCTGCGCGTACCGTGTCGAGCATGTGCAAGCAGCTGGTCGAGATGCTACCTGTACATGGCCTTGATGGTGCTCCACGACGCCGACTCGACCGGGGAGACGCCCTGGTCCATGACGACGTTGTCGACGTGCACGATGCAGTTGGAGCCGGACGTGGCGCCGGTGGTGGCGCGGAACTCGATCGTCAGGAAGTCCGTGCCCGCCGGAGCGTTCCACGTGCCGTCGAACATCTGCCACGCACCCCACGGCCAGATCGGGCCGATCAGCGGGCTGCTCCCGACGATACCAACACCGGACTGCTCGGCGAACATCTGGATGAACATGACGCCGCCGGCGTCAGCCTGGTCGAGCTTGCAGTCGAAGGCGTAGTAGACCTCACCGGCGATCGCGCTGCCGACCGGGGTCGACTGCTTGAGCGTGACGGCGTTGGCCTCTGCCTGGTTGTCGATGAAGCAGTTGTAGTCGCCGGGCGCCGAGATGCCGTTGTCGCCCATGAGAACCGACGCGCTGGAGCTGGGGCTCTCACCAAAGACCTGCCAGTTGGTCAGGTCACCGGTCTCGAATCCCGGGTTGAGCACGATGTTGTCGGCCGACGCACTGACGGCCACTGCCAGGACCAGAAGAACGACAGCCACTCTGTTACTGAGCTGCATGAGTGATCCCCTTTCCACTTCTGCTGCGGTGAGACTGCCACTGCCACTTCCCGTTCGCGAGTCCGCCTGCGGCGCCCTCTCCGGACGCCGGGTTCAGCGCACGGTGGGGGAGGTGGCTCTGCGATTCAGGAGAGAGTATACACTATGTTCGGTGACCGTACAATGTTTTTCTCGAGTTTTTTCTCGCGCACAAGGGGTAGTTCTTGGGGTGTTCTGGCTCTCATCGGCGAGATCGTGGCCGCACGAGAAGGCAATTGTACGGTGGCCGTACAAAGAGTAGAATGGAATGGCTCGAAGCTGTCATGGTGGCGTCAAGCCGTCGCCGTGGCTTCACGTTGTCATTGATGCGTTCCGCGTGCATCACGCTCACACCACACTGACAGGGGGCGCCCGGTGAAGATGAATCTGTTCGTGCTCATGACGATCATCCTCAGTGTCGTCGCAGCTCAGGCTCAGGTCGGCGCGCTGATCTGGGAAGACGAGTTCACGGATCTCGACAACTGGATCATACAGACCGGTAACGGTTACTGGGGTTGGGGCAACGGAGAACTCGAGTACTACTCGGAGGACAACGTTGACATCGCCGAGATCCCCGGAGAGCCGGGCAGCAGCGCGCTCCGGATCACGGCGCGACAGGAGAGCGGTCCCGGGATCGTCGATCAGTGGGGGAACCCGCTGAACTACACATCCGGCAAGCTCGTGTCCAAGTCGATGGTGACGGTCCAGTACGGGATGATCGAGGCGCGGGTACGAATTCCGGATCTGGACCTGGGAGGCTGGCCCGCGGTCTGGCTGTTGGGCAACGCCAACTACGCGTGGCCGCGCTGCGGCGAGATCGACATGATGGAGATGGGCTCGAAGCAGTCGTTCCGTGACCTGCATGACACGCACAATGGCGGCAACGGTCTGAACAACTCGACGGTCAACGAGTGCGTCGGCGCCAATGCCATTTTCTACTCGGACGACTCCGTCACGCCCGAGAACCCCTCCGGCGCCGCCAGCATCTCCTGGGACCCCGATGATCTCTACTGCCGCCCGTACTACAACTACGCGGATTCGCTCGTCGAGCGCTTCCTGATCTACCGACTGTACTGGGACGAGGACAGCCTGCGATTGACGGTCGTCGACGACGGAGTCGAGTACGATCTCTACGAGACCCCCTTCACGATCGATGAGGAATCAGACGAGTTCAGGGAGCCCTTCTACCTCATCACGAACCTGGCGATCGGGGGCGGCTTCACCGATGCGCAAGTCCTCGGCGGGGGTGGTCTGCCTGTCTCGATGCCCTTCCCGGCCGAGATGTACGTCGACTACATCCGCGTGTACGAGTGGAACGGTCAGGGTGACGTCCACATCGGGCCGCCGACCTTCGAGAGTGGCGTCTTCGGGCTCTACACGGAGGAAACGCCGGTGACCGGCGAACTCGTCCCGCAGATCTCATCCGAGATCTACGTATGGGAGGGGACCCTTTTTGACGGGACCATCCCGCCGTACGAGGGCGAGGACGTGCTGTCGTGGCAGACGGCGGGCCTGGGCTGGTTCGGCGCCGGCATCATGGCGATCCAGCCGCTGAATCTCTTCGACTTCGGCGACGGGCACCTCAAGTTCCGCATCAAGATCCCCGCGCACGTGTCGTTCCAGATCGGGATCATCGATGCGTGGGGGAATCAGCAGTACGTCAACTTCCCGGGGAACCAGACGACCTACGGGCTTGTGCGCGATGGCGAGTGGAGACAGGCCGAGATCCCCGTGAGCGACCTCCGCGGGACGCTCATCGACCTGCGTATGCTGAGCTACCCGTTCGTGGTCCTCGAGGTGAACGGCGTCGGGTGCGAGTTCGCGCTGGACGACATTTACTGGGATGACGGCGGGACGTCGGTCGCCGACGAGGGTGAGGGGCCTGCTGCACGGAAGCTCCAGCTCTTCCCGAACGCGCCGAACCCCTTCAACGTCACGACGGAACTCAGCTTCCAGCTGTCCGCGACGAGCGCGTACGAGATCGTCATCTACGACGTGACCGGGCGCCGGGTCGCCGGCTCGCGGGGAACCGGTCGTGCCGGCTTGAACAGCGTACGCTGGGACGGTCGCAACGACGCAGGGTCCGCGGTCGGTTCAGGCGTCTACTACTACCGCGTCGAGGCGGACGGAGAGACGGTCGAGCGCAAGATGGTGTTGATGAAGTAAGCGCGGTTCGACTGCGCGTCGAGAGCTTTCACAGGGAAGCCCCCGGCCTGAGATGGTCGGGGGCTTCTTTGCGTCCGTGGCCTGGATCGGTGTCTGCGCAGCAGTACGAGCTTCGTGCGATCGACCGCAGCTGACGACCTGGCGACGCAGAAGCATGTGCCGGATGACAACGAGCGTCCTGCATCGTCACGGGCCCGCCAGGAGAAGGCGTGCTCGCCGGCCGCGAGCACCCTGTTGGCGAGTGTCGCAACGCGGCGACCGGCCCGATCGGGTATGGCCACCATCACATGCTCGGGGACGGTCATTGACAGAGAAACGCTCACGGCCGCTGAGAATGGTGTCGGTGCGGCACGATGGAGCCGCAGAACAGACACGGCTGGATCGTCGCCCGGCGTGTCGTCTGGTGCCACCGCCGCCCTGGTCACATGCATCACGCCATTGACCATCGCGCGCGTAGAGGTGATTGTGTCCCGAGAAGAGCGCGGCAACGCCGTACTCTACGCACAGAGTGAACCTCATATGCTCGGACGGAGAGCGGCATCGTGCAGGCGATGAGGGTCAGGAGGCAGGCCGCGAATGTGCGGGTGGGCATCGTAACAGTGAACGCATGGGTTCTCCTGAGCGCATGGGGCCTCCCGGGGACACGACCTGCAGAGCGACGGTTTCGGCCACAATACTGGGAGGTGTTCAGGTTGGCGAGAGGCAATCAGCGGTCCGCGGCGTGCCCCCTGCCGGTGTGCTCGTCCGCGCCCGTCGCGTCTTGCTCACCCTCGCCGCTGGCTGTATCATCGACCCATCGACAACTCACCTCGCACACGGGAGGCACAGTGGGGCTCTTCGGACGGAAGAAGAAGCGGACGCTTGTCATAGGTCTCGATGGTGTTCCGTACACGCTGCTTCAGAAGCTGACGGCGAACGGCACGATGCCGAACATGGCGAGGCTCGCCTCGCTCGGGCATCTCTCGCAGATGAAGGTCACGCTCCCGGAGATCTCGGCCGTGAGCTGGCCGTCCTTCATGACCGGTACCAATCCGGGCACGCACGGCATCTACGGGTTCATCGATCCGAAGCCTGAGAGCTACGACATCCGGTTCCCGAACTTCAAGGATCTCAGAGCGCCGACCTTTTGGGAGAAGATGGGGGAGCGGAAGAAGCGGTCGGTCGTCATCAACCAGCCGTCGACCTATCCGGCTCACGAGATCCCGGGCGTGCTCGTCTCCGGGTTCGTGGCTCTCAACATGAAGAAGGCCGTCTGGCCGCTCCACGTGCTCGCCGACCTCGAGGGGATGAACTACAAGATCGACGTCGACACGGCGCGCGCGAGAGAGGACCACGATTTCCTGTTCACCGAACTCGAGTACACGCTGATGACGCGGAAGCGCGCGGCGCTTCACTTCTGGGAGAAGGAAGACTGGGATTTCATGCAGGTGGTGGTGACCGGAACCGACCGTCTCATGCACTATCTCTGGGCCGCGCTCGAGGACGAGTCACACGAGCGTCACTCCCAGGCGATGGAGTACTACGCGTTGGTCGACACGTTCATCGGGGAGCTCTTCGAGAAGTTCGACGCGGGGAACGGCCGCGACCGTGCGGGAGAGGGATTCTACATGCTCTCCGACCACGGGTTCTGCGGGATCAAGCAGGAGGTCCGGGTCAACCGTTGGCTTGCCGACAACGGCTTCCTCGTCTTCGAGAAGGAGCAGCCCATGAATCTCGAGGACATCGCGGAGGGCACCAGAGCGTTCGCGATGGCTCCGGGTCGCATCTTCCTCAATCGCGCCGGACGGTTCCCGAAGGGTGGGGTCGACGATGCGTCGGCGCGGTCGATCCTCGATGAGATCAAGTCCGGACTCTCGTCGCTGACGTACGAGGGCGAGCCGGTGATGCAGCACGTCTTCGAACGCGACGCGGTCTACTCGGGTCCCGAGACGCGCGGTGCGCCGGATCTCATTCCGGTCGGTCACCACGGGTACGACCTCAAGGACTCGGTGCGCGAGCCGGACCTCTTCGGCCGCACGAATCTCACCGGGATGCACACGTGGGACGATGCGTTCTTCTGGTCGCTCGAGGCGCCGCCCGCGGGTTCTCCGCCCGACGGAGGGAGCGAGATCGAGATCACGCAGCTCGCCGGCATCATCATGGACGCGGTTGGGTAGGGGACTCTTGAGCTCGCAGGAGATACAGGTTTCCGGTGTTGTGGTCTGCGAATACAACTCTGGAGACCTGTTTCTATCCTGGTCCGGACCATCCGGACCCCGAGTTGCGTTGTGCTACTCATACATGCAGTTACGCCACCATCCGCCTCGGACGGAGCCGCCTCGCTGAGCTGTCTTTGCGCCGCTGAACTGCCTTTCACCGAAAGCACCTCGGAATTCGCCCCTTTTCGACTCCCCACGATTGAGAGTCTCCTCGCTGAGTGTCTGCTCACAAGTATCTTCCCTTGGCACGCCCATTGCAGAAGAAGCCCACGTATCCAGCTGTCAGTACGGTGAGATGAACGCTTCACAGAGAGACTTCTTCCCGGGGCGGAACGAGCCCGGCAGCCTGTCACTGCACGCTTGGGCGGTGTGGTGGTGTGGTGCCGAGGTGGTTTCGTACCGGCTACCTCCATGGAGGCGTGAGTGAGCGCAGCGCAGGTCACGGAGAGCATCCGCAAGCTGATCGCCGAACGGAGCGGCCTCATCGTTCCGGAGCGGGACTTCAATGTGCTGCGTGGATACGTGAGCGCGCGGATGGTGGCGACAGACTGCAGCGACGGTCTCGAGTACCTCGCTCTGATCAGCGAGGGCGCAAACGCGAGCAGTGAGTTCACGCAGCTGGTGAAGCTCGTCACCGTCGGACACACGCGGTTCTTCCGCAACCCGAATCAGCTCGCCGCGCTTCGTGACAGCGTTCTTCCCGCGCTCATCGGGAGCCGCGCCGATACCGGCAGCGCACACGCCGGCAGCGCGCGCGCCGGGCGCACGCGCGCCGGGCGCACGCGCGCTGAGAGCGAGAGGGCGCTTCGTGTGCTCTCGGCCGGTTGCTCGACCGGCGAGGAACCCTACTCACTTGCCATGCTGCTTCTCGACGAGGAGGAGCGTGGCGCCTGTCCACAGTTCGAGATCGTCGCGACCGACATCAGTCCCGACGCACTCGGGAGAGCGAAGGCGCGGGTCTACTCGGCCGACGCGCTCAAGTACGTCGAGAGCGACTTCACTGAACGCTATATGAAGCGCTACTGCGAGGTTGACGGGAAGGATCTGATCGTCGGACTCGCGGCAGCGAGCCGGGTCGACTTCCACCAGATCAACATCCTCGACTACGAACCCATCCAGTCCTTCGACATCATCTTCTGCCGAAACGTCACGATCTACTTCAGTCAGGAGACCTCGCAAGACGTTCTCGAGCGGATGCACGGCTGGCTCACGCCCGACGGCTACATGTTCGCGGGCGCCGCGGAGTCGCCGAGCCAGGTGACCGACCTATTCCGCCCGCTGCGGCTGGGGCGCAGCTTCGCCTACGTCAAGTCGGACGGGGCCATCAGGAAGACCGCGTCACACAGTGCGGCGACCGATGTCCGCGACGCTGCGAGGCGGGTGCTTGAGCGCACAGCGAAAAGACGGAACAGGTCGGCGTCCACCATGTCGAAGGCACCGGAAGACGGTCGTTGCGACAATGCGAGACTGACGAAGGACCGGGTGCCGGATCCTGAGTCGGCAGCCGCGGATCCGCCCGTGCCCGATGCGGTCGAACTCGGGATCGAGGCCGCGAGATGGCTGGCCGAGAAGGACTACGAGACCGCGGAGCGGATCGTGCGGCAGGCACTCGAGGTCGATGCCCATGATCCCGGCGCGCAGGCGCTGCTCGCGCAGATCCTCGCGAACCGGGGTGAGCTCGACGAGGCCGAGCGCGTATGCAGGGAGGCGCTGACGGGTGACACGCTCGCTCCCGAGGCGCACTTCGTGATGGGGTGTATCCACAAGGAGATGTCGCAGACCGAAGAGGCGCTCGCGGATTTTCAGCGGTGCATCTATCTCGACGGAGACAACAGCCTCGCGTACTTCGCGGTCGCGGGAATCCATCGGCAGATGGGCAGGGACCGCGACGCGCAGCGGGAGTATCAGAACGCGCTGCTCGCGCTCAGCCGACGCGGCGAGCGAGGCGAGGATGTGAGCGGCGCGATCACATGCTGGCTGCCCCAGAGCCGCGCGACGGCGTCCGGCGACGTGGCCATGGAGGGACAGGATGCGGACTAGCTCGAGACACCAGCATGGCGATGGCTCGCATGAAGAGCGTGCCATGGACGTCGTGTGCTTCACGATCGCCGATGCGGAGTACGGGATCGGCGTCGAGTCCGTGCTCGGAGTCAACCCGCTGATGGACATCACGCCGCTACCGGGCGCCCCCGGGCACGTGCGCGGGATCGTGAACGTGCGGGGGCGCGTGATGCCGGTGGTGGGACTCAGCGAGCGCTTCGGCGTCGTTGAATCGGACGACGGGTCGAGCCGCAGGATCGTCGTGACCAGGACCGGGAACGGCCTGGCGGGGATCGTGGTCGACGCGGTAACCCGCGTCGTCTGCACGACGGACGACGATATCGCGCCGCCGCCGGTCGACGTGATCGGGACCGGCTACCTCAGCGGCGTCGCTCAGATCGACGGCTCGATGGTGCTGCTCGTCGACCCGGACGCGGTGACGGGTATCGAGGATCTCAGGATCAACACAGCGGACAGTGAGGGCGGAGATGAAGACTGAACGACCCAGGACTGACGGCGATATCCCGTGCGCCGATGACGGGCTCTATCTGTACGAAGACCCGTCCGAGATGTTCGGGGATGACGCGGAGACGACGAACGAGCTGACGGTGCTCGCGTTCGCGCTCGGAGACGAGTGGTACGCGGTCGACGTGACCTCGGTCGTCGAGGTGCTCGACCTGCAGCCCGTAACGAAGTTGCCGAATCTTCCGGACTACGTGGTCGGTGTCTCGAACGTGCGTGGCTCGATCACATCCGTTGTGGATCTGCTGAGAATGATGAATATCGGCGCGACCTCCATGGGGGTCGAGAGCCGGATTCTCGTCGTCGAAGGTGAAGGCGTCACGACGGGGCTCCTTGTCGACGACGTCGGAGCCGTGACGAGCATCACGGTGGACTCCATCCAGCCGTCCCTGTCGACGATCCCGGAGACCGAGGCCGTGTATTCGCGCGGACAGGTCGAGTTTGCCGACGGCACGGTTGTGACGCTTCTCGATATGAATCAGGTCATGCGATCGAGTCGGATGCGATTCGAGAACGAGTGACCTCTGGATAGACCGCAGCGTGCGGGGAGAGAACATGACTGAAAGAACAGGCGTCTTCATCTGCGAGTGCGGGCCGAACATCAAGGACGCGATGGATGTTCCGGAGCTCGTGCGGTTCGCCTCCGGTCTCCCGGGCGTCGTCGTTGCGATGCCCCACAGCCTGCTCTGCTCGGATGACGGCAAGGGGATGATCGGGCGGATCGTGCG
>Ga0180431_10004599_pt1 | contig 17142 bp, 17 predicted proteins | sample SS_ome_11_FD_132459 | JGI IMG/M metagenome (GOLD analysis project Ga0180431, IMG submission 132459) | Hypersaline lake sediment archaeal communities from the Salton Sea, California, USA - SS_1_MS_1 metaG | ecosystem: Environmental > Aquatic > Non-marine Saline and Alkaline > Hypersaline >... | reverse complement strand
GAACAGATATTTTTTCGCTTTTTTCGCCTTCACAATACAATGGCGAAAAAAGAAAGAAAAAATATCATTCACTTGTCAAAGAGCTATTTCCGCCAGAGGCGGTTTTTATCGTACCATCTCCTTTTTCCTTCCTTGGTATTTATTCCTTCTTTTTTCCCTTTACGACGTAAATGACAGCCAGGTTGGTGGCCCGGCTTTGGAATATTTTCTTGCCCTTAATACCTAAAAAGAATTCGGTTTTAACAGCAAAATATTCTGCAATCGTGCGTTCAATCTCTTTTAAGTTCGTATGCTTAATTTTGTTTATATAAGAGGCGGGATTACCGATTTTTTGTTTAAAGAACTCGGACTGCGGATTGAGCAGCATAGCCAGGATTTTACCACCCGGTCTGAGGACACGAGCGGTCTGTTTAACAGCTTCTTTATATCCTTCAATAAACTGAATAGAGGCAACGTAAATAGCCGCATCAAAACAGGAGTCTGCAAAATGCATATTTTCTGCTGAGCCTGCTACAGCTCTTACGTTGTCCGGTGCCTGGTTCAGGGCTTCTTTGGAAACATCCAGGCCGGTAACGTTAAAACCGTGTTCAGCCAAACCCGCCTCTATAATCGCCGGGCCGCAGCCAACACTTAAAATATCTTTAGCCCCTTTTAATTCCTTCAAAATGTAATCCAACTCGGCCTTGAAAACCTCCTGCCAGAATTCTGTTTTGCAGGATTCTAAATATTTATTCATTTCAACCAACTTTTATTTACGCCTTAACATCGCGGTTTATGTTATAGGAGCTATCCGAAAAACTTTTCGCGCCACCACAAGAAATGACCCCATGGATTATCAAGTTTGTATTTGCCATCCTCCGGAACACCTTTCCAGACGTTGATTTCATCCAGCAGCTCCGGACAGGGTTTGTCTTTGGCTAACAGTTCGTAAGCACATTTGACGATTGCAAATTTCTTATTCGCATCGGCATCGTCCTGGTTATGATCGGGATGATACTTCATAGATGCCTTCCGGTAGGCTTTTTTCAAAACGGTTTTATCAGCATCTTCGGAAACTCCGAGTACCTTACAGGCTGCCTGGCGAGCCTCTAAGTCGCGGGTTATTCTCTCCATAAATTCAGTGTCATCTCTTTTCATTTTTTTTCAGCCGTCAAGTCTTTTGGAAACAGTTTTGTATAAACGTGCAAAATCTTGTATATACTTGGGTAACACATCTACAATCATCTTGCCAATGGAATATGCCTCGGCGATTCGTCGGTCGTCCGGCAGTTTCAAATATATGTTTATGTTTTGGGCTTTGCAAAATTTTTCCACCTCGTCATTGCCGATGTCGCAGCGGTTGATGACTACGGCAAACGGCAAATTCATTTCTTTGACCAGGGCGACCGCCAGCTTTAAGTCGTTTAGGCCGAACGGCGTCGGCTCGGTAACAAGCAAAACAAAACTTACTCCTTTAAGCGCCTCAACCACCGGACAGGACGTTCCCGGCGGGACGTCAATTATCGCCAGGCAGTCCTGTCTGATATGGGTTTTGACTTGCTTTATCAATGCCGGTGCTCGTATATGGCCGATATGCATTCTGCCGTGGACGAAATCGACGCCGTCGGCTTTGCCAAGTTCAATATCTCCGATGGCCAGCGGTTTCGGCTTAATTGCGTCGGCCGGACAGACTCGCATACAGCCGCCGCAGGAATGACAAAGCTGCTCAAAGGTCAGCACACTTTCCTTGACGCAGACGATAGCGCTGTATTGGCAGATTTCGCCGCATTTACCGCATCCGGTACATTTTTCCAAATCGACAGACGGCACATCCACGGTAACCTGGCGGCTGTGGTCAAGCTTCGGTTTTAAGAAAATGTGCCCGTTCGGCTCTTCAACATCGCAGTCAAGGTACTGGACTTTGCGGCCCAAACTCGCAGCATAATGAGCGAGATTAACTGCGATTGTTGTTTTGCCGGTACCGCCTTTGCCGCTTGCAATCGCTATTTTCATATTACGCTTGCTCCACAGTCAGTCCACCATTTTCTGTTCATCTTGACTTTGTTTGTCAGTTGCCGATTTTCTTCTGGGTAAGTATAATGGCATTATTAGGGCACTCGCCAACACACAGCCCACAGCCGGTGCAAAGCTCGCCCTGCACAATGGCCCGTCCATTTACCTTGATGGCGTTTGCCGGGCAGACATCTTCGCAGATGCCGCAGCCATCGCATTTCTCAGGCAAAACAACAGCGACTAACTCCTGGCCTGTCTCCAGCTCGCTTATCCTCCTGTTTATCTGTTGTTTTTGCTGTTCAAGCAGCTCTGCCTGCTGCTTGAGAGCAGCCAATTCCTGCTTGGGGTTTTGCGTCCCGGCATCTCCCGGCAAAGCTGCTGCCGGGCCGGTCGAAGGCATACCCATCTGGGCTGCCATGCCCATACCACGACCCATACCGCCGCCGCGCCCCATTCCTTTACCTTTGCCCATACCGCGTCCGCCGCCCATACCGCGTCCGCCGCCCATGCCAAAACCGGCTCCTCCTACACCTTGCCCCATCGGGCCGGCCATCGATTGTCCTGTTGGCCCCGGTACTGCCGGTGCTGCGCTGCCACCAAAGTGGCTGGCTACACTTGGCCCTGAAGCGGAAGAGAAAGCACCTGTTTTGAATTGCTCAACGGCATTGAGGACAGGTCCGCTAACACCGACGATAACCTGTATCCCTGCCTGACCAAAGACGTTAAATGCATTAGGGCCGCAGTTGCCGGTCAGTACAGTTGTTACTTCTTTTTCCGACATTAACTGAGCGGATTGAATCCCTGCACCACCGCCGAGAGCAATATTGGGATTTTCGATAGCCTCTAATTGCATCGTGTCAGTGTCAATAATCAAAAAATAGGGGCACCGACCAAACCGGGCCTCCACATTGTCATCGAGCGTGGGACCTGTTGATGTTACCGCAATTTTCATAAGATATCCTTTCTAAGATAAGGAACATGTACCGGTTGGGCAGGAATTGCTTGCCTGGCTGCTTTGCCCGACGGAGAACCCTGAAAACAGTTTCTGCATATCCGAGCTTCCACATTTTTCGCAGACGTGCTTGTTTTTACCGCCGCTTTTTTCCAGGAATTCGGTTTTGTGCCCACATTTATTACACTTGTACTCAAATATTGGCATCGCTGTGCCTCCTTTTCACGCACTCTATAAACAAAAAGTTAAATACTACTTGTCTTTTTTTAATTTATCTATCATTTCCTGGACTTCTTCGGCCCCTTCATCATATAGCTTCTTCTCATCCGGAGCCAATTCGTGCAGCAGCCGTAAGAATTCACCAGCATGAACACGTTCCTCGTCAGCTATATCTCGAAGTACATCTATGGCCAGCTGATTATCGCAAGACTCCGCGAGCTGTATGTACAACTGAACTGCCTCATATTCAGCTGAGATCATAAAGCGAATCGCTCTAACCAATTCGGCGTCTGTAAGCTTGCGGTCTTTTGCAAGTCCACTAAATGGATTTCCAAATTCCGGCATTTTCATACCTCCTTAAGAACAATTTTTTCAAACTTTTTGGTAGACTAAGATCTATAGACAGTCGTCCTCGGAGTAAGCGCCCCTGGTTTCCACTGAGCTTGTTGCGACAAGCTTTTCTGCAGAGAGTTATTCTGCTGCCTACTCTTTATCGCTTTTCTGGCTCTCGAGCTCTTCTATACGCTTTTTAATCCCGTCAAGGCTATCTTCAAGATATTCTGCTTGACCTTTCAGGCCGTCGAGTTCCTGTTGGGCTGTTAAGCCTGGAGCAAACGGCGCACCGCTATAAGCGTATGGGCCCGCAGCACCACCATAAGCATAAGGGCTCACGCCACCTCCCCAGGCAGGTATGCCTTGAGCTGCCCTGGCCCATCCTGGAAGACCGGTTGCATAATACCAGTTGCGCCAACCGCGTCCGCCACCTCTAAAGCCTCGGCCCCAGCCCATACCGTAGCCGCGTCCACCGATGGGATTGGCATAACCCGGCACTGGATAGCCTGCACAGAAACCAGCAGCTCTACCTGTCATCGGTCCTAAACCTCCAGGACCTGTTCCATCTCCACCTGGCATAGTAATTCTCCTTTCAAAAAAATGTTAACTTCTTGTCATTTTCGTACCACACTTCGGACAACTCATTGCATTACAAGGCTGTCCTGCAGCATGAGCAGCCGTTGCTCCGCAGTTTGGACAGACACAACTTCCGCCCGGCCCTGCGGCAAATGGTCCGCCCATCCTGCCTCTACCTTGTCTCTGACCTCGTCCCATACCACGTCCTGTGCCGGGCCCTTGGCCGGTAGGGCCTGTACCATCGCCTCTTGGCATAATATCCATCCTTTCCGCAATTAAATGCTAATTTGAATCTGTTACCAATAACCAAATCTGCCTCTGCCGCGGCCTCTGCCGCGGCCTCTGCCCCAGCCCCGACCGAAACCATGGCCAAAACCAAAGCCTCTGCGAAGCCACGGATTGCCGTAGCCGGCATAAGGTACACCGTAGCCGGCTCCATAACCGTACGCACCAGCACCATATGGCCCAACTGCCGGTGCACCGACACCATAAAAACTGGCTCCACCCACTGCCGGGTTCATATAGCCCGGCACTGGATAGCCTGCACAAAAACCAGCGGCTCTTCCAGTCATCGGCCCCATACCGGCTGGACCTGTTTGGTCTCCAAATGGCATATTAATCATCTCCTTTCCGGTATTTTCAAAATTCCCATTTATTTGTCCAATGGGTACACTCTGTAATCCCGCAAAACCTTCTACCTGGCTCGGATTTTCTTCAGAAGTTGTCAGAACACAAAACCCCTGGCCTCTTCCTGTCATAGGACCTTGACCTAATGGACCTGTACCATCGAAACCCGGCATTTGTTCAGCCTCCTTAATTACATTAGCGATATCATCATCAAACGTTTCTCAAACTTTTCACCTTTTCTTAAAATCATTTCGCCGACCGCGCAATCTAAATCCCTGGCAATAACTGGGCACTTGGCCCTTAGTATAAAGAATATATTTTTATCTGTGTCGCTTAGGGTTTCGTAATTGCCCTGTCCCTTTGCTATAACTAAATCAGCTTTATCAAAACGGTCTCTGAAAGATTGAGAGCAGCTTTCTAAAATTGTACCCGGCGCATCTGAGCCGTTATCAATGACTTTAACTACGTCGTTTAGGCCGGTGTCCAGGGCATCTTCGATTGTTGCATCGTTTATAATTGGACCTGCCTTAACTACTAATGTTATCCTTTTGCGGCCGAGTAGTTCAATCAAGAGTCGGTCGAAAACAATCTCGCCTGCATTGTCACCGAGGTAAAGAATGTTTTTTGCCTGTGCTGCGGCTTGTTTGAATTCTTCTAAAGCGCCCATATCCAATGGGGCGGTCAGCGACTCAGTAATGGTTATTTCAATATGTGATTCTTCCAGCTCAGAATTAACGCCGAAATCAATGATATTACCTGCGATAGCAAGCCGAACTGCCGTTTCTAAAGGGGCGGCGGAAGTTGCCACGCGGTTTTTCAACTCAGGATACATCTGAAGTGCTAACCTGTTAAAACGGTCTTTTGTCCGGCGGTAGGGGTCCTGAACGCCGGTTAGTTTGCGAATAAGTTGGTGTATTTTTTGGGCCATAGCGGGAGGACTCTGTCGCAAATCCATTTTACAGGCCAGAGCAAGCACTTGACGCATAAGCTCTTCGTGAATCCGCTCGTCGTCTGTTATCAGCCGTACCGAATCAAGCGACTGGCGAAGAAAACAGGGAATACAATCAAAATAAGTTCTCATAAGTAATTAGACGTCCTTATTCTTTTTTAATTCATTGGGCCTCTTTTGTTACTAATCTTTGGTCGGCACTTGAGGCCTCTATATATATTATGGGCATATGCCCATAATGAGTCCAGTAAAAAACTTAAAAAAAAGAAAAAATTTTAGCTGACTGTTGTTTTGGTGTGGTAATGGGGGTCATTCAGAAATGTGGTGTTTTTTCTCAGGTAAAGGCTATTTGTGAAAATACGTGCAATTGACGAAAATTTGGCTAAAATGTGCGAAATTTAATGAGTTTAACTTTAAGAGCAGGTGCAGAAAACAAGTGGTGTTTTTGGCAGTGTTGCAGGAGTTCTTATGAAGATAATATCAGGCAGTAATATTCCGTTTGCGGCGGAGTGCTTCTCTACCATTGGCGATGTTGAGGTTTATGACAGCAAGGAGATAACGTCGAAACTCGTTGCTGATGCCGACATGCTGCTTGTGCGCAGTGTTACGCGGGTAAACTCTGATTTATTGGCCGGCAGCAAGGTTCGTTTTGTCGGGACCGCATCCATCGGCGTTGACCATATAGATATTGATTATCTGCGCAGCCGTAATATTGGTTTTGCATCGGCGCCGGGGGCAAATGCCAATTCGGTGGTGGAATATGTTGTTGCTGCGCTGCTGAATGTTGCGCAGAAATTACAGCTTGAGCTGGAGGGCAAATCAATCGGTGTTATAGGCGTGGGCAGTATCGGCGGCAGAGTGGTCCGGAAGTGCTCGAAACTGGGGATGCAGGCATATCTGAACGACCCGCCGCTGCAAAGAGAAACGAGAGATGCTAAGTATCGGCCGATAGAAGAACTTTATGGGTGCGATTTTATAACGCTGCATACACCGTTGACTTTTGAGGGGGTTGATAAAACGTATCATTTGGCCGGAGAACAATTTTTCAAATCGCTAAAAGAAGGGTGCGTCTTTATAAATACTTCACGGGGCCCGGTGGTGGACAGCATGGCCTTGAAAGATGTGATTGAGGCTGATAAGTTCAAGGCGGTTGTGCTCGATGTCTGGGAAGGTGAGCCGAATATCGATACAGAATTATTGAAAATGGTTGATATTGGTACGCCGCACATCGCCGGCCATTCGTTTGACGGCAAGGTCGGCGGTATGTATATGCTTTATAAGGCGGCGTGTGAGTATTTTGGGCTTGAGGTGAAAGTTGAGAGCGGGACTTTTTTACCTAAGCCGGATGCGGTCAAGTTGAAAATAAATCCACAGCTTGTAAGTGAGCAGGATGTATTGCGAGAGGCGGTCGAGAAAGTTTATGATATTAAAAAAGATGACTCGGCACTAAGAGAGATTCTGGATAAGGCGGCAGGTGGGCGGGGGGAGTTTTTCAGTCAACTTCGAGAGAATTATCCGATTCACAGGGAATTTCAAAATACTCCGATAGTTTTAGACAATGCCTTTGGAACGGTCGGTGAAAAATTGGCAGGTATAGGCTTTAAGGTGCTTGGTGAAAAGGAATAATATTAAAAATATAGTTGAATGGCCGAGAGGGCGTCTGGATTTTTCGGCCGGCTGTATCGTTATGGGCGTTTTGAATGTTACGCCGGATTCCTTCAGTGATGGGGGAGAGTTTCTCGATGCCGATGCAGCTATTAAGCAAGGCCTGAGGATGGCGGCAGAAGGTGCTGCGATAATCGATGTTGGCGCCGAATCGAGCCGGCCTGGTTCGGAATCGGTTTCAACCGATGAACAAATCGAAAGAGCGATTCCTGTGATAGAAGCACTTTCGGGAAAAATCGATGTGCCGATTAGTATCGATACTTATAATTTCGAGGTTGCTAAGGCAGCGCTAAAAGCGGGGGCAATGATGATAAACGATATTACCGCGTTGAGTGATGAACGGATGGGAGAACTGGCGGCTGAGCGGGGTGTGCCGGTTGTTTTGATGCATATGCAGGGCAGGCCGGCGACAATGCAGGCCGAGCCGAAGTATGATAATGTAGTGAGCGAGGTTTTAGAGTTTTTAATAGAGCGGGCAAGACAAGCAGAGCAGTTCGGAATATTGAAGGAGCGAATTTTCATTGACCCGGGGATTGGGTTCGGCAAGACAACCGAACATAATCTGTTGCTTTTGCGGAATATCCGCAAATTTGTGGAAAACGACTATCGGGTTTGTGTTGGGACGAGCAGGAAAAGTTTTATCGGCAAAATTACCGGCAAGGAAAAACCTGCCGACCGAATATTCGGCACTGCGGCAACGGTTGCCTTATGTGCAGCAGCCGGCGTATCAATCATCCGCGTTCACGATGTAGCTGAAATGGTAGATGTGATAAGAGTAATAAATGCAATATGTCAAAATCGTTGAAGATAATTCTTGATACGTCATTTGAAGGGTGTAATATATGAAGAACAAACGGTTGTGATTTTTTGTCGAAGATTGTCCGGAAAATTTGGAAAAAGGCGATAACTTATGGAGGGCCAAAATCTGACAAAGGAAAGGATAATTGATGCTATTTGCCAATCCCGAGCGGAGTTGTTCTCTCTGGGTGTGAGGTCCATAGGGCTGTTTGGGTCCTTTGTACGAGAGGAAGCAAAACTGGAGAGCGATGTCGATATACTTGTGGAGTTCGATGCGGCGAAAAAGACTTTTGACAACTTTATCGACACCTGTTTCTTACTGGAGGACTTGTTAGGCCGCCGGGTAGAACTTGTTACCGGAGAATCAATCAGTCCTTATATCAGGCCGTACGTCCTTAAGGAGGTCGAGTATGTCCCAATCACCGATTGAATATCTACGGCATATTCTTGATGAAATCAGTTATATTGAGGGTGCCATCTGCGATATTGAAGAGGCAGAATTTCTTTCTAATGAAACCTTGAAACGTTCGTTTGTCCGAAGTATCGAGATTATTGGCGAAGCAGCGAAGAAGATGCCGGTGGATTTCAAGGACAAGTGTCGCGACATAGACTGGAAAAGGATTGCAGGGATGAGAGATAAGTTAATTCACGATTATTTTGGTGTGGATTACCATATTGTCTGGGATGTCGCCGCGCGTAAACTGCCGGAACTGAAGCAAAAAATAACACAGATAATGAGCGATGAAGGCTCCTATTGAAAGCTGGATGTGCGCCGCCGCCGGCGTATCAATCGTCCGCGTTCACGATGTAGCTGAAATGGTGGATGTAGTAAATGTAGTTAACCAGATGAATGATTTACAATGATATGACAAGCTTGGCATTTGAGTAGCACATGCTAAATTTGAGTGAAGTATGATAAAAAAAAACCAAGACAATGGGAGCAGTTCCTTGAGAGTATACTTAAGACCCTGCTCGAAAGTCCGGCGATTACCTTTGCTGAAATGACGCCATCAAAGTTACCAAAAAGAGCTGGAGTGTACCTAATAACGGCAATCAATAATGGCGGGGAAGAGCCATACTATATAGGACGCACTACAAATATTAGAAGACGTTTATATACTAACCATCTTATGGGGCCAATTTCAAACTCGCAGTTTAAGAGATACCTAATCGGATCAGGAGAGTGCAGAAAACTTAAATAAGCCAAACAATTACTACGTCAATTTGGCAAAGCACGTTGGATTGAAGAAAGCAACATGAGAAAGCGAGGTGCTATTGAGGGGTATCTTACAGGAGTTTTGTTTCCTAAATATGGGATTTGTCAGGAGCATTGAATCAATTTGAGTTGGCGTTCAGGGCGATTTTTAGGGCCTCAATCTCGTGTTTCGTATCTCGTGTTTCGGAGCAGTAATATATTCTTATTGAAGTTCCAGGGCAAGTTTTAGGGCCTCGGTAGTATTCCTTACGAATTTAAACTTCAAGTTCTTTTTTGCTTCTTTTGGGACTTCGGGGAGGTCCTTTTTGTTTCTTTGTGGCAGGATTACGGTTTTTATTCCGGCCTGCTTCGCGGCTAAGATTTTTTCCTTCAGGCCGCCGACGGGCAGGACCAGCCCTCGCAGGGTTATCTCGCCGGTCATAGCAACATCAGGTCGAGTCGGTTTGCCAAGCAGCAGGCTGACCAGCGAAGTGAACATTGCAATTCCTGCACTTGGGCCGTCTTTGGGGATTGCACCTGCAGGGACGTGGATATGATAATCGAATTTTTTGAATCTGGCCGGTTCGATTTTTAGTTTTTTTGCGTTAGCCTTTACGATAGAAAATGCCGCTTGTGCGCTTTCCTTCATAACATCGCCGATATGGCCGGTCAGTTGCAAATTTCCTTTGCCGGGCATTGCGGCTGATTCGATAAATAGCAGTTCGCCACCGACGGGCGTAAAGGCAAGTGCGGTTGCGACGCCGGGCATTGCCGTCCTGAGGGCCAATTCGGATTCAAATTTGACAGGGCCGAGGATTTTGGCGAGGCCCTTTCTGGTGATGGTAGCACGCCTTTTTTTGGCCTTGGCAATTTCGGTGGCGATACCGCGGCAAACGGCGGCTATACTTCTTTCAAGATTTCTGACACCGGCCTCGCGTGTATAGTCCCGGATTATTGCGAGTATTGCTTCGTCTTTTATGGTCAGGCGGCTTTTGCTAAGGCCGTGCTCTGTGAGCTGGCGGGGGACAAGGTATTTTTTGGCGATGTTCAATTTCTCATTTTCGGTGTAGCCGGGCAGTTCGATTACTTCCATTCTATCCTGCAGTGCCGGCGGGACCGGCTCGGTGTAATTTGCGGTGCCGATGAACATTACGGTAGATAAATCAAAAGGCTGGTCGAGGTAATGGTCGGTGAAGCTGAAGTTCTGCTCAGGGTCGAGGACTTCCAAGAGTGCACTTGAGGGGTCGCCTCTGAAGTCGGCGCCGATTTTGTCCAGCTCGTCGAGCATAAATACGGGGTTTTTGCTGCCGGTTTTTCTAAGCTCTTGGAGGATTCTACCGGGCAGGGCGCCGATGTAAGTTCTTCGATGGCCGCGGATGTCGGCTTCGTCCCTTATTCCGCCGAGCGATATTCTGATGAATTTTCTTGCCATAGCTCTTGCGATGGATTTTCCGAGTGAGGTTTTGCCTACGCCGGGCGGGCCGACAAAGCAAAGTATGGGACTTTTGCCGGTTGGGTTGAGCTTGCGGACGGCCAAAAATTCGAGGATGCGTTTTTTAACCTTACGCAGGTCATAATGGTCGGCGTTGAGTATTCTCTCGGCCTTGTTGATGTCGAGCTGGTCTTTGGTTTGAATGGACCAGGGCAGTTCGCAGACCCAGTCCAGATACGTTCGAATGACGCTGTATTCGGGCGAAGCGGCGGGAATTTTGCTCAATCTGCTTAATTCGCGGAGGGCTTCGGCCTCGACCTTTTTGGGCATTTTGGCTTTTCTGATGTTTTTCCTGATTTGCTTTAGCTCTTCAGATTGCCTGTCGCCTTTGCCGAGTTCGGACTGGATTGCTTTTAATTGTTCCTGGAGGAAATATTCCCTCTGGCTTTTGTCAACGGATTCTCTGACTCGGCCCTGGATTTTGTGACTTAGTTCGAGCACTTCAAGTTGATTTGCAAGGGCGATTGAAATTGCTTCAAGGCGTCTGCCGGAGTCAAGCTCTTCGAGCAGTTCTTGTTTTTCGGTGATTTTGAGGCTGAGATTAGCCGCTAAGAAATCGGCCAATGCGGACGGGTTCTCGATGTTTTCCAGAAGCACAGATGCTTCTTCGGGCACGTTGGGACTTAGTGCGATGACGCGATTGGCCAACTGGCGGACGTTGACGATAAGGGCCTGGAGTTTTTTGGTCATTCTGGCAGTGACGTTCAGCAGTTGCACCCTGGCCTTTAAGTACGGTTCAGTTGTCAGCCTTTCTTTTATTTCGAATCTGGTGATGCCGTGGACAACAATGTGGATTGAACCCTGCGGCATTTTTATTAATTTAAGTACCGAGGCGGCGGTGCCGACGGAATAAATGTCGTCAAAGCCGGGCCTTTCGGTTTCAGGTCTGTGCTGTGTTACAAGGCCTATGATAGACTCGTTCGGTCTGGTGTCTTCAAGCAGTTGTCTGCTTCTGGCGCGTCCTATTGCCAAAGGTGTTACCGTTCCCGGGTAGGCAACGGCGTTTCGAATGGGAAGGATGCCGATAACGTCCGGAAGTTTGAGTACGTGGTCGCTTTCGCGTAATTCGGCGCTCTCGGTGTTCAAATATTGCTCAATATTTACAGGGTCGTCGGCAACTGCTTCAATAAGCCAGTTTGTGTCGGAAAACAACAAGTTCTTGGTATTGCTCGCCATATTGTCAACCCTTTTTTCTCGGTAGCTATTTTCTTTCTGCAGTCAAATCATATACGATTGAAAAAAATCTGTAAATAATAAAAATTGTAAAGAAGGAAAGTAGTAAGCATAATCTTAGTATTTGGTGTTGACAGCTTTATTGGGATTTTTGGTTGATTGACGAGGGAATATATGTCATAAATCGTTTAGGAGTTTACTTATGGTGATGTTTTTTGTAAACCTTAGTATCGAAGGATGAACGATAAGTGTTTCTGTTAAAACGGCAGGTGGCATTTTCTCTGATACTTTTCGCAGTTACTCTGTGTTTGGGTGGCTTTTCAATTTTGACAAACCAGCAGCTTCACTATATGGGAGGAATGGCGGAGGAATACTTTGATATGGCAGTGAGCTTATATTATCGCGGTAAGCTGTCTGCCGACAGCATAGGTGCTCGTGTTTTCAGGCCGCCGGCGTACCCTTTTTTTATTGCCTCGGTTCTAAGAATTTGGGGTGGCATGCCGGAGGAAGGCGAGGTCTTTGACAGCCGAGAGGATTTGGAACAAAAGCAGCAGGCCGCTTATAATGCGATCTGTCTGGCTCAATGTATTCTGCTGAGTTTTTCGACTGTTGTTCTGTTTTTACTGATGTCGCGATATATGCGTCTTCACAGCGCATTTGTGCTGGCATTTTTGTTCGGCTGCAACCCTTATCTGCTTATTTTGTGCGGGCTGTTTCATTACGGTGTGTTCCATATTTTCCTTACGGTTTGTTCGTGTTATGCGCTGAGCGGTTTCATAGACAGCCGGCCTGAATGGTACGGGATAAAGATGATATTGGCAGGGGCGATTTGGGGGCTGACCACACTGGCAAGACCGATGACCCTGATTTTACCTGCCTTTGTGTTTGTTATGTTTCTGATTAAGTTTAAGCTTAGCTGGCGGCTTGGACTCAAATGGAGCGTTCTTTTTACCCTTGGGATGGCTTTGGTTGTCGCTCCAAACACAATACATAATTACTATCTGACCGGCAGATTTGTTCCGGTAAACGCCCAGGGAAGCACGGCTTTGTGGGCGGGGACGGTTACTAAACTACAGCGAAGTCCGAATCATTTCAGGTGGTGGGGTTTGTGGTATAAGGACGGGATGGCGGTTTTCCGCAAAGTAACCGGTGCGGAGGAGTATAGTTATTCCGAATATGTTAATAATATTATAGAGCATGGGGATGAGTTCAGGAGAGAAGCGATTAAGAACCTTCGATTAAAGCCCGGAGTTTATTGTTATAACGTCTTTGGGAATTTCATAACGTTCAATCTCGATATCAACTCCGTCTTTATTAAAGTATTTGGGGCAATCCAGGACAGGGACGTGAAAATTGATAAAGGGTGGTTTAAGGTCGGTCATCCGCAGGATTTTTATCCATCCTTTGAGGCGAATGCGTTTAAGTACTATATCTATTTGCTTACTTTGTTTGGCTTTGCGGGGGTTTGTATCGCAGCGAAACAGAAAGATAAATCACTTTTAGTTGCGGGTTTGGTGTATTTGTGTTTTTGTCTGGCCCACTGCTTAACTTATATGGACCTGATGTATTATTACATCAAAGTTCCATTTTTGTATATTTTTACCGGCTACTTTATAAACGCATTTGACCGATGTTTTGTAAAGGTTCCCGTTGTGGGTTGGAAAATTTCGCCGGCTGTTGTCTTAGGTGGTTTGATGATTGTATATGGGGTATGGCTGACGGCTGCAATTATTCTATAGCCTTCGGCAGTAAGGGCTTTCGGTCGGATACCGTGTTTTGGAGTTCAGCGGGCAGGGACAGTTCCCTGCCCACAATTGTGTTTCTATTTAATAGCTGTGTGGTAATCCTGGAGCGACATAACCGAGTATTTACCCTTGCGGTAAGCTGCGATACCTTTGACGGCGGCGGCAGCAGCGGCTGTTGTGGTAATATAAGGGACCTTGTATCTGATGGCCGACTTGCGAATGTAAGAATCGTCGAATTCGCTCAGCTTGCCGCTGGGAGTATTGATAATTAACTGAATCAGGTTGTTTTTAAGTGCATCCACAATGTGAGGCCTGCCCTCGTGTGTTTTGAGAATTATTTCGGCTTTAATTCCTTTATCGGTCAGAAACCGGTGGGTGCCTTTGGTTGCCAGGATTTTGAAACCGAGTTTCTCGAATTCTTTTGCAGTTTCGAGAACAGCTTGTTTTTCCCTGTCGGTTACGGTTATAAGGACGGTGCCGTCAGAAGGCAGCGGCTGCTGAGTTGCCTGCTGTGCCTTGTAGAAAGCCAGCCCGTATGAATCAGCCAGCCCCAGCACTTCGCCGGTGGAGCGCATTTCCGGGCCGAGCAGCGGGTCAACCTCCTGGAACATATTGAATGGGAATACAGCTTCTTTTACACCGAAATGCGGAATATTCTTTTCCTTTAAGTCGAGCTCTGCCAGTTTTTTGCCGAGCATAAGCTGTGTTGCCAGTCGTGCCATCGAGATTCCGCATACCTTTGAAACCAGCGGCACGGTTCGTGAGGCACGCGGGTTGGCTTCGAGCACATAGACGATGTCATTGGCTATTGCATACTGCATATTCATCAGGCCGACAACATTTAATTCCGTTGCTATTTTTCTGGTATATTTGCGAATGGTATCGAGGTGCTTTTGGGCAATGGTTACGGGTGGGATGACACAGGCCGAATCGCCGGAATGAATGCCGGCCAACTCGATGTGCTCCATAATCGCAGGTACAAAGGCATCGGTGCCGTCAGCGATGGCGTCGGCCTCGGCTTCAGTTGCGTTGTCGAGGAATTTATCTATCAGGATAGGCCTTTGAGGCGTTACCTCCACGGCGGCTGCGACGTAATGACGAAGCATTTGTTCATCGTGCACCACTTCCATACCACGTCCGCCGAGGACGTAAGAGGGGCGGACCATTAAGGGATAGCCGATTTTTTCGGCGATTTTAAGTGCTTGTTCAAGGTTACTTGCCATTCCGGATTCAGGCATAGGTATGCCGAATTTTTCCATCATCGCACGGAAGCGGTCTCGGTCTTCGGCCAAATCTATTGTCTCAGGCGATGTGCCGAGTATGTTTACGCCTGCGGCGGCGAGCTGATTTGCGATGTTAAGCGGGGTCTGGCCGCCGAACTGCACTATGGCCCCTTCGGGTTTTTCCTTTTGGTATATGCTTAATACATCCTCGACGGTGAGCGGCTCAAAGTAAAGCTTGTCGGAGGTGTCGTAATCGGTCGAGACGGTTTCGGGATTGCAGTTGACCATAATACTTTCGATGTCTTCTTCTTTCAAAGCGTAAGAGGCATGACAGCAGCAATAATCAAACTCGATTCCCTGTCCGATGCGGTTTGGGCCGCCTCCGAGGACCATTATCTTGCGGTTTTTACTAACACCGACCGTGTCAGGTGCGTTGTAGGTCGAGAAATAATAGGCTGCATTTTCGACACCGCTGACCGGCACCGGCTCCCAGGCCTCGATGACGCCCAGTGAAGTGCGCCAGCTTCGTATTTTATCTTCCGCAATACCGAGAAGCTCACAGAGGTAACGGTCGGAGAAGCCGTCTTTTTTGGCCTGTGTTAACAACTCATCGGGAAGCTGTTTACCTTTGTATTTCAGGATTTTTTCCTCAAGCTGGACAAGCTCGGCCATTTGTTCGATGAACCAGTGTTTGATATGTGTTTTCTCAAAGAGGCTATTGATGTCGGCGCCTTTGCGAAGAGCTTCATACATAATGAACTGGCGCTCGCTTGTGGGCGTGCTCAGCAGGTTCATTAATTCATCGAGTGGGAGTTTGTTGAAGTTCTTTGCGAATCCGAGTCCGTAACGGCTGTTCTCAAGAGAGCGGATGGCTTTTAAGAAGGCCTCTTTATAGTTTTTGCCGATGCTCATTACCTCCCCGACTGCCCGCATCTGCGTTCCGAGCTTGTCCTCGACGCCTTTGAATTTTTCAAATGCCCATCGAGCAAACTTGACGACGACGTATTGGCCTGATGGGGTGTATTTTTCGAGTGTGCCGTCTCTCCAGTAAGGTATCTCGTCAAGTGTTAGTCCGCCGGCGAGCATTGATGAGACAAGCGCTATTGGAAAGCCGGTGGCTTTTGAGGCCAGAGCCGAGGAGCGCGAAGTTCTCGGGTTTATTTCGATTACGACTACCCGGCCGGTTTTTGGGTCGTGGGCAAACTGTATGTTTGTGCCGCCGATGACCTCAATGGCGTCAACGATGTCATAAGAGTATTTTTGCAGTTTTTGCTGCAGTTGTGGCTCGATGGTGAGCATTGGTGCGGTGCAGTATGAATCGCCGGTGTGTATGCCCATCGCATCGACATTTTCGATAAAGCAGACGGTTATCTTCTGGCTTTTGGCGTCGCGGACCACTTCGAGCTCCAGTTCCTCCCATCCCAGAACGGATTCCTCGACGAGGATTTGTCCGACGAGAGATGCTGAAAGGCCGCGGCCGGCTACTGTTTGCAGTTCTTCAAGGTTATAGACCAGTCCGCCACCGGTGCCGCCCATAGTATAAGCAGGCCGTATAACGACGGGATAGCCGAGTTCGTCGGCGATTTTTTCTGCTTCTTCTACGGTGTAGGCCGGTTCGCTTTTTGGCATTTCAATACCGAGGCGATTCATCGTTTCTTTGAAAGCAATTCGGTCTTCTCCGCGTTTGATGGCATCGACCTGGACTCCTATCACCTTGACGCCGTATTTTTCGAGCACACCTGCCTGGGCCAGTTCGGATGATAGATTCAGCCCGCTTTGTCCTCCCAGGTTTGGCAGCAGGGCGTCAGGGCGTTCGGCTTCGATGATTTTTGTCATAGTCTGCAGATTAAGCGGCTCGATATAAGTTACATCGGCCATTCCCGGGTCGGTCATAATTGTTGCAGGGTTGGAATTGACCAGCACTATCTCATAGCCGAGCTTGCGAAGCGCCTTGCAGGCTTGGGTTCCGGAGTAGTCAAATTCGCAGGCCTGCCCGATGATGATAGGGCCGGAGCCAATAATCATTACTTTGTTGATGTCATCCCGTTTCGGCATGCCAATTCCTCCTGATTTTGTTTGTTATTAACAGTTTCAGGCAAATTGGGAAGGTTAGACAACATAAAGTCTAAAGTGTCAAGAAAAAAATTAAAAGACTTATTTTTCAGGATAGACAGTTGTTGATGTTTGCATACCAAGGCCGGTG
>Ga0180431_10004593_pt1 | contig 17154 bp, 10 predicted proteins | sample SS_ome_11_FD_132459 | JGI IMG/M metagenome (GOLD analysis project Ga0180431, IMG submission 132459) | Hypersaline lake sediment archaeal communities from the Salton Sea, California, USA - SS_1_MS_1 metaG | ecosystem: Environmental > Aquatic > Non-marine Saline and Alkaline > Hypersaline >... | reverse complement strand
TCAACGGTTGGCATAAGTGAGTCGACGATAAGAAAATATATCGAAATGCAGGGCAAAGAAGACAGCGGGCAAGCTCTGCTTGAATTCTAAAATGCCACCAGTTTTAACTGGTGGTTCTTTACTCTGTGTGAAAACCAAGCCGATAACCTTGGTATTCGGGTCAGCCCAGGCGAAAGTCCCATCAGAGCCACTATGGCTGAAGACACCATTTTCGCCGATTGCCCAGCCAAATCCGTAGTACTTTTTGTAGTCTTTTTGTTTTTCAGGCGACAGTACGCTTTGTTTCGATATCATTTCTTCAGCTGTTTCCGGCTTTAAAATTCGTTTTCCATCATAAATTCCGCCGTTAACAAACATCTGGCAGACTATGGCAAAATCCCAGGTGGTGCATATTGCTCCGCCGGAGCCGCGTACGAGCGGAAGCATCGGCTTATCGCCTGGCTTCCAGCCAATTGTCCATTTGCCCTCACTTTTGTTCCAGTAATATACAACGGACATACGGTCCAATTTGCCATCGAGTTTTTCAGCTATTTCGTGGTTGTAGCTATCAACCATTCCAAGCGGTTTGTATATCCGCTCCTTTAAGAATACTTCTAACTTTTCGCCGGAGACTACTTCAACCAGCGCCCCGAGTGTGTTGTATCCGGGGTTACTGTATTCGTATGAAGCCGGAGGGAATTCATCTGCGACGATTTTGCCGAACCTGTCAACTTCGAGTTGAAGGTTTGGTGCGTTGGGGTGTTCCGGCGATTTTTCCATCAAAGGATAAATGAAAAGCGAGTGGATGCGAAATCCGCTGGTATGGCTGAGCAGATGCCGAACTTTGATATAACCAGAGCGATAATTATCAAACGAGGGGATATGATTGCGCACATTATCATCGAAGCTCAGCTTTTTCTCATCTGCCAGGATAGAAATCGCTGTTGCAACTAAGGCTTTCGTGTTGGAAGCCATCCGAAACATAGTATCCTTTTTCATCGGCAGTTTCTTTTCTTTATTTCTCCAGCCGATAGCTTCATGTGATACGACTTTGCCGTTACGGGCAACAAGCAGCACAGCGCCCTTGAGTTGGTCTTTTTCAACCGCATCTTCAAAGAGCTTGACGCCTGCTTTGAGAATAGCCGCTGACATATTAACGTCAGCAGGGGTGCCTTTGGTAAGAGTTACGTCCTGTGCATAGAGCGGGGTGAAAAAGACAGTCAAAGTCAAAATTAAAATAGGCATTCGTAGTTTCATATGATTATTCCGGAATTAAATAAGGTTAACTTGAAAATGGTTTTAGATAACATTCCTTATGCTCAAATTTGGTGAGGTAAAAACAGGACATATCTCCTTTTTACTTTTCAACAGCTCCGATGCCGGGGCGATTCGGTAGCACAATCTTACCGTTCGGTTGTTTGAGCCCTTCGAATGGGTCATCTGTGATAAGAAGATTGCCGTCAAGGTCTGCATATTCGACCAGCGGCGAAAGATGCGCTGCTGCCGTAAGCGACAGCGAGCTTTCACTCATGCAACCGAGCATCACCTTCATACCAAAACTGTGGCCAATATGAATCATACGCAGCGCATCGCGCAGACCGCGACATTTCATAAGCTTGATGTTAATCATATCCACGCAGCCCGCAAGAGCCGGGATATCATCTGAAGTTACCGAATCTTCGTCGGCCATTATCGGAATATTTACATTCTGTCGAATTTTTTTAAGGCCTTCGTAGTTCTTTGCCGGTATGGGCTGTTCCACTAATTCAATATCATACCTTTCCATCTCGTTGATTTTCTCGATTGCTTCGTCTACGTCCCAGCCGGTATTCGCATCGACACGAATGACAGCATCAGTATTGTCTCGGATAGCCTTTAGCATATCCATATCGCCCTCGACTCCGACTTTAACTTTGTAAATCGGGTATCCGCTTGCTTCTTTAAGTTTTTTCAGCATAACAGGGATTGTGTCGATTCCGATGGTGAAATCTGTTGCCGGAGCCTTGTCGGGATTGAGGCCGAAATATTTGTACAGCGGAATCTCAAGCATTTTGCCAACGAGGTCGTAAAGGGCAATATCGATGCCTGCAATTGCAGATGGTGCGTTGGGAAAGGCCTTGTAGAGTTCGTCAATAATATCTTCCAGGAGAAAAGGGTCTGTCCCGAGTATGGGTTCAGCCTTTTTGGCGACGTCGATTATTCGTTCGATTGTTTCTCCATAGTAATACGGCGAGGGATGGGCCTCGCCGAGGCCGATGAGGCCATCATGCTCAATGGAAATCTTTACGTTTGTAGTGCCCCCACTCTTGCTGGCTTTTCTTCGAGCGATAGTAAAAGCATGCTTGTGGGTCAAGTGCATCAGTTCGGTTTTGATTTTCATTTGGCTCTTATCCTTTTTATTTTGTTTGACCAATTACATTTATCATTTTGCTGTTCAGTATCCGGCAGTTTTTCAATCTTCTCGGTGTCTATCAAATACGGGAGACCAGATAGCACAGCCAGCCGGCGGCGAAAGCTCCGTATGTGCCTATTGAATAGCCGATAAGGGCCATCAGCACGCCTACCGGTACGAGTTTTTTATTATGACAGGCGGCTATCAGGGGTGCGGTGGCTATGCCGCCGATATTAGCAGCACTTGCAATGGCTGTTGAAGCGAGGTCTACTCTAAACAACCTGGCACCGAGGATGCAAAATGCACCGTGGATTGCAATCCAGATATATGCGCCGAGTACAAACCATGGCGCCTGTCCGATGAACTCCCTGATATTTGCCCTTGCGCCCATGCTGGCAAGAAAAGTTAGAAGAAAAACCATCGATAGTTGAGGACCACCCGGAATCTTTTTAGCAGGCGTTGTAGAAAGAATTATTCCAAAAGTTGTAATCAAGAGTATTTTCCATGAGCTTTGAGTCAATATTGGTTTATACTGTGGTATATAAGGGGCTAATAGTTCGGCTAACCAGGTGAGGGTGAATCCCAAAAAGAGCAGATAAAGCAAGTGTTTCATTTCTATCGAGCCCTTGTCTTCAACGAAATCATCAGCGGAGCGTTCAAGCATGTCTATTCTTTTTTGGTCAACTTTCGTGAATTTGTTGAAAAGAGGGGTAAAGGTTTTTGAAGCAAGCAAAATAGGTATCCATACCATATAAACCAGGTTGTCGCCCAGGATTGCCAGGCCTAAATCCGCAGGATTTGTCTTCAATCCTTCGCCGACGGCGGCCAGATTTGCGCTTCCGCCTATCCAACTACCGGCAAGTGCTCCGAAGCCTTTCCATATTTCCGGTCCCAGCTCTCTTTTGACAATCAAATATGTAATGGGTGCTCCAATAACAACGCCAGTACTTCCGCAGAGCATTACAAAAATGCCTTTCCCCATAATTCTGATGGTGGCGACAACATCAACGTCTCTGAGCATAATGATTAGAAGCACTGGAAGAATCGTACTTCTTATCCAGTCATAAACAGGAGACTCATTGGGAATAACACCGATATTCGAAAATATCAGTGGTATGACATAAATCCATACAAGCGATGGAAAGTAATTAAAAAGCTTCAATCCGAGACTTCGTTCTAAAAAGATAAAAAGCGATACCGAGCCTACAAGCACTACCAGTATGCCCAGAGGGTTTGTGATTAAGGTATTATCCATAACTTAACCCATTTTAACGTAGGAACCATGGCTGCCAGGCTATTAAGGCTGTTGGCATCAGATGCTAAACCTATAGTTAGCTACGTTTCTCAACTTTTAGCCTAACCCATCAAGTTAGCAACTTTCCTGAAAAATACAAATATTTTTGACTTTTTTTCAAATTTTTTCGTTCACCCCGAGAGAAACAGCAGAGTTGGATAAATACAACCTGCTTCAAATAATAGCGGCCTCATACATCCCAACTAACTATAATGACCGGTAATGACTATAATCTAATCGCCGAAACTCGACAATACACTTTGCTTCAACAAGGCCCAAAAGTAGCTCCGGTAATTGCGGTAATCCGGGTGTTATATTCCCGAACATATTGTCAATAAAAGGGCTATATAGAAAAAGTAAGGTCGATTTTTAGCCGATAATTATATGAATATCGAAACATTGCAGCTTGTGCTATACCGTTATCCATATAGAGACGGCTTCAGGTATTGTTGCATTTAAGGAAAAAGGATGTCAAAGCTTCCGAAGGATAGAGGTTTATATGAAGCCAGGCGTGAACATGATGGCTGCGGTATCGGTGCGGTTGTAAACATTTGCGGAAAGCGCGACCATTCAATCATCGAGTACGGCAAAGAGATATTAATTAATCTACACCATCGCGGGGCGGCCGGGGCCGATGAGGTCACAGGTGATGGGGCGGGGATTCTCTTTCAGATTCCACATGAGTTTTTCTCGGCTGAGTGCGAAAAACTGGGTTTTTATTTACCTGAGCCGGCACAATACGGGACAGGTATGGTATTCGGTTCGCAGGATACCGGGCTTCGCTGGCAGTGTGATGAAATTCTGGAAGCTGCGATTGTTCATTATGGAATGAAAGTGCTTGGATGGCGTGACGTTCCGTTTTCCAATGATTGTCTCGGCCGAATTGCTCTGGAGGCTGAACCCACTATCAAACAGGTTTTCGTTGATGCGGCCGGTTTGAAAAATGAAACATTAGAGCGGCATTTGTTTCTGGCGCGCAAAAGGGCTGAGAGACTGGTGACAGAAAAGTTCGGTGAGGATGGCCGGGACTTCTACGTAACTTCACTTTCACACAGGACAATATGCTACAAAGGGATGTTTATGGCCTGGCAGCTGTTCAGCTATTATCCAGACCTTGCTGATGAACGTTTGACCTCGGCCCTTGCGATTGTTCACCAGCGTTACAGTACGAATACTTTTCCCAACTGGCGTCTTGCCCAGCCGTTTCGCTGTGTGGCTCACAATGGCGAGATTAATACACTCAGCGGTAATCGCAATTGTCTGCAGGCCCGCGAGGCGAAAATGGCCAGCAAAGTATTTGGTGATGACCTTAGTGACCTGTTTCCGATTTTGACTCCCGAGGCAAGTGACTCGGCGTGCTTCGACAATATGCTTGAGCTTTTGATACACGCAGGCAGAAGTCTGCCTCATTCTATGATGATGATGATACCCGAAGCTTTTGGTCCGGACTATCACATCAGCAGAGACAAAAGGGCATTTTATGAGTATCACGCATCGATAATGGAGCCGTGGGACGGTCCGGCGGCAATGGTATTTACAGATGGGCGGCTCATCGGCGGAACGCTTGACCGCAATGGTTTGAGACCCTGCCGTTACCTTGTTACTACTGATGGGCTGGCAATTGTTGCCAGTGAGGCTGGAGTTGTGGAATTTGAGCCGGAAAGAATTCACAGAAAAGGACGCCTGCGCCCTGGGCGTATGTTTCTTGTTGACACGGCCGAGGGGCGAATAATTACAGATAACGAAATAAAAAGCAAGGTTGCCAGGCAAAAGCCTTACCGCAGGTGGCTTGATGAAAACAGAATTGAGCTTCGCGGGCTTTTTGAAGCCCCCAAGCGTGTAAGAAGTGACCCTGAGACCATATCCCAGCGGATGCGCGCCTTTGGATATAATCGTGAAGAACTCAGGATGATTCTGACCCCGATGGCCGTCTATGGTCAGGAACCGGTGGGCTCTATGGGTAATGACACGCCGCTTGCTGTATTGTCTGAGAAACCGAAACTGCTGTTTGATTACTTCAAGCAGCTCTTTGCACAGGTAACGAATCCTCCAATTGACCCACTTCGTGAAGGGCTGGTTATGAGTTTGATGATGTTTACAGGCATGCGTAAAAATATCCTTGATGAAACCCCCCAGCATTGCAAACAGCTTGAACTGCCGCACCCAATCTTAACCAATGAAGACATAGAGCGGCTTCGAACGGTGAATCGCGAAGACTTTAAGGTCGTTACCGTTCCAGCAGTTTTTGAGGCTGGGACATCTGATGCAGCTAGCAGTCTTGGTCGTGGACTGGATTTACTTATCGATAGGGTGGAAAAATCCATCAGAGACGGGGCCTCAGTAATAATTGTCAGTGACCGCCAGGTTTCACCTACGAAAGCAGCAATTCCGTCACTTCTGGCAACATCGGCTCTTTACCACGGAATGCTCAATAGAGGACTTCGTTCACAGGCTGGGTTGATTATTGAGAGTGGGGAACCAAGAGAGGTTATGCATTTTTGCCTCTTATGCGGCTATGGCGCTAATGCTGTCAACCCATACCTGGTATTTGAGGCGCTGGATGAGTTACACCGTCAGGGCGAACTGCCGGAAAATATGGAGCCGGTTCAGATTGCGGACAACTACATTGCTGCAGTCAAAAAAGGCATTTTGAAAACAATGAGCAAGATGGGTATATCAACGCTTCGCAGCTATCATACAGCCCAGTTGTTTGAAGCAATCGGGTTAAATCGTAATTTTATTGATAAGTATTTTACCGGAACAAGTTCACGTATTGGCGGAATAGGACTTGAGGAAATTGCAAAAGAAGCCCTTGCCCGTCATAAGGCAGCGTTTGATGAACGTCCTGCAGGAACACTTGATTTGGAATTCGGCGGTGAATATCATTTCAGACACGAAGGACAGCGGCATCTCTGGAATCCGACTACGGTATCGAAACTGCAGCATGCAGTTAAATTGAACGATGCCAATATCTATGCTGATTATGCAGAGGCGATAAATGACCAGTCAAAAAGTCTCTGTGCATTGCGTGGGCTGTTTGAGTTTATCGGTGGCAAGCCAATAGCTCTCGATGAAGTCGAACCTGCTGAGGAGATAGTCAAGAGATTTTGCACAGGCGCAATGAGTCATGGTTCTGTAAGCAAGGAAGCGCACGAGTGCTTGGCCATTGCGATGAATCGTCTGGGTGCAATGAGTAACACCGGAGAAGGTGGTGAGGACCCATCCCGTTATACGCCTGAGCCTAACGGCGACTCAAAAAACTGTGGTGTCAAACAGGTCGCCAGCGGTAGATTTGGTGTTACCATAAACTATCTTGCTCACGCTAAGGAACTGCAGATAAAGATAGCCCAGGGTGCCAAGCCGGGTGAAGGCGGCCAACTGCCGGGACATAAGGTAACAGATGAAATCGCTCGACTGAGGTACTCAACGCCGGGTGTAACGCTTATATCGCCACCGCCTCATCATGATATTTATTCGATAGAAGATTTGGCGCAGCTTATCTATGACCTTAAGTGCAGCAACCCGGGAGTAAAAGTTTCGGTAAAGCTTGTTGCCGAGGTTGGCGTCGGCACAATTGCTGCCGGCGTTGCAAAAGGTAACGCTGACGAGGTTCTTATCAGCGGTCATGATGGTGGGACGGGGGCGAGCCCGCTTTCCTCGATTAAGCATACCGGCTGTCCCTGGGAACTCGGCCTGGCTGAAACTCAGCAGGTGCTTGTGATGAATGGCCTGCGGGAAAGAATCAGAGTTCAGGTTGACGGCCAGATAAAGACCGGCAGGGATGTTGTTGTGGCGGCATTGCTGGGAGCAGACAGATTTGGTTTTGGTACCGCCGCTCTTGTAGCGATTGGGTGTACATTGTTGCGAAAGTGTCATGAAGGCGCCTGTCCATTTGGAATTGGGACGCAGGACCCAGAGCTTAGAAAACGATTTGCGGGAAAGCCCGAATATATCGAAAGATTTATGTATTTTGTCGCTGAAGAAGTCCGCCGGATTATGGCCGAACTTGGTTTTAGGAAATTCGGAGATTTGGTCGGCAAAGTTGATAAGCTCGGCGTTCGCAAGGCAATTGATCACTTCAAGGCGAAAGGATTGGACTTTTCCGGAATATTTAATCAGTCAGAACTTTTCGAAAAGAACTCTGCGGGAGTATGTGGTGTTCAGCCGACTAAAATTGACGACCACCTTGATTGGCAGCTTTTGGAAAAAGCCAAAGATGCTATCGAAAAGAAAAGGAAGACCGTAATCGAAATGCCTATCCACAATACGAACCGGACGGTAGGCACAATTTTAAGTAATAGTATAGTTCGGAAATACGGCCCTGAGGGCTTGCCTGACAACACGCTGGAAATTGTTTTTCACGGTTCTGCCGGACAAAGCTTCGGTGCGTTCTTAGTCCATGGTGTGACCTTGAGGTTGATAGGCCAATGCAATGACTATGTGGGTAAGGGGCTTTCCGGCGGTCGAATCACCATTCAGACGCCTCAAAAGTCGCCGTTTATGGCTAATGAGAATATTATAGCCGGCAATACATTGCTTTACGGTGCAACGTCCGGCGAGGTCTTTATTAACGGTATGGCAGGCGAAAGGTTCTGTGTTCGCAACAGTGGAGCAACAGCGGTTGTTGAAGGTCTCGGCGACCATAGCTGTGAGTATATGACCGGAGGAGTGGTTGTGGTGCTCGGGAAGACCGGGTGTAATTTTGCAGCAGGTATGAGCGGCGGCATAGCGTATGTGCTTGACGAGATGCAGCTTTTTGATACGCTTTGCAATCTTGACCTGGTGGAGCTGGAGAGCGTCTGGCAGGAGAAAGATAAAAATTTCCTGCTTGATTTAATTGAACGCCATTTGAAGTGGACTAATAGCAGGCGAGCGCAACAAATCCTGGAGGCTTGGCCGGATATGGTGGGAAAATTTGTAAAAGTCGTCCCAATAGATTATCGCAAAGCCCTGGAGAAAATGCGTGCCGCCGAAGAGCGATATACCGAAACAACACCTGCAACCGAGGAGGTGTTCTGATGGGCCAATCCAAAGGCTTCTTAAAATATAAGCGCAAAGATGTTGGTCACCGGCCAATCGAGCAGCGCATACACGATTTTGCCGAGCTCGAGCTGCCTCTTACGCCTGAGGATATAAACCAGCAGGCGGCAAGATGTATAGACTGCGGAATACCATTTTGTCACGCTGTTGGTTGTCCGCTTCAAAATTCGATACCCGACATTAGCGAGCTGATATACAAGGGGCGTTGGGAGCAGGCCTGCAAAAATCTTCATTCAACTAATAATTTTCCGGAAATAACAGGGCGCCTCTGTCCTGCTCCGTGTGAGGCGGCCTGTACTCTCGCCATCAACGATGAGCCTGTTCTTATCAGGCATATGGAATACCAGATTGTCGAGCGGGGGTTTGAGCGGGGATGGATTGAGCCGCTGCCGGCTGAGCATAAAACACAAAAGCGGGTTGCAGTGATTGGTTCAGGACCTGCGGGTTTGGCGGCCGCGCAGCAACTGACCCGGGCCGGACACGATGTGGTGGTCTTCGAAAAAAATGAACAGGCAGGTGGACTCCTGCGTTATGGCATTCCGGATTTCAAACTTGAAAAACATATCATCGAACGCAGACTCAAACAGTTGGTTGCCGAGGGGGTTGAGTTCCAGACCGGCGTTAGTGTGGGGGGAGATATCTCCGCTCGTTATCTGCAAAAAATGTTCGATTGCATTTGTTTGACGATGGGAGCAGGCCGGCCCAGAGACCTTGCTGTCCAGGGCAGAGGACTCGAAAACGTTTTATTTGCCGTAGATTACTTGACAACCCAGAACAGGATTTGTTCCGGTGAGTCCAAAGATGAATCGGGTTTAATTACAGCCAAAGACAAAGTTATAATCGTAATAGGCGGCGGTGATACGGGCGATGACTGTGTAGGCACTGCTCGTCGGCAGGGGGCCAAGGAGATATATCAATTGGAAATTTTGCCGAAGCCGCCTCAGCAGCGTCCATCCGATACGCCTTGGCCGATGTGGCCGCGAATTATGCGGACATCAACTTCGCACGAGGAAGGCTGCCACCGACGCTGGAGTGTGATGACCAAAAAATTAACCGGTACAGGGATTCGCTTCGAGCAATTGCACGGTTGTGAAGTGGAATGGCTCAATGAGTTAGGCGACTGGAAGTTGAAAGAACTGCCGAGTACGGATTTTGTTATAAAGGCCGACCTTGTGATTTTAGCTCTTGGCTTTTTGCACGTTATTCAAACGGGCCTGATAAAAGATTTGAAATTGAAACTTGACGGCAGGGGTAATATTGCTGTAGATAATTATCAGACCAGCAAGCCCTGGGTATTTGCCGCGGGTGATTCCGTCGATGGGGCTTCACTAATAGTGCGTGCGATTAACAGTGGACGGACAGTAGCGACAGCTATCGACAAGTGGCTTAGAGAAAAGAGTTAGGAGTTGGATGACATTGCGAGTGGCATTGGGACAGTTTAATGCCTTGGTGGCCGATATCGAAGGCAATGTCCAGAAGATGCGAAGTCTCTACGCTGAAGCGATTGAGCTTGGGATGGATGTCATGGTTTTTCCTGAAATGTGCATCTGCGGTTATCCGCCGGAGGACCTGCTCCTGAAAGAGCACTTCTTAAGTGATAATCGAAAGGCCCTTGAAAACCTGGCAGCCGACTGTTCACAGAAGATTATCATTGCAGGTTTTGCGGAAATGAACAAAGGTAAATGTTTCAATTCAATAGGAGTGCTGCAAAATGGCCAGGTAAAAAAAACTTATCGCAAGAGCCTTCTACCTAATTATGGAGTATTTGATGAGCAGAGATATTTCCAGCCGGGTGATGGTCCCATTGCTATTGATATCGATGGTATGGCTGTAGTGCTTACAATTTGTGAAGATATATGGCAAATCGAATGGCTGGAAAAAGCTCTAAAAGACATCCAGCATAGGGACATTATAATAAACATTTCTGCTTCTCCCTTTCATTTTGGAAAAATCATTCAAAGACGTTCTGTCCTTAGTAGCTGTGCAAAACGTTTTGACTGCGCACTTGCTTATTGCAATCTTATTGGCGGCCAGGATGAGCTGGTCTTTGACGGCAGAAGTATGTTTCTGGACCCCGAAGGAACGGTTGTAAGCCAGGCAAAGGCCTTTGACGAGGATTTATTGGTTGCCGATATAAAATCGGTTGGCGGAAAAGACCTGCAGGTCATAAACGTCAAGGCCGACAAACAATACCCCGCTGCTGAGTCGATGGATGTGAAAGCTGAAGTTTATAAATCGCTGGTGCTTGGGACCAGAGATTATGTGATTAAAAACGGTTTCACAAAGGTTGTAATCGGGCTTAGCGGCGGAATAGATTCTTCGCTGACGGCTGCTGTTGCGGCAGATGCCCTCGGACCGGAAAACGTGGTCGGCGTAACAATGCCGTCAAAGTTTAACAGCCCGGACACGATAAAAGACGCCAAAGAATTAGCTGATAATCTGGGAATTAAGCTTCATACAATCCCAATAGAAGATGTGCTCGATAAATTCAATGAAACTTTAGGTGCGCTCGACGGCTGGAATGACAAAGGAGTTGCTTATGAGAACCTTCAGGCCAGGATACGCGGATGCATTTTGATGTCACTCAGCAACCAGCTTTCATATCTGGTGTTGACTACCGGAAACAAAAGTGAGACAGCGGTTGGTTATTCGACTCTTTATGGTGATACAGCGGGAGGATTTGCCGTAATAAAGGATGTGCCCAAAACGATGGTTTATCAATTGGCAGAGTATGTGAACGAAACTTATCGGCGACGGATTATTCCCGTCAGCGTGATTAAGCGCCCTCCCAGCGCCGAACTCAAAGAAGGCCAGAAGGACACCGATTCGCTGCCGGACTATGAACTGCTCGACAGGATACTTAAAGGTTATATCGAAGAAGATAAATCAGCACAGCAACTGGCCGATGAAGGTTTGCCGAAGAACGTTGTTGACCGTGTCATAAGGATGGTTGACCTTAATGAGTACAAGAGGAGACAATCTCCGCCCGGCGTCAAAATTACGCCAAAGGCCTTTGGAAAAGACAGAAGAATGCCAATAACAAACCGTTATAAATCCACCTGACTTTAAATCAAAGCTCTGTAAATATCACGCAAAAGGAACACCGGTCTGCAATAGTATAGCAAATTATTCTTCATATTTTGCCGGCGGTGTTTTGCTTTGTTGTCTTCCTCTGTTTGGTTTCCAGGTTTGCAGTTTTTCGTAGGCATCTTCGAGTGTTACCAGGGCATCTTTTGCAAGTTTACTTTCCATTGCCAGCATTTCCTCGGCGTCAGGGCCGCTCTTGCGCCATTTTGAGAGCCTGGCCTCGGCTTCTGCAAAAATCTTATCTTCAGCAGGAAAAAGTATCGCCCACAAACCGTCGCCTTTGTCATCTTTGAGTTTATAGCTGTCGAGGTAGTATCTTCTTTGTTGCTGGTCGAGAGTTGTCGAACGAAGGACAAGCTGTGATGTTATCTTTCTTGAAACGTCACACAGTGGTGCGGTTTCCGCCCCGTCGGCCTCGGGCGGTGTTTTGCCGACCGGCCAGTATGGCACGGCAACAGCGGCGGCTGGTTGGCCGAGAATCGTCCACATCGTGCTCAGCCTTGGGTCTTCGCCCTCACGAACTCCAACAACCAACGCCGCCGAAGCTGAGCTGGCTCGACATAAGCTCCAGCGGTTGTTAATATAACCGGCGGGGACGTTGGCGTCGAACTTGCCGGAGAACGGAACAGAAATTGCCTCGCCTTTGACGTCCGAAAAATCCCGCATCTGGGTGCGCAGAATATCTTTGTAAGTTACCTTGCCGTCAGCGTAAAAACCTTTGACCAAATCGCTCGTCCTTTTGTAGCGGTTGAAAGAATATCTCCTGCTGCTGTTGTTTTCTTCTCCAGTACTGAAGGCGAAATTCGAGCGGAGAATATAACCATCCGACGCGACATTCGGGTCTTTGGCATCGAACTTCTTGAACTTTTTTGGGCCCGTTTCAAAAATAGCAGCCTCGCCTTTTGCGTCCATAACCGCAAAATTGCCTGCAGTTCTTCTGCCGGTAACGTCTGTTTTTTCGAGGAGTTTTTCAAATTCCGCCACATCCGCACAGTTTGCCAGCGAATAACGCATAAGAGCACCGTTGCCCAGCCAATTTCCTGAGTCTCTCAAGCTTGCCGGGTCATTTGGCTCCCTTGAGTGCCTTGGGGTATTCGGGTCCCTTGACCGCCCCGGTGCATTTGGGTCTCTTGAGCGTCTTGACCTTGACCATCCACGCAGGTCATTGGATGATGAATTTAGTATTGAAAAGCCTTTTTCATTCACACCGTGCCATGAAGCTGTGCTTCCGGCATTTACCAGCGAAAGAAATTTGTATTTGCCGGATGTATTATAATAGAGCTCGTTATTCTTTACGCCGGTATCTCTTGTTTTCCAAATCATCGCCCTGCCGTCAGCCGTTGCCTTGCCTGAGGCAGCGCCGATAGTACAGGCCGATGAAAACCCAGCCCAAATAAGTCCTGCTGATACCGCAAAAACCAGTAATGAAAAAACTGTTCTTTTCGTAAACATCGTGATTCTCCTATAATATTCAATAGCCGCAGGCCATGCCGGCCGGTTTTCTACGATTGTCACAGACACCTGTGAACAGCCCGGTTTGGGTCTCGATAAGAACTGCCTGGATATTTCCAAGACTTTTCTTTGTTCCCATTGCGTGGCCAAGCTTCTTTAACTTTGCCGCCGTCTCTTCGGAAAATACATCCCTGTTTTTCTCGGAATATATTATGTCCGGAAGCCACTGGTGGTGATAACGTGGTGACTCGACAGCCCCCCTAAGCTCCATTTTATGGTCGATGACATTCATAATACACTGAGTGATAGCCGTGATGATAGCAGTTCCTCCAGGCGAGCCGAGAACCATGAAGTTTTTGCCGTCTTTGGTAACGATAGTGGGTGCCATTGAGCTGACCATTCGCTTGTTTGGTTCGATCGCATTTTCCTCGCCGTACGCAAACCCGGACTTGTTCGGCACACCCACCTTTGCGCTGAAATCCTGCATCTGGTTATTCGGCAGAAATCCCGCTCCTTCGACAGCAAGATAGCTGCCGTAAAAGCGGCAAAGACTTGTGCTGAACGAAGTTGCCATACCATTTTTATCAACTACCGAACAATGCGTTGTTTCGCCGCCGGCAATGGAAAATTCTGCTGCATTACCGTGCGTTATCTGTTCGCTCGGAGTTGCTTTCATCGGGTCGATATCCTTGGCCCTGACCTCGGCATATTTCTTCGAAATCAGTTTTTTAGTTGGAACCTTTATAAAATCGGGGTCGGCGATGTATTTAGCACGGTCGGCATACACCCGCTTTGCCGCTTCGGCTACGAGATGGGTTGTTTCTGCGGTATTCCAGCCAGATGCCGCGATGTCGTATCTTTCAAGGATATTGAGCATTTCAATCACGCCGATTCCGCCGGAGCTGGAAGGCGGCATTGAGACAATTCCATAGCCCCGGTACGTCCCACTAACCGGTGCCCGCTCAACAGCTTTATAATCCTCAAGGTCTTTGTGCGTTATAATACCGTTGTGTTTCTTCATTGTTTTTACCAGAAGCTCGGCGACCCAGCCTTTGTAAAAGCCGTCCCGGCCTTTCTCGGAGATTGCTTTGAGGGTCTTTGCGAGCTCCTTCTGGACAAACAGTTCGCCGGGATTGTACCGTGAACCGTCCGGCTTCTTAAAAAGTGCTTTAGTTTCCGGGAACATCTCAAGAATCTTTCTGCTTTCGTTGTAAGGGGCGGCCATTTGATAATCGAGAACGAAGCCTTTTTCCGCCAGCTCGATAGCAGGTGCCAGCACATCGTGGCGGCTCATAGTACCGTATTTTTCCAGTGCATACAGCGTCCCTGCCACTGTGCCCGGCACTCCAACGCTCAACGCCCCATCTCTGGTTAGACTCGTTACGACATTGCCGTCTTTATCAAGGTACATATCACGAAACACTCCCGAAGGGGCCTTTTCACGATAATCGATGCCGGCAGCATTTCCATCAGCCGTCCTGATTAACATAAACCCGCCGCCGCCGATATTCCCCGAACTCGGATAAACAACTGCAAGTGCATAAGAGGTCGCCACCGCAGCATCGACGGCATTGCCGCCCTTTTTGAGAATGTCCGCCCCTACCTTCGCAGCGATTTTGTGCTCACAAACCACAACACCGTTTGCGAATGTGTTCTCAGGCAGAGATTTAGCCGAAGTAGCTGCACCTTTGGAATATCCCGCCGCTGATAGTAAAACACAGATAGAAAATAAAATACCTCTGACCATTTGATTCAAACTCCTCATAAATTGCCTCCATCAATAATATTTTATTACACACACATCCTAAATTTTACCCGGCAATGTGGCAACTAATATTTCAAAAATTCAGGATACAAGACTGTCATTATTACCAGGCGGCTATGTAAATCTTATTTGAAATACCGAAGATAGTTCTAAGTTTGTCTGTTTTTAGCGAACCTGTGGGGGTAAAAAGCTTCAGCTTGCTGAAATGTTTTGAAAAACGACTGGATTTAATCGCTGAATTCTGGTATCTAATTAACGATAAATCTTTCCCCGCTGTGTCGGGTTACGGCAATGATGTTTCGTGTTTAAGATATTTTGGTAAGGAGGTAAGTCAGTTGAGTAAAAAAATCATCAGTACGAAAAAAGCGCCCGCTGCTGTTGGGCCCTATTCACAGGCGGTCAGTACCGAAGCTCTGGTTTTTGCTTCCGGGCAAATCCCTATCGACCCTGTTACCGGCAGTGTTATAACCGGCGATATTAAAATCCAGACCAGACAGGTACTGAACAACCTCAGGCAAGTGCTTGAAGCGGCGGGCAGTTCACTGGATAAGGTCGTAAAGGCCACCGTCTTTATTACGAATATGGACGATTTCCCCGTCGTCAACAAGATATATGTCGAATTCTTCCCTGCAGACCCGCCCGCCAGGGCCTGTGTGGAAGTCTCACGCCTGCCCAAGGGCGTCAACATCGAAATTGAAGCGGTTGCCCTTCTATAAAATAACTAAAGGCACTAAAGGAATTATTCTCAATGTATGTGAGTAAGCATATAAAAGCTTCCGGGCCAAATATAAGGCCAAAAAATGATTGATATGATTTAAGGACAAGCAATTTTGTACCTGCTGCGACGAGCACAGCACGGCGAGATGGAGGAAATAGAATGGAATTCAACTTACAGAGTTACTTAAAAGAGCTGGAACAGCTTGTAAATACCGACAGCGGCAGCTACAGCCCACAAGGCACAGCGAAAATTGCTGAATACTTTAAACAAAAATATGAAGAGCTTGGCTATATCGCTACTCTTCACCCCGGCAGCAGTTCGGCAGGCCCATGTTTGGAGGTGCACAATGATAACAGTAACCAATATGACGTTTTATTGCTCGGCCATATGGACACCGTCTTTCCCGACGGAACTGCGAAAAAAAGGCCTTTCACAATCAAGGCCGACAGGGCACTGGGGCCGGGAGTTTCGGATATGAAATCCGGCCTGCTTTCTCTTTATTATGCACTCAAAGCAATACACGAAGAAAAACTCGACGAAGATATTTCAATATGCATCCTGCAAAACAGTGACGAGGAAATTGGCTCAAACACCTCAAAAGAACTCATAGAAGAGCTGGCAGCAAAAAGTAAGCTCGCTTTAGTATTTGAAGCCGGCAGGGAAAATGGAGACCTGGTGCTTCAAAGAAAAGGCACGGTCCGATTCGAAGCGAGATTTAAAGGCGCAGCCGCTCATGCCGGCGTAGAACCACAAAAAGGAGCAAACGCCATAGTCGAGATGGCGCACTGCATCCTCGAACTGAATAAGCTGAACGATTACGAAACAGGCACAACCATAAATGCCGGCCTCGTCTCTGGAGGGACAAGGGTAAATATAGTGCCGGAATATGCCGCTTGCAAATTTGATGTGAGATTTACCAACAGCGAGCAAATGAACACAGTTAAAGACAAAATCAGATACCTGGCGGAAAATCCTGTCAACGAAAGGATAAAAATCAGTGTAACCGAAAATGGCTTTCGTCCTCCTATGGTGCCGTCAGAAAAGGCGATGAAGCTGTGGGAGCTGACCGAAAACACCGGCAGGCAGCTCGGTATGCAGCTGAAATGGGCCGCAGCCGGTGGATGCAGCGATGCCAACTTCACTTCCGCTGTTGGCACACCGACGTTAGACGCCTTAGGTCCGGTCGGAGGTCTCGACCACAGCGAAAAGGAATACCTCGAAATCTCAAATATAGAGCCGAACCATCAACTGCTCAAAAAGTTAATCCCCCAGACCGCAAAAATGGTTATCTAATCTCAAACTTCAACGGCGAAAAAATCTTATAAGCCATAAGATAAGCGTCAGTATAATCGAGATTATTATACAGCTTGCTATCGGGAAATAGAAGCGCCAGTTTTTCGAGCCGAACTCCAGAACACCCGGCAGCT
>Ga0180431_10004590_pt1 | contig 17158 bp, 15 predicted proteins | sample SS_ome_11_FD_132459 | JGI IMG/M metagenome (GOLD analysis project Ga0180431, IMG submission 132459) | Hypersaline lake sediment archaeal communities from the Salton Sea, California, USA - SS_1_MS_1 metaG | ecosystem: Environmental > Aquatic > Non-marine Saline and Alkaline > Hypersaline >... | reverse complement strand
TCGTCAAACTCATAGACAACTCGATATGCGCCTACCCGTATTCGCCATTTTGTCTTCGAGCCGGTTAGTTTCCGGCAACCTGGAGGTCTTGGGTCGCCGGCCCGAGCCTGTATCTTCTCGATAATTCGGGAGAAATCTGCAGCGGGGAGTTGCCTCAGGTCGTGTTCCGGCATGCGTTCGAGCAGTAGCCTATGCACTGGAAGTGTAGTCATGCAGCGTTCTCAACTCGAGGGGGCGTTTCCGCATCTCTGCGAGTGCGGCCAGATCCTCGATATCTTCCAGCCGCTCCAGCATCTCCTGATATTCCTCCATATCGGAGATTTGCGGCTTCTCAATGGGCTGAATCTTCAGAGAGGAGGAGGGAGAAGCGGAGGCTGTGAGGAAACAGCGTGCGAGTTTGGGTGGTCGGTGAACGGCGCGAATCTGGAAGCGTACAAGTAAGAGGATTTTGAGGAACTGTCGGGGGCCGGTAAGCTGCGGCTAGAGGTGAGGAAAAGGGCGGCGGTGGGCCAGGGATCGTGGGTTAGAGGAGGGGGTTCCCGCGAAGGAGGTGCTACGTACCAACGATGCGAACTTGCACCGAAGGGACACGATATATTAACAGATGCTCCCATGGCGGAAGGGGAAACGTCACAACGAGGGGCTGGAGGCACTGATGCTTGAGCTGGAGCCGTTTGGGGACCGCTTTCTCACCATCGCCGATGATCATGCGAGCAAGCCTGCTCTGCGCTACCACGGCGAGGTTATGTCATACGAGGAACTGCTGCGTGAGGTGCTGATAGTCAGCAATGCGCTGCGCCAACGCGGGCTCAAGCACGGCGACCGTGTGCTGATGGCCTGCGCAGAGAAGCTGCCGATGTTTCTGTGCCACCTGGGCGTGATGATGGCGGGCGGGATGTCGGTGCCGCTTAATCCCGACTTCACGGTTCACGAGCTGGCGTACTTCGTGACCGACGCCGACCCTCGTCTGGCCGTCGCCGACGGTGCCGCCGCCGGGCTGTTGGGCGCAGTCATCGCCGAACGGGAAGCGAGCTGTGAAGTGCTGTCTGCGCAGGAATTGGCGGGTTTCGAGGGGGGGCCGCTCGAGTCGCCCTGCTTTGCAGCCGACGACGATTGTCTGATGCTGTATTCTTCGGGGACCACCGGCGAGCCAAAGGGAGCGGTGCACAGTCACGGCAGTCTGGCCCATGCGGTGGCAGCGATCGCGAAGTGCTGGCAGTTCACGCCTGACGATACGCTGCTCAATTGCCTCCCCCTGTACCACATCCACGGTCTGTCGTTCGCCTCCCACACGGTTCTGAGCACCGGTTGCGAGATGATGCTGGAGGACCGGTTCCACCCGCGTGACACCATGGAGCAGATGAAGGACGCGACGGTTTTCTATGGGATTCCGCCCTTCCACTATGCCTTTATGAAGCGGCGTGAGTTTCCGGACTATGCGCGGCAGTGGGAGAAGCTGCGCCTCATCACCTGCGGGTCGGCGCCGATCCGTCCGGAAGTACTGCCGGAGTTGGAGGCTATCGTCGGGCAGCCGATCATCAACCGGTATGGAATGACGGAGACGCACGTCATCACGAGTCTGCCGCTGACGGGGCCGCATAAGCAGGGCTCGGTTGGCCTGCCGCTGCCCGGCATCGAGGTGCAGGTCCGGAACAAGGATGGCACAGCGGTAGAGGTGGGGGAAGTCGGGGGCGTATATGTGCGGGGGCCGAACCTGTTCGACCGCTACTGGCGCATGAAAGAGGGGATGGCGAGTACGTTTGATGAGGTTGGCTGGTTTGAGACCGGGGACCTTGCGGAAAGCGACGAAGACGGCTTTTTGACCATGCGCGGGCGCAGCAAGGACCTCATCATTGTGAGCGGTTACAATGTCTATCCGCCGATCGTCGAGCGGGTACTGAACTCCTGTCCGCTGGTACAGGAGTCGGCGGTAATCGGCGTACCTGATGAGCGGAGGGGCGAACGGGTGGTCGCGGTGGTGGTCTGTGACGATTGCGAGCCCGATGAGGCGGCTATCAAGTCCTACGCGCGCGAACACCTAGTGGAATATCAGTGCCCGGATCGGGTCGTCTTTTTCGAGGAACTTCCCCGTAATACCATGGGCAAGATCCTCAAGCGGCAACTGCGAGACGAACTGGCGTAGTCACACGGGTGTCGGCGGCTTGCGTGTGGAGGTGTGCAACCGCTCGACGCGCTGGATGAGACGGGTCAGTAAGTACGCCATCATCCCGCCGAGGTTCGCGGCCTGCCCGCAGGTTGAGGACACCTTCCGGGAGACGCTCCAGGCGGCGATTTACGGTAGAATAACCGTCCGCGAGGAGAGTGGCTCACTGGAGCTGGGTATCACCGAGATCGTGACCGCCTCGGGCTAGCTCACAAATGGAAAAGGCGCGAGTCATCCCCGCGCCTCCACGTTACCCGTCAGCAAGCACTCACCGCTCCAGGCCGACGGTGGAGGGTACAGTGTAGCGGTCACCGACATTGACCAGGTATTCGTAGCCCGCCTCAAAATCCGCTTTGTCCTTGAAGCCCCGGATTATGGTGATGTCGCCGGTCGAAATGCCTTCAGCGGTTACCGCCTTGATCTGGTAGCTCGTATCAAGCGGGAGATCGTTGTCGAAGTGTATCGTCTGCCCGGCAAGGTGGGCATCTCTGGGTAGCGGCGGGTCTAGGAATACCAGGTTATTCTGGGGGTCCGAGGTGTCAATGTTTTTGACGGTGCCCTCATAAGCGGCCCGTGCAGCAACCAGCTTGATGTCCCGGTAGCTCAGCAAGGTCGCGTTGCTCATCCGCATCAGCTTCATCTCGCCGTTGACGATTCGGATCATCCCGATCTGGCCGTCAAACTCGATTTCGCCCTCGACCTTTACTCTCGTTGGCTGCTCGCAGTTGATGAGTATGTCAGTGGTGCCATCGGCCAGGTCTACGGCCACAGCGGTGACTGAGTCGGGGTCTGCGTTATGCTCGACTGGCAGCTTGTGGACCTGGTTGATGAAGGGGTTGGTGTCATAGGGCTCCAGGACGGTGACGAACTGGCTTGCGAGGTCCTCGCCGCGACGGCTCTGGATGAGGTAGCGGAGCCGGCGGGGATTGCCCGACTTGTTTTGGGGTGGTTCGCCGCTGCACAGGGCCACCTCGTCACAGGGCGTGAGAGCATGGATGCGCAAATGCGGCTGCTTGCCTGGCTTGATCCGGCCGCGCAGGTCCTCGCAGTTCCAGTCAACCGTGTAGTATGTATCAACAGCCTGGGAGCGCTCCACATCGTACAGATACGTGAACCCACTAGCCTTGTAGAAGGCCGCGTCGTCGCCGTCGAGCTTGGCGAACGGAATGTCGGGGCCTGCGAATGTGCCTCCTGCCTGCTTGACGGGCGCTATGCCTGCAACTGTCGCCGTCTCAGACGCTCCGTGGTATGAGAGCCGGTGGCTGTTGCCTCCGCGTGCGCGGAAGACATCGAGGACATAGCTGTTCGTGTCCGTCACATCCACCAGCGCCACGGTGCGGCGGTAGGTCTGGATGTTAGCGTAGGCAGTGAGGGAGGAAACCTCGATAGTCCGCAGCGGTGGCTGCACGGCGAAGAGTGTTATCTTGCCGCCCGGGCTGTAAGCGGACCGGCTGTTGTTGACCTGGAGGGTGTTGTGGCTGATGGTATTGCTGGTCCACGCGCCACGTTTGGGCCAACTCCCGGTGTACTCGGGGTAGCCCAACTCCGGCATCATGGCGATGTTCTCAGCGAAGAGACCGATGTTGAGGCAGTCGGCGTGGGAGTGACCTTTGGCGTAGCCGTAGTGTATCCATACGGCGCGTCCGTCAATCGGGCTGTCGGTCTGCAAAACCGCCTGTCCGTAGCGGCCGGTATGATCGCTGTTGAGGCCGTATTCCTCGCCCTTTGCGACCGCCGCGATTTCCTTGCCTAGTGCTTCCGGATCGGCCTCAAAAATGTCGTCAGTCAGCCGCAGTCTGCCGATGTTTCCCTTGACCTCGCGCCATGCGATGGTAGCGAGTCGGGGGTCGCGGTAGAGCTTGTATCCCTGGGCGAAGGTCGAGGCGCGGCCTCTGCGTCCCCAAGTGCCGGTGGCTCCGCTGTCACCAATGTTGGGCACCACGGCATCCAGGCAGTTGAGGCGGGGCTCGATGAAAAAGGTCTGCTTCAGCTTCGGATAATCGGCGACCACGTCGTGCTTGGTGTAGTCCGGATAGGACGAGAGAATCTGGGCCAGCTCCTGCATGCGGCCTGTCCAGATGAAGCCGTAGCCGCCACATTCGCCCCCCATCCCATCGCGGTCCAGCCCCTCGATAAGTACCCAGGACACCGGGCTCTTGTGGTTACTATACTCGCCCGGAAAGCGAGGATCGAACAGCCAGTCGAGCCATTCCTCGGTGACATCTGCTCTGTCGAGTGCTATTGCCGAGGTGGCCAGGGAAGTGTGCGTCATGCCGACATTGCCTCTGATACGACCATCCCTGCAGGACTTGAGCGCTTCCATGAGGAGGTTATCTTCGATGTGGCGGCAGATGGCTGCGATGGTGGTTTTGTCGCCGAGCTGATAGTTCTTCGCCTGTTGTGAGCAGAAGTTGAGGAGTGATTCATCATTCTGGATGCCGTCATAGATGAGGTCATAGCAGTGCGCAAACCTCTGTGCGACAAATGTCTCCCAGATGCAGCCCTCGATGCGTCCCTGGCCGGTGCCGCCCTGACTGTGCTGGAAACCGAGGTCATGCAACGGCCTGAAGTTCATCTCCGGATAGACATCGGCGATCCGGTCCAGCAGCACGGCACACTTGTGGGCATACTTCGGCTCACCGGTGAGCGTGTATGCCCGTGCGAGCACGGCGAGTGCCGGATAGATGGTACCGCGCCACTGTGCCCACTGGCAGTAGGAAGCGATGATGTGATGGACGTTTCCCTTCTCGTCCACCATCCCATAGCCGTCGTCAACATAGAGCTTGTGGAGGGGGTCGTCGGGGTCGGGATGCTCGGCATTGAACAGCAGCGATCTGTCACCCAGGTTGCGGCGGAACATGCCATGCTCGTCAAGGGCGGTCTTGTAGAATGCGTAGAAATCGTTTTTCGGATAGAGTTCGCCACAGTTGGGGCACTTCAGCTTCCACGGTGCGTTGGCCGTGTCGTGCTTCCACCAGCGGCTTCCGTGTTTGAGCGCTTCGGGACCGCAGTTGGGACAGCCGGGTTGGTTGGCCTTATATAGCACGCCCTCGTTGGTAATGGAAGCGCGGGGTAGTTCCTGGCTCGTTACCAGCGCCCACAGCTCTTCATCGCTGACATTAAGCCAGCGTTCGGCAGCGGCTATGGCATTCTTCTGTTCGTTGGCGGCCCAGTCGAACTTCTCCACATTCGCCAGCGCATTCGCCCGCATCTGCGCGGTGACAAACCGCGAGCACTTCTTGGCGTATGCTCCGGAACTTACACAGAGCGCAATTGCGCTCATCGTCAGGACCAGCATGATCTTTTCAGGCACTGTCATCCCTCCAAAAATTCGAAGGAAGACTCGGGCTGGAAGCTGAGAACGCGGTAGGATGCTGCGCATCCTCTTCGCGTGCTCACCTGAGCTTCGCCAACGACGCGAAGCTCAGGCCGAGCCACCCATTCATAAATGATACGGCCCAAAACGCACGAATCCAACTCAAGCGCCTCGGCCCTGCAATTGCGGAGCAACAGAGCACTAGCAGCTTGCGCTACAGGTCAGGTTTGGCGGCCGTTGCCGTTGTGCTGCTGCGACCCCGTACTCGGCAACCGCCCTCTCAGCGCTCCAGCCTGTAGTGACAGGGCACGATGTAGCTGTCGCCGGGATTAGCCAGATACTCATAGCCCGCGTCGAAATCTTCATTGTCCTTGAAGCAGCGGATGATTGTGATGTCTCCGGTTGAGATTTTGTCGACGCGGGCTGGAAGCTCAGGCCGAGCCACCCATTCATAAATGATACGGCCCAAAACGCATGGATCCAAATCGAGCGCCTCGGCCCTGCAATTGCGGAGTAACAGAGCACTAGCAGCTTGCGCTACAGGTGAGGTTTGGGGGCCGTTGCCGTTGTGCTGCTGCGGCCCTGTACTTTGCGACCGCCCTCTCAGCGGTCCAGCCTGTAGTGACAGGGCACGATGTAACTGTCGCCGGGATTAGCCAGGTACTCATAGCCCGCGTCGAAATTCTCATTGTCCTTGAAGCAGCGGATGATGGTGATGTCTCCGGTTGAGATTTTGTCGCCCGTGAGCGCCTTGATGTCATAGCTGGTGTCCAGCGGCAAGTCGTTGCGGAAGTGAATCACATTCCCGATGAGCGTGTCATCCTGAGGCAGCGGCGGATCGAGACTAACTGTGTTGTTCATCGCGTCGCTGATGTCTATTGCTGTCACGGTGCCCTCGTATGCGGGGATGTCAGCCTTCAGCTCGACTTCGCCCAGCTTCAGCAGCGTCGCATTGCTCATCCGCATCAGCTTGACGGCACCGTTGACTACGCGGATCATTCCGAGTTGACCGTTGAACTCGACGCCACCTTCGACCTTGACAGCGACGCGGTCCTCACAGCTTATCAGGATGTCGGTGGTACCATCGGCTAAGTCGACTGCCACTGCGGCGACTGAGTTGGGGTCCGCGTCATGCTCGACTTGGAGGTTGCGGACCTGCTTGATGAAGGGTGTGGTGTCATAGGGCTCCAGGACGGTGACGAATTGGCTTGCGACGTCTTCGCCGAGGCGGCTGCGGATCAAGTAGGTCAACTGCTTGGGATTGCCGCGCTTGTTCTGGGGCGGCTCACCGGCTCCGATAGCGACTTCGTCACTCTCGGAAAGGGAATGGAGGCGGAGGTGGGGTTCGTTGCCCTCGGCAATCCGCCCGCGCAGGTCCTCGGCTTTCCAGTCAACTGTGAACGGTGTGGCGACCGGCGCTGTGGAACGGGCGATATCCCGCAGATAGGTGAAGCCGCTAGCTTTGTAGAAGTCGGCGTTCTCGCCGTCGAGTTTCGCGAACGGGACATCCGGCCCGGCGAATGTACCGGTCGGCTGCTTGACCAGTTCGATGCCGCTGACCGTCGCCGTCTGAGCCGGGCCGTTATAGGAGAGCCGATGGGCCCGGCCCCCCCGTGCGCGGAAGACATCGAGCACGTAGCTGTCGGTGTCGGTAACATCAACCAGCACCGCCATGCGCCGGTATGTCTCCATACCGGAATATGCCGTCAGGGAGGACACATCAACGGCGCGCAGCGGAGGCTGGATCGCAAACAGCGTCATCTTGCCGCCCGGGCTGTAGCCGGAGCTCTTGTTGTCAACCTGGAGGGTGTTGTGGCTGAAGGTGTTGCTCGTCCAAGCGCCACGCTTCGGCCAGCCGCCAGTGTACTCGGGGTAGCCCAGGTCGGGCAGCATGTCTATGTTCTTAGCATACAGGCCGATGGTCAGGCAATCGCGGTGCGAATGGCCCTTGCCGTAGCCGTGGTGCAGCCACAGCGCCCGGCCTTGCTGCGACGATTGCGTCTGGAGAATTACCTGTCCGTAGCGGCCGAGATGGTCGGAGGCGAGCCCAAGATCGTCTTCTCCGACCAGTGCGGCAATTCCCCGGGCGAGTGCTTCGGGTTCGTCGCGGAAAATGTCGTCCCTGGGCAGGCGGAGGGCCTCAGCATCCCGGCCGCTGTAGTGCCATGCGAGTGCGGCCATGCGGGGATCCTGGTAGAGCTTGTATCCGCGCAGGAACACGTGGTGGCTCGGCGGCCTGCCCCAGTTGCCGGTGCTGCCGCTGTCGCCTATGGGGGGCATGACCTGGTTGAGACAGCGCAGCCGGTGGTCTATCAAGAATGCCTGCTTGAGCTTGGGATAGTCGGCCACCAGGTCGTGGGTAGTGTACTCGGGGTATGCGGCCATGACCTCGGCGAGGTCTATCAGCGAGTTCTTCTGCATGGTGCCATAGCCGCCACACATACTGCCCATGCCGTCGCGGTCCAGTCCCTCCATGGCGAGGAACGGCACGGGGTTTTGGTATTTCTCATGTGGGAAGCCCGGGGCGAAGATGTAGTCAAGCCACTCTTCGGTGACTCCGGGTTTGTCCAGAGCAATCGCTCCGGCGGCCGGATTACGAATCCGGGCCCTGTTCCCGTCAATCCGGCCGTCCTTATAGGAGTTGAGCATCTCGAGGAGGATGTCGTCCTCGATGTGGTTGATGATCGCCGCCGTACTGCTCTTATCGCCCAGGTTGCACTGCTTCGACTTCGCCGACGAGAATGCGACAAGGTCCTCATCTTCCACCAGTGCGTCGAATATCTGGTCGTATGCCCACGAGAACCGCCACACGTAGTCATTCTCCCAGAGACAGCCCTGGATGCGGCCCGTCATGTGCCCGCCCTGCGAGTGCATTAATCCGAGCTTGCCGAATGGCGCCCAGTCCATATCCGGATAGACATCAGCGATGCGGTCGAGCAGCACTCCGCACTTGTGCGCATATCTCGGGTCCGATGTCAGCGTATATGCCTGCGACAGATGAATCAGTGCGCTTACTACCCTCTTCCATTGGACGAAATCGTTGTAGTAGGCGATGAAAAAGTGCTTGTTGCCCTGCTCGTCCATCATCCCATAGCCGTCATCAACATAGATTTTGTGCAGGGGGTCGTTGGGGTCCGGATGTTCGGCGTTGAACAGCAGCGACTGGTCACCAAGCTCACGATTGAAGAAGCCGTGCTCATCAAGGGCGGTCTCGTAAAAGGCGCGGAAATCGTTCTTCGGGAAGATTGCCCCACAGTTGGGGCATTTCAGCTTCCAGTCCCCACCCACTTGCCACGGGTAATTGCCATAGGGCGTAATGCCCTTGCCGCAACTCGGACATCCCGCTGCCACATTGGTGTGAATCCCGCGTGGCAACTCCTGAGATGTGACCATCTTCCACAGGGCGTCATCGCTCATCTCCAGCAACGGCTTGCAGGCATTGATTTCATTCTCCTGCTCGGCCCTGGCCCAGTCATACTTCTCCACATTCGCCAGAGCGTTCGCGCGCATCTTTGCGGTGACGAACCGGGAGTGCTCCTTAGCCGCCGCAAGCGAGACGACACCCACCATCAATGCAGCAATCAGCAAACCGACAATAAACTTCTCAAGCATCATAATTCCTCCAGCATGGTCTCAGACGTCGCAGGCCAGGACTGACTCTTTTTAGTGTTCCAGCCCTGTGCGACTTTGACCTGCACGTGGCGAGCTCTCCTCACCAAAATTGACTTAAGTTGTGAAACCGTGCAGGTGAAGCGTCCGGCCGCGGCGAATTGAGTATCTACGAAGTGCGGGTAGCGCCTTGGAGGTTTTGACGCCAAGGCGTTTATCTCTGGTTGCAAGTGCCCAATAATCTGCTTTGAAGGAGCATTTTCATGAACCGCTTTTTCACCGTCTTCTCGATGTTGGTGTTCACCATGCTGTGCAGCGCAGCGGCTTTTGGCCAGGATGACCCGATCGCCGCGACTGCCCAGATGAAGCCGTATCTGGCCGACCAGCCCCTGGTCATCCGGATGCAACCTGTTCGCGACAACAACCCCGTCCCTGACCGCTTCACCGGTTGGGTTCCCTACGTGCAAGGCCGCCTCTACGGCCACACCAAGTCTGGCGACCTGCTCAAGATCGAGTTCGGCAAGGGCGGCAATGTAGCCCATACTGTGCGCATCAACCTTAATGGCATTGATGCGGACCGTGGCGATTATTACGAGGACTTCAATCTCTCCGGCAGCGATGATGACGATCTCATCACTGGTGAGGGCCTCTACACCGTTACGTTCAAATATTACGACGACAATACCGAGCAAGAGGCAGTAATCGCCGAGAAAAGGATGAATATCGTCAAGGCCGTGGATTACGACGCCGGCGAGGGCCAGAACATCTGGAAGAATGCCATGTTGTATGACGACATGCCCGCAATCAGCTATATCTGGCTCTCGCCGCCCAGATACCACAACATGTCGGGGCGGGCGTATTTCTACAACTGGATCAACCGCGACGAAGACGAGATCAATGACCTGAGCTTCAAAATAACTGTAGACGGTACCGACCTGAGTTTGCCCGGCGACTTCGCAGCGGACTGCGGGTCGCTCGTCAGCATCGAGCAGATGGAGGACCTCTACGACAACACAAAGAACGTGCGGGTGGACAACTGGTACAAAGTTTACCAAATGCGGTATGCCCCCTACCTCTACTGGGGCGAGCGCCAGGAGGGCGATGCGGAGGAGGCGGTCATAATGGGCGAACACCCCGGTGACTGGGTGGTCAAGATCCGCAGCCTCAGTGAAACCATCCGTGAGCTGCGTTTCAAAGTAGATGAAAACGGGCTCGTGGTGCCCCATCCAGAGCAGGACTCGAGCAATCCCGACTGCCTCAAGCTCGGTCCCATGCGTTTCTTCGTCAACACCTTCTATCCCAATCCCAACAACTTTGACACCCGCTTCAATTCCGAAGCGATCCGGGAAAGCAGCTTCTACGGACGGCCCTGGATCAGCGACATGAGCGAAATGATGGACGCTCTGCCGCCAAGCAAGGTCGGTGCAATGCTGTTCCCACATACTGCGCTTCCACCTAAGAAGAAGTAGAAAGAAGTAGGGCTCAGTGCAAGATGCTGCTAACACCAAACGGCCCACACGTGTGGGCCGTTTGTCTTCCTGTACCCGGGGGCAGGTGAGCACGCTGCGGCGGCGAATAGTAATGAGGTTGATTTGACACATATCCTTGTCCGTGCAGTATTGGCTACACCAGAGGAAGTGACATAGGACATGGACAAGCCTCTTCGCGCCGCAGTTCTCGGCACAGCGCACGCTCATGCCGGCGGCAAGATGCAGGTCCTCGCCGCCTCGCCCGACTTCGAACTCGTCGGTATCTGCGAGCCAGATGCGCAACTGCTTGGCGCGGCACGCGATCGGCAGCTCTTCGCGGACCTCCCCTGGCTAGATAAAGCTGAAATCCTCGGCGATGAGACTATCGCCATGGTCGCCGTCGAGGGCCGGGTGAGTGACAACCTGGGCCTCGCCCGTGAGTGTCTTGAGGCCGGCAAGCACATCCACCTGGATAAGCCGCCGGGGATTTGCCTCGCCGACTTCGCCTCACTGCTCGACTTGGCCGCCTCGAGAGACCTCATCGTCCAGGCGGGCTACATGTTCCGCTACAACACGGCCTTCGAACTGAGCCTTGAGGCGGTTCGCGAAGGCCGGCTCGGGGACATCTGCTATATCCACGGGGAAATCAACTCCGATATCCCGCCTGCCACACGGGCGGAACTGGGGATGTACCCGGGTGGGATGATGTTCGAGCTTGGCTGCCATCTTATTGACATGTTGATAGCTACACTCGGCGAGCCGCATACTGTTACGCCTTTCCTGCGCCATGACGGTGAGTATGATGACGATCTGGCGGACAACTGCACGGCGGTGTTTGAGTATGACCGGTCGGTCGCGGTGATTCATAGCTCGGCAATGGAAGTAGCTGCGCAGAAGCGGCGCTGCTGGGAAGTTTGCGGGACGGAGGGCACGATCATCATCCAGCCACTCGAGCCGCCCGAAATCAGGCTTTGCCTCAACTCTCCCTGGGGCGGCTGCGAGGCCGGGTGGCAGACCGTCGAGGTCGAACACATTCCTCGCTACGTCCGCGACATGTCCGAGCTCGCTGCCTGCATCCGTGGCGAGCAGGAGCCGTCGTACTTGCCCGATCATGATCTGATTACCCAGCGAGTTGTCCTCGCGGCCAGCGGCATGGCGAGCTGACCGCTATCGGTCACTCATCAGCACATCCGCAGGTGTGTTGTCTTGGCAGAGACGCAGAAGTCCTGTCCGCGAACAAACACCGGCGGAGAGCGGTGATGACACGATGACCTCAGAGGGCCAGACCACCAGGTACACTGTACCGGCTGAGCTGGCCGGCGAGCGGCTGGATATCGCCGTCGCCGCGCTCGCGGAGGACCTGTCGCGCACCGCCGCCAAGCGCCTCATAGATGCGGGCAATGTGACCGTAGATGGCGAGTGCGCCAAGCCGTCAATGCCGGTGGAAGAGGCCAGCAGCATCGATATAAACGTTCCGCCCCCGAAGCAACTCCACATCGAAGCGCAGCACTTGCCGCTTGATATCGTCTATGAGGACGACGACCTGCTGGTAGTCAACAAGCCGCCTGAAATGGTCGTATATCCGGGTCCCGGACACGCCCGAGACACTCTGGTCAACGCACTGCTCGGACACTACCGGAGGCTCAGCGCCGCCGGCGGTGAGCATCGCCCGGGGCTTGTGCATCGCCTCGATCAGCACACCTCCGGCCTGGTCTTGATCGCGCGCAACGACGTCGTACACCGGCAGCTTGCAGCCGCCCTCGAGCGCCGGGAAGTGAAGCGTACCTACCAGGCGCTGGTCTGGGAGGTGCCCGCTCAGCGCAAAGGGCGGATCGTCACCCGCTTTGGGCGACATCGGCAGCATCGCACGCTGATGACGGTACTTGAGGAGGGGGGGCGCGAGGCAGTGACTGACTATCAGGTGGAGGAGGAGTACGCCTGGTCGTGGCGCGAGCCGGGCGGTCGGGAGAGAAAGCGGCGGGCCGCATATCTGCTCTGTGGTCTCCAGACCGGTCGCACGCACCAGATCCGCGTCCACATGGCGCATTTGGGAGTGCCGCTTATCGGAGATCGCGAGTACGGTGACGAGGGGCGCGACCAGGGGGGGCCCGCAGAGCTTAACGAGCTGGTGAGGGCTCTCCCGGGGCAGGCTCTCCATGCCGTCCAGCTCGTCTTTGTCCATCCTGTCAGCGGCGAAGACATCTCCGTGCAGGCTCCCCCGGCACCTGCCTTTGGCGCGCTGCAATCCTGGCTCCGCACGCAAGCCGGCTGAGTGGTACGGGTGGAGAGATGAGGCGGGCGGAGGAACCGAGCAGGCATTAGAAGAGGAAGAATATGTCACTATCGCTGCGAGAGTTGAATATCGGCGGCAAGCTGCTGCGCGTGGTCAAGGGGGACCTGACTGAGGCCGAGACGGAGGCGATTGTCAATGCCGCCAATTCACATCTCCAACACGGCGGCGGCGTCGCCGGAGCTATCGTTCGAGCCGGAGGCCGCATCATTCAGGAGGAGTCTGATAGTGTCGGCTTCGTGCCAGAAGGAGAAGTGGCTGCGACAGGAGCCGGGACGCTCCCCGCCAGGTACGTCATCCATGCAGTCGGCCCCCAAGGCGGCGATCCTGAGGGCGACGAGAAGCTGACGAGGGCCGTGAGTAACTCGCTGGATAAGGCCGACGAGCTGGGTGTGGCGAGTGTCTCGCTGCCGGCGATAAGCTCCGGCATCTTCGGCTTCCCCAAGCAGCGTTGCGCAGAGATACTGCTGAGCACTGCGCGCGACTGGCTCGAGGCCCATCCCGACAGCCCAGTCGCGCAGGTGGACATGGTCAACATAGATGACGAGACGGCGACCATCTTTGCGGACACGTTTGATGAGATGTTCTGAGGGGATAGGCCTGATGCACTCGCGCAAGAAGTGCGGAGAAGAGCTGAGGACATGAGCAAAATGGGAGTGGAATTCGCGATCGCGGGGGTGGTACTGTGGCTGGTTGCGAGTGGGGGCGTCGGTGCGGCGACAGGGCCGAGCCATGGTGTCCATGCAATACCGAAGTTCGCCGAAAGGAGTGACGCAGATGCAGTCAGAAGTACCAAGCGAGCAGTTGGAGGCGGAATGCAGGCGACTTGAGCAAGAGTTCCAGCAACTGACCGCCCAGGCCCGCCGTTCGCCCTGCCTACAGGAGATCAACGCCCGCAAGTGTGCCAAGCTTATGGAGCGCATCGAGCAGATCGAAGAGCAGCTATCCGGTGCCGCCAGCGAGGGCTAGTGGTGCCTGCAGAGAGACGGCACCACTTGACACGCCCGTCAGCAACATCATTATTCGACATGTACGCAAGAGATGTCTGCAAGCACTACTTGCGTGCTGGGAAGGTTAGAGCGTCGGGACGCGGAGAGGTATTCTGACGGGGAGCGTCAGGCAGCCGTGGCCGATGAATGAGCGGATCAAGGAACTGACCGGCGTGGATGTGACGAGGACCGTGTTCGAGCTCGGCGGCGGAGTACTGCCCGAATCCCTGCGCTAGCCAATTCCACATGAGGTGTTGAATGCTGAAGATTGACGCCCACAAGCGCGCGACTGGCTCGAGGCCCATCCCGACAGCCCGGTGGCGCAGGTGGACATGGTCAACATAGATGACGAGACGGCGACCATCTTTGCGGACACGTCTGATGAGATGTTCTGAGGGGATAGGCCTGATGCACTCACGCAAGGAGTGCGGACAGGAGATGAGGCCATGAGCAGGATGGGAGTGGAATTCGCGATCGCGGGGGTGGTACTGTGGCTGGTTGCGAGTGGGGGCGTCGGTGCGGCGACGTACTACGCAGCGCCGGAGGGCGGTGGGGATGGCAACTCCGAGGCGAACCCGTGTCTCGTCATGGAGGCGATCGCAAAGCTACAGCCGGGTGATACGCTGCTGTTGCTCGATGGCACCTACGTGGGTGACGCCTCCATGCTGCGTGTCACGGAGCCCGTCAAGGGCACAGCGGAGGCACCGATTCTCATCAAGGCCCTGCATGACGGCGCAGTCACCATAGACGGCGCAGGCGCGCGCTTCCCGGTGCAGTTGTATCAGACGGAGTACGTGCAAGTGGAGGGCATCAATGCCTGCCGCTCCAAGATGACCGTGGTGAGCATGAGCAGGTCGAGCCACTGCGCGTTGAAGCGCTGCTGCGGTTGGGACGCGGGTGATGACAATACGAACATCTTCGGTATTCACCATGGGGACTACAACCTGGTGGAGGATTGCGCGGGCTGGGGGATCGCGCGGAAGACTTACTCGTGCTCGCAGAACGGTAACTACACGACCTTTCGGCGGTGCTGGGGGCGCTGGGAAGGCTGCACGAATGTGGGGCCGAAGATGATGATGACCGTCTCGTACAACAGCCACCATACGCTGGCAGAGAACTGCATCGGCACCTGGGACGGCCGGAAGATGCCGGAGACGTATGTGGTGCACAATCACGGCGAACCGTTCACGAACTGGGGGAGCCGGCCCAAAGTGGCCGTCACGATGAGCGACTATGGGGTTGATCAGCCGTACGGAATCTTCGGGATAGATACGCGCGAGGGCGCGGGGGTGCGGCTGTTGGGCTGCATCGCCTATCGTCTCGGCGAGCAGCGGACGGTGCCGTATATCGCCAACTACTTCCTGCAGCGGGCCGAAGATGACTGGGGCTACATGCAGAACTGTGTCTCATTTGTGGAGACAGGGGCACGTCCGGCAAGGGCGCTGCATACCAACTTCGTCGAACTCGACCACTGCACGGCGATAAGTGAAACGGAAAGCAGCCTGGGGAGGCACACGGCGAGTGCTGTGCTGGCACTGGAGAAGCCGGAGGTACTGGTGGGCGAGGGGGGAAACATTTTGCAGTCGGAGAACGGCGCGAATGTCTGGTTCCGGTACGAAGACGGGCAACTCACCGACAAGCCGCTGTGGCCATGGCCGATGAATGACCGGATCAAGGAACTGACGGGTGTAGATGTGACGAGGACCGTCTTCGAACTCGGCGGCGGAGTACTGCCCGAGAAGCTCGCCGGAAATTAGGGCACGGCGCCACTTCGAATCAGTCGAGCACAAAGCGCGTCGGGTTCTTCGCCACGTACTGCCTAAGGCGCTCGTCGAGTTGGGCGGCGAGGTCCGGCTCATCGGTGATGATGTTGACGGTCTCAGCGGGGTCGGTGCGGAGGTCGTAGAGCTCGCGGCGGGGCAGTGAATTGAAGAACTCGACGCGGTCACGCTCGGTGCGTTGCGGCTGGCCACGCCAGGGCGGCGCGTTGAGGCCGGAAAGGTCAAGGCGCGTGTGGCCCTCCTCGTACTCGGTCGTCCCGCGTCGCAGGTACTTGTGCTGCGCGGTGCGGATGCCCAGCTCGGGCGCGGCCCACGTACCATGCTGCTTGAGGTTGCCGCCAGTGAGGAAAAGGGTATCGTGGATGGTGTCCTGCTGGCCGCGCGCCAGTGGCAGCCACGACTTGCCGTCAATGTCCTCCGGTGGTTCGAGGCCAGCCATGTCGAGTATGCCGGGCATCAGGTCATGGTGCCCGACGATGGCGGGAATGCGCGTGCCTGCAGCACAGCCGACACCCGCTGGCGGCTTGAGTATCAGCGGCACCCCACAGGTCGTCTCGTACGGCTCGCGATGCTCGAAGGGCGCGTTGTGCTCCTGCATGTCCTCCCCGTGGTCGGCGGTCACGATGACGGCGGTCTGCTCATAGACGCCGGTATCATGGAGAACCGCCAGCACGTCGGCGATGGCGTTGTCCACGTAGCTTAGCTCCCCGTCGTAGAGGTCAATCTTCTCCAGCGAGGTCTCGTCGAGGCGGTCCGTCCAGCCCCAGCGCGGGATATAGTCGCGGTCCGCGATGTGGGTCTGCTCGGGCTGCGGGCCGCCTGAGTGGATGGTGCGATACCGCTCCGGCTGGTTGTAGGGCTGGTGGGGGTCCCAGTAGTGGACGAAGAGATACCACGGCTGCTGCGTCGCGTGCTGCCGCAGCCAGGGCAGCAGGCGCTCGTTGATTTCGTCGGCGGTCACCCTGCAGGGATGGCCCCCCCGTGGCGCCCAGGTGTTGACATACCAGTGGTAGCCGCGCGCGAACCAGCTCGGGAAGCAGCCGAAGTCATGGAGGTTGTCGAATGCGGCGGTCAGGTAGCCGCTATCGCGCATCATCTCGGCCAGCACCGGCGTCGTGTCATCGAGGCGCTGGTCCGGCTCGTTGGGATGGCTGAAGAGCGTGCCGACGATGCCGTGACTCGCCGGATGCTGCCCGGTGCACATGGTGGTGAAAGAGGGCATCGTGTGGGCGGTATTGGTGAGGGCATTTTCGAACAGCACGCCCTCGGCAGCGAGCTCATCGAGCCTCGGGCTGGTCCGGCGCGGATAGCCGTAGCAGCTCAGGTGGTCGCGGCGCTGCGTGTCGAGGACGATAGTCAGGAAGTTCATGGTAGTGACCTCCAAAAGCAGTGTGGGCCGGGACGGACTCGGGCTGGAACTGTAGTTATGCAGAATTCGGGCAATTCCAATTGGCTCGAGACGGATGGCGTCTGTCCACCGCCAGTTCATAGCCGTTGGTTGTAATGGAGGGGCCTGTCGCAGCATTGTACTCGCGGTGCG
>Ga0180431_10004587_pt1 | contig 17164 bp, 16 predicted proteins | sample SS_ome_11_FD_132459 | JGI IMG/M metagenome (GOLD analysis project Ga0180431, IMG submission 132459) | Hypersaline lake sediment archaeal communities from the Salton Sea, California, USA - SS_1_MS_1 metaG | ecosystem: Environmental > Aquatic > Non-marine Saline and Alkaline > Hypersaline >... | reverse complement strand
GTGGAACTGGCACCGTTCGTCAGCCACATCTTCTGCCCGTTGATGGTGTAGCCACCGTCGCCGTCGCGGACGGCCCGGGTCCGGATGGCGGCGACGTCGGAGCCCAGTTCGGGTTCGGACATGGAAAATGCGCCCCGGGTTTCGCCGGTGGCCATCCTCGGCAGGAAGCGGTTCTTCTGCTCGTCCGTGCCGTGCTGGCGAATCATGTAGGCGACGATGAAATGGGTGTTGATCACGCCCGAGACGCTCATCCAACCCCGGGCCAGTTCCTCCACGCACAGCGCGTAGGTGAGCAATGACTCCCCCAGCCCGCCGTAGTCGGCCGGGATCATCAACCCGAACAGGCCCATCTGCCGCATCTGGTCGATCATCGCCTGCGGATAGGTGTCGGACTGCTCGAGTTCCCGGGCCTGCGGGATGATCTGCCGGTCGACGAATTGCCTTACCCCGGCGACGATTTCGGTCTGAAACTCGGTCAGGCCCAGGGTCTGAGCGAGCCTAGTCATGCGCATCCATCAGAGGTGGCGTCCGCCGGTAACCTCTAGCACGGATCCGGTCATATAAGAGGACAATTCCGAGGCCAGGAACAACGTTACCGCCGCCACCTCGCGCGGTTCGCCGGCGCGGCCCATCGGCACCTCGGCGAGTTTCGCATCCCAGATCCGTTGTGGCATGGCCTCGGTCATGGCCGAGCGGATCAGCCCGGGTGCGATCGCGTTAACCCGAACTCCGAGGTGCGCGAGTTCTTTTGCGGCTGCTTTGGTGAGCCCGACGATGCCCGCCTTGGCCGCCGAGTAGTTGGTCTGACCGATCAAACCGACCTTGCCCGAGATCGACGACATGTTGATGATCGCGCCGCTGCCCTGTTCCCGCATGACGGCCGCGGCCGCCCGCGTCCCGTTCCAGGTGCCCTTCAGGTGCACCGCGATCACATCGTCGAACTGCTGCTCGGTCATCTTCCGCATGGTCGCGTCCCGGGTGATCCCGGCGTTGTTGACCATGATGTCCAGGCTGCCGAACGCCTCCAAACCCGCTGCGACCAAAGCATCGACCTCGACGGGGGAGGTCACATCGCAGCACACCGCGCGGGCCAGGTCTGGCCCGCCGAGGGATTCGGCCGCCGCACCGGTGCGGTCCCGATCCACGTCGCCGAGGATGACCCGCGCGCCTTCGGCGATGAAGATCTCGGCGATGGCGTAGCCCAGGCCCTGTGCCCCGCCGGTGACTACCGCGGTCTGGCCGGATAACAGCGCCATCCGATCACCCTCCTGCTCGCCCTCGCCCGTCATCGTATTTGATGGGTTCATGCAACCCGGGCCTACGGTAAGCGACGACGACTTCCGGGAGATCCTGGCCGCGACCCGGGCCTTCGTACGCTCCGCCGTGGTTCCGCGGGAGTCGGAGATCCTCGATGAGGACCGGGTACCTGAGGATATTCGCGAGCAGGCCCGCCGGCTGGGTCTGTTCGGGTACGCCATCCCGCAGGAGTGGGGCGGCCTCGGCCTCGACATCGCCCAGGACGTCGACATGGCGCTGGAACTGGGCTACACCTCGCTGGCGGTGCGCTCTATGTTCGGCACCAATAACGGGATCGCCGGGCAGGTGCTGGTGGGCTTCGGCACCGACGGACAGAAGGCCCGTTGGCTCGAACGGATCGCGACCGGCGATGTGGTGGCGTCGTTCGCGCTCACCGAACCCGGGGCCGGATCCAATCCAGCCGGCCTGCGCACCAAAGCGATTCGCGACGGGGACGACTGGATCATCAACGGTCAGAAGCAGTACATCACCAACGCCCCCATCGCCGATCTGTTCATCGTGTTCGCCCGCACCCGACCCGCCGACGGCGACGGCGCCGGTATCGCGGTGTTCCTGGTCCCCGCCGATGCGCACGGCGTCGAAGTGGGCAGCAAGGACACCAAGATGGGTCAGGAGGGCGCCTGGACCGCTGATGTCTATCTCAATGAGGTTCGGGTGGGACCCGATTCCCTGGTCGGCGGCGAGGAGGACATCGGCTACCGGGCTGCCCTGACGTCGCTGGCCCGCGGCCGTATCCATATCGCCGCCCTCGCCGTCGGGACCGCCCAACGCGCCCTTGATGAGTCCACCGGCTACGCTGCCACCGCGACCCAGGGCGGCACACCGATCGGCGCATTCCAGTTGGTGCAGGCAATGCTGGCCGACCAGCAGACCGGCGTGCTGGCCGGCCGCGCCCTGGTTCGCGACACCGCGCAGAAGTGGCTGACCGGCGAAGACCGCCGCATCGCCCCCTCGGTAGCCAAACTGTTCTGCACGGAAATGGTGGGCAAAGTCGCTGACCTGGCGGTTCAGGTCCACGGCGGCGCCGGGTACATGCGAGGGGTGCCGGTGGAACGCATCTACCGCGATGTCCGATTGCTGCGCCTGTACGAGGGAACCAGCGAAATTCAGCGGCTGATCATCGGCGGGGCCCTGGTGAAGGCGGCGCGCGCGGGCGGGTGAACCGGCTTTGATGGGCGTGCGCCGGATCACCTTCGGCTTGCTATTGGCCGGTACTACTCGATCTCGTCGTCGCCTGCGGTCGCGTCCGATCGGTGCAGTATTACCGTCGGAGTACTGCGGGCACCCGCGCGCTCGGGTGCGGGGATCTTCAACGGCACCGCCTCCAACTTCCTGTCCCGTCAGCACGTTGGCGGGACAGTAGCCGACTTCATCCAGCCACCTGGTATCCCGTTCCACGTGCCCGATGACCCATCCACGCCCATGGTTCTCATCGCGACCGGAACCGCGGCCCGGGTGCAGGACAAAGTCCGCGAACATGGCCAACGCGTGCTCGACCTCATGGGCGAAGGTGGCAACGTCTACGTCTGCGGCGGCGCGGAAACCGTCGCCCCGGCATTACGTTCCACCTTTGCGAAGATGTATCAGCAACGCGCCGATTGCTCGACCGACGAGGCCACAGCGTGGCTGGAGGAGCAACGCACCTCCAACCGATACTTGGAGGACGTCTGGGCCGCCCATTAGTGTTCGCGGCTGTGGGCGGTGTTCGGATCACACGCGGGGAATAAAGGGGTGAACGTGAAGCGATCTCGTCTGAGCACCAAGGTGGCATTTCTGGCCGGAACGGCCGCCATCGCGGGCATGGCAACCCTGACCGCTTGCGGCAGCGACACCAAGGACACCCCGACCGACACCAAAGCCCCCACCGATAGCAGCGCCCCGCAGTCGCCAGCCTCGCTGACACCTACCGACAAGCAGAACGTCGGCTCGTTCGCCCCCTCCCAGACTGCGGACAGGGCCCCCACCGTGGTGCCCGGTGGCCCCGGGGGCCACCGCCAACTGCGCCCCTGACGTCCCTGCAAGACCGGCGGTCATAGAAAGCAAAGATGGTGGCCAGGGCCGGGATCGAACCGGCGACCTTCCGCTTTTCAGGCGGACGCTCGTACCAACTGAGCTACCTGGCCGGACGGCCCCCGCTGATGAGACAACGAGGAGCCTTACCGCATCGGCGACCCTGACGGGACTCGAACCCGCGACCTCCGCCGTGACAGGGCGGCGCGCTAACCAACTGCGCCACAGGGCCTTGCTTGCGACTCCGCGTTTGACGCGTCGTGCGTACCCCCTACGGGATTCGAACCCGCGCTACCGCCTTGAAAGGGCGGCGTCCTAGGCCGCTAGACGAAGGGGGCCAGAGCCGAATCTCTCCGGGGTACTCACAACGAGTGCTCGTGGAGCGTTCCCGAGTTTAGGGTATCGCCAGCCCAATCCCCAAACGGGCGGGCAGAACACGGGCCAGTATCCTTTTACCGGCGCACCCTAGAGCGTCACGCCCCTATAGCTCAGTTGGTAGAGCTACGGACTTTTAATCCGCAGGTCCCAGGTTCGAGCCCTGGTGGGGGCACTCCGGGCCGGTTCGGACATTGCTGCCCGTATCGACCTCACACCACCGGGTTGTAGTGGATACCGTTGTCGCGCTCGGCCACCGGCGCAAGATTGCGGGCCGGCGTTTCCGGCAGCGGCGCATCGGCCGGCAGCCTCCCCTCGGCACGGTCCCACCCCGCCCTGGCCCGCGGGTGCATACGTCGCCGCCGGGGCAGCAGCCCGAAAACCAGCCCGACCCCGCGGCCGAAAAGCCGGTGCAGCCGTGCGTCGCGCGCCGACCAGCTATAGCCCATCAGCGACCGCACCGACTCGTCGTAGAGCCCGACAGTGACCCACACCACGAGCGGCTCCATCACGGCCAGAAACGCGGACCACACCCGGTCTGGAATCCACTGCGCGGTCGGAGGTTTCGGCATCATCGACAGGTCGAGCACCTGACGGGCGGCCCAGGTCGCCTCCAGTTCCTCGCGGCACATCCGGTCCCAGTAGGCCTGGAAGTCCTCCCAGGTGTCGGGTACGGGTCGCATGCTCATGCCGTACATGCGATACCAGGTGCGGTGTTCGTCGAACAGTCGGCGCTTATCGGCCTCGGTCAGCCCGCCGGCGAAATGCTCGGCGGTCAGGATGGTGCCCATAAAAAACGTGGCGTGCGCCCAGTAGAAGACATCGGGGTTCAGGGCGCTGTAACGTCGCCCCTTCTCGTCGACCCCTTTGATGGTGATGTGGTAGTCGCGGATCTCGGCGCCGGTCGACGGTGCGCGGTCACCGTCGAACACCACCCCGCCGATCGGGTACAACGAGCGGAACAGTCGCGGGATGCGCTCGGAAAAGAATATTGAATGTTCTTTGACCGCGGCACCCAATTGCGGGTGCATATTCTGCATCGACCCGGCCCACGGCCCCTGCAGCAGACCCCGCCAGTCCCCGAAAAACCGCCACGTCAGCGAGTCCGCGCCCAGCGGATGGTTTTCATAGTCATTACTGACCGGGCAGCCAGCCGGCATATCGGGGCCGCTACTCACCGGTTCACCCAAACGCCAAATCGAGCGTCTCTACATTCCCCGGTCGTCACGCTCCCAGGTAGTCGAGGACCTCATCGGAGCATGTCCCGGACCGCTGGCAGAAATCCAGACACCGGTCACCGTTCTCCTCACACCAGGACGGCTGGCCGGCCTCCAGAGACTGGGAGTAGTTGGTGCTGATGTCCTTGCCGGTTTCCTTCAGCGCCTGCGCCTCTTTGCCCTGAGGCGTCATCACCGAGTAGTCCGTCATGGGGTCATTGCAGTTCAGGTCCAGCAGCAAGCTCCCCTGGTAGTTACCACTGGAGTCCAGCGAGCTCGAGTTGCGCGAACCCGTGACGATGCATTGTGGGGTTGGCATCTCCTGCCCAACCCGGCTGGCGATCTTCACATTGCTGGTGTACTGCAGCACCTGCTCGTAGGTCAGGCCTTTGTACTCATCGACGGCCGAGGCCGACCCGGAACCGAACAGTGCTACCGCCGCGGCGGCCCCCGCAAGGGCGCCGACACCGCGGGCCAGGGACTTCTTCATTGCCGTCCACCTTTGTATCGATTCCGACTGTATCGATTCCGACCTGCGGCCGAATATACCGTTGCGTCGGGTCGAACGCAGCCGCGATCGACATGCCGGTTGAACCCGGAAACTTGAATGTCACCGCCAGACACAGATATATTGATGCAACCACGCGGCACAGATAACCGGAGGACCCATGTCCCAAGAACTGAGCAACGTCAAGTTGCTGCGCGAACTCGAGCCCGTCGCCGAAAAGCTGATCAACCGGCACATGTCGATGTTCAAGGATTGGAACCCGCACGACTACGTCCCGTGGCAGGAGGGCAAAAATTTCTACGCCCTCGGCGGCCAGGACTGGGATCCGGATCAGGCCAAGCTGTCCGAGGTCGCGCGGGTGGCCATGGTGCAGAACCTGCTGACCGAGGACAATCTGCCGGCCTATCACCGTGAGATCGCGATGAACTTCTCGATGGACGGCCCCTGGGGCTACTGGGTCAACCGATGGACGGCCGAGGAGAACCGGCACGGCATCTCCATCCGGGACTACCTGGTGGTGACCCGCAACTGCGATCCCGTCGAACTCGAGGAGCTGCGGGTTGAGCAGATGACCCGGGGCTTTTCGCCGGGCCAGAATCAGCAGGGCGACCTGTTCGCCGAGAGCCTGTTCGATTCGGTGATGTACGTCAGCTTCCAGGAGCTGGCCACCCGGGTGTCGCATCGCAACACCGGTAAGGCTTGTCATGAGCCCGTCGCCGAGCAGCTGCTGGCCCGGATCTCCAATGACGAAAATCTGCACATGATCTTCTACCGCGATATCAGCGCGGCCGGACTGGACATCGCCCCCAATATGGCGATGCAGTCGCTCTACCGGATCCTGAAGAATTTCAAGATGCCCGGGTACACCGTTCCGGAGTTCCGGCGCAAGGCTGTCATCATCGCCACCGGCGGCGTATACGACCCGCGCATCCACCTTGAGGACGTCGTGATGCCGGTGCTGAAGAAGTGGCGGATCTTCGAGCGCGAGGACTTCACCGGCGAGGGCGCCCGGCTGCGCGACGAGCTGGGCACTCTCATCGCCGAACTCCGGGAGACCTGCGACAAGTTCGACGAGGCTAAGGCGCGCAAACTTGAGCGCGACGCCAAGCTGGCCGAGAAGCGGGCCGCCAAGGCCCTGGCCGGAGCGGCGATCTAGGGCACGTCATCGGCGAACCGGCGAAATCGACCATCACCGGGCTGCGGATCGGGTCACTGACCCTCCGCAGCCCGGTGGTGTTGGCGCCTATGGCGGGCGTTACGAACGTGGCCTTCCGAACCCTGTGCCGGGAGCTCGAACTGGCCCGGGCCGGCACGGTCAGCGGTCTCTACGTCTGCGAGATGGTCACTGCCCGGGCGCTGGTCGAACGCCACCCGGTGACCATGCATATGACGGCCTTCGGGCCGGATGAGTCGCCGCGATCGCTGCAGCTTTACACCGTCGATCCGGCGACCACATACGAGGCCGCGAAGATGATCGTCGAGGAGGGCCTCGCCGACCACATCGATATGAACTTCGGATGCCCGGTGCCCAAGGTGACCCGCCGCGGCGGCGGGGCGGCGCTGCCCTACAAACGCCGACTCTTCGGCCGGATCGTCGCCGCGGCGGTCCGCGCCACCGAAGGGTCGCCGGTCCCGGTGACGGTGAAGTTCCGCGTCGGTATCGACGACGCCCACCGCACCCACCTCGACGCCGGGCGGATCGCCGAGCAGGAGGGCGCGGCCGCCGTCGCCCTGCATGCCCGCACCGCGGCTCAGCGCTACTCCGGAACCGCCGACTGGAGCCGGATCGGCGAACTCAAACAAGCCGTGAACACGATCCCGGTACTCGGCAACGGGGATATCTTCGAGGCCAATGACGCAACGGCCATGATGGCGGGGACCGGCTGTGACGGTGTCGTCATCGGCCGCGGCTGCCTGGGACGGCCGTGGCTGTTCGCCGAGCTCTCCGCCGCGTTCAGCGGCGCCCCGCTGCCCACCCCCCCCACCCTGGGCGAAGTCACCGATATCGTCCGCCGCCACGGCACCCTGCTGGCCGCCCACTTCGGCGAGGACAAGGGCATGCGCGATATCCGCAAACACATCGCCTGGTATCTGCACGGCTTCCCAGCCGGCGCCGATCTGCGGCGCGGGCTGGCATTGGTCCGCACGCTCGAAGAACTGGATCGCCTGCTGGGGCAACTCGACCGAGACGTCGCATTCCCCGCCGCGGGCCACGGCGCTCGGGGACGTCAGGGCTCGGCGGCGGCGGTCACGCTGCCGGAGGGCTGGCTGGACGATCCTGAGGACTGCACGGTGCCCTCAGGTGCCGATATGGTCAATTCCGGCGGCTGAAGTGCTGTTACCGGGTCCCAGTAAACTCTCAGGTTGGCTCGGTACGCTCGCACCCCAGATCTGACCGACGGTCCGGACCGGATACCCCGGCGTCCGGCACCGCAGTAGCGCGCCACGGCGGCACGATCGCGGTGTTGATTCGACTCGGAGGCTTCTTGGACCATGGGCGAGGGTGAGGGCGAGGGCACCACGCCTGGTCAGCGCGATGCCGCCGACCGGGCCCAGAGCGCAGCCATGCCCGCCTCCCGCCGACGTCCGGGTAATCACTCCGAGGGTGTCCCGGTCGCCGACCTGATCGCGAAAATCACCGGCGACCATCGGATAAATCCGGTCAACCGGCGAAGTGCCGACGCCGTTGACGCCATCGACGCCGACTCGGATGCGACCGCCCCTCTGCCGGCCGGCGCGATTCCAGACGAGATCCCCGACCTGGCGGCCCTGGCCCGGACCCGTCATCCGTTGGCCGCTCACCGTGACCCAGTGGCGGTGCCGTCCAAGGCTCCCCGCGCCCCCGGTCCGGGCACTCGTCCGCACCGCCCGGCCCTGTTGGCCGGCCGGGCGACGGCCGCCCTCATCGCGGTATGCGCACTGGCACTCACCGGTGCCGCCTGGCAGTGGCAATCCGCCAAGAACAGACTGCTCAACACGATCGCGGCACTCGACCCCGAATCCACCGATATCCGTGATCCGAGCGCCCAGACCGGGGACGAGAACTTCCTCATCGTGGGGGTGGACAGCCGTATCGGCGCGAACGCCGAGGTCGGTGCGGGTGACAGCAGTCTTGTCGAAGGTGCCCGCGCCGACACCATCATGTTGGTGAACATCCCGGCGAACCGGAAACGCGTCGTCGCGGTCTCCTTCCCCCGCGATCTCGCCATCACGCCGATGAACTGCCAGGCATGGGATCCCGAAACCGGCAACTATGGGCCCGTCTACGACAAGGTCAATGGCGAGTGGAGCGATAACGAGCGCCCGACCACCACAAAACTGAACTCCGCCTACGCCCTCGGCGGGCCGAAGTGCCTGGTGAAGGTGATCCAGAAGATGTCCGGACTGGCCATCAACCGGTTCATGGCGGTGGACTTCGTCGGTTTCGAGAAAATGGTCGACGCCGTCGGGGGGGTCGAGGTGTGCAGCACCACCCCACTCGAGGATGCCGAGTTGGGGGTCGTGCTGGCCACCGCCGGCCGTCAGAATCTCGACGGCCACACGGCCCTGAACTATGTGCGCGCCAGATCCGTCATGACTGAGTACAACGGCGATTACGGCCGCATCAAACGCCAGCAGTTGTTCCTGTCCTCACTGTTGCGCTCGATGATCTCCTCCGACACCCTGTTCGATCTCAGTCGTCTCAACCAGGTTGTCAACACGTTCATCGACGACAGTTACGTCGATAACGTCCAGACCCGCGATCTGGTTCGGTTGGGGCAGTCGCTGCAGGGCATCAATGCCGGCCGGATCACCTTCGTGACCGTGCCGACGACCGGCGTCACCGACTGGGAAGGCAACGAGGTCCCCAGTACCGAGGGCGTCCGGGCGCTCTTCGACGCGATCATCGACGATGAACTGCTCCCGGGCGAGAACGACCTCAACGAGACGTTGAGTCCGCTCACCGTGGCGACCGGAGCCGGTGAAACGACTGCCGAAACGACAGGTGCCGGGGAGGATTATCTGGAGTTGTCCGACGTCGCGGCCGAGAGTGCCACCCAGCCGTCCAGTAGGCCGACCACGACTATCGAAGAAGTCCGGGCCGTGGCGGCAGACCCCCGGGACGTGACCGTCCAGGTAGCGAACCCGACGGAGCGGACCGGGCTGGCGACGGCCGCGACCGAGGAGTTCGAGCTGTTCAGGTTCGATGTTCGCGAACCGGACTATTACTCCTCTTGGAGCGCGGTGCCGACCACCACCGTGTACTACTCGATGGGCAACGAGCAGGCTGCCGCCACCGTCGCGGCCACTCTGCCGGGCGCCCGGATCGAGCGCATCGACGGGCTCGGTGAACTGGTCGAGGTGGTTCTCGGCGACGATTTCACCGCCGTGACCTATCCGCCGGCCAACGACACACCCCTGAGCGTCAGCGTCACGCATTCCGGGAGCAGTACCCCCGCCGAACTGCCGTCAGATCTGACGGTGATCAACGGAGCGGATATCAGCTGCGATTAGCCGGGGTTCACCGACCGTTCAATCCCGCGCAGCATGGTTGTCGCCGGCCGGACAGTAAGCTGGCGGGATGCGCACCGCGTACCATGACCAGCTCGATGCTCTGAACAACCAGCTGGCCGAGATGTGCCGAATGGCCGGTGTGGCCATGGAGCGTGCCACCCAGGCTTTGTTGCAGGCCGACCTGGTGCTCGCCGAACAGGTGATCGGCGACCACGAGAAGATTTCGGCTACCAGCGCTCGCGCCGAAGAGGCCGCATTCGTCTTGCTTGCCCTGCAGGCGCCGGTAGCCGGTGATCTACGGGCCATCGTCGGCTCCATCCAGATCGTCGCCGATGTCGAGCGGATGGGCGCGCTCGCGCTGCACGTCGCCAAGATCGCCCGCCGCCGTCATCCGCAGCATGCGCTTCCCGAAGAGGTCAACGGCTATTTCGCCGAGATGGGGCGGGTGGCGGTGGACATGGCCGACAGCGCGCGGGAGGTCCTGGTCTCGCGTGATCCGGAGAAGGCCCGTCACATCCGCGAAGAGGACGATGCGATGGACGATCTGCATCGCCACCTGTTCACCGTGATGATGGACCGGGATTGGCGCCACGGCGTTGCCGCCGCGGTAGATGTGACCCTGCTGGGACGGTTTTATGAGCGCTTCGCCGACCACGCGGTGGAGATCTCGCGCCGGGTGATCTTCCAGGTGACCGGCCAGTTGCCCGATGAGGAGGAGATCGCGACCTACTGATCCGGTTCGGCTTCGGCTCTGGGTCGACCCCAGGCCGGGATAGGACCGGTCTCAGCCGAATCGGCCGGAGATGTAGTCCTCTGTCGCCTTCTGCGCGGGATTGCTGAAGATCTTTTCGGTGTCATCGACCTCGACGAGCCGTCCGGGCTTGCCGGTGGCTTCCAGGTTGAAGAAGGCGGTCTGGTCGCTCACCCGCGCAGCCTGCTGCATATTATGAGTGACGATGACGATGGTGTAATCGCGTTTGAGTTCCGCGATGAGATCCTCGATGGCCAGCGTCGATATCGGGTCGAGCGCCGAGCACGGTTCATCCATCAGCAGCACATCGGGCTGAACGGCGATGGCCCGGGCGATGCACAGCCGCTGCTGCTGCCCTCCCGACAACCCCCCGCCGGGCTTGTCGAGGCGGTCCTTGACCTCGTTCCACAGGTTGGCCGCCCGCAGCGAGCGTTCGGCCGTCTGATCGAGCAGATCGCGACTGCGTACACCCTGCAGTCGCAGACCGGCGATCACGTTGTCCCGGATCGACATGGTCGGGAAGGGATTGGGTCGCTGGAACACCATCCCGATGGTCTTGCGCACGCTGACCGGATCGACCCCCGACCCGTAGATATCCTCCCCATCGAGCAGGACCGACCCCTCCACACGGCCCCCCGGAATCACCTCGTGCATCCGGTTCAGGGTCCGCAGCACCGTCGACTTGCCGCAGCCCGAGGGTCCGATGAAGGCGGTCACACTGCGCGGCGGGACGGCCACCGAGACATCGGCGACGGCGTGGAACGCGCCATAGTAGATATTGACGTCCTTGAGATCCAACCGCTTGGCCACGGTTCGCTCCTTGGGTGCTAGACCCGGTTCCGGGTGAGGTATCGGTTGATAAACGCGGCGGCCACGTACAGCGCGGCCACCAACAGGATGAGTGTGAGCGCAGCGCCCCAGACCCGGAGTCGCCCGGCGGCCTCCGGGTTGATCAGTTCGGTGTAGATGAGCAGCGGCAAAGACGCCATGTTGCCGTCGAGGGCGTCATAGTTGATCGACCGGGCGTAGCCGACGAGCACCAGAACCGGTGCGGTCTCGCCCATGACCCTGGCGAGTGCGAGCAGGACACCGCTGATCATGCCGGGCAGTGCGGTGGGCACGACGATACGCACGATGGTCTTCCACTTCGGAACACCCAGTGCGTAGGAGGCCTCCCGCAGTTCGTCGGGTACGAGTTTCAGCATCTCCTCGGTGTTGCGCACCACCACCGGCAGCATCAGCAGCACCAGGGCCAGCGACACCGCGAACGCGCTCTGCGGGAAGCCGAGCGTCGAGATCCACAGTGCGAAGATGAACAGCGCCGCGACGATCGACGGGACACCGGCGAGGATGTCCACCATGAAGGTGGTGACCTTGGCCAGCCGGCCGGTACCGTACTCGACCAGATAGATCGCCGCCATGACACCCAGCGGAACCGAGATGGCCGCGGCGATCGCGGCCTGCACGATGGTTCCGTAGATCGCGTGATAGACGCCGCCGGCCATCTGGTCGGGCAGCACACCAGACAGCGACCTGCTCCACCACAGCGGGTTGACGACCGCACGAACCCCTCGTTCGAGCACGGTGTAGAGGACCCAGAACAGCGGCACCATGGCGATGACGAACGACGCCGCGAACAGCACCGCCGCCACCGTGTTTTTGATCTTCCGCCTGGTGCTGACCGGGTGGAACGTCGGCCGTTTGACGGGCGCCTCGAGGGCTTGGCCGTTCATCCTCCGCTCACCCTCCCGCCGGCGGCGACACGAGCGAGCGCATTGACGATAAAGGTCAGGATGAACAGCACCAAACCGGCTGCGATATAGGCGCCGGTCGGAAGCTTGGCGCTGAATTCCGCTGCCGCCGAAGCGATCTTGGAGGCGAAGGTGTATCCGCCGTCGAATACCGACCAGTGCCCGGGCGCCGCGGCCGCTCGCAGGATGATCAGCACCGCGACGGTCTCCCCGAGCGCGCGTCCGAGGCCGAGCATGGACCCGGCGATCATGCCGCTGCGGCCGTAGGGGAAGACCGTCATCCGCACCACCTCCCACTTGGTGGCGCCGAGGGCCTGAGCCGCCTCCACATGGCCGCGCGGTGTCAGGGCGAACACCTCCCGGGTGACCGAGGTGATGATGGGCAGGATCATCACCGCCAGCACCACACCCGCGGTGAAGACTGTTCCGCCGCCCGCCAGCGAGACGTTACCGTCGGCGAACAGGAACAACCAGCCGAGGTGGCCGTTGAGGAACCGCGCCGTGGGTTCCAGCCACGGGGCCAGCACGAAGATCCCCCACAGACCGAACACGATCGACGGCACGGCGGCCAGCAGGTCGACGAGGATGGCGAACGGCTTCGCCAACCGCGCCGGTGCGTAGTTGGTCAGGAACGCCGCGATACCGATCGCGATCGGGACCGCGATCATCAACGCGAAGACCGAGCTGAGCACGGTGACCTGGAACAGTTCGGCGATCCCGAACCGCAGGTTGGTCTCGTCGGTGGTGCTGAACTCCGAACTGGTGATGAAGTTGGCCTTGTTGGCCTGCAACGACGGCACCGCCCTGATGATCAGGAACAGCGCCATCAGCGCAATCGCCGCGATGATCGTCGCGCCGGCCGCGGTGGCGACCGAACCGAAGACGCGGTCACCCCACCGCCCACCGGAGCGAAGGCCGCTCGTCGGCGCCAGTGGGGGCTTCACAGGGGCAGTATGCCCCGGCCGTTTGAACCTCGACGGCGAACTCACGGCGGCCGGTTCAGGCTTGATCGTCACGGCGCGGTCCGGTCACGCTCAGGAGATCGCGTCGATCGCGGTCACGAGCTTGCCCTTAAACGCCTCGGGCACCGGAATGTAGCCGTTGTCGGTCAGGCCCTCCTGGCCCTTGCCCAGGGCCACCGTCAGGAACGCCCGGACTGCGGGCGCGACCTCGCTGTCGGGGTACTGCGAGCAGACCAGCGAGTAGGTGGCGAGCATGATCGGGTAGGCGCCGGCATCGGTGGGCAGGTAGAACGACGAGGTGTCGAGCACCAGATCATTGCCCACGCCCTTGATCTCGACGTCGTCGATGGACTTTCCGGCCGATTCGACGCTGAGTTGCACGGGATCGGGCCCCGCGGAGGTGATGATCTCCGCGACCGGCAGGCCCTGGGCCTTGGCGAAGGACCATTCGTTGTAGGTGATGGACCCGGGTGTGGAGTTGATCGCGGCCGAGGTGCCCTCGTTACCCTTGGCACCCTCGCCGACCCCCCCGTTGAATGTCTTGCCGGCGCCCTTGCCCCACGCGCCGCCCGACGCGGCATCGAGATAGCGCTGGAAGTTGTCGGTGGTTCCCGATTCGTCACTGCGGAAAATCACCACGATGGGATCGGCCGGAAGTGTGGTGTCCGGGTTCAGCGCGGCGAGTTCCGGAGCGTCCCATGTCTTGACGCTGCCGTTGAAGATCTTGGCGGCCGTCGGTCCGTCCAGGACCAGGCGCTCGACGCCCGGCGCGTTATGGGTGATGGCGATCGGCCCGAACACCATCGGCAGATTCCAGGCGTCATTGCCGTCGCAGCGCGCCTTCGCCTTTTCGACCTCGCCCTTATCGGCGTTCAGCGCCGAATCGGAACCGCCGATATCGGTTTGGCCACCGACGAATTCTGACACCCCCGCGCCCGATCCACTCGAGGTGTAGTTCAGGGTGAAACCGGGGCAGGCCGCCTCGTAGGCAGTGACGAACCGGGTCATGGCGTTGGCCTGGGCGGTGGCACCACTGCCCTTCAATGACTTCGTCCCGCCGCAGTCGACCGTCCCCACCGCCTCAGAGCCCGAGGAGGGCGCGTTGTCATCGCTGCCGCACCCGGTGAGCGCGGCAATCGCGGCCGCCGAGGCCGTCACGACGAGCGCCTTGCCGAAACTGGTCACTGATTTCCTACTTCCGATGTGGTGCTGTTTCGCAGCCGAAACGTATGCGGGAGGAGTGGCCAAATCGGGGATGGCCGGTTAACGGAAGGTGAACAACTTTCCGTCAACGTGACGCGTATGCGGTGTCCACCGCCGCCACAGCGAAGCCCAGCGCCACATAAGTCCTGATCGCAGCGGTGTTGTCGGATTCAACGTAAAGCATGACGGCAGGCCCTTCCAGGTGCCCGAGCCGGCGCGCCAGATGGCGCAGGCCCGCCAGGGTGAGCATGCGGCCCAGGCCCCTGCCCCGCGCAGCGGGGTCGACTCCGAGCACGTACACCTCGCCGGTGCCGTCGGCATGCACCTTGGTCCAATGGAAGCCAAGCAGCGAGCCGGTGGCGTCATCGACTGCGAGAAGTAGCCCGGCCGGGTCGAACCATGATTCGCGTGCCCGGTCATTGAACTCGGAGGACGTCCAGCCCCCCTGCTCCGGGTGCCAGGAGAAGGCGGCGTTATTCACTCGCAGCAACTCGGCTAGATCATCCGGGTCATCCGGACCGCCATAGCCGCTCACATAGCCGCGCACCGTGATACCGGGAAGAACAGCGGGTTCGGGAACGTCGCATAATGTCCGACGCATCTGGACCAGTTCCCGGACTGCGTGCAGGTCGAGCGCGGCGGCCAGGGACTTGGCGGACGGCAGCGTTCCGTGTGCCCAGAACCGCACCTGTTCGCCGTCGTGCGCGAGGGCCGTCCGCACCAGGAGCGTCCCGACACCGCGCCGACGCGATTCGGGGTGCACCGCCAGCTCCGCGGTCCCCGAGGCGAGGCTGAGGTAGCCGGCCAGGTTGCCACCCGGATCCGCGACGAGCAGATGCTCGGCGCGGTCGCCGGCGAGTTCCCGCAGAACCTGTTCGCCCACCGGTTCGACCCCGTCGGCCCGGTGCGCCGCCGCGACCAACTCCCGGACCGCGTGCTGCTCCGCCGGCAACAGCGCGGGGCGCCAGTGCGGCGCCGTCACAGACCGGGTAGCGATGCCGACACCGAACCGGAGTCGACCCCGTCGGGCGCTTCCTCGTCTGATTCCCCGTCGGGGGCCTCCTCGCCGGCTTCCTCTTCGTCGGCCGACTGGTCGCCGGGATTACCGGGCCGGCCGCGGGCCGGCCGCACCGCCTTATAGCCGACGTTGCGGACGGTTCCGATCAGCGCCTCATGCTCGGGGCCCAGCTTGGCCCGCAGGCGTCGGACGTGCACATCGACGGTGCGGGTACCGCCGAAGAAGTCGTACCCCCAGACCTCCTGCAGCAGCTGGGCTCTGGTGAATACCCGGCCCGCGTGCTGGGCCAGGTACTTGAGCAGCTCGAACTCCTTGTAGGTCAGATCCAGCGGGCGGCCGCGCAGCCGCGCCGTGTAAGTCCCCTCATCGATCATCAATTCGCCGAGGCTGACCTTGCCGGCGCTTTCCTGAACGGCCAGCCCACCGCGCCTGCCGGCGAGCAGTCGCAAGCGGGCATCGATTTCAGCCGGACCGGTCCCCGGCAGAAGGATCTCGTCGATACCCCAGTCGATGTTCACCGCGACGAGGCCGCCCTCATTGACCACGGCCACGACCGGCACCGGGGCGCCGGTGGTGCCCAACAACCGGCACAGTCCGCGCGCCGCCGCCAGATCGATGCGCGCATCGACGATGGCGATATCGGCCGACCCGGCCTCCAGCAGTGACGCCACCTCGGTCGGCGCCGCGCGCACGGTGTGAGCGAGCAGTGTCAGCGAGGGCAGAACCGACTCCGGGTCAGGGTCTGCAGTAAGTAGCAACAGGTCCAACGAACTCTCCCAATTTGCTGACACTCTAGCGTGCGACCTGCTGTTTCGCCGATCCGGACGCCCGCGCGACGCAGTGGGCCAGAATAGCCGGGTGCGAAAGCTGTTCACGGCGGTGGGTTCCGCTGCGTTGGTGGTCGCCCTGGGGACGGTCGGCGCCGACACCGGGGCCGCCATCTACGCGGAGTACCGGCTGGCACGCAACGTCCGGGCCGCGGCGGATCTGCGATTCGATCCGTGGGTGGCGATCCTGGGCTTCCCGTTCCTCCCGCAGGCCATGCGTCACCGTTACAGCGAATTGGAGATCAAGGCCGGCGGCGTCGAGCATCCGGTGGTGGGCAAAGTCACGCTCGAGGCCACTATGCACGATATCGACCTGTCCCAGGCCTCCTGGCTGATCAGATCCGACGCCGAGCTGCCGTTGGGCAAGCTGGAAAGCCGGATCATCATCGACTCCCGGCACGTGGGGGGATTCATCGGTGTCAAAGACCTCAACCTCGGGGCTCCGGCGGAGGACACCAACGATGCCACCGGGGGTACCACCGAGTCGGGCATCTCGGGAAGTACCGGACTGGTGTTCACCGGCACTCCCGCCAGGGCGGGTTTCGACAAGCGCGTCAGCGTGACGGTGGACCTGTCCATCGCGGGGCCGGAGCAGACAACCCTGGTGTTCACCCCGACCGGGATCGCGACCGGGCCGAACACCGCAGATCAGGTCGTGCCCGCCGAGAAGCGGGCCGCGGTTCTCGGGGCGTTCGGAGCAACCATGCCCGGGCAGAGACTGCCGTTCGGGC
>Ga0180431_10004586_pt1 | contig 17168 bp, 10 predicted proteins | sample SS_ome_11_FD_132459 | JGI IMG/M metagenome (GOLD analysis project Ga0180431, IMG submission 132459) | Hypersaline lake sediment archaeal communities from the Salton Sea, California, USA - SS_1_MS_1 metaG | ecosystem: Environmental > Aquatic > Non-marine Saline and Alkaline > Hypersaline >... | reverse complement strand
GCCTGGAGATTTGATCACCTTGGACGGCGGTCTGCGTTTTCTTGGATTCTCAAGCGACATGAAGCGAACGGCCTATGTGCTCAAACCCGAAGAAACCGAGCCTCCCGACGTGCTCCGGAAGGCCTGGCTTGAAACCCTCGAGGTAGCGGAACTCTACGCCGGGAAACTGGTGCCGGGTACCGTGGGCCGGAGCGTGTGGCGGGACCTGGCTGAAGAGCTTCAATCCCGTGGTTTCGCGGTTGCGGGTATGGAGACGGATTCGATCGATCCGAAGCAGGCAAGCGCAAGCTTCTACGGCCATTCCGTCGGCAGCGTCGCTCATGACGTGGGAACCAGGGTTGCTCCCGGCGGTCCTTCCGACCTTAAAAGCGATCTCCCTTTGATCGATGGAGAATGGGTTTCGGTCGAATTCCATCTTGAAACCCCGGACCCTAACGAAACCGGAAAACGCTGGTTCACCCGCTTCGAGCAGACCGGTCAGGTAGGGCCGCGGGGTTTAAAATGGCTGATCCCCATCCAGGAAGCGCCGCTTCTCATTCACTCCGATCCTCTTCCCTGAAAGGGTTGTGTTTCCGCTTTCCTCTTCAGCGTCCCTCCATCATGGCCGCCACATCACGCTCCACTTCACCTATGGGCTTGATATCGAATTTTTCCACCAGCACCTTGGCGACATGGGGCGACAGAAACGCGGGAAGCGTGGGGCCTAACCGGATCCCCTTGAATCCCAGAGCCAACAAGGCCAACAGTACGGCCACGGCTTTCTGTTCATACCATGCGATATCAAAGGAAAGCGGAAGCTGATTGACATCCTCGAGGTCGAAGGCTTCCTTCAGTTTTAGCGCGATCACGGCCAATGAATAAGAGTCGTTGCACTGTCCGGCATCGAGCACCCTCGGAATCCCGTTGATATCGCCCAAATCCAGCTTGTTGTACCGATACTTGGCACAGCCCGCGGTAAGGATCACCGTATCCTTGGGAAGCTCCCGGGCGACTTCGGTGAAGTAATCCCGGCTGCGCTGACGGCCGTCGCATCCCGCCATGACCACGAATCGTTTGATAGCGCCGGATTTGACCGCATCCACGACCGGCCCGGCTAGCGCCAGGACCTGGTTGTGGGCGAAACCGCCGGTGATCTCGCCGGCTTCAAGTTCGGTCGGAGGAGCGCATTTTTTGGCCAGCTCGATAAGCCGGGAAAAATCCTTGGTTCCGTCTTTTTCCCGATCGGGAATATGTTCCACTCCCGGATAGCCGGCCATTCCGGAAGTGAAGATCCTGTCCTTGTAAGAATCTTTCACCGGGATGATGCAGTTGGTCGTCATCAGGATGGGCCCATTGAACGCATCGAATTCCTTGTTTTGATGCCACCAGGAGCCGCCGTAGTTGCCGACCAGATGTTCGGCGTTTTTGAATGCGGGGTAATAATGCGCGGGCAGCATCTCGCCGTGAGTATAGACATCCACTCCGGTTCCCTCGGTTTGTTCGAGAAGATCTTCCATGTCTCTGAGATCATGTCCGGAGATAAGGATACCGGGATTGCGGCGCACGCCGAGGTTGACCTTGGATATCTCGGGATGACCGTAGGTTTCCGTATTGGCCTTGTCGAGAAGCGCCATGGTATCGACGGCGCACGATCCGGCACGCAGAACCAGATCGACCAGCTCATCGACCGAGGAGGCTCGAGTGGTCGCGGCCAGCGCTTCGATCATGAAGGCATAGATCGCCGGATCTTCATGGTCGAGGACGGCGGCATGATGGGCGTAGGCTCCGATGCCTTTGAGCCCGAATATCAGAAGCGAGATAAGCGAACGGACATCATCGTGTTCGATAGAGAGGAATCCCACCTCGGTCGCCTTGGCTTTGAATTCCGCGACATCGTCGGAAAACCAGAGTGCGGCCTCGGGGAGGCTCTCTATTTCCGAGGCAACGGCGGATCGCTTCAAATCTTCACGAATCTTCAGCCCTTTGCGGATCATGAATATGATCTTGTCATCATCGAAATTCGTATTGGTGAGTGTGACAAACAGGGACTCCGCCACGAAACGTCCTGTTTCAAGGTCGAGTTTTCCCTCTGCGGCGCCGGGGGCGGCCGCCGCGCCGATCCCTTTGAGAACGAATAGAAGAAGATCCTGCAGGTTGGAGGTATCTTGATTCTTGCCGCATACCCCTTTTACGGTACAGGCCTCGTTCTTAGCCGTTTCCTGACATTGTTGGCAAAACATGCTCATTTCAGCCTCCTTAACAATAAGAATACGCTTTTATATAGAATAAGCAAATCCAGAGCCCAAGTCCTTGACCCCGGTCAAGGTTTAAATAAATCCATCAAATATAATATTTTCAAAACGAATCCGATTTTTTCCAACCGGGTCAAAAATCCTCCACTGTCTCTTAAGATAAATCGATTGGTATTCTCAACGCCGATGGCTAAAAACCGTCTCATAAACAAGATCGAGCTCTCGGACATATTCATTCCATCATCACCCCTCGCGGCCTCAAGGCAGCCGATCTCATCCCACATGACGGCCTTTTTTACACCATTCCCAGCTTCGACGGCGCCAAGGGCACGGAGAACAGACTGCCTTTTCCCATGCGCATCGATGTTATCGATCCCAAGAACCATAAATCCGTTGATTCGATCGTCTGAGATCCCAGTTTACCGGCGTTCTCCGTAATGGACCGGCAACGCCTGGTCTATATTTGCGTGAATCCGGAAGGAAATTTGGTCATGAAGTGCATCCGCCTTCGGGTACGAAAAGACGGCATATGAACAATGATCCCCAACGGCACGCGATAAAAACAAATAATCTCCCACATCTCTGATCATTCACGGTATATTCCATACCCTACACCCCGCCTTGAAAATATTGCTTGCACCCAGACGAACTCAAGATTATTATAAAGAGTTTAATAAGGTTTCGTGTATATTCGAAATCAATTAATCACTTATTTTCCAGGAGGCGTGATATGAAAAATTATGACATCGTTATTATCGGAGGAGGCCCCGCGGGCGTGACCTGCGCCCTTTCGGCTCACAACACTTATCCTGACAAGAGCATCGCCGTCATCCGCAAGGAAAAAACCGCATTGATCCCCTGCGGAATCCCCTACACCATGCATTCGTTGGGTTCGGTCGAGGAGGATATTCTTCCCGACAAATTGATCGAAAAGGCCGGAGCCGATCTCATTATCGATGAAGTCGTGGAAGGCAAGGAGAAAGTTCTGACGCTGAAAAACGGAGGAACCGTCGGGTACGACAAACTGGTTTTTGCCGTCGGTGCACGTCCCCTCCTTCCCCCGATCCCCGGTATCGACAAACACGGCGTTTACGTAGTCAAAAAAGATCTCGACTACCTGACGGCCCTTAAAAAAGAGGCTCAAGAATCTGAAAACATCGTTATCATCGGAGGCGGCTATATCGGCGTGGAAATGGCGGATGAATTCACCAAGGCCGGTAAAAATGTCACCCTGGTAGAGATGCTCGACGGACTGCTCGCCACCACCATGGACGAAGAATTCGGAGCCAAGGCCAAAGATATCCTGGAAAACTCGGGAGCAAAGATCCTAACCGGAAAAAGGGTCATGAAAGTTCTCGGCGGCGACTCAGTCAAAGCCGTTCAACTCGATGACGGCAAAGAGATTCCGGCGGAAGTATTGATCGTATCGGTAGGAGCCAAACCGTCGCTTTCCCTGGCGAGCAAAATGGGACTCGCGGTTCATCCTCATCACGGCATCTGGGTCAATGACTACCTGCGTACTTTCGACAAAGACATTTTCGCCATCGGCGACTGCGCCGCCAAATATGATTTCTTCACCGGAGAATTTTCCAATATCATGCTGGCTTCCACCGCCATGGCGGAAGGCCGCCTGGTTGGCTCCAATCTCTATCAAATCAAAGTCATGCGAAAATTTCAGGGCGTGCTGGGATCCTTTTCGACAAAAATCGGCGGCACGGCATTCGGCGCCAGCGGGCTGACGGAAAACAAGGCTCGCTCCATGAACATGAATTACATGATCGGAGAATCGACCACCGTCGACAGGCATCCCGGAAAACTCCCTAACACCTCGCAAATCCACCTTAAACTTGTGTTCTCACGCTACTCTCATACCTTGCTCGGCGCTCAAATGTACGGCGGCGATTCGGTCGGTGAATTGGTGAACATGTTTTCCGTCATGATCCTCAATAAAATGACGGACATGGACATCGATAACCTTCAGATCGGAACCCATCCCCTACTGACGGCTTCTCCCATCGCCTATCCGGTGATCGCCGCCTCCGTGGATGCGATAAAAAAATGGTATAAATAATTTTCATTACGGAAGCAGCGGATGTTCATGAAGGATCCGCGCCCGATGGATGAAGTGCATATTCCCTCCTGAACATACGATATCCAGCGGAGTTGTGCAAAAAGTCGCTCTGACAACGGCTTTGAGTCCGGCATCGGCCGGCAAACGCAGGGTCAGCTCGGGTTTCAGGGTTCTCGCCGGAAAGCTGTACCAGGATAGGTTTACCTGATGAGCTTTGCGGCGAAGCACATGATGAACGCTGCAGTCTTCAACCGATATTTCAGCTTCCGAATCCAAGCGGAGCGAGACCGTAAACGGCTGTTCCTCAAATACCAGCGCGGTTTTGATGAGCACAAGCTTCTCATCACCTGCGTTTTCAACCTCTACGGAGATGTCATCATGGAGCCAGTCCATATCCAGCACTTCGTCAAACACATAGCGGGATTCCCGTTCCCCCGGCACTTCCCGTCGGCCTGCGATATCGGCTGAAACGCCTTTCAGGTAATCCCCGCTGCTGAAAATGATCGATGTTTTGCCTTGGATGTCGCTCTCCTGAGTGACATGGACGACCTGCTCCCAGGTGGAATCATAACTGGGTACGGAAGCGATCCATGCACTCCCTCCGATGATCAACGCCAACATCACCAAGGAAACAGCGGGATGGCGGAAGCGCTTAAGTCCGTAAAGATCTCCCCGGGCGCTACGGTAAACCGCCCCGAACCCCAACAGAAAAGGCATCATCCAGACAAAAGAGATGAGAATCAACGCGGCAAAAGGAATAGCGGACATCAGTGCAGTGTTCAACGACTCGAACATGTTAGGCAGACTACGGAACGCGAACTCATAATACTGCGGGAGCATCACCAGCCGGAACATCATGATAGGCGACAGGATCCACAGCAGACCTTTGAGCCATCCCCAGGGGACCAGACACGCCAGACTGATCAACAGCAACCCCGCCGCGGGATACAGAGCCAGCCTCGGGCCGCTCAGCAGCCAAAGAGCCGAAATCAGAACGACAAAATAGATCGATGATCGTACCATATAGAAATAGGGATTCTTGCGCAGCTTCCATTTTCGGGTGACCTGAAGCGCAAGCCAGATCCCCAAGAGCGCAAACGGGATCACAAAGACCACCTGCGCCCCCGGATGTGCGTGCCAGGGAATGCGCTGCCCTTTTACCAACTGCGCCGTCCACAGAGAGGCGACGGCGGTGACCACTATAAGCAGCAGCAAAACCGCCAGTTTGGGCCAGGTGAGACGGATGGATTTGTCCTCAGTGAAACGGCGGCGCTTCCGCGCTAAAACAACGAGGACGATTAAAGCGGCAGACATGCTGATAAGGAGAAAAACGACCAGAAGCGCGGGAGAAATAAAGACCGGGCGTTCACCGATGAGCCAGAGCATGTAATGGTCCTCGACTGTGGAGGGTTGCTCCCGGTCGAACCTTTTGACCAGCTCCAGGATGAGCCGGCCGCTTCGGTCCAGCCCGGCGGGTTTGAAATGGGCCACATCGTCATTTCGGATGTGGATCGGCGCCCTTATGTCGCTGACGAAGGCGATGGCGGGAATCCCCTTCTGCATGAAGGGCTGGTGGTCCGAACCGGCGCCCATGAAGGAATTGTTCAGGCTCTGAAAATGGGTGGGATAATCGATGTTTCGGTACCCGAGATCATGATAAGCGTCGATGCTGGCTTTCACCAGCCAACGGGGAGTTTGATGCTCCGGGATGTCGGTCCAGATCATAAGCGGCCCATCCCCATCGCACATGTCGAGCTGAAGCATAAGAGCGATGTTATCAAGCGGATATGTTTCCGCAAAATAGTGGGAGCCGACCAGTCCGGATTCTTCTCCGCAGAACGGCACGAATATCAGCGTGGATTCGTGCTTCTTTTGGCAAAGGACGCGGGCCAGTTCCAGCAGCACGGCCACACCGGAACCATCATCGTTGGCACCGGGAATCTCGGGACCGGCGGAGTCGATATGAGCGCCGATCACGATTGCGCGTTCGCTGCGGCCGGGGAAAAGCCCGATGACATTGGCGCTGTCGGTATTCTGGGATTTGGACTGTTTTACGGGCTGCCATTCCACACGGCAGCCGTATTGACTCAGCATGACCGCGGCATACTCCAGCGCCGCTTTTTCCTGCAGCGAGCCCATAGGGCGAGGACCGATGGTTTCCGCCAGGTACCTCACATGTTCCATGGCTTCCGTTCGGGAAAATTTCTGTCCCCGCGCAAAGCCGGCGCAGATGAAAAGCAGAGATAGAGAAACGGCCCAAATCCTCTTAACCATGATTTCCTCCGAAAGTATCAGACATGAAAATAATTAAGGAAACAATTTCACTATATAATACGAAAGTTCCTACCCCGAGTTCCGTCTTTCCATAAAATATCATCGTTATCCTTAATCCATTCTACGAATAAAACCTCTCAAGAGTTTAGGCAAAGGCATGACTTCATGGGGATTTCCCGGGGAGGGAAAGGAGCTTCCACCGGAACATGAGCACCCTCAAAGGATTCATTCTTGACGAAGGGATTTTGCGGGATCGGACGCGGCTGCACGTATCGTTTGTATGGAAGCAATGAGCATTGCCAATCCCAGAATCCCTAATCCCGCGGCCGCAAACAATCCGACCGGCATTTCCACCCTGTAGGCAAACGCTTGAAGCCAGCTTTTCATGGCCATATAGGCCAGAGGCCAGGCGATCAGATTTGCCACTGCGACCCAAAGGACAAACTTCCGGTTGAGAAGCAAAAGGATCTCCGCCGTGGAAGCTCCCAAAACTTTTCGGATCCCAATCTCCTTGATCCTCTGAGCAGCCGTAAAAGAAGCCAGCCCCAGCAGTCCTAAACAGGCTATGAACAGAGCGATTCCCATTCCGATTTTCACCAGAGTACCCACCTTCATTTCCACCTGGTACAAACGATCGATCTGAGTATCAAGAAACGTATAAGTAAAGGGAAAATCGGGAGCCATCTCCCCAATGGTTTTTTCAATAAAACTTAAGGTCCGGGGGAGCCCCTCCGGGTGAATGCGGATGTAGAGGTCGGTGTACCAGGAAGGGGTCAAAACCAGGACGAGGGGCTCGATGTTTTCGTGAAGGGAACGGAAGTGATAATCTTTTACCACACCGATGATCCTGCGCTCCTTGAGTGAGTCAAACGGGAGAGGCACGGTCACGCGTTTATCGATTGGATCCTGAAGACCCATGGCTCGGACGGCCGTTTCGTTCACCACGATACCGTCAGAGGCATCGGTAGGAAAATCCCGGGTGAAATAGCGACCTTGCGTCATTTGGATATCGAAGATCTTTTCATAATCGTAATCCACGGCGTGGATGGCCGTGACCAACCGGAGATCCGGGTCCTTGCCCTCCCAATCGGCGAGGTTGGTGGCGAAACGTTTGGTGAAGGATCCGTTAGTGGTTGAAATAGCCTGAATTGAAGGATGCTCGAGGAGGGTGTTTCGGATCGAGGAATAATTCCCCCTCAGCCCGCCTCTCAGTTCCATGTTGATCACACAATCCCGGTTGATCCCCAAGTCCCGACCGCGCATGAATGTGATCTGGCGGTAAATGATCAGAGTGGAAATAATCAGAAATATTGAGATGACAAACTGAGCGATCATAAGGGGTCGTCGAAAACCGGTTCCACGGCTCAGCATACGTCCGCTCCCCCGCAAGACAAGAGCCGGCCGATATGAAGCGAGGAAAAAAGCGGGATAAAGCCCTGCAAAGAATGCCGTGATAAGGACGATGGACAGATAGCCCAGGATATGAATTCCCGAAGCTTTTACGGCCAATTCGGTTTCGAGCATCCGGTTCAAAGCCGGAAGGGCCAGTGCCGCCATACCCAGAGCCGTTCCGAAGGCCAGAAATGTCATGATAAGGGATTCGCCCATGAACTGCCGGATGAGCTGGGACCGGGTGGACCCGACGACCTTACGCAGCCCCACTTCACGAGCCCGCTTCACCGCACGCGATGTGCTGAGATTGATGAAGTTGATACAGGCCGCTCCCAGGATCAAGCACCCGATAAAAATAAAAACATACACATAAACGATCGGACCTCCGCCATCCGGGTTGTGGAGATGGATTCGAATCAGAGGATACAAGCTGAGCACCGGGGCATTCTCCACATAATATCCCTCCATTAAACCGGAAATCTTGGCGTTGACGGTGGCGAAAGCCGTTTTTCTTTCAAGCCGCACATAAGTCTTATAGCCAGAGACGTTCCAGCTCTCGATGTCCATTCCGGAGAGAGTGACGAATGTGAAGGGAAGAAAGAGATCCGCTTGGATATCGGAGTTGGAGGGGATATCGTCGATAACGGCGGTGATATGAAAATCATGCCAAGGTCCCCACCATTCTAAACCGACGGTTTTGCCCACGGGATCTTCTGTACCGAAGAGCCTCAAGGCCGTCTTTTTGGTCAGGACCATGGATTGAGGATCAGGTAGGGGGTTCCCCACGTCTCCTTGAATTACAGGAAATGTAAACATGTGAAAGAAGGCGGGATCGACACCCATGACACGGCTGGTAAAAAGCCTTTCATCATATCGGACCGGTGCCGGAACACTGCCGAATAACCGTGTCACCTCCCGGATTTCAGGCACGGAGTTTTTCAGGGCGGCAGCCATCGGGCCCGGCCCATATGCGCTGAGACCATCAATCCCCGGGGATTCAAGCAGGACCCGATGCAACCGGTCGGCGTTTTCATGAAACCTGTCATAACTGAACTCATTATGGACCCAGAGAAAGATCAAAAAACTGCAGGCCAGCCCGACCGCCAGGCCGCTTATATTGATAAAGGAAAAACCTTTATTCCGGTTTATAAAACGCAGTGTAATCTTGAGAGTGTTTCTCATCATTTCAATCCCCCAGGTGATCTGAAAATATAGATAGGATGGAATAAGCTTAAGCAACGCCAGTGAATACCACGCTAAGGCGGCCGGCTCCCCTCGGCGATCAGCGATCCGGTGGTAATATTCAGCAAAATCACCGACCAACGATTCTTGATCATCATGGAAGCTCATACTCCGCAGAACCGCCTCAAAAAAAACCGGGGGGTGATTTCTCTTCTTCACGGACTGCTCTCAGACGGATGACTTTTTTCGGCCTCCGGCATATTTTTCCCATATGCGGTCCGATATTTTCTTGAAATCTTCCAGTACTAAAAATCCATCGGGAGTGATCGAATAGATTTTTTTTCTCCTCCCCCCCCTCACGGCAGTGGCCTCCCCCATTGCGGCGGTGATCCAGCCCAGCTGCTCAAGCCGACTCAACGGAAGGTGAATGGAGGTGATCCCGATCTCTTTTCCAGTGATCCTTGAAAGGTAATCGGTGATCGCCACCAAATAAGCATTCTTCCCCAGATTGAGGACAGCCAACATCACCATTTCTTCTTTGCGTGTGAGGTTTTTCATGAAAATCCCTTCTCCATATCTTTCAACATTTATAAAACATATCTATTCATATAAACCCACCGAACTCAAAATGGTTACACTGAGAACAAAAATATCCTTAAAAACCAAACCTTCCGCTCTGCATATGGATAATTAGTTAAATAATCCAGCCGGGGAGGAACGGCCATGCGAAGAATCGCGATATTGCAAGTCAGCTTACTGCTTTCCGCCTGTCTGACATCATCTCTTATCGCCCAAACGAAACTTTCTCTCAATAAAAATAGGCTGGGTTCAGAGACGAGGAATCTCATCTGGCTTCGACGGTTTTTCACAACGTTATCGCGAAGCGGGTACCGACAAGGGCGAAATCAATCCTGCCGACGACGCGACGCTTCTGAATCAGCCCCAAACTTCACAGGAAGCTTGATCCCGAAAAGGGCCGGCAGTTCAAGGGCGCCGACCGCCAGCAGAATCCCCGCCATAATCCGCTGGATCGTAAGCAGATGCGTATAGCCGGAATCGTGGAAACCGAGAAGCATCACGCTCGCAAGCACAAGGAAAACGCCCAACACCTTGCGGGCCGCCAAAGCCGCACACCAGCGCCAACGTTCCGCGAGAGCGATGCCGATCCAGGCCAACCACCAACCCAGAAGGGCTCCGGCCGCGACATCCAGCGGCCAGTGCACGCCCACCACCACCCGGGAGAGCGCAACCAGTGAAGCCAATCCGATCAGGATGATCCGGCCCCAGAACCGGCGAACGGTCATAAAAAATGAACCCGCCAGGATAAAGGCCATCGCGGAATGACCGGAAGGGAATGAATTCGTTTTCCAGGCCGGTCCGATCAAATGAAATCTGTCCGCGGGGATGATCGCGGGGGGACGAGCGACGGCCAGCAGATTTTTAAGGCCGTGCCCGAAAATCAGGAACAACAGGGTGGCGAACACGAAGGCCCAAACCAGCCGGGGCTTTCTGCGAAAAAAGAATACCAATACCGCAAACGCGAACAATCCGTCTCCCCAGAGAGTGACCAACGACCAGAATCGGTCTCCCAGAAAACGCAGTGAGCGGTTTGCCAGGAAAAAATAGAACGCATTGCAGTCCGCAAAATAGATCCACGCCGCCAGTCCGGCCAGGAGCAGGGAGGGGATCAGAATCCAACCCCATCGACCGGCATCGGCTTTTAAACCTGAAGGCCGATCCGCTTTCGCCGTTTCCGGATTCGGATTTGAGGATACGGGAACAGCGGACGTCATCATGTCAGGACCATTATAGCGGGGAGAATCATTTTGGAAAAGCAAAATCACTTTCATAGAGAGGCTGGATCTCCATATTTCTCAGTATCGGTTTGATTGCCGCCCTGCAAGGAGATATAATTATATATGCATCGTGCACCTATGAAAATAATGGAGCGAAAGAAACTCCCTATATGCATTTTCATGGGGATTCTGCTGTGGATTGTAGGGGGGTGCCGTCGCGCAGCCTACCAACCCCCGGTTCATCGGCTCCTGGATCCGGACGCAAGGATTTCAGTCATCACTACGCCTCTGATGGATTTCACCAAAAGATTTGAGACCCAAACTCATATCCTGAAAGCGGGTTGGACGGATCTCACACGTCTGTTCGGTTCCGACCGATTCCGGGTCTGGGGGATCGAAACTCCTTTCCCCGTCCTGGCTTTCGACGAAACACAGCCTCCCCCCTATATGTTCGTTTCACGGGACGGCGAGCCGTTCCCCTACCTCGGTGATCCCGGATCCCAAAATGAGGGCTGGCGCTGTATTCGCGGAGAAGCTCAATATAAACTCAATCGTCGCTTGGATCCGAAGCTCTTCGATTCGGAAGGTGCTTTCTTTTCCACCGAAGTCATCCTCCCCTCCGGGCCTTTCCGCATCCGCCTCGATTATCAGCACGGCTTCAAGGATTCAACCGCCATTCGGATCAACGTCCTTCTGGATGATGACCTTCTTGGGACCATCAGGCTGGGAGATGCAAAACAAAACATCATCACCGGAACGGCCTCTTCAGGAAAACATCTTGTGCGCCTTCAGTCGCTGGAAACCGCACCGGCTTCACTCGCCTCTGAAAATAACATCAACTGGACACTTTTCATCAAATCCGATCAGGACCTGCTGCTTTTGTATCTGCCGACGGGAATGCCTTCTCCCATCCCGGGGAGTTTTTCCATTGATTATATCCGTGAGCCTTTCTCACCGTGGACTCCCCCTAATAAATCCGCCAACGCGCCTTATCGCAGAAAACTTTACGACCTCCACAGATTCAACCTGGAGCAGCACACCGGACTTCGGGGAAGCGGTATGGGCCCGAATCCGTACAAGCTGAAGAAGAAACTTCAGGTAGCGGATAAAGCCCTCAACGTTTATTTTGCCCCGACTCCCACGACGCTGAGTTGGGAACTGACGGTTCCGGAAAACAGCCGTCTCCACTTCGGCTGGGGACTCCTGGAATCCACCTTGAGGGAAAACCATTCGGTAGCTTATGAGATCGAACTCGAGCACGACGGACAAGCCCATCGGATTTTTTCAAAAAAGCTGACTTCCGCCTCCCCCAAACAGCCGCACGTAAAACTGCATCAAAAAATAGATCTGGCCGATTTTGCCGATAAAAAAATCCGCCTGCTTTTTAAAACCAGCGGCTGGATTCACAATCGTTCCCGGCCCAGAGCGCTTCACTCCGCCTTCTGGATCAATCCCGTCATCTCTCCGGTGAAACAGGATGATGATCCGGCTCCGAATGTCATTCTCATATCGCTTGACACCCTGAGGGCGGACCACCTCGGAAGTTACGGCTACTCGCGAAATACCAGCCCGCATATCGACGCATTCCAAAAAGAAAGCGTTTTCTTTTCACGAGCTTTCAGCACAGCGCCGGCCACATTGTGCGCCCACATGTCGCTCATGACGGGCCTTAATTCCCACCACCATCAGATTCGAACCGGCCGCCGCCTTCATCCTGAAATCCCCACACTCGCCGAATTTATGAGTACCCGCGGATACGCCACCGCGGCTTTTACCGGAGGAGGCCAGGTCTCGGGGATATTCGGATTCAACCGCGGATTCGACCTTTATCAGGAAAACACCGGCAGGCTGCTGGAACGCGACACTCCGGATAAACTGCTGAACCAAAGTCTGAACTGGATCAGCCATAACCGGGGCAACCGTTTTTTTCTCTTTCTGCACACCTATCAAATCCATGCGCCCTACTGGAACGAAAGCCCTCTGGGAGGCCTTTTCCTCAACGAAGACCACATTTGGGATCGGCTCAAACTCTCCGGCTACTTGAAACAGCGGGCCGGTTCCCATCCGCACAAGTTTATCCCGCTGAGCAAGGAAAAGCAGGAAAACATCATCGCTCTTTATGATGGAGAAATCCGCTATACCGATGAGGTGTTTTTCGGTCCGCTGCTTGACGGCCTGCACCGGCTCGGCCTCTATGACAACACCATGATCATTCTCACGGCCGATCATGGCGAAGCTTTTTACGAGCACGGCATGTGGCTCCATGAAATCCAACTCTACAATGAATTGACTCATATCCCCCTTATGATCAAGTATCCGCGATCCCGCCACGCCGGCATGAGGATCGTGGATAATGTCCGTATCACCGACATCATGCCCACCATTCTGGGCGAACTGAGGCATAATCCTTCCGGTTGGGAAAAAGACGGTCGGGATCTGGCTCCGCTTATCCGCGGTCGGCGTGATCCGGCCCGGATCTGTTTTGCGGATGTCCTTGGGGACCATGAGCCGGCCCGCGTTTCCGTTATCCGGGAAAATAAAAAGATGATCTTCAATCAGGGTGTACATAGAAAAGAAATCGGAGCGCCCGATCCTCCCGCGGAAAGGGAGCTCTATGACTTTGTCTCGGATCCGCAGGAAAAGCAAAACCTGGCCGATATCGATCCTCAAGCCTCTCGGGAGCTCATGAAATTGGTCCGTGAATATCTTCAGGTGGACGAAACCGCACGCATCCATCGGGGCGCTTCCCTGGATCTCGATCAGGATCTGATCAACCGGCTGCGAGCCCTGGGCTATATCCAATAATCCGTCTCCAAATCCACATTTCCGATGACACTCCCTCTTATCTTGGAGCAAGGGAGCAATTGATCGTTGAGGTGAAGTGTATTCCCCGCTATAATCAAACACAATATGAAAACACATTTCAAAAATGGTTTATCATCACAATATCTGAAAGTTTTTGTAACGATCGTTATCTTTCTATTAGGATTCACCGCCTGCCGAAAAACCGAGAAAGCCCCTTCCACTATCCGCCTGCTCGATATCACGACCGCGGCCAATATCATGGAAACCCCGTTCCAAACCCTGGGGCAACATTTCAAATCCTCCCGGGAGACCTTTATTGAAGCCCCGGTGGATCTCACTTATATTTTCGGGGGGGGTAACCAGCGGATTTGGGGATTTTCCACGCCCAGTCCCATCCTTGATATAGATTCATCGCTCAAACCTCAATTCTGCCGGTTTTACAAAGCCGGAAAACTCCTTCCCTATAAAGATGAATTGGCGACATCCGCGGAGAGCTGGCGCTGGATGAAAGGAGAAGAGACGTTCGTTATCAATCAGATTATCAAATCTCCTCATCTTCCTTTAAAAAAAACCATCCTCGAACATGACTGTCTGCTTCCCGAAGGCCGTTTTATCGTATTCATCAAGGCATGGAACCGCCGCAAATCGGTATCTCCTCCCCGTCTTGAAATTTTTCTGGACGAGACGAGAGTTGGGGAGATCACGCTAAAAAAAATCCGTGACTACAACGTAAAAGGATTCGCCCACGCCGGCCGGCACACTCTCAGAATATTGCTCGCGCCGGAAACACCCCCTCAGACGGCTAAAAATATCCATCTCACCATCCAATCCATTAAAATCAAAAGCTACAGCGATTTTCTATTGTTGTATCGAACCGGCAAGATAAATATCCTTCCTGAATACGGATCCTATTCCGTCACGTATATCGAAGAACCCTTTTTCTCCGAATCCAAAACGATATCGGACTCCGGAGCTGAAAGACAAACTTTTAAGCACCGTCTTTTCCAATTGCATCGATTGAATCAGGACCACAGGATTCTGATCGGCCCTCGCAGTGCGGGAGAAAATCCATTCAATCTGAAAAAAAAGATCTCCCTGGAGAACAACTCATGCAATGTTCTGTTCGCTCCCACCTCCACCCTGTTGGCATATGATCTTGAAATCCCGGAAAAAGCCCTTTTGGAATTCGGCTACGGATTGTTGCGTTCCCTGCCGGGCTCGACCAGATTCCCTGTCGAATTCTCGATTCGGCTTCAGGATGCAGGTGAGGGAAAAGACATCTTTTCCGCTCGTATAGAGCCGTCGGATAAACGGAAATACCGCCTTCGCGAAACCATTGATCTCGAAGCTTACGCCGGACGGGAAGTACGGGTCGAACTCAGAACCCGGCTGGTCTCAGACAAACCGGTGGCCTCGCAATTCATCTCCGATGCCTACTGGTTCAATCCCGTGTTGTACCCAAATCAGGCTCCTACCGACAAAACACCTAATATCATTCTGGTCTCGCTCGATACACTCAGACCGGATCACTTGAAAAGCTTCGGTTATCCCAGAGAAACCGGCCCCCATCTCGACTCTCTGATGAGGGAAAGCGTCACCTTTCGCAGCGCAATTAGCACGGCCCCATCCACGTTGCGCGCCCACATGTCGCTGTTTACGGGTCTCAATACCAATCGGCACCAGGTATATACCGGCGACAACCGCCTCCATGACAAGATTCCAACCTTAACCGAGATCCTGCGCTCTCATGGGTACACCACATGTGCCTTGACGGGAGGAGGGCGCGTGAGCGCCCAATTCGGATTCGATCGCGGATTCGATCGTTATCTCGAGAGCATGGGCCCCTTGCAAATCAGGGACAACCCGAAGGTCCTTTGGGACATAGCTCGGGATTGGCTGGAGACAAACCGAAACAAACGTTTTTTCCTTTTTCTGCACACTTACCAGATCCACGGGCCTTATCAAAACGACCACCCGCTTGGAAAAATATTCCTTTCCCCGAATGACAAATGGAAAGAGATCAAGCTCCATGGTTATCTCGACCAATTGGAGTATCCATACCCATCAAAATATGCTCCGCTGACCGATCAACAGAAACGCAATATCACGGCACTTTACGACGGGGAGATTCGCTATACCGATGACGCCCTGATCAAGCCGTTGGTGGACACCCTGAAAAACATGGAGTTGTTCGATAATACACTGATTATCATCGTCAGCGATCACGGCGAGGAATTTTACGAACACCAGATGTGGCTCCATGGGGTGCAGCTCTATGATGAGTTGATCAAGGTTCTATGTGTCATTAAATTCCCGGAAGGCCGGTTCAAAGGTCATGTCATCGAGCGCAATGTTCGCATCACCGATATCATGCCCACGGTGCTGGAATACCTGGATATAAGATCGATGGACATCGATCTCGACGGTCGGGACATGATGCCGCTGCTTAAGGGAAAAAAAGAACCCGAACGCACGGCATATGCCGATGTTCCGGGAAAAAAACGGCCGGGAAGGATTGCCGTTGTCGCAGGAAAGTTCAAGCTGATCCTCAACCGGGATAAGACTGAAAATCACGACAACCCCTATAATCCTCCGGAACTCGAGCTTTATAACCTGGAATCGGATCCGGGGGAGCTGAATAATCTTGCGGATCGCGATTACGCCACCGTCAAATCTTTACTGGAAAAAATCGAAAAATATATCGAAGTGGAGAAAGAGTCCCGTGGTCTGGGTGGAGAAAAGGCCGATCTCGATCCGGAGTTGGTGGAACGGCTTAAGGCCCTGGGCTACATCAACTAGGGGCTGGGTTATTCATGATAAGGGGCATCTTCATAGAATAAATACTTGGATTATGCTCAGCAAATAAAATTTAGAGATCCCATTTATTATGAGACATATCCGATAATTCTATTTATAGTAAGCTGCCCCTTATCACCCTCCGGGCGATCCAATCTCACGGCATCAACTTCGGTGCAGTCCGATCGGCGTAGAGAACTACGCCTCTCGAGCCGCTTCCTCGTCGCTATCATAACCTTGGCCCGTGAATAACCCAGCCGCTTCAAGCAAAGACCGTTTGATATTGCTTTTTCCTTAATACCCGGGTGGGGCGGGTCGGCGGTGGGGTGGGTCGGCACGCCCTCCCGCAGCCGCCCCTACGGATGTCGCCACCCCTCAAATGCCCTTCGGCACCAGCTCCCTAGGGCTGTGTGAGAGGAGGAGCGACATATGGGATTTAGCCTGAAAATTGCTGTATGATTGGGTAGCCTCCGCAGGAGGCCGTCGAGTATGTCTGACCCACGAACGGGGGGAGTTACGCAGACGCCAAGCAGACCGTAATTTTCATGGCGCCCGAAATCCCATCTAAGCGACGATCTCACACAGCCGCCTCCTCATGGTTGTTGTCGCCCCGCAAGCGTC
>Ga0180431_10004584_pt1 | contig 17174 bp, 11 predicted proteins | sample SS_ome_11_FD_132459 | JGI IMG/M metagenome (GOLD analysis project Ga0180431, IMG submission 132459) | Hypersaline lake sediment archaeal communities from the Salton Sea, California, USA - SS_1_MS_1 metaG | ecosystem: Environmental > Aquatic > Non-marine Saline and Alkaline > Hypersaline >... | reverse complement strand
ATTCCAGCTTCGGGTAGAGCGCTCCGAGCGGGCCGTGGTTCTTGATTATGTTCTCCTCCAGCCACGGATTATCTACAAGCTCGAACTTGTGGAACGGCCCGTTCTTGTAATGGCGGTCGCCGGAAATACCCGTCCACGTGGCCTTGTAGTATTCGTGATGACTAACCTGACTGGGCGTTACGATGTAGAACAGATTCGGGAAGTTGAGCCGCATCCAGCGACCCGAGTTGTCCTGATCGGAGATCGTGTAGACCCGCAGCCTGGATACGAATGCGGCAAGCTGCCCGGCGCTTCGCTGGTTCCTGACGTCCCACAGTGCCTGAGCCAGACAATTAGCTCCGCCCCAGACACTGATCCAGACGGGCCGCTCGTCCGCCCTGTCAACAACTTCAATTACGTGCCGGGAACCCTCGGAACTCTTGCCGGGCCCGACTCCCTCCATGCCGAACTCAGGCAGACCGGACCTGGTGACACTGAGCAGATGCCGCTTCGTCGGAAACCCGGGCGCATGCCTGAGTAAGTTGCCGCGAACTTTGCCGTATGCTTCGATCCGCTCGCGGATGTTTTCCGGCCTGATCTTGTCTCTGAGCCAGACCGACGTCGTGGCGATCAGACCCTCGACGTCGAATTCATTCGCGTAGACCAGAAAACGGACCATGGATTCCTCGTCGTCCGGCTCGTTGGTGATGTCGGTCAGCACAATAACCCGGGGTTTTTCAAGCTTCTCGAACGTAACCTTCTGTTCGGCCACTACGGCTTGACAGACCATTAGTACCGTTAGTATCAGGTAGGGTGTGCGCGGCACACCGAAACGTGATTGGTGGGCAATGCCCACCCTAAATTTCGTGAGCATAATATACTCCCTTCGACAATTGATTGGATCGGATACTCCTTCTTTGGCCCGGTCACCCCTATCGAAACTGTAAAATTACCTTTCGTCGGATCAACCGAAGCCTTCTACTTGTTTCTCCGCTGCCACGCAATGGAGCCTGACTTTGGGAATTCTGCCTGTCGGGTCATTCCGGAGCGGGATATCATCGCCTGCACGGACGGTTTGGATGCCAGCGTTAGTTGATCGGTGGGCTGAAGCCCACCCTACGGCTGCACAGAGAACATGGAACGCAAGTGCAACTGTCCGGCAACCAAACACCTTTCTTCTTCGCATTCGTGATTCTTCCATGATCAAGTTGTACACCGATATACCAAATCCTTTGTACTAGTTCAACTGAATAAGATCAAATCCTTCCGGGAGCGATTTCGGAGGTCGGATTTCCTTGTAAAGCGGACACCTTTATGATATTTTGGGCGGATCGAACAAGTTTGACTCTGTTCCAATACTCAGTTGGAAGATTAGTCGCAAATAGGCTTTGCATAAGGAGACTATAATGCGTTCAGGAAAGTGCTTTTCAGTTTGTGCGGTTATTATGCTGCTTTTTACCGTTCATTGCGGCGAACCGATCAAAACAGAGCAGGTTCAGCAGTTTCATTTCGAAGCAACGAGCGAGTCCCTGATGAATTACCAGGTCCCTCAGTGGTACGAAGACGCCAAGTTCGGCATATATTTTCACTGGGCGCCTTTCTCGGTGGCGGCCTATAAGACCGAGTGGTATCCCCACTGGATGTACAGTCCGGAAAGGATAAAGAAAAGGTCGAAGTTCCAAGATATACCAGAGCATCACGTGGAAAAATGGGGGCCGCTTGATAAGTTCGGCTACAAGGACTTCATCCCTATGTTCAAAGCCGAGAAATGGAATCCGCAGGAATGGGTGGACTTATTCAAGCAGGCCGGTGCGAAGTATCTGGTTTCGGCCGCGGTGCATCACGATGGGTTCGCCATGTGGGACTCAAAGCACATCCCCTACAACTCAAAGGCAATGGGACCTAAAAGGGATGTTGTTGGAGAATTTGTCGCGGCTGCCCGCAAAGCAGGTATGAAAACAGGCGTCTCCACTCACTACGGACGTCACTGGGCCTACTACACGTTCCGCCCGGAATATGACAACTGGGATCCGAAGTATGAAGGTCTGTACGGTCACAGGCGAGGTGATAACGATCCGCCAAAACCCGAGGATGAGCAACACTGGGAAAACGTCATGACCGAACTGATCGACAACTACAGGCCGGATTATATATTCGTCGACGGCGGGATAGGCGACGGGGAGAGAAAATTCGATAAACCCTACTTCAGACAGGCCTTCTATAATATCCTCGCCCACTACTACAACAGCTCGCAAAAATGGGGCAGGGGCGTAGTTCTCACCTACAAGCGCGAATTTCTCGATCCCAACCAGGCCGTGGAGGATTTCGAGCGGTCGGGCATGGACCATATAAGGCTTTCGTCCAAGTGGCAAACCGATGACAAGATCTCGGTCAATGGATGGTGCTACGTCGAGGAAACCGAGTTCTGGCCCGTCGATTATCTTATCGGCGCGCTGGCCGACATTGTCAGCAAGAACGGCAACTTATTGCTTAACGTCGGACCCCAGCCCGACGGCACGCTTCGCTATACTGAAGTGATAACGCTCAAGGCAATCGGCGAGTGGCTCGCAGTAAACGGCGAGGCAATTTACGGCACGCGACCTTGGCGACAGTACGGCGAGGGATCAATGGTCAAGATCGACATGGAAGGCGCCGGCGACAAGAAAAAGATGGGGGCCGACGCCATCCGATTCACCGTCAAGGATAACGTTCTATACGCAATCTGTTTCGGCTGGCCCGATTTCGGCGAGTTTACCGTCAAATCTCTCACCCCGGCGAATCCCGTCAGCGAACACGGCATAAAGAAAATCACAATGCTCGGCTCCGATGAAGATATCGAATGGGAACAAACCGACCAGGGACTAAACGTGCTGTTTCCAACGATGGAACCCTGCGAACACGCCTACGTTCTAAAGATCATCCCAAAAGGCGAGCTTTTATTTAACCAAGACACGAAGTAAGAGAATCCTGTTCTGACTTTCAAACGTGTCCGCTATCACCGGAGGCAAGCGGCCGGTGTTGCACTGCTCGTTTTGCTTAATTTCTCTAAAAAAACCTCATTTCCCGGAATTTCCTTTTGACAAGATCGCCCTGATAAGCTACAATACCTGTTGAATATCGCTCCTGGGAGGGGCGTGGGGATGCTACTACTGAGATACTTTCAAGCTCTTCTCGCTATACGCCGGGTATTCGGAGGGCGACCGCCGGCGCTTTTAGTTAGGGAAAACAAAATGACAGGAATTTGCGGCGTGATACACAGATTACGCCGAAATCCGGGAAAATGACTCGATTGTAAGTCATTTTCAGAAACCGGGCGATCGGCAAGGTGGCCGTCGCCCCATGCAAGCCCCTGCTCTGCTTCACCTCCTCCTTCAAGCAGGGGCTTCTTCTTTTTTTGCCCAAGTTACGCAGTTGCAGGAAAACAAAAAAATATTCAGCGCCAAATCAACGATTTCGACGCACCGATTAACTTGCCGGCAAACAAAACGGCTGGATACAATTGGGGCGGCGACTGGACAAGAAGTCTCGTCCGCAGCCTTCACTCTTCTATCCGCCGCATTACGATGATCCCACTGATGAAGAATCGGTCGAAGTGAACCTCAAAGGTGTACGGCTTGAAAGGCTTGGCGACCTTGGTGACGTATGGCTGGCGTTAGGGCTATGGCGGCACCATGTCGCACGTGTTAGCTTTCGGAATCTGCTCATGGTTTTCTCCTTATGCTAAGGTTGCGGGAACAACCTATAGTATAAAAAATGCCGTGAGCACAGCCTTATGGCAAAGCCTTCAGACTCTGACCATGCGCAGAGCACGTGTATTTTTTACTTTCGATTAAAAAAGAGCTTGACTAATTGGAACCAGAGAATAATTTACTATAAATGTTTTTACACAGTACTTTTACATGCAAAGATGTTTTGTATGAGAAGGCTGCCGGATCTGACTATCACAAAGATGATAATAGAGAGCCTGAAATGGACCACATGCTTCACTGCGGATTTTCTCGGAGAAGTCGGCATCATTTGATGATTAAGCGATATTTGATATTGATTGATAACTTGTTCAGTTAGGAGAGAATGTATGATATGTACAGCTAAGAAATTCCATCTCTTAATCACGATTATCTCTATTCCTCCCCTTGTTCTCTGTAGTTGTGATTCAGCTAAAAAGTGGGAGGAAGAATTAACCGGAAATCCTAGCATAAAGATTCCAGGTTGGGAAAGAGAGCCAAAAGCCAGTCCAAAGGGAAAACAGCCCACAACTATCGGACCAGTTACCATAGAAGACGGTACAATAACAGACGTTGATGTGGAAGAACTGGTGGATATAGTATTCCATGTGATTAAGAATTATGAAGAACGGAGAGGTACCAGAGAAGAAGTCGCAAAGGCAGAAGAAAGGGTTGAGACGAAAGAGCCAACACAGATTGAAGAGAAGGTTATTAAAGATGATAATGCCAAGTATGCTGAGAAAATAGGTGAAAAAGACGGCAAAGTAGAGGTTGTAATCGTCGACCCCAAGACAAACAAATCTGTCGATAACAAGGTGTACGAAATTCCCAAAGAAGAAATCGATAAGCTTGATGAAATACAAGCGCAAGCTCCCCCCGATAAGCCGCAGTTAGAGGATCAGATACCTACTCAATCAAAAACCGATACGAAACCAATTGAGCCGGTCCCTCCGGAACAGCCACCGGTTACTCCACCAACAACGTCAGAAGTTGAGGAACCACAACCTACTGCTCCAGACGAATCCGAGCAGCCTGTGGTAGCAAAGGAAGATACCGAAACGACCGGTACCGAGGAAGGTCCAAAACAGGAACGCGTTAAGTTTGGCAAATTGGGCTCCCATAACGTTATCTTCCGTCTGTGAGCAGGTAACTGATGATTATATACGAGATAAGTCCTCTACCGGATTTCCTGACCGACCACACGCTTCCTCCAGAGGACTGGAGCAATCGACTCCGTGAAGTTGCTTCCCGCTGGGTCAGCGCTATAGGCGCGCTGTATGTTTGGGCCGACCAGGCAAGTTTTGCATTGCGATTTGTATCTCGCAGAGGTCATATACGTGCGTTTTTCATTGCTGTACCAGGTAAGAGTTGTTCGCAGGTTGAGCTGCGAAGTGAAATTGAAGCATTGATTCGCACGCATCGTCTGATTAGTAATCCACAGCTCAATTATCGAGACGCTTCAATGTTCTCAGAAGCATCTCAGTTCAACGAGCCTGTATTCCTTACATTCGGGCAAAAGGTGGTGCGCAATCTGTGGACACAGTCCAAGCGATTTCAGATCGAGAGAGCCAACCGTTTCAGTGAAATTGATCCGGAGCGCTGGATAACTCCAGAGGTCGTTTTACCTTGGCGCGGGCCCGGAGGTCCTTTCCTGCTGCCGCTGGAAGCGCTCTTGTCACAACCGATACCGGCGGCGGTGACGGCCCTTTTAAGCCCTACTCAACTCCGACCTGATGAATTTGCATGGTTTCGTCACATGGCCATGGCTGCGCAATCAGTAAGCGAGGAAATGCTTCAGAGAATCGGGGCCGGAGCCGCGGCACGGCAGGCCGATCCGGCTGCCAGCCTGGCGGCCCGCCTTTATGAAACCACCCTCAGGCGCCTGGTGTCAACAGCTTATGCCACTCTGGTTCAGGTGGCGGCCGAATTCAGCCGCGTTGATGTACTGCGCAGTGTGGCGGCGGCCGTACAGGCCGAGCCCCTGGAAACACCCATAACAGAAATGGATCCCGAACTGGCAGCCCTGCCGAGCGGCTGTGGAGAATTTAAATTTTCTCAAGATACAGCGGTCTCTGATCGCATAGAACGCGACCTGTATAACCAGCTCGATCTTCCCAAAGCACTGAGCCATCTGGATTCTCTGGATCGTATTCCACTGCTTACGGATGCACGTGGCGCCGCGACCCTGTTCCGGCTGCCTGTCAGCATTCGCAGCGGCGTCCCAGGTCTTGAAGTACGCCAGCTCCCACCTGATTTTCGACCCGGCCCTCGCTTAAACGAAGCCAGCAATAAATGTCTTGTGATTGGTCGTTTTCGGGATGGGGGGATTGCGGAAATGCCTGTAAACGACTTGACGCGTCATGCTCTGGTAACCGGTTTTACGGGGACTGGAAAAACAGTAACGGTCCTGCAACTCCTGCATCAGCTCTGGGTGGACCATCGAGTGCCCTTCATGGTGCTTGAGTCAGCCAAGGCTGAGTACCGCGGTCTGCTCAATGTCAAGGCATTTCAGGACATAGAGCCACTCTTGCGAGTATATACAATCGGAAACGAAGTCGTCGCCCCCATTCGGTTTAATCCTTTTGAACTCCTTCCCGGCGTACGTGTCGAGGCGCACATGTCGCGACTGCAATCATGCATGGAAGGCGCCATTCCACCTGTAGGCCCGTCTTCTTCCATTATTGCCGAGGCGCTGGTCGACGTGTATGATCAATGTGGCTGGCAGTTAACTGACAAGGCGCCCATCGGTTACCTGCCCAAACGTCCAATGCCTACGTTTGCCTCATTTGTGAAGCGGGTTGAAGCGATTATTGCGGCGCGTGGCTATCGTGGCGAACTGCTGGATAATCTGAAAGCCGCTTTGGTTGGGCGCTTCAGACCACTGCTTATCGGCGGCAAAGGCTGCCTGTTCGATACCCAAAGATCCGATCCGGCCCCGGACATACTATTCAGCCAGCCCGTGATTCTGGAAATGAACGATCTGAACCTTGACGACAAGGCACTGGTCACTATGTTTCTTTTAACCTTGCTACGGGAATATCGCGAGTTACATCGGGGCGACGGGGAAGGCCTGACCCACCTTACGGTAGTCGAGGAAGCCCATAACGTGCTGGAGAATGTGTCCTCTACAGGTGGTGGTGAAAACGCAACATCAGCCGACACACGCTTTAAGGCTGTCCAGGCCTTCTGCAGCATGCTGACCGAGATACGGTCTTTGGGTGAGGGTATCCTCATTGCAGATCAGAGTCCCCAGAAGCTGGCCAAGGATGCCATTCGCAATACGAATCTTCAGTTGGCCCATCAACTCCGGGATGCAGATGATCGCAATGCCATCTCCGCGGCTATGATTATGGAGGACGCGCAGAGGGATTTCCTGGGTAAACTGGATCGCGGACACGCCGCGTTCTTCCGTACCGGTTTGGAGAAAGCAACCTTCGTCAAGATTGACCAGTACTATCCCAATCCGAGCCAGATTGCAAAAATGACTGAAACCAGGCTAAAGAAGACCTTTGCCGGTTTCGGATTTCGGCCGGACTTGCCCGACGACGCGTTGCTTGCCTATATGGACAAGATTGACGGACACGAGCGGCGCTCCATCCCGCTGCCCTTAGCGGGTTGCGCATTATGCACATCCCAATGCCAGGAACTCTATCGCGATGCAAACTGCGCCCGCGTTCAAGACGACGAGGACATGCAGGCCTTCCGGGAGTGGTTTGAAACCATCAGCGACAAGCGCCGTATGGAGTCGGCTGGATTGACAGTCTCCCGGGCATGGGCTAAGATCGCCTCGCTCTGTGCCAATAAGGCGAAAGAGGAGAACCTGGATCATCATATCGATGCTGCCTGGTGTTACTTCGTGCACGCATGGAACCGCTGCGCCGGTCACTACTCAGAAGAAGTCGACAAGGCGCCCCAAAGTGTCGCCCTGAGTGCGGGACACCGTCGCAGCTTCGCCGCGAACTGGCAGGCGCAGGGCTGACTAATGAATCTGATCTTCACGTAGTTTTGTTGTGGATGCGGGCTGAAATGCATTCGAGGATCCGTTCTTATCCTGGTTCAGGTGCACCTGGAAGGTACGCACTTGCGGACCGGCCGCCGACATGGGCGGGTAGAGCGCGTCAATGGGGCCGTTGGCGTCGGCGTCAGGGACTGGTCCCGATTCTGCTGAGTCAACCTGATCCAGCGAGTAGGTTCGGCACCCTACCTCACTTATGGTGACGGTTGATCCTGCCTTAATCACACCATAGGAGGCATGTGTCTTCCCATAGTCCTGCTGCTCCGATGGTGGGATGACGAACGCCTCTTTTGCCTCCGAGGGCGACATTCCGGACGCGTCATTCTCGGCAAACCACGCACCGTAGTACGCTTTCGATCCGTCCATACCATGAACTTGTCCAACAGGTAAATCCTGGCCGAGCTTCATTTCGACAACATTCAACGTGCCGTTCTCTTTTGCGGGCAGTTGTTCTAATGTGTCAGTATTCTCCATCTGTCGAAACTGATCATTATATTGTTCTGCGCTCATAACTTTCGTCACTTCCGATTTGTCTACGAGCGAATGAAATCTTTCGGGTAGGGCTTCCCTGGCGGTCTCTTTTCGCTCTGAGATGGAGCTGTTCTCTTCGGTCAACACCTGGGGCCGAACATCGCCGTCTCTCACGTTCTCTTCCTGGTGAGATTCGGTCGTCTTCTCAGTTTCTCCTGTTTCGGTATGGGAGCCTTCTCTCGATTCAAGTAAGTTGTTTGCAGGGCACCCTTTGCCTTCCGGACTGTCCCCAGACATACTGTCACTTTCCTGCCCTTCTTTGGGAACCTCAACGTTATCACTTTTTTCCGGTTTGCTTTCATCAAAGCTCATTTTACAGTTTCCTTGATCTGCAATTTCAGCCTGTTGTTCCTAATCCTGCTGACGCTCCAGAGCTTCCGGATCAAAATCTTGAGAAGCGAATGAGTCAACTTATCCCGGCATTTCATCTCTTTTGAGTATTTCCGCCTTCAGCTCTTCTTCTCTTTTTGAAAGTTGCTCGGACAGGCTATCCATTTCCGTCTGTTTTTGATCCACAATTTCAGCCTGTTTTTCATAATCCTGCTGACGCTCCAGGGCTTCCTGATGGAAACCTTGAGAGGCAAGCGAGTCAACTTCTCTGAGCATATCATCTCTTCTAAATATTTCCGCCTTCAGCTCATCTTCTCTTTTTGTAAGCTGACCGGACAGGCTATCCATTTCCGTTTGTTTTTGACCCACAATTTCAGCCTGCTTTTCATAATCCTGTTGATGCTCCAGGGCTTCTCGGTGGAATCCTTGACTTTCTGACGCTTCTAACAGGTTGTCTGAGGGATTACCCTCATCTATGGAATCTCTGGTCTCTATGTTGGCATCATTTGTCGATTGACTATCGGATATTTCGAAATCACGAGTATCTCTACGTTCCTTGTCAAGTTGATTAGACTCAGACTGAGATTCATGGTTAAGAGTCTTTTCGGCTGATTCCTGATTCCTACCTTGATTGCTATCACTAAAATCCACTTTGTTGCTCCATCGATCAAGATGTTGTGTAACATCTTCCTGCCGGATAATTCGTCTGTTTTGCTGTTAGTTCTCTCTCTGTAAGGATATACAGAGCTTTATCATTCAAAATGCCTCCATCAGGCCCTTTCCCGGTTTGTTTTCATTTAGTATCATTTTGACATTCTGAATAACCTGCAAGTCCCTTAGCCTTTCTAAGAGTGAGGGATTATTGACGATTTAGCTGTTTATGGGCTGTATTTGATCCTGCCCAATGCCAAAATACTGCAACAGTACATAACTGAGCATGCCGTCAACCCATGCGTAGTGGCCGGTAGCAAAATTGTTGTAGTCCTCGGGGGTTGGCCACCGCATGAACCGGCATAGAGGATGGAGCAGCGGCCGCATGCAGAAGTAAACCAGGGCACCAACACCAAGAGCAATAAGGGAGGGAGGGCCACCCATGTTAAAGATAAAGAGTTTGGGGTCAATCCTGGCGATCTCAATCATTGTGATTGGCTCTTGTGTTTCGGCGTCTCCACCTTCGAGATCCGGGCGCAATCCTGTCATCAGCATCTCTGCTCCGACCTTCGGATCTTCACAGTATTTGTCGGCATAGGCTTGCACGAGAGAGTGATAGGTATCGGTAACGTTAAGAAACACAGTATAAGCCAGGGACCAGAACAGGACGGTAAGTGCAGCAAAAGCTATGTAACGCAAATAAGATAGCCAGGTTCTAGCCTGGACGTTGTGACGAACAAAAAGATCCCTGCCCTGCGCTCGCAAAACAACATCAGCAGCTACAAAATGCAATTCATCCTCCGAGATTTGAATACGAAGTCCTCGTGCCTGATCTTTCTGCTGGCTCATCTCCCGCGCCAGACCCACGCGTAATTTATCCACTTGCTGAGCCCGTAATTCCTGAACGAAAAACTGTGTTATCTGTTCGAGCAGATATCCAGCGTTCATAATTAGGAATTGCTTGGCTGGAGCTTCTTTCAATCCCCAGTTTGGGGTAAAACGAATCCGCTCCAATGCGTCAAGGGGTATTTGATTGTCAATCATGGATTGCACTTTCAAAGTCCTCGCTTCTGAATTTCATTATATGCGGCTTGAATTTCTGGATCTTCCCTGACACTCTTAACTACCTTCTTTACAATCGCCTCTGCAGAAATTGTAGCCTCAATCCAGCTAATAACCTTGGCGATATCGCTTCGCCATGTGTCACGTGAGAAGGGCAATGCTTTGAAACGCTGTATATCCGTAGCGTCTACCTGGGACCAACCCCCAATCCGTTCGATCAACCTAATCATCTCCTGTCGCAGGTTCTCCTGTTCTGTAGATTGGACGAAGGCTTCCTGTTCCAGCCCTGCGACTTCGTTGAGGGTGTTAATTATTTCCATTCGCACCTGAATCACTTCGCCTTGCGCGCCAATTCTGGCCTGTTCCACGGCATTTCCAAATTCCCTCCAGGCATTAGCAAAGCTCATAGCCGCCGGTTGCAAGTCACGCACAGTGGGTAGACGCACCGTAGGTTCTGGATTTACATATGGGTGCTGCCTTCTCATTCGCCGTTGTAGCTCACGTTGCTGACGATAGGTTCGTTCCTCGACGTCGTATCTTTGGCAGGCAACGAGGAGCTCTGACGCTGACCGACGCAGAGTCTGCAAGGCAATAGAAAGCGAATTGTTCAGCCTGCCCTCGATCACGGATATCTTGTCGGTTTTAAGGAGAGCCAGCTTCTGTAAGACTTGTTGCAGTCTGACCTTTAGAAGTTCGTTTTTGCCCTCAATGTTATCTTTCTTTCTTTGAACGCTCTTGATATCTTCCTTAACCGCAGCGAGTCTTTTCGGTTCGGCAACGGCAGCCTTCTCCGGTCCCAGGGACAGGAACTTTTGTGTCAGGATACCGAGACTACTGCTGATGAGCACTCCAGATACACCTACAAAAATCCAAAAACGCATCATGATCCCACACCTTTATATAGTTTCTGTTTTTTCAGCTCCCACACGCATCTCAGGATCGTGCACATTATCGTGACCATTGATTACGGGACTGTTCCCGCCTTTCTCGCAGTTCTTCGTTGGAATACAAGAACCGTTCTGTCTTTTCAGGATCAATTGCACGTGACAAATAAACATCTTCATCAGCCCATATCCGATACCCGGCATCCTCCTTTTGCTCGACGTTCAGCGTGCCGTTCTTCACTCATAGGATTTGCCTATAACTTATTTCTGTCAGTAACGCCTAACCATCTTCCCCGATTTTTCTGCTCTCTTGATCGGCATTGACTCCCTGTGTATCTGCCTCCTGATTACTCGCACTGTCGCCAACGTTATCAGAGCTGTTAAGTGCTCCGTCCAAATCCGTTAGATTGTCTGCAGGAGTGCCAATTTCCTTACGCAACTCATCTTTGTTGAAGCCTGAAGGTGGTGTGAGTTCACCAATCTTGTGTTCGGATGTATCTCCTGTGTCTTTTGGCGCTGTTATGCCTTCCTGCTGAGCCGGATCTTTTTCTCTGAATTCCTGCATACCCATTTTTTCTCCTTTGCATTGGCTGGCTATGTTCCATATATGATCTTAAATAACATGCATCTTCTGCCGGTGCGTCCTTTAAATCCACCTACAATTTAAGACGCCCAAACAAAACGACAGTTGACAGACTCTTCTAATTTTATAAAAAATTGCCACGTTAGAGCCAAGTAAATAAACCCGACCCTGTTATTCTATTCCCGCTCGGCGTCGCTGATCGCTGTTGAGCTGGTCCTTAAAATACGTATTTAATGTATCTGTTGCCGGCCAATAGCCTTGCTCAGCGGCTTGCACGAACCAATTGATGGCTACACTCGTTTCGACCGGAGGATCCGCTAAGGCCAAGCCCCCAAGCGCCAATCCATATAGCCCCATGGACCTTGCGGCTACACTTTTTGGTGTCTTAATAACAGATTCCAGGGCGTGCCAGGCGGGAAACACAAAACCCGCCTCGGCCAGGGCTCCATCAGTTATGGTTGGGGGATTTACTGCCCGGCCTTCAATTAATCGCACTGCGCACTCGCTGCATCCAGCCCCCAATCCACCGAAATATCCAGACAGGGCTCGGATACGCCGTTGTGAATCATCCGGGGCGGATATCACCTTCCAGTAGTATGCTTCTGCAGACAAGAAACAGGCGCGGGCGAATAATTCCTCACTCCGAGTCCCTTCCCCGCGATTCGTCAGGACACTGTTCAGGAGCTCCACCAATTCAGCGCTTTGAGATTTGTTGACTCCCGATCGGACAACCATGTGACCACCCTTGTGCCATGCAACGCGAGCCTCAATCAGCCATTGGGCGGCACCGGGCACTCCCATGTCCACGAGTTGAGCCAAAAATGCATCAACGCCGCTATCCACATTTTGAACAGTACCGTAGGCATCCCGAGTAACCGAACCAATATATTGTTGCAGGGCTTTCTGTCCGAGTTTTTGTAAGCGATCTTTGTCGGCGGAAGGATAGTCCCTTAATGCGGCCAGCAGTTCTTCGGCAACTGCGAAATCCTTCTTGTCGACGGATTCACCAAACAGCAATTCCAGTTGTTTAAAAGCCTCACTATCGCCTCTTTTGCTTAAGGCCTCTAAATGTTGACGGGCGACAGCAGCATCAGGTGATGCTTGTCTCGCGAGGCTCGCCAGCTCCTGAATGAGCCGTGGTCGTACCAACGCCTGTAATTTCAGACTATCCGAGATGGTGATAATGGCTGCCGTGTGATCAAGGTTGAATTCCATTGCATTGGAGAATTCAAGCAGTTTTTGCAGTTGTTTTGCCTTTTCTACACCATTATCTGCAAAATGCTGGAGAGTAACCGAAGCCATCGGCGCAATCGCCAGGTTTTGGTTGCCGGACATTAACGCCACCAATTCATTTACCAGCCCATCAGCGATCCGCACCTGAGTGTTACCCAACAAAGCGCCTACCTCAGACAAAATCTCGACTATTTGGTTTATTTGCATCCAGTCGCCGTCACGGACCAAGGCGCGCAACTCGGTATTTATCAAAGCAACTGCCTCAGGGGCTCCATCGGCGAGAAATAATCCCAACAACTCTGCCGCTGACCTGTTCTCTTTCTCGGCTAAGTCTGCCAAGTTGGGATACTTCTCATGTAATAGGCGAATCAGATCTGCTTGTAGGGAAGCACGAGTTGCCTTGGGTAACGCGTCGGGTGTCAGGGCCTTGCGGGCCAGTTCGACAGCCTTTGGGTAATCACCTGCCTGCACTGATCGGATCAACCGCTTATCCAGGGGCGTGCTTTTCACCCATATCACGCCACCTCCTACTACAATACAAATGAGAAAGATCAGGAGAATTATTATACGCTTCAGTTTTGACGGGGGCTCCGAAATTGCAGGTCGGTCGTCCGTTCGGACAAGGGTCTCCGTTTTCTGGGCGATCTCCTGCAGTTCAACATCCGTAAAATCTACAAACTGCTCGGACCGATTGCTGCCCGCTTCACTGTCTGAGAGATCTGCAAAAGAGCCTGTTGCTTCAACAGCATCTTTTAACGTGTCTGCTAACTGGCCCGCCGTTTTAATTCTCTCATCGGGAATTCTGTTGGTGCAGTCCCGAAGGATATCCTGTATCGCCGCTGGAACATCGGAACGCAGGGCATTAATATCGGGCAGTCCTTCCTGGAGAATCCGGTCGAATACGGCATAGGGAGTGGCGGCATAAAAGGGGTGCTGACCGCTCAGCATGTAATAAAGGGTGACACCTAATGAGTATATGTCGCTCCGTTCATCTACAGGATCGCCTTGAATCTGCTCCGGGGACATATACTGAGGTGTTCCCACAAACTCATTAGTCATTGTAACGTGCATCGATGGATTATTGAGCGAGGTGGCAATGCCCAGGTCTGCCAATAAGACCCGCCCCGACGATGAGATCATCACATTCGCCGGCTTTAGATCACGATGCAGGACACCTTGTGCATGAGCGTCTGCGAGCCCACAAGCACTATAGTAGGCTACAGAGCAGGCCTGTCCTATCGTTAAGGCCTTACCCGTTCGCATTATACGCTCTTCAACATTTTCACCTTTCACCAATTCCATGACAATGTAATTGAGTTTTGGTTTTACCAGGGACCCTGCATCCGTGACACCGACAAGGTGTTGGCTGTTGATCTTGGAAGCGAGAATGGCTTCTCGCTCGAACCGTTTAATTGCGGATTCGCTTTGGCCGACTAATACGGGATTTAAGAGTTTGATAGCCACCGGACGATGTATTTTCACATGGTAACCCATGTACACTGCTCCTACACCGCCAGCTCCTAAACGACTACATAAGATGTAACTGTTCAATACGTGGTATCCCCGGACGCTGGGCAACTGGGCCACGAGCTGCGATGTTGGATCGGACACTACACTGTCGTGAGTATCATTCATTCACGTCCCCTTTCCTTCGATGCCTTGGGCTCAACTGGTCTTCAAGCTCGCCGATGCGTTTTTGAAGCGCTTGCTCCTTCCGGACAAGCTGACTTGCCTGACCGAATTCCGACTCAATCGCTTCCACGGGCTCACACGTTGTCTGTAGTATGTAGTTGCGCCCCAGGGCGATATAATGAGCTGCCATCTCGGATTGCACGGCTGCCTCTTGACGCTTGACATCGGCTCGCTGTCGTTCCAACGCATCCATGTCACTTCGTGACTTAGCTTCCTGTTCTTCGCGCTGGGTTTCCATTTCACGATATCGTTCTTCGATTTTCGCTAAATCGGCAGCGGCCGTGTCCTCGGCGGCAGCCGCCTGTCGAAGAGTCTTGCACAGGGTTTCCATTTCCGCGGCCCCTTGTTCCAGGGAATCGGCTACCTCTCGGCAGACACGAACAATATCCAGCAAAAGTTTATCTGCCTTCACGTAAGTCTGCTGGGACCAGTTTTCCCGGGACGCTTCCTGCAGCGCATGCCTCAGTTCATCAGTACATGTTAATCTCTCCTTCAGAAACTCTAAGACCTTTTGCTGAGCGTCTTCGCGTTGATGCTTTTTTTCCTCGTGTTGAGATGTTGTCTGTTCCTGTTCTCGTCGGACCGGATCTACCTGCGCCTGCCATGAGTTCATCCAATCGGATGTTGACTGACGTATTTGTTCAATTTCCTCATTGTATGCAAGGATCTGATGTTCTATACTTTCCACCCGATCCCGGCCCTCACACAGTGGACGAGCCACCGACAAGTCACGGACGTGTTTATTCATATGCGTCCAAAGCCCCACACCAAGTTTATGACAGGCGTCTGTGACTTGTTTCTGAATCCCCGCCGACTCATGACGGGCATTGTTCAATTCCTGTTGGGCCTGGCGCCGGTCCTGAATGCTGTTATAAACATTCTGCACCTTACCCCAAATACCGCCCAGACGCTCGTTCCTGGAGGGGTGTGCCGGTGCCGATGGGCGCTGCAAACTCGGGTGCTTTGGAAGATTGGCCGGTGAAGAATCGGAAAACAACTTCGCTTGAAGCGGCACTTCGTTGGATTCGCCGCAGCCCGGACAGGGAATGACACGTCCCATCATGGAGCGGGGAGCATTATTGACTGCGTTACAATGCTTGCAGGTATAGGTAACAGGTGCAGCGCTTGGATGAACACCTGCCTGCTCGCCATGTATTTCAATCTTGAAGGCCACCGTGCCCTCACTGTTGTCTTCACCCAGCTCCAATACGTCGTCGCTATGTAGTTCGACAGGTTCTTCCGGACCTACAGGATGTGCATTGACCAAAGATCCGTTGGTGGATCCGAGATCTGTATAAAGCCATCTTCCTTCCTGTCGATCGATACGCCCGTGACGTCCGGACACCTTACAATCTTCATTGGGATCCAGAACAATCGTACAATCCTGTAACCGCCCCAGCACTGCACCTTCATCGCTGATAGTAAACGTCTGCCCTGACAGACTACCCCGTAATCCCATCAAAACAAGCCTCGGCACCTCTTCCGGAGGCCGACGCTGACCGACCAGCGTAGAGTGAATGTGACTATCAGACATTGCATCAATCCAAAATAATACTAAATGACCCGGCCATCAGACAGTGTGATGGCCTATTGATTAGACTCACGAACTATTCGACCGTCAAATCCCAGGGGGAACAATATTTCTTCCTCCACCCATCGTGGAGGCTGCACAACATCACCCGAATCGGATACATATTCAATAATAAAATTGGATCCAGGCGTTATCGAGCTGAGAAAGGCAATGAGTGTATTTGCATCGAGTGTTGCCCCTCCGATTTTTACTTCGTCGTCTTCGGATACTCTAAAACGTATATCAGCGCTGCGCGGCCCTTTTTTCTGGGCCCGCATGCGTTGAGGTGTGCCTGCTATATCAAATGCTCTCGCATGATGGTTTCGAGACTTATTATAAGTCAGCCAATTAACAACCTGCATTAGCTGTTCATTGCACTCAAACGTTGGGGGTACTCCTTCCCACTGGTTTTGCCATCCCACCTGAATGCCACCGATGGCATCGCGGAGTTCAATCGGGCTGACATCTGCCAACCGATCCTTCTGTAGTTCGGTAAAGGCCAATATTCGTACGAGGGTTACAATATAACCTGCTCCGCAGTGAATCATACTATTTGCAAGTCTCGATGATATCCCGTCACCCATTGCAGCAAAAGTCTCCACATCAACCAAACCAAGCTTACGTTCCAGGAAAAGCTGACATATCTCCAGGACGGGATCGTTTTTTCCGGCCTCGCGCCGTATACCCCACCACTGATCGATATGCGCAGGAATGAAAGCAATCACAGGTCTGTCATCCCAACGGATAGTGGCAAAGTAGTACCTTGGTTCATCCGACCCTCCGGTGAATCGATTGACAGTAATGAGCCCTCCCTTGTTCTGATCCATGATCCGTGATTCTTCACGGACCTTCAAAACAAGAGCCATAACAACCACAAGGAAGATAATCAGTGTGCCAAAAATCAGGTCACTGAACGACT
>Ga0180431_10004582_pt1 | contig 17181 bp, 15 predicted proteins | sample SS_ome_11_FD_132459 | JGI IMG/M metagenome (GOLD analysis project Ga0180431, IMG submission 132459) | Hypersaline lake sediment archaeal communities from the Salton Sea, California, USA - SS_1_MS_1 metaG | ecosystem: Environmental > Aquatic > Non-marine Saline and Alkaline > Hypersaline >... | reverse complement strand
TGCGCGTGCACGTCAATGAACATGGCTTCTCCAGGCTTCCGTATGGACGAAGGACTCGCGCGCGTCTTCTCGCTTGCGAGGCTCACGCATGCGTCCGCGAAGGACGGTCGTGCGGCCGCGCGGCGCGGGCTACAGCAACAGCTCCGCGATCTGCACGGCATTCAGGGCCGCGCCCTTGAGGAGCTGGTCCCCGGCCACGAAGAGCTCCACGCCCCGCCCGTCCGGGCGACTGATGTCCTGGCGGATCCGGCCCACCAGCACGTCGTCCTGTCCGGTCGCGTCCACGGGCTGGGGGCTGCGGTTCCGGTCCCGGTCGTCCAGGATGCGCACGCCCGGGGCCTGCGCCAGCAGGCGGACCACCCCGTCCTCGTGCATGGGCCGGGTGAACTCCAGGTTGATCGCCTCGCAGTGGGCGCGCAGCGTGGGCACGCGCACGCAGGTCGCGGTCACGTACACGTCGTCCGTGCCGAAGATCTTGCGCGTCTCGTTGACCATCTTCATCTCTTCGGTGTTGTACCCGTTGGCGCCGATGGACGAGTTGTGGCAGAACAGGTTCATCACTAGCGAATACGGCAGCACCTTCGGCTCCACGGGCTCGCCCCGGGCCCAGGCCCGGGTGGTGGTCTCCAGCTCCTCCATGGCCGCGCGGCCCGCGCCGCTGGCCGCCTGGTAGGTGCTCACCACCGCGCGGCGCACCGGATTCGCCCGGTGCAGAGGCCACACCGGCACGTTCATGATGATCGTGGAGCAGTTCGGGTTCGCGATGATCCCCTTGGGCCGGTCGTGCACGGCCTGGGGGTTCACCTCCGGAACGACGAGCGGCACGTTCTCGTCCATGCGGAACGCGCTCGAGTTGTCCACCACCACGGCGCCCGCGTGGGCCGCGGCCGGGCTGAAGCAGAGCGACTGCTCCTTCTCCACGGCCATGAGCACGATGTCGAGGCCCCGGAACGAGTCCTCGGTGGCTTGTTCGATGGTCAGCGTCTCGCCGCGGAAGCGTACGGTCTTGCCCGCGGACCGGTGCGAGGCCATGACCCGCAACTCGCCGACCGGGAAGTCGCGTCGCTCCAGGCACTTGAGCATCTCTTCGCCCACCACGCCGGTCACGCCGACGATGGCCAGGTTCTTGGTCCGCCCCATGCGGCAGTCCCCTCCGTCCGGTTGCCGAATCCCACCCCCCACAAAACGTCCGGCCCAGCGGAGACCCGCCGCGCCGGACAACCTGCATTATAGTCAGTCTTGCGCATAGGACAAGGCCTTCTCGGGCCTCCGGGCCATTTGACACGCGCGGTTCGGCGTGATATGAGCACGGGTCGGCGCAATCGCCAAGCACTGCGCCCGGGCAGACCCCTGCGCGCATGACCCGATGGAGAGGGAACCGTTGTGGACCCGGACATCCAGCCCGCCCGCCGGCCCGCGGTGGCCATTGTCGGCCGGCCCAACGTGGGCAAGAGCACGCTCTTCAACCGGCTCCTGGGACGCCGGGTGAGCATCGAGGACGCAATGAGCGGGGTGACCCGCGACCGCGTGCTCCACCCGCTACAGCTGGCGGGACGCACCGTGGACCTGGTGGACACGGGCGGCCTGGGGCTCGTGGACCGCGACGACCTGTCCCCGGCCGTGCACGCCCAGATCGAGGCGGCCATGCAGGAGGCCGACGTACTCGTGTTCCTGGTCGACTGCCGCGCCGGGGTGGCCCCGCTCGACGAGGAGGTCGCCGGCCGCTTGCGCGTCCTGGGAAAGCCCGTCATCCTGGCTGCGAACAAGGCCGACATGCCCAGCCTCGACGACGAGCGCTACGCGTTCCACAAGCTGGGCCTCGGCGAGCCGCTCGCGGTCAGCGCCAAGGCGAACCGCGGCGTGGGGGACCTCCTTGCGCGCATCGGCGAGGCGCTCCCGCCCCAGGCGCCCGAGCCCGCCGACGAACAGGGCCTGCGGCGCATCGCGTTCGTGGGCAAGCGCAACGCGGGCAAGTCCAGCCTCGTCAACCGCCTGGCCGGCAGCGACCGGGTGATCGTCTCCGACCGGCCCGGCACCACGCGCGACTCGGTGGACGTCATCTTCGAGCGCGACGGCCAGCGGTTCGTGGCCATCGACACCGCGGGCGTGCGCCGGCGCGGCCGCGCGGACGACGCGGTGGACTTCTACGGCCAGGTGCGAAGCGAACGCGCCGTGCGCCGCGCCGATGTGGTGGCGCTCGTGATCGACGCGAACACGCCCGTGGGCCGGATCGACAAGCGCATCGCGCGGCTGGCGGCCGAGGCATACAAGCCGTGCGTGCTGACCGTGAACAAGTGGGACCTCGCCCGGGCCGCCCGGCCCGGGCTCACGGCCGAGGCCTACGGCGAGTACCTGCTCGACCGGCTGCCCCAGCTCTACTACGCGCCCCTGGCGGTCACGAGCGCGCACACGGGCGAGAACCTGTGGGGCCTCGTGCGCGTGTGCCTACAGCTCGCCGACCGGGCTTGCACCCAGGTGGGCACCGGGGCGCTGAACCGCGCGCTGCGCGCGGCCGTGGACGCGCAGGCCCCGCCCGTGTCGCGCGGACGGGCGCTGAAGCTCTACTACGCCACCCAGACCCAGGCCCCCCCGCCCACGTTCCTGGTGTTCTGCAACGACCCGCGGCTTGTCACGGACCGATACACCCGGTACCTGGCCGGCCGGCTGCGCCAGGCCCTGGGCCTCGAAGAGCTGCCCCTCTCCATCCAATACCGGACCAGTCACGAGCGAGGGTAGGGGTGGGGGCGTTTCTGAGAGAGGCTCTGGAGGGGACGAGGGGCGGCCGAGCGCGGCGTCGTACCCGCGACATGCCTAGCCTGTCGCGAGGCACCGTGTCCGCATCGCGGCCCACCGCACCAGCGGCTCGAGGTCGTGGGAGGCACCCAAGAGCTCCACATCGATGAAATCGTGGAAGCGCGCGATGGGGCCGGGGAAATAGTTGTCGCATACCACCTGCACCATCAGGTCTTCGAACTCAATGGTGAAGGTGACTACCATTCCATCCTGCACGCTAGTGGCGTACCCGCGGTGTAGATCGAGCATGTTCTCGTGGATCATAAGCAACCGCAGGTTCGTGACCGTCTCCTGGCTAACGGTCTTTCTGACGTCCTTGATGAGCGGCGCCTTCTCCACGGGCATGCCCGGCGCCCGAACCTGCAAAACCACCTCGCCCGAGGACCGTATGGTCACGGTTGTCGAGCCGTCGAAGCCGCTGCCCACCTGATAGGTTATGGTGAACGGCCGTTCGCGCAACAAATCATCGTTGGTGGTGACCGCCCGCAGTGGCGCGTCACTCGACGAGACGGCATCGTCGCCGCCAACCAGCCAGACGACCAGGAGTCCCACCGCGCCCAGGCCGAGCGCAAGGGCGAGGACAAGGTACCTGCGCCGGCCGTGTTTGCCTGGACTCGAAGGGCGAGCAGTCTTCGGACTCATCGTCGGGATTCTCCTGGCACGCAGTGAAGCAGACGGGGCAAGGCCCGGTGCCGCGGGCCTCGCATCGGCGCCTCAAATGCGCGCCCAAGCGCACATGCGCCTCCTTCACCGTCGAAAGCCCGGCTGCATCATTGGGCAGGTGGTTGGGCGTCCCGCTGTGCGGCGGGCTGCTTGGTACCCTCAGCCCCTTCGGCCCAGGGCGCGCCCACGATGGGGGGCAGTTCCCGCCAATCCGGCACTCCGCTCCAATCAGGCGGCCACACCCGCACGGGCTTTCCCTTATGGAACTCCAGGATCGCTGTGATTTCGCCGTGTTCGTCGATGCGCGCGGTCAGCCCCTCTGCCCATCCATTGACATATGATTGAAAAATCCACGGGCTCCCGTCCTGGCGAAGGTAAATGCCAACCGCTGTCCCTTCGTCCCAGACTGTCTCACGTATCAGCTTGCCCTCCGGCGAGTACCACCGACTTACCTGCCCAATGCCCTCATCGTACAACTCCTTCAGCATGGGCTGGCCGCTGTCATACTTGTACACCTTCCAGCCATCTAACGGATTTCCCGCCTCGTCCCGCATCAACCAGTGCCCGAGCCTCGCGGAGCGATGTTCGTGGCTGCGCGCCAACCACGTAGCAGCGACCAACACAACGGAGTAGGCGGCGAGCGCCAGCACGGTCTTAAGCATTCTCGCACCGGACCAGGTGTTCATTCTTCCTCCCTCCCCTGGGAACGCGGGCCGCTACTCCGGCCCCTGCCCCTCTTCGGCCGACGGCGGGGCAACGATAGGATGGACCGGGTGTTGCGCACTGGCCGGCCATACCCGTTCGAGTGTGTGGTGATACTCATAGACCGCTGTCACTCGACCATCTTCGTCAATGTCCATCCACAGTCCCTCGGCCCACGTGTTCGCCCAGGACGTGAAACGACGGGGCGTACCATCATCGCGAAGGTGGACCATGACGCCGGCACTGGTCTCGTCCTGGATGAACACTTCCTCACGAATCAAATCTCCTGCGGGCGAAAACCAGCGCGCCGAATGCAACAGGCCGTCGTCCCACAAGTCTTGCCTCTTGACCTTGCCGTTCCCATATCGGTGGAGTATCTCACCTTCCACCGGCACTTCCGACTCATCGCGGTAGATGTAGGGCCGCATCTCCTCCTCTTGCGCCTCCTCTTGCGCGGCCGCGTAGTTGCATAGCCTCCACGCACCTAGAACCAGGATACACGAATACACCACGAGACCCACAGGGGCGATGACAGTCCTCGCGATTCTGGAACGAGAAGGCGTGTCCACTTTCACTCCCCCCGTTGGGAACGCCCGGCAACCGGCCACCATTGCCCTTGCAGGAACTCACAGCGTGCCCGCTCACCGTCCTAGCGGCCGATCCTGGGGGATTCGCCCAGGCCGAGGGCTCCGTCGCTCCCGCAGGTCCGGCCGCCCCGGGCACGGGGTCGGCGCGGCGCGTGTTCCAGCGTCCAGACAGCGGGCGACACCACGCGCCGCGCCCCCCAAGACCGTGTTCGCCTACCCGCTCTACGTCTCGGGGTCTTGCTCTGGCGCAGGCTGCTGCTGTGGCCGCTGCGTCTCTTCGGGTGATGGCGGTTCAACAATAAGAGGCTCTAGCCGTTGCGCACCTGGCGGCCACCCCCGCTCGATCTTGCCGTCATGGTACTCCTCGACCGCCGTCACCTCGCCGTCTTCACCAAGAAAGGCACACAGTCCCTCAAGTCGCCCGTTGACAAAGGACATGAAGCGATGGGGCGTCCCGTCATCGCGGAGGTAAACCATGACGCCGGTCCCGTCCTCGAACCGCTCCGCCCGAAGAAAGTCTCCTCCGGGTGAATACCACTTTACATCCGCTAGGGTGCCGTGCTCGTAGTGCTCCTTCCTCTTGGCATTGCCACTTGCATAACGATAGACCAGCGCGCCCTCGAGCGGAGCTCCCGCCTCATCCCGTCGGAACAGGGGCCGGTCCATTTGGCCCCGGACACGTGCACGGGTGCACACCCACCACGTGCCCAAGAACAAGAGCACCGAATACAGCACCAGGCCCATAAGGACGACCACAATCTTCTCGGCTCTGGAGCCAGATGGGCTGTGCATCGTTGGTTCCTCCCCTGGCGACGCCCTGCAGTGCAAGTGCCTGTCTTCTTGCGGAGACGCGCGGTGTTCCTCCTACCGCTCGATCCCAGTTCCCCCTGCCCGTGCGCGCACTACGCAGCGCCTCTACCCCCCCCCCCTCCCTCCCCCGCGGGCATGCGCGGGGGCGGGTCGCGTCCGAGGTACGCCCAGTAGGGCATGATCCAGACGAGCGGGTTCTCGTTCAGGTTCGCGATGTTGGTGCGCGGGTCGATCCGGTCGAAGGTGACGTCCTCGAGGTACGAGATCTGGTACCAATCCGGCAAATAGTCCTGGTACGCCTGCTCGTCCGTGAGCGCCTGTAGGAGTTCGTCCACCGTGCGCCGGCAGAAGAGGATCTCCTGCTCGTACCCGGGGTACCCGCCCGGGTTCTGCGCGCCGCCGTGCAGGCCCGCCCAGTAGTGCGGCGCGCGCTGGTACGTGTCCGGCAGGGCCGCGGCCACGAAGCTCGCGTCCGCGTCGTGCCACACCTTGAGCCGGATGTCCTGGCCGTCCGCACGAACCGCGTGCAGGCCCTGGTCCACGGGCAGGGGCTCCTTGGTGCGCAGGGTCAGCCACATGGGCCGGCGCCACCCCTTGCGCATGTCGATGCTGATCACGGACAGGGACAGCTCGCGCGTGGCGCAGATGTGCATGCCGAACGCGCCGAAGTACGCGCGCGTCTCGCCCGGGGGGTCGCCGGGCTCGCGCCGCTTCACGTGCCACTTCATGTCGCGGCCGCCGGGCACGTACCGCGCGTAGCTGGGCACCGGTTCGCCGAGCGTGGTCTGCTCGAACGTCAGGTTCATGCACATGGTGGAGTAGTCGCCGTAGCGCAACAGGTAGTAGTCGGGAAGATACGCCTCCCAGTCCTCGACAAGCTGCTTCATGGCCTCCTTCAAGGTGATGAAACAGAACGGGTTCTCGATCTCATAGTGCGGGTAGCCGCCCGGATTGCGCGGCCCGCCCCACCCGCGCGGGATCCAGCGCGGCGACCGGTTGTACTTGTCGTCCAGGTCGATCTCCACCCGGCTATAGCCGTCCCTGTGCGCGACGGTCACGGTCAGGTCCTGGCCGTCGGCCACGATGGCGCGCGCGCCCGCGTCGATGGGAAGGGGCTTGGTGTTGAACTCCAGGACCATGTCCTTGGTCACCGCGTTCTGCGAATAGCTTCCAAAGTCCCCGCCGGCCCGGTACGCGATCTCCTGGTTCGTATTGAACGTGGCCCCGAACGGGCCGATGCGCGTGGTGGTGCGGTCGGGCTCCTGAAACTTGGCCGTGGCGATGTGGAAGTACTCGATGGTCCGGAACGTGCCCACCTTGGCCTCGTGGTACGGGGCCGCCCCGGCCCGCGCCACAGAGGCCGGGCCCATCGTCAGGGCCAACGCCACCAACGCGGCGCCCGCACTGCGTAACCAGCTCATGGATTCCGCCCTCCTGGGTCCTCCGCGTCTCTGCGGTCGCACCGGGCGGCCCGGCGCAACCACGCGCTCGGTCGCCGAGAAATCGGTCTGACCGACACGCTTCAGGTTGCGCGGGCCAGGAACCAGTCGATGCCCTGGTGCAGGTTCGCGCGCCGCTCGTCGTTGCGGTCCGCGGGGATTTCGCGGTAGATGTCCTGGATGTCCTCGGAGTTCTCGCGGATGCGCGCGGCGAGCTCGCGCGCGGTCAGGGTCTCGCCCTGGCCCAGGCCCAGGCGCTCGCACCAGCGCCGGTCCAGGAGCAGGTTCCACTCCTGCTTGGATGGGGGCGCCTCGGGCCGGTACGAGGTGTCGATCGTGTCGTCGCACGCGCCGTTCACGTTGTGCCGGCACGGCGTGCAGATGTCGTCGGCCCCGATCTCCACGCGCAGGTCCACGTCCGGGTCCGCGAGGACCGCCCGGGTGACCGTGTGCACCGCGTGCCCGTAGGGGTGCGGCTCCGGGTCGGTGTTCCCCTTGCCGAAGCCGGTGAGGATGTCCACGAAGTGGTGCGGCTTGATGTTGATCATGCGAAGCTCCCCTTGCGTTCGACCGAGTCCCTGGTGCGCCATGCGGTCCGTATATCGCGTCCGCGCCCGGAGCGCAAGGGAAGAGTTCAGGAGCCCGGCGCCCGGCGGGGAGCGGGCGGGCCCGCGTTCGGTTGCTGAAAACCTCGCCGCGTCCTACCCGCGCCCCTGGCCCGACACCGCGGGCGGCGCGCTATGCGAAGATGCCCTTGTCGAAGTCGTCGGAGTCTTTGTTGTCCGGCTTGTCCGAGGCGGCGGGGCCCTCGGTGTGGTCCTCGGGCGTGTCCTGGCCTTCCGAGGGCTCGGCCTCGGGCTCGGCCTCGGACTGGGCCTCGGGCGTGTCCTCGCCTTCGGAAGGCTCGTCCCCGGTCTGCGGCGCCTCCGGCCCTTCGGACGCCTGGGGGGCCTGGGGCGGTTCGGGTTCGTGCGGCTCTTCGCGGGCCTGCGGGCCCTCGGGGGGCTTGGGTTGCTCCTGGCGGGGCGGCGGCGGATGGGCGCCTTCGCGCTCCCGGGACTGTTGCGCGGCGCGGCCGGCCTCCAGCTCGCGCTGGTACTCCCCGATCACGGCCTCGTGGATCATCCTGCGGCAGTCGCTGTTCACAGGATGGGCCACGTCCAGGTACATCTTCTCCCGGCTGCGCGTGGGCGTCTGGGTGGACCGGGGCAGGCGGCGTCCGCACGCGTTGCAGAAGTTCGACCCCACCGCGTTGCGCGCGCCGCACTCGCGGCACCGGTCCATGGCCTTGCGGCTGGGCATGGCCACGAACAGCCCTCGGTCGCCCTCGATGACCTTGACCTCCCGGATGACGAAGCAGGCGTCCAGCGTCACCGTGGCGAACGCCCGCAGCTTCTCCTGGCCTTCCTCCTGGACCACCCGGATCCGCACCTCCGTGACTTCCATGGCTGTCCTCCCTCAGTCCCCGGACGTGTCGCAGCTGCGCGCTGTCTCTACCGCTCGCACCCCGTCGCACCGGCCGGCCTCGCGGGCCAGGGCCTTGGGGTCGCCGTCCTCGGGCACCAGGCCGAAGACCGTGGACCCGGACCCGGTCATGCGCACCGCCCGGAACCCCAGGTCGGACAGGGCGCGCTGCAGCTTCTCCTGGCGGGGCTCCATGCGGAAGACCGTGTCCTCGAACCGGTTGAACATCTCCCGGGTCATGCCCGCCATGTCGCCATGGTTGAACGCACGCACGAACGCGTTGGAGGAGTGGGTGCCGAGCTGTGCTTCGTCCAGGGCCGCGTACGCCTCGGGCGTGGCCACGGTCCATTGCGGAAAGACCAGGACAAAGTCCATGGCCGGGGGCGCAGCCAGGGGCTCGACCGCCTCGCCGCGGCCCGTGCAGAAGCAGGTGCCCCCGTGCAGGAAGAAGGGCACGTCCGCGCCCAGGTCCGCGGCGATGGGCGCAAGGGTCTCCAGGGGCAGGTCCAGGTCCCACAGGGTGCTCAGCGCCTGGAGGCTGGCCGCCGCGTTGCTGGACCCCCCACCCAGGCCCGCGGCCGGGGGGATGCGCTTCTGCAAGGCGATTTCCACGCCCAGGTTGCAGCCCGAGGCCCTGCGCAAAGCCTCGGCCGCCTGAAGGATCAGGTTCGAGCCGTCGGTGGGGACGTTATCCGCGTCGCAGTACAGGAGGAGCTTATCGTCCTCCCGGCGGGTGAAGCACAGGCGGTCCTGGAGGTCCACCGTATGGAACACGCTCTCAATATCATGGTACCCGTCGGGCCGCTTGCGCACGACCTCGAGGAAGAGGTTGACCTTGGCCGGACTGCTGACAGCCAATGAGTACAAGCGCGCGCTCCGATCGCCTGCCGGCCGCCGTCGGCAAATCCGCCGACGACTTGATGTAGCATACGCTTATCACACAACGGTGTCAAAGAAAAAGGCGCCCGCACGCCGCGTCCGGCCCGGGCCTAAGGTTGCGCCTTACCTTTGATCTGGTAGCATCGTGCCGCGTACATGTCTCCTGCATCTGCGCGAGGCACCGGCATGACCGCTCCTGCGCTGCGCGGCCGCCTGGCCCCGAGCCCGACCGGAGCCCTGCATCTGGGCAATGCGCGCACGTTTCTTGTCACCTGGCTCTCGTGCCGCGCGCAGGGGGGCCGGATGCTCCTGCGCGTGGAGGACCTGGACCATCCGCGGGTCAAGCCGCATGCGGTGGCCGAGCTCTACGAGGACCTGCGGTGGCTGGGCCTGGACTGGGACGAGGGCCCGGACCGGGGCGGTCCGTGCGGTCCGTACGTGCAGACCGAGCGCCGCGGCCTGTACAGGCAGGCGCTCGACCGCCTGCGCGCGCAGGGACTTGCGTACCCGTGCACCTGCTCGCGCAAGGACGCGGCCGCGGCAGCCAGCGCCCCGCATGCCGGCGAGGAGGGTCCACGCTACCCGGGCACCTGCCGGGGACGCTGGCCGGACTACGCCGCGGCACAGGCGGCCCTGCCCCCGGGGCGCAGCCCGGCGTGGCGGCTGCGCGCGGCCGACCGGGAGGTCTGTTTTGACGACGGGTTCCACGGCCGCCAATGCGGCAACGTGGCCCGCAGTTGCGGGGACTTCGCGTTCGCGCGCGCGGCCGACGGCGCCGGCTACCAGCTCGCCGTGGTCGTAGACGACGCGGCCATGGGCGTGACCGAGGTGGTGCGCGGCGACGACTTGCTGCCCAGCACGCATCGGCAGCTACTGTTGTACGAGGCCCTGGGCCTGCCCGCGCCGCGATTCGTGCACGTGCCGCTCGTGGTGGGCCCGGACGCGCGTCGCCTGGCCAAGCGCCACGGCGATACCCGCCTTTCGCGCGTGCGCGCCGCAGGCGTGCGGCCCGAGCGCGTGGTGGGTCTGCTCGCGTCCTGGTGCGGCTGGACCCGGCGCGGCGAAGAGCTGAGCGCCGCGGACCTCGTCGACCGGTTCGACCTTGGGACCCTGCCCCACGCGCCGATCGTGTACACGGACGCGGATCGGGCGTTCCTCGGGCTATGAGGTCCGCGAGCCGCGCCCTTGGGGCCAGCGAGAACGCAAAGGCTTGACGAACCGACACAGACCTTCCTATAATCCCTCGCGCGCGAAAGCCATTGCGGACCCCGGAGTCCCCGATCGGAAGGCGCAGGTCCATGCGACACCCCACTATCCTGCAGGCCGAACAGGCGGTCCTGGTCGTGGTGGACATCCAGGAAAAGCTCCTGCGCGCGATCACCGACGCCGAGCGCGTGGTCGCGAACGTGCGCCGTCTCATCCTCGCGGCCAAGGAGCTGGAGCTCCCCATCATCCACAGCGAGCAATACCCCAAGGGGCTGGGGCCCACGGTGCCTGAGGTGTACGAGACCATCGAGGCGGCCGAGCTCGCCGGGGCGCCGATCCGGTACGTGGAAAAGAGCACCTTCTCATGCACGGCGAACGAGGCCTTCTTGCAGGCCCTGGAGGAACTCGAGCGCCGGCAGGTCATCCTCAGCGGCATCGAGGCGCACATCTGCGTGCTGCAGACCGCGCTCGACCTGGCTGCCGGTCCCTGGAGCCCCTTCGTGGTGGCCGACGCGATCGGCAGCCGCGACGACCAGAACCGGACTCTCGCGCTCCAGCGGCTCGTGCAGGCCGGGGTGGTGGTCCCGGTCACCGAGAGCGTGCTCTATGAGATGATCGGCACCAGCCGCCACGAGGCCTTCCGGGCCGTGAGTCGTCTCATCAAGTGAACCCGTTTTCTCCCGGAGCGCCTATGCGCGGCCGTTCGGCCTCTCGGCAGGAATGCGAGGTGAAGATCGAGGTCCCGCGCCGCGCGGCGCTGGTGTCCCGGTTGCGGGCCCTGGGCGCACAGGACCACGGCGACCACCTCGAGCGCAACCGCCTGTTCGACACGCGCGACGGCGCGCTGCAGGCTCGGGGCTGTATGCTGCGCCTGCGCGAGTACCAGGGAGCGCTGCTCACCTACAAGGGTCCGGTCACGTCCACCGGCCCCATGAAGCGCCGCGAAGAGATCGAATGCGGCGTGGACAGTGCGGCCGACGCCGCCCGGCTGTTGACCAGCCTGGGCTATGTGCAGACCTGGGCCTACGAGAAGCGTCGGCACTCGTGGGCCTACCGGGAGTGCCAGGTTGCCCTCGACCTCGTGCCGGAGCTGGGCTCGTTCATCGAGGTGGAGGGAGACTCGGAGGCCCAGATCAATGAAGTGCTGCGCGACCTGGAGCTCGACGGCGAGGCCGCGGTCACAGAAAGCTACCACGGACTGCACGTCAAGCACCGCACCGCCCGCGGCCAGCCGGTCGGGGACATGCGCTTCGCGCGCTGACCTGCGCCCCGCGCTTCGCCATTCCGGGCGAGGCATGCGCGTGCGCCTGACGGCGTGCCTCATGCTTGCGGCCCTGGCCTGGTTCGCGGCGGCTGCGCGCTGCGGCGAGCTCGCGGCCCTCCAGGTCGACCGGCGGCTCGAACATCCTGCCAACATCCACGAGACGCGGTTCGAGAACGGACTGACGCTGCTCGTGAAGGAGACCCATGCCGCGCCCGTGGTCGTAGTGCGCGTGTACGTGCGCGTGGGCAGCATTTACGAGGGGGAGCGCCTGGGAAGCGGCATCAGCCACTACTTCGAGCACGTGATCGCCGGCGGCTCGACCTCTCTGCACACCGAGACCGAGCACCGCGCCCGGCTCCAACGATTGGGCAACCGATCCAACGCGTACACGAGTCGCGATCGCACCGCGTACTACATCACCACGGACGCGCGCCACTTCGCGGACGCGGTGGCGCTCCTGGGCGAATACATGGTGCACGCGAAGATCGCGCCGAACGAGTTCCGCCGCGAGCGGGGGGTCATCCTCCAGGAAATCCGCCGCAACCAGGACAACCCGCACCGCGCGGTGCACGCGCTCCTGTCCGCGGCCATGTTCCCCGGCCACCCGGCGGGGCAGCCGGTGATCGGGCATCCCGCCCTGTTCCGAGAGATCGGCCGCGAGGCGCTCGTGGACCTGTACCGCCGCTATTACGTGGCCAACAACACCGTGGTCGTAGTCGCCGGCGCGGTGGACCCGGACCGCGCCGCGGAGGAGGTCGCCCGCGCCTTTGGCGGATATGCGCGCGGCACTCCGGACCATCCGGCCATCCCCAGCCCGCCGCGACAGGTGAGCCCCCGGTGGGCCGAGGAGCGCTCGGACAAGTGGCAGCAGACGTACCTGTTGATCGGACACCACACCGTGCCCCTGGCCCACCCGGATCTGTACGCCCTGGACGTGGCCGCGGACATCCTGGGCGCCGGGCGCACGAGCCGGCTGTACCGGGCCCTGCGCGACACCGGGCTCGTGCACGAGGTCTACACCTACAGCCACACACCGCCGTATGACGCAGGCGTATTCGCCGTGGGCGCGGTGCTCGAAGACGAGCAGACCGGCCCGACGATCGAGGCCGTGCTCGACGAGCTCGATCGCCTGCGCACCGAGCTCGTAAGCGACCGGGAGCTCCAGCGCGCTATCCGCCACCGGGTCACGAGCCAAGTCTACGCCATCGACACGATCGAGGACCAGGCCGCCGACATCGCCAACAACTACCTGTCCACGTACGACCCGAATTTCACCGAGCGGTACCTGGACGGCATCCGCACGGTCACCCCGCAGGCCGTGCAGCGCGTGGCGCGCACGTACCTCCAGGGCCGCAACCGCACCGTGGCCCTGGTGCGGCCGGCCGAGGGCGAGCCCCCGACCGCGGCCGCCGCCTCAGCGGAAGCCCCACAGGACCCGGGAGCCCCGGAGGTGGAGAGGGTGACGTTGGACAACGGCGTGCGCGTTCTCTTCGGGCCCGACCCGAACGCCCGGGCGGTATACGTGCAGGCCACGTTCCTCGGCGGGGTGCGGTCCGAGACGGACGCCACGAACGGCATCTGCCGGCTCATGTCCACGCTCCTATTGCAGGGCACGCAGCAGCGCATCAAGGAGGCGTTCCACCAGAACCTGGAGGCCCTGGGCATCCGCATCTCGTCGAACTCCGGGAACAACTCGTGGTCGGTGAGCGCCAAGTGCCTGCCCCAGGACCTGGACGCGGCCGCCGGGGCGCTTGCCGAGGCCGCGCTTACGCCCCGGTTCGCACAGGAGCACTTCGAACGCGAACGAGCCATGCAGATCGACGCGGTGCGCAGCCTGTCCGACGACTGGCAGGCAGAGGCCGGCCGCCTGTTCCGCCGCACGTTCTTTGCCGGGCATCCCTACAGGCTTCATCCCCTGGGCACGGTCGAGGCGCTCCAGGGCATCGAGCTCGAGCAGGTGCGCGCCTACCACGGCCGGGTGTGCAACCCGCAGGCGTGCGTGGTGGCCGTGTTCGGCAAGGTGGACCGCGACGAGGCCCTGGCCGCGGTGCGCGCGGTCTTCGCCCCCTGGCCGGGGCCCGAGGGCCCCTACTGGACTCCGCGCCGGGACCGCACCCTCGCGCCCGCGCCGCCGCTCGCCACGGAACGGAACGCCAAGACCCAGGCCACGCTCGTGTACGGGTACCCGGGCCTGGCCATGGGCGCGGATGACGTGCCCGCCCTGACCGTGCTCGACGCGCTGCTTTCCGGATACGGGTACCCGGGCGGGTGGCTGCACCAGGCCTTGCGCGGGGACGCAGACCTCGTGTACCTGGTGCACGCGTTCCACTGGCCGGGGTTCGAGACCGGCGCCTTCGAGATCCTCACCCAGACGAGCCCGGCGAACGTGCCGCAGGTCATGGACGCGATCGACCAGGCCCTCGACCGCGCGCGGCGGGGCGAGTTCTCCGACGAGGAGGTGGCCGCGGCGCGCGAAGAGGTCGCCATCGCCGACGCGCTCGAGCACCAGTCCCTGGAGGCGCGCGCGGCCCGGCCGACCTATGACGAGCTGTACGGACTCGGGTACGAGCACCACAACGACTTCGTCGGGCGGGTGCGCGCGGTCACGCGCGCGGACCTCCAGGCCGTGGCCGCCAAGGTCCTGGCCCGGCGTCGTACCCTGTGCGCCACCGGCCCGGCCGAGGCCCTGGCCGCGGTGCGCGAGCGCGCAGCCGAGGCGGAGCAAGACGGGTCGAAGCCAGAATAGCCAAGGAGAACGCCATGGGCGGTCGATCCACGGTCACGAACGTGCTCTTGACCCTGCTGCTCGTAGGCGGCGCCGCGGGCCTGGTCATCGTGGTCGACAGCAACGACCACACCCGCGCGGCCCTGGAGGACGTGCGCCAGGCCCTGGAGGAGAACACGCGCGCCCTGCGCCGTCTGCGTCAGGCGCCGGGACAGCTCGCGCCCCACGACGAACAGGCGGGCGCGGAGGAGCGCGCGTTCCACAACAGCGACCTGCGCGACCCCCAGACCCAGCCCGGCGGCGAGCGCGTCACCGCGGTGAGCAACTTCTCCGGGAACCTGAACTATGTGATCAACAACGAGGGCACGGTCGGCGAGATTTGGGGGCTGTGCAACGACAGCCCGGGCGCCCGCAACTACCGCGAGCCGACCCGATTCGAGCCTCGGATGGCCCGCGACTGGGAGGTCTCCGACGACGGGCGGACCATCACCGTGCACCTGCGCGAGGGGATCCTGTGGCATCCGTTCACCGACCCGGTCACCGAGAAGCACTACGAGGCGCGTCCGGTGACCGCCCAGGACTTCGCCTTCTACATCGACACGATCCGCAATCCCGAGCTGCCGTGCGATCCGATCCGCAACTACTACCAGGACCTCGACCGCATCGAAGTCATCGACGAGCACACGTTCCAGGCGATCTGGAAAGAGACCTACTTCCGCGCGCTCGAGTTCACCCTGGGCCTGGACCCCCTGCCCCGGCACCTGTACCGGCCCGACCCGGACACAACGGACGAAGAATTCGCCGGGGACATGCTCAAGGACAAGGCCGAACGCAACCAGATCGTGGTCGGCTGCGGGCCCTATGTATTCAAGGAGTACGTGCGCGGCGAGAAGATCGTGCTCGAACGCAACCCGGACTACTACGGACCGCCGCCGCCCATCGCACGGCGCGTGCTGCGCGAGATCAAGGATACGGAGAAGCAGTTCCTGGAGTTGAAGAGGGGGGCGCTCGACGCCCTGGGGCTCACCAGCGTCCAGTGGGTGCACCAAAGCGAGCCGCCGCGGTTCCTTACCGTGTGCGACGACCTGGAGGACGCCGAGCGCCTGACCCGCGAGCACGACGAGGCCAAGAAGGCGGCCTTCCGCGCGGGCGAGCCCTTCGGTGAGCACGACTTCGAGAAGTTTCTGTACCGCCGGTTCGCGTACAACTTCATCGCCTGGAACCTGCGCAAAGACCTGTTCGCCGACCGCCGTGTGCGCCTGGCGCTGACCCATTGCGTGAACCGTCCGAAGATCATCGAGGAGGTGTTCTTCGGCCTGGGCGTCCAGACCACGGGCAACTTCGTGCCCCACAGCCTGTACTACGACCACGACATCGAGCCCTGGCCCTTTGACATCGACCGGGCCAAGGAGCTCCTGGCCGAAGCGGGATGGACGGACACCGACGACGACGGCGTGGTGGACAAAGACCTGGACGGCGACGGCGAGCGCGAACCGTTCGAATTCTACTTCCTCATGATCGCGAACCACCCCTACCAGTCGAAATGGGTGCCCATGGTCCAGCAGGACCTCCAGCGGGCGGGCATCATGATGGGCGTGAAGAGCGCGGAGTGGTCCGTGTACACCGAGACCATGGACGAGTTTGCGTTTGACGCGGTCAGCTTCTACTGGGGGGGAGGGATCGAGAGCGACCCGTACCAGCTTTGGCACGGGTCCCTGGCCGACAACGAAGGTTCGAGCAACGTGTGCGGGTTCGACCATGCCGAGGCGAACCGGATCACGGAGACCGCGCGGCGCACCCTGGACCTGGACAAGCGCATGGAGCTGTACAAGCGCTTCCATCGCATCCTGCACGAGGAGCAGCCGTATACCTTCATCTACTGCCCGCATGCCAAGCTGGCCCAGAGCAAACGGTACTGCAACGCGATCGTCTATCCGTTGGGCATGTCGTCCAATCTCCAATGGGTGCCCGAGCGCATGCAGCGCCAGTAGGCGCGCGAAGGGAGCCCATGCGCACCTACATCCTCACGCGGATCCTGTGGGCCATCCCCACGCTCGCGGTCATCACCTTCCTCTGTTACGCGCTCATGTGGTACGCACCCGGCGATCCGGCGCGGGCGAGCTATCTCGCCCGAGGCGGCGAAACCGCGGGCACCATGGCCGAGGACGAGGGGCTCTCGGACGCGGGCAAGCTTTTCCGCAAACGGTTCCACCTCGACGAGCCCCTGCACAGGGGATATGCGCTCTGGCTGTGGCGCATCCTCAGCGAAGGCGACTTCGGCGTGTCCGTGACCGTCAGCCTGGGTACGCCCGTGTGGCAGCTCGTGGCCCAGCGGGTGCCCGTGACCCTGAAGCTCAACCTCTGGGCCACGGCCGTGGTGTTCCTGATCGCCGTGCCGGTGGGCATCTACTCCGCGGTGCGCCGCGGGTCGCTGTTGGACCGGGCGACCACGCTGCTTTTCTTTCTGCTCTACAGCCTGCCCAGCTTCTGGGTGGGGCTTATGCTCTTGATGGCCGCGAGCAAGTTCGCGCCCGGCTGGCCGACCTCGGGGCTCTCGCCGCCCATCTCCGGCGGGGCCAGCTACTGGGCCCTTCTCCTGGAGACGGCCAAGCACTATGTGCTGCCCGTGTTCTGCCTCTCCTACGCCGG
>Ga0180431_10004581_pt1 | contig 17183 bp, 15 predicted proteins | sample SS_ome_11_FD_132459 | JGI IMG/M metagenome (GOLD analysis project Ga0180431, IMG submission 132459) | Hypersaline lake sediment archaeal communities from the Salton Sea, California, USA - SS_1_MS_1 metaG | ecosystem: Environmental > Aquatic > Non-marine Saline and Alkaline > Hypersaline >... | reverse complement strand
GGCGCCACCTTCAGCGTGAAAGCGGGCCCAATAGCGGTTCTCGGGCTCGTCTTCGCCGAGGAGCATCTTGACGCCATTTTCCATGTCTTCGTGGGTCAGCTTCTTGTAGCCGGTCATCTCGATGAGTTGACCGTGACGCCTGTAAATGGGAGGGTGGTCGAAGGTGAGATGGAGGTCGGAGGCGTCAATCTTGACACAGTTTTCCATCAGTACATCCATGATGTCGGGGTCCACGGGGTCGTCGGCCCTGTCTGCGAGGTACTTCTGAGCGCTGACGGTTCGCCGCCACTGCTTTTCCTCGGGTCTGCGGCTTTCGATACTGTCTTCCGCTTTCGGCTCTGTCTCGACGGCCTGCTCGGTGTCTTGTTGGTCTTCCATCAGTGATCACCAACCTTCCTAGTGCGATACTGTTGGCGTTACCGCAATTCACGTCTCGCATGGGTCCCGCAGCAAGGGTGCACTGCCGGCTTGCTGCCGACGGTCGTCCTGCTGCAGCCTAGCTATTGCCTGCCGGTCGGGCATTCCCGTTGTTGGCGCGGCGCTGGCGCTGCAAAGCTTTGCGCTTGGCTTCTTCCTTGGCTTTTTGCTCTTCTTTGGCGCGGGCATCGTCGGCCGCCAGCCCGTCGTGGCGGCGGATCATCTGGCGCATCTCCGTATAGTTTCCGGCATAATGCATGCAGTGTTCGGCTGAGATTCTCTTTGCCTGGTAGAGCTTGAGGAGCGCCTGATTCATGGTTTGCATCTTGTAGTGGGCGCCCTGCTGAATGGCCTCATACATCTCGCCGGGTTTGTCTTCCTCTATAAACTTGGCGACAGTGGCATTCACACGCATGATCTCAATGGCGGCGACGCGGCCCTTGCTATCCATGAGCGGGACCAGCGCCTGTGAGAGAATGGAAACGAGTGTTCGGCTAAGCCGCTGGCAGATCTGCTGCTTGTCGTGTGGCGGGTACATATTGACGATACGCTCGAGGGTCTCGGCGGCGCTGGTGGTATGAACTGTGGAGAAGACCAGGTGTCCGGTTTCGGCGGCCTGCATCGCCACTGACATTGTGGTGACGTCGCGCATCTCGCCGATGAGGATGACGTCGGGGGCCTGGCGCATGGCGTACTTGAGGGCATCCTGGAAGTCGTTGGTATCCTCGCCGACCGAGCGTTGGCTGACGATGGAGTTCTTGTCGCGGTGTACGTACTCGATGGGGTCCTCGACAGTTACGATATGGGCTTTGCGCTGGCGATTAATGAGGTCCAGCATTGCGGCAAGCGTCGTTGATTTCCCGCATCCGGTCGGCCCGGTGACGAGAATCATGCCCTGTGGCTGCATGGCTATCTCATTGAGAACGGGTGGAAGATCGAGATCTTCCACCGTCAGGATTTCAAGCGGGATGATACGCATGACGATGGTGCAGGTGCCGCGTTGCTTGAAGACGTTGATACGCAAGCGGCAGGTATCCTCGATGGTGAGGCCGATGTCTTTCTCGGGATACTGCTGGAATCCCTGCCATTCCTCTTCCGTCATGAGCTCTCTGGCCAACCCTGCGGTGTCCTCTGCGGTGAGCAAGGGCTGGTTTGGCATCCTTTGAACGAGGCCCTGGAGTTTCACGCAAGGTGGCGCGCCGACTTTCCAGAAGACGTCAGAGGCCTCCTGCTCGGCACCCCAAGTGACTAATCCACGCCAGTCATGTGCCAATGTGTTTCCTCCTCAGCCTGTGGCATGCCGTCGCACAAGGTACCTGCTTAGTGCATAGACCAGGGCCGCAGTTGCCAGCGAACCCAAAAATAGTAGTAGCCACAGCGGTGTTATATGGTCAACCCGGCCGCCGGTCGTTTCGGTTTCGCGTCTCGGAGCGACCAGTTGGGCAATGTCGGCAACGCGGCGGTCGCTGACTGTAATCTGATAGCTGCGTACCCCGCCGCTCTGCACCCATTCAGCGGTGACATAATCGTTGGCAAAATGACCCGCTCCATCACGCGTCCTGTCAACACCGATAAAGACAACGACAAGCCGCTTCTGCTGTGGCAGTGACATGATGAGCGGTGCGACCGGCTCGAGGCCACTCAACTCAACCACATCGCGGCCGAGAGCGTTAGCCTGGATTGACGTGTAACCGTCCTTCCTGACAATGGGTGTGTCAAATTGCCAGTGCGTGTGTTGCTCGATGCGCTCGAATATGCGTGCAGCCTCACCATGGCTTGTATCAGTGCCCAAAGTCACAGTGAGGGAGCTGACACATCCGCCATAAATGCCGATGACCACCGAGGCATGTCCGCTCTGTATTTGAACATCTGCAGGCCGCCGCGGGCCTTCAGCGTGAGTGGCTACTGCGCTTACAGACAAGAGCATACCGACGCTTGCCAATACCAGTATTCGCCGCAGAGCCGACATTTCCTTCTGAACAGCAGAATGAATTTGCGATGCGGAGCATAATACGGGAAAACGCAGGCGATACTCTATGCCTGCGTTGCCGTAGCGAGTCAATTGTGGTGGAGCCGAGGGGGATCGAACCCCTGACCTCTTGAATGCCATTCAAGCGCTCTCCCAGCTGAGCTACGGCCCCACAGGAACTGTATTATACCAAGCCGCAAGCGAGTGGTCAAGCGATTGGGGTATTGGTGTAAGCGCAAATTCAGCAGTCACCGATGGGATGCGGCAAGATTGACACTGTCCTGGCAAGCTTCTATAATTAGTGTCTGCGGAGGGGTGACCGAGTGGTCGAAGGTGGCGGTCTTGAAAACCGTTGAGCGAAAGCTCCGGGGGTTCGAATCCCTCCCCCTCCGCCAGGAGAATTGTCACCCGTCTCCAGTTGGCGGGGTTGTTATGTTGGGCGGACACCAACGATTCTGCCTTTATCTTTTGCTCGGAAAGCGCTATCCTACAAACTGCTGCTTCAGGCTAATCATCTGTCCTTTGCCGCGAAGTCGAATGGCACAGGGAGACAAGTGGATATGTTGAGACTTGCGATGTCGAGGAGAGCGGGACGTACGCTGCTGATGTGCGCGCTGATCGGGGCGGTGATAATGGCCGTCTGCTGGTACTCGGCGACTCAACAGGCAAGTGCCCAGCCGGGCGAGGGGCCGCCGCCACCTGGTGCCGATATGGGACCGCCGGGAATGGGACCCATGGGCCCCGGTGGCCCCGGAGACATGGGCGATATAGGACCGGCAGGCGAAGGTGCGGGAGATGCAGCCGCCGAAGCCGAGCCAGCTGAGGAAAGCGAGGAACTTGCTGCGGCGAGACGTTCTCTGGAGCAGCAACTCGGCTCCCTACAGACCTCGCCGGGAGCGGTGAAGCGCGAGATTGTGCGAGTCTATGAAACTTCCTACTGGTCACATCCCTTTGCGGGTGTTGTGAAGTCCATGGCGGGCCCCAGTCAGCCCTGGGCCTGTGAGGAGACCCGCTTTTTGTACAGTGAACTGAACAAGGCCTGGGAACGCAGCCCGATAACGACGATAAAGACATACCGAGACTGCCGACGCGAGGTTGTCGCGTGGGACGTTGTCAAACCGGAGGGTTCGACGCCGGAGCAACTTGGGGCGGTGGCAAGTACCTCGGAGACAATGGCGGCGCGAAGGTCAAGTGCGTACGAGGATAACAGCTTCTGGCTGCAGGCGGGGGCCAACCGTGGGGAGCAAGCGAAATCAGCGCAGGTGCGGCGGCGCTATGAGGACGCCAAACAGAGCTACGCGAAGATGAGGGAGAATGTAGCTAAGGGCCCTGAGGGGTCGCGGCTGCCTGCGGGCTTCGAGCAGTGGGTGGACCTTCTCGGGGAAGTTGAGGTTGCGGAGGATGAAGCTTCAGGTGGCTCTGCTGCCGGACCGCCGGCAGGAATGGGACCGCCGCCGGGGCCAGCCGGACCCGCAGGAGATATGGGCGCCGAGCCGCCGGGACCTCCGCCACCACCGGCGTAGCCGCAACGCGCACACGATACCAGATATCAAGATCATGGTGACTTCGCGAACGTCTGCAGAGCTCACAGATGGGAGCGCGGAGTGTGCAATAACGGTCAGCCCGCCGATACGTATCGGCGGGCTGTTGTATTGCCCGGGATGAGCAGTACCGAGAGCAGATGCAGCAGGCATACATGCACGGCGGCGATAGTGCCGATAATGAGAAGGTATCTTGGAGGAACCTGAGCAGCGTGGCGGGAATAGTGGACAGGCACTGCAGAGTCGCCGAGGGACGCGGATCGAGCCGCAAAGGGCGCGCTCCGGGTGCGAGCAGGCCGTGCGAGGTAAGACTGAGTTTATTACGTGGTCACATCGTGGCCGGACAGGTGGTAATGATGGATGCAAAGGTAGTGTGTGAGACGTTGCCGTATTCGGAGTTCGCGCTGGAGCGGGCGCTCGAGGGTATAGCGGGTGCCGGTTACGAGTACGTGGCGCTGGGCAGGACGCACGAGAAAGTGGACGTGCTGCCGACCGATGCCAGTGATAGGGATGCCGAGGCGGTGGCCGGGAAGGTGGCAGACGCAGGGCTTAAGACGTGCGTCATCTTTGCGGCTACGGGCGATTTCAGCCGGCCGGACGCAGTCGCGACCTACCGTAGAGGCCTTGAATTCGCCGGCATCATGGGCGTGCCGCAGATGCTCAGTTGGGGACCATGGGAGTACAAGGAGTGGCCGGGCGAGAAATGGGCGGATGACGAATGGCACAAAATCAGCGAGAGCTGGTTTGACGGGATGATGCAGGTGGTACCGTATGCCGAGCAGCTTGGCATTGAGATCGTGCTCAAGCCGCATACCGGTGTGACAGCCTATGGTGAGCGGTTGCGCTATGCCGTCGAGCGAATCGGTTCGGAGGCGGTGCGCGTGTGCTATGACGGGGGCAATGTGCACTTCTACGAGGGCTATGATCCCGCCGAGGACATCAAGGACTGCGCCGAGTATGTGACGGCGTTCTGCATCAAGGACCACAGCGGTGCGCGTGCCAATCCGCTATTCCCGCCGCCCGGGGAGGGCGATGTGGATGATGCGGCGATGCTGCGCGTCGTCAATGAATACGGCTTCGACGGGCCGCTCATGGTCGAGCGCTTTGAGGGCGACTGGGCCAAGGCTGACATGCCCATCGAACTGATAGACGAGCGTGCTCGGGTCGCGCGGCTGTACCTGGAGAGGACGCTCGCCGGCATCTGAGCTATCAGACGCACCGGCAACAAGCCTACCATGCGGTAAATACCTGCCACTGGCAATCGTGGCAGGTATTGTATTGTGACCATCTTTGTGCGATGCGCCAGCCTTGCCGGCTGCACGGCGGAGTTCTCATGGCTGGGGGGAGAATCTTGGCACCTACGCCGGGGGTGAGGATCGAGCATGTCGCGCTTGTCAAGGACGCGGGCAGAGTCATCAGGATGCAGAGGGTTCCTACCAGCCGGCGGCCTGTCACCGATGGTGATGTTGGTGCCGAGGTCTGGAGGAGAAACGCATGGGCGGCTCGAAGTGTGGCGAGGCATATGACAGCGCCTGCGCAGAATGCGTGTGGGGCGATGTCTATCACTAGGTACCGAGGGGAGACGACAGATGGCACTGAAGGTAGGGTTTGTGGGGACTGGCGGAATCGCCAAACGTCACCTGGGCAACACCGCCAAGCGCGATGACATTGCGATGGTCGGTTACGCCGACGTTGCGCTGGAGAAGGCACAGTCGGCAGCAGACCAGTACGGAGGCAATGCCTACGCGGATTTTCGGGAGCTCTATGACCGCGAGCAGCCGGATGTCGTGGTCATCTCGACCCCGCCGTTCGCTCATGGGGAGATCGAGGAGGAAGCCGCGGCGCGAGGCATTCACTTCTTCGTGGAGAAGCCTGTCGCCGTCAATATGGAGCTCGCCAAGCGGGTGGTGACAGCGGTAGAAAACGCGGACATCGCTACGCAGGTGGGTTACATGTACCGGTTTTCCGAGGCGTTGTTGAGGGTGCGCGAGCTGCTGGAGGGCCGCGCTGTGGCGATGGTGCAGGCGCACTACTACATGCCGGGCCTGCCGCCACCCGCTTGGTGGCCGTACATGGCGAAGGGGGGTGGCCAGCTTGTGGAGCAGGCGACCCACATGCTTGATTTGGGGCGGTTTCTCGCGGGCGAGGTGGCAACGGTTGCCGGGCAGATTACGACCGTACGCAACTGGACTGATGTCCCGGCAGACTATCAGCCGGAGCAGATGCGGGAGTTTTCCGAGGAATTCGATATCCCGGATGTTACGGCGCTGATCCTGCAGTACGAGAGCGGGGCACTGGGGACGCTTAGCTGCTCGATCGTGCCGCAGGGGGCATGGGATTCGGGGTTCAAATTGGTGGCGGATGGATTGCTTGTGACCATTGATGGTCCGGATGCGCGCTGGGGCGGTGAGGAGGAGGGCGATCTCAAGGCGAGTGAGAACTGGGGTGAATACGTGCTCTACGATCTGTATGACAGCGTCATTGCAGGGAGCACGCAGACTGCAGTGCCCTACATCGAGGGCGTGAGAAGTCTGGCGATTTCGCTGGCCGGCTATGAGTCGGTGCGGCGAGGTGGGACTGCGGTGGAGATCAGGGATGTACTCGGCCAGGTCTGAGCCTGGCGGGTTGCTGTGACGTGTCCATGGCGTTGCCCGGGGGTATGGAAGATGAGGAGAACCACGTGGTGCGTGGTAGTATCATGATAGTGCAGACAAGCAGGGAATGCATAACTTGAGCGTATATTGATGCTTTGTTGATACTAGGCATGGTTTTCTCGGTGTAGAATACCAATGCGAGAACCATTTGGATGACGTGCGCTTAGGAGAGGCGCAGCCGTAGTTATGACGGGGGGAATAACAATGCGGTGGTCAAAGGGCCATGAGAGACGTGGCATGGTGCTGGTGATGGTCGCGCTTGGCCTTGTCGTACTCATGGGGATGGCGGCACTCACCGTAGATGTGGGCCGGACCACGTTGGCAGTGCAGCGTGCACAGTCAGTGGCCGACGCTACAGCGATGGCCGCTGCCCTCCAACTTCCTAACACGGCGAGCGCCAATACCAGCCTAGTGGATGCTCTGAATGCAAACAATGACACGGGCAGCTGGCCGCAACTCACCGTCAACACCAGCGAGGATGTGGGATACTACGGGCCGGGTGATACCGTGCCGGGCTACACGGTGTTGGGGCCCAATGAGTATGCGGCGCAAGTGACTACCCGTGCGGATGAGGACTATGTTTTTGCGGGGATTGCCGGAGCCGGAACGATGCAGGTCGCACGTTCCGCCACAGCCAAGCTCATGTCCAACCATGACGCCCTGCCGGTGATTTTCGCCTACCAGCAGGTGGACTGGGAAGACGGCTTCGTGTCAACAGGTTCGGGTGTCTATATTGATGGTGCGATCCACTCCAACAGCAGCATTGTGATCCGTGGTTCGCACATCACAGTGACCGGTCTGGTAGAATACCGCCACTCGCTCACCATCAGTGGCTCCGACATCAATCTACTGCAAGGCTCGGCCGTAGGTGTCATTGAGGAGTATCCAATTGATTTCACCTGGGATGACTTCCTGCCCTGGGACTATGAAGTCGGCGATTGGATCATTACGGGAAGTAGCTATGATTTCGGGCACGTGCACGTGAACGGGGACTTGACAATACAGAGCAGCAACTTCCACGGGCGCGACGGCATCATTATGGTCGAAGGCGATGTTACATTTAACGGTTCACAAGCCGATATGCAGAATGTAACGATCATCGCCAAGGGTAAAATCACGTTTAATGGCTCGTGTCAGACCATAACACCATACGGCGACAATCCCGCGCGGATGGTGCTTTGGAGTGCCAGCAAGGCCATAGTCTTCAACGGCTCAGGGCCGGATACGGAGGGGGCGATTTTTGCTCCCAACGGAGGTATTGTCTTCCATGGCGCTGACGCAAGCGTTCACAATGGCAGCCTTATTGCGCTTGAGGTGACAATGAGAGGTGGCCACTACAGGATCGTGGGCACTGAGGACCCGAGCACGGTACTCAAGAACGTGCAACTGGTGCAGTAATCATCCTGAAAAGAGCATGGAGGAGGGGGTAGAGAGTTAGGGCGCATTCGTGTGCCGGCTCTATGCCAAGAGGAGCAGAGCGCGTACGGGGGGAATGCGCATGCAGAGACATCGCGCCCGGAAGAGCATACGGCAGAAACGTAGTCGGCGACGCGGAATGGTGCTGGTGACCGCGTGCCTCGCTTTGGTGGTTCTGCTTGGCATTGCCGCGCTCACAGTGGACGTCGGGCGCATGGCATTGGCCAAACAGAGGGCGCAAAGCGTGGCAGATGCAGCGGCCCTGGCAGCGGCGTTGCGACTGCCGGAGTATGCTGAGGCTGATATGGCGCTAGCCGGCGTTGTCGCCGCCAATAATGCCGAGGTGGCCTGGCCACAGGTTAGTGTTGAGATGTGGCAAGGTGTGACATATTACGAGTATGGTGACGAGGTGCCAGGCTATGGCGTCCTGGAGAGCAATGAGTCGGCTGTAACGGTCAAAGTATCTGTGGATACTGAGTACACTTTTGCCGGTGCGCTGGGGCACCAGGACATGTACATCGAGCGCTCAGCAACGGCCAAGCTCACCATGACCGGCGGCACCTTGCCGTCGCTTTTTGCCCATAGCACGAACACGACCACAAAAGGCATCTGGATAACCGGGTCTGGCAAGGAGATCCACGGCGACGCGCACTCCAACACGAAGGTCAAAATCACCGGCAGCAACAACCACTTCTACGGCCCGTTGCAGTACCGCAATGATATTGATATTGTTGGTTCGGGCCATCAGTTCGACGGGGGATACTACGACGGCGAAGTACTGCCCTATCCGGTGGACTGGGAATGGAATGACTTCCTCCCGTGGAACTATGAGGTGAGCGAGATCAAGAGCTCCGGCGCAGGCCAGAGTATTGACTGGGGCGGTAACGTCGTCCACGTTCTCGGTGATGTAAAGATCAGCGGGGCGGGTTTCAATGGCAGTAACGGCTTGCTGCTCGTCGAGGGGGACTTCAAATGCACAAGCTCCAACTCCAATTTCGTCAATGTCACCGTCGTCGCCAAAGGCACGATTGACTTTACTGCCTCCAGCCAGGACCTGACCCCCTACGTAGATGGTCTGCTGTTCATGTCACTCTCATCGAACGTTAGAGCAATTGATTTCGCCGGCTCCGGCCGGACGTGTGAAGGTACTGCCTATGCGCCCAACGGCGGGCTCGAATATACCGGCAGTAGCACCGGCATTCGGAATGGCAGCATCATCGGGGAGAGCATCAAGATGACCGGGTCGGGGCACAAACTCTACGGGACGCCAGTCAGTGGCGCCGGGGTCAAGGCGGTGCAATTAATCCAGTAGGGAGACGGCAGCCGTTGCGAAAGTCAGCGTGCCAGGCGACACACCCCCGAATTGGCGAGGGTGTGTCGTTTGATTCCGTTGGCGGCTGCATTCCCTCAACGGTTTATTGGGTTCGCCGGCCGATGATCTCTTCGGCGACTTCGGCGGCGCGTTTTCCGGACAGGAACATGCCGCCGAAGATCGGGCCCATGCGCGGTGATGCGAATACGGCGTTGGCCGCCATTCCGGTGACAACCAGGCCCGGATATATCTCCTGGGTATTGCCGACCAGCGCTGCTTCGCCAATTTCGGCGTGCATCGGTCGCTCGCCGGGAACCGTCCCATCTTCGGTGCTGAATCTTGCGCCGGGGATCTTGCGAAGTACCCCGCGCGCAATCTCGGCATCATGGCCCGTGGCGTCAATGACGCATTTTGCGGAGAGAGCCAGCGGATCAACATGAAGCCCGGCGGCTTCGACGGCGCCCCAGTTGATGACCACGCCACACACCTCGTCGTTGTCGCGGATCATGACGTCTTCCACTGTAACGCCGACCCATATCTTGGCACCGGCATCAACTGCTGCCGCAGTGCACTTGGCGACGGTCTCGACGGAGTCGGCCACGTAGTAATTTTCATGTTGAGTGAGCTTGATGCCCACATCGTCCATGATGGTGCGCGCGGTTTCCTGGACGACGATGCGCGGAAACAGCATGCCGCCGCCCCAGATGCCGCCGCCGACAGACAGCTTGCGCTCGAATACGGAGACGGAGTAGCCTGCGGCAGCGAGTAATCGTGCAGCAGTAAGTCCGGCCGGGCCGGACCCGACGATCGCAACGTCCATCTCGGCGACGGCGCCGAAATCGCGGGCAAAGGTCTCAACGATGAGTGTAGTGATTTTTGTTTCGCTCAGCGGTGCATTGGTCATTGATGTGTCAACTCCGTGTATTGACGACTGGACCGGCCGCTTGACTTGGCACCAGTGCCGGTCCAGGCGAGTTACTGATGATCCCGTGCAGAGGGATTGTACTGCAAGATGCCCGCCTTCGCAAGCGGCAAGCGGAGTGTGAGGCGCGTCACCGCTTGTAGGCGGCCAGGAGTATATTGTTGACCTCGGTGAGGCTCTGGAAGCTCACAAACGGGCGACCGGACTGGGCGAAATCCTCGGCGAGTGCGTCCTTAGCGAAAACGAGGTCGGCAAAGCGCGCTGCACACAGATCGGAATGGCCGTCGCCGATGTAGATGAGCCGCGAGAAGTGCGGTCTGAGGCGCTGGAGGTGAGCGGTTTTGCAGTTGCCGCACTGGTCGCAGTCGGGGCTCTGATGCGGGAACGATATTTCGACGCCGTGGTCCGTGACGCGGCCGTGATTGGCGAAGCGAGGGATACAGTGCCGAGGCCGGTTGATGACCTGTTCGCCAGGGCAGATCTCCCAGCCAAGCCGACCCAACATCCGGTCCACATAGAAATCCAGACCGTCACTAACTACGACGAGTCCGGCGCCGATCTGGATGGCTGCTTCGGCAAGATCGTTGAAACCCTCGTCAAGCGCGAAGGAGTCAATCATCCGATAGATGGCGCCCCTCGGCAGGTCCACCATCTCCCACTGGCGGGTCAGACACTCCATGGAGTCGATCTCGCCGCGCCGCCACTGGTGCTCGATTTCCCACGCTTCCTCGAGTTCGAGGGCATCTATCACCGCGATGCCGGTGTCCTTGACACTGATGGTACCATCGAAGTCTATGAAGATGAGGTCGTTCCTGGCCAGGGATACTGCTCTGTCTGCTGAATTTCGTTTTCCGCTCATGTAGAATGCTCCGTTTAGTGCTGTCACGTGTGCTGATATTAGCGTATTGGGGCAGCGGCGTAAAGCGGCACCAAGCCGTGGTGGGTGCGTAAGAGGTCCGATCTAGGGGGAGGAGGAGCGCGCCTGGATGGGGAAATGTGGGGTTGGCTCACACACACGACCCGGGGAGACATGGCATGTCTGAGATTACCTTTCGCGAGTACAAGCCCGCTGATGCGGAGGACTTGCTCTCAATTCGTAATGCGATATTTCCGCCGCTGAGTCTCGAGCAGTGGCGGGCCTGCGAGCCGAGCAACACCGCCGCGATGGCCTACAAGGGCGATGAGGTGGTCGGTACGATCCCGATGGAGTTTCGGAATTTTCAGGTGGCGCCGGGCGCGGTCATAAGTACCATCTTCGAGCATGCGGTGGGGACGCGGGAAGATATGCGGTCCCAGGGCATTGGCAGCGGTATGATAGGTGCAGCGCGGGAGTTTCTCGCCGAGCGGGTCGAGGCGATGATGGTATATCGGGGGGCCGAGCGGAGCATCGGCTACCGCTTCTATGAGAAGAGCGGGCATGTGGACCTCATCTACCTGCGTACGGCGGTCTGGGAGCCGCACAAGGCAGCTGAAACAGACTGCGCAATCGGCGGGTTGGCTGAGTTGTATGCAGATGCGGAGGGGGTTTGCGCCGTGTTCGCGGGGATGTTCGGGCAGTACGGCGGCTTCCCGTACCGTGACGGGCCGGGGTATTGGGAACGCGCTATGGGCCGGGGCATCTACATGGTGATTCCACAGCAGACCCACTACATACGGTATCCGTCCAGCGAGCCGCTGGAGGCTTATATGATCGTCGGGGAGAAAATGGGCGAGCGGGCTGACCAGCCGCTGCAAGTTCAGGACGCGGCAGGCAGCAGCGCAGGGGTGCGGGAGTGCCTCAAAGCGCTGGCGAACCTGGCGCTGGCGCAGTCCAAGGCAGTAGCCTGGACGCTGTCGAGTGAACATCCCTGCCGTGGGGTGGCGTTGGAGGCAGGCTTCAAGCCCGACCTGCGCCAGATGATGATCATGGGACAGGTGATAGCTCCGCAGAGGCTGTTTGACAAGGTGTGTGTGGATGCGGAACTCGTGGCCGACCTGAAAATCAATGTATGGACACCGACGAGAGACTATGTGTTGTACGAAGGCCCGGAGGCGAAGACTGAGGTGACAATTGAGGCGAAGGACTGGTCAATTCACCGGCTGCTGTGCCGTCGGCTGAATCTCGCAGACGCCGTCGCCGGTGACATCGTGAGCATCCACAACGGGACGCCGGAAATTGTGGATCGCCTCAGCCGGGCGTTACCGTACAACGTCTGGGCCTATCCGGTGATAGATTACACATGAGGGAAGAGAGGCAGCAATGGGACGAAGTGATATGAATTTTGCGGCTTTGATGGATGACGACACGGGAAGTATCGCTGCGGCGATGGCTGCCGGCAGGAAGTACCTGGGAGATGGCGAGCCGTCCCGGTTGCTGCCAGAGGTGGGGCATACGATAGAGAGTGTGACGGCGGCCGAATTACCCGACAAGCGCTGGTTTCAGAAGTCGTACGGCCGTGGCGTGAGTGAGAAGCCGGAGGACTTGCTGGTAGGCAAGGGGCTTTTCTACCTCACCGAGCAACGGCAGTTGTTCCTCGACTGCACCGGCGGCCATTACCAGATGACATGGGGCTACGAACAGCCGGAGCTTACGGTGGCGCTGCTTGACGGGATTGAGCGTGGGATTATCTGGGATAATCATAGCAATATCCCCGCGGCGCCGGTGAAGCGGCTGGCGGGTCGGCTGATTGAGGTGGCGAATCCGGGCGCGGATCTGAGCGTGCTGGTGGATGATGGCGAGCGGCTTAACACGGTGCTTACCGGCTGCGCCACGGGTACGGTGGCATGCGCTGCGGGGATGAAGATGCAGCTTCTGCAGTATGAACAGAACAAATCAGAGGCCGCTGCGCCGGTATTTGTCACCATGGACGGCAACTACCACGGCAGCGACGTCTTCGCTCAGCGTTTGCGCGGGATGTGGCCGCAGTACTTCAGTAATGTCGAGGTGGTCATGGTCCAGCCCAATGACGGAGAGGAACTGGAGCGGGTATTCGGCGAGTATGGCGAGCGTATCGCCGGCTTCTGGGCCGAGCCGGTGCTGATGAATCGTGAGGCGATACTGCTGGAGGTGGAGTATCTGCAACTGGCACGCCGGCTGTGTGACGAGACCGGGGCGCTGATGGCCATAGACGAGATCCAGACGTGCTTCTGGTTCCCCGAGATAATGATGTTCCACCGCTTCGGGATCGTGCCGGACCTGGTGGTACTCGGTAAAGGTATGACGGCGGGATTTCACCCACTGGCGGCGGTAGTCTATAAGGGAAAGTATGACGCTCTGGCGCAGTATGATGCGGTCAGCACAAATGGTAATGCGGCACTGCCGGCGTACCTGGCTCTGGCCAACATCACCCTGATCCAGCGTGACGCGGAGCGCATAACGGCGGCCGGAGAGTACTATCACGGAAAGATGACTGAGCTGTCGGCGAATTTCGACGCTGTGCTGGTGGAGGCACGGGGCATCGCTCACATGAGCGGGCTGAAGTTCCGGCGCGTAGCTGATGCCATGGCGTTCCACAAAGGCGCTTTAGCCGGGGGCCTGTGGCTGCGTGTCCATGCGTACCACGAGGGACACAGCACGATCCTGACCAAGTTCGCTCTGCCACTGGATAAGCAGGTGGCAGACTATGCCGTGGGCAGGTATGCCGAGTTACTCGCTGAGCTGTAGGGCGCTGTCGGGGAACGTGGTTGGGATGATGCGTTTGGCTTGTCGGCGGGTAGCGTAGGGGTTGGATGATTGGCTTTTCTGGTGTAAAATAGGGCTACCCCTGAGCTATGTCCACGCCATATTATGTTAGGTAGAGGATGATGCAGATGCCCGACGAGAGAGATGAATCCAGACCTGGTAGTGACCGTGCGCAAGGGCCACCGAGCACGATCTGGAGGAAGCATAATGTCTGGGCGTACGCACTGGCCTTTGCGGTTGTGCTCGCCTACGCCCTGCTGCAATCCAGCTTCGAAAAGAAGCCGGAGCCGAAGCATGATGAAGCAATCAAGCCGCCCGCAATAGAAGACACACACGATCACCAGGCTGCTGCAGATGACGACGCTGAGGCCGCCGACAAGGAGGAAGATATGAGCTTCGACGGGACACGCGCTACGGAGACCGGAGCGGAAAAAGAGCCTGAGGCCACAGAGACGGCCAAGGAAGCCGTCATGAAAACCTCAATGGGGGATATCAAGCTGAAGTTCTATGCCGATGACGCGCCCAAGACGGTGAGCAACTTCGTCAAGCTGTCGAAGAAGGGATTCTACGACGGGTTGACATTTCACCGCGTGATCAGGGATTTCATGATCCAGGCCGGCTGCCCCAGAGGTGATGGGACTGGCGGGCCCGGCTACGAATTCGAGGACGAATTCAACGATCACAAGATAGTGCCGGGCACTCTGGCGATGGCTAACGCCGGGCCGAACACCAATGGCAGCCAGTTCTTCATCGTCACCGAGAGTCCCCAGCCCGGTCTGGACGGCAAGCACACGGCGTTTGGGGAAGTCATCGAGGGCATGGACGTGGTGCGGAAGATCGCCGCCGTCAAGACCGGTGCGCGTGATAAGCCGCTCGAGCCAGTGACAATCAAGAATATCGAGATCATTGAGTAGGTGCAAATCCGCAACAGGCGGGATCTTGTGAAAGAAGCGCTCATCAGTGAGGCGATTGAGCCGGTTGCAGAGAGCATCGGGCCGGAGGGGATGACGAGGGCTGAGCCATCCCTACCCGGGCGGTTCCTGTGGCGCGGAGAGGAACACGCTGTCGCCGAGGTGCTGGAGAAGTGGAAGCAGACAGGCCCTTGCAGGGGTGGAGGTGACAGCCGCTATCTGCGCAAACACTGGTTCAGGATCAGGACCGCTGAGGGGACGGAGATGAAGCTGTACTTCCAGCGCCAACCGGGACCGGGACGGCAGGCCAAGCTGAGATGGTGGCTGTACTCAGTCGAGATGGATGAGTGAGGGCGCGGGTTTGCGGGGTAGGAAATGCGGGCAAACGCCGTATGTGCTCGTACAACGGTATGCGCAGCAGACTTGATGTGGAAGCCGGACGCTACAGGTAAGTGCGAAGGGCAAATCGTGATGGGTATCGGGCACCGCGTGCGCGCGAATGTTAGCGGCTTGTGGCGAGTTCTGGTGACCGCTTACCGGCGCTACGGCTTCAGCGGGTCGCCGTTGATGGCGGCCGCTATCGCGTTCTATTCGGTTATCTGCCTGGGTCCGCTAGGGATACTGCTGTCGGCGGCGCTGCAGGCGCTGTTCGGTGAGGGCAGCAACACCTACCAGTGGATGCAATCTGCCCTGCAGCAGTTTGGTGACATCGCCGAGCAACAAGTGATGAATGAAGTAGACAGTCTGCTGGCGCGGCCGAATACCCACGCGACTAACGCTCTGTCGGTTGCGGTGATCATCTGGGCCGGGCTGCGGCTTTTCGAGACGCTCGAGCGGAGCCTGACGGAGATCTGGCCGGGTAAGATACTGCGCCACTTCCTCACGCGCAAGCTGGTTTCTCTGGCGATGATGGGATTTGCCGGGGTGCTGCTGACGATGTTCGTGCTCGCCAACGCGTTTTTTGCCCGTCTGTACAGTTTGCTGCAGCAGTTCCCCGAGATTGATACACATGCGATCATGGAGGCGCAGCCCAATATCATGGGCGTACTCGGCTTTCTACTATCGCTGCTGGCGTTCAGCGTGCTGTACAAGTATATGCCGGTACAGAAAGTGCCGAAGCGCGCGGCACTCGCCGGGGCGCTGTGTGCGGCGGTGCTGTGGCAGACGGCCTCACCGATCTTCACCTACTCCATCAGCCACTCCACTCACAACAACGCTATCTATGGCGGCTTGGCGGGGGTGGTAGTGTTCTCATTGTGGGCATTCTTGGGCGCACAGGTGCTGCTTTTCGGGGCGCACTTCGCCGCCTCGTTCAGTGAGGTGTTCCTCGGAGGTGACAGGTCCGAGGGTCAGGAGTTACAGACTCAGCTTCCCCTGGAGGTCGGACCATGAGGGGCTTACCGGTGCCGGCGAGGCTGCTGCGCCTGGCGAGGGTGGGAAGACGGGGGAGCGAACTGCAGATTCGAGCCTGACTGACCTCGATGGTTGAAGACGGGAACATCGGGGAACGTTGTGATACTCACATGCCCCCGAGAGAACCCGAGGAAAGGCTCAAGTAAGCCGTTGGCGGCAGCGAGCGGCGCGGCCCCATTCTACTACGGGATGGGTCACATCCCCTAATCTCCAAGCAGTGCCTTGATGCTCTCCTCCAACTCCTGGATGGTCATCTCGGCGCCGAGCCATGCGGCAATGTGGCCCTTGTCGTCAATAAGCAATGTCTGCGGTATAGACACGATCTTCTTTCCGGGAAAGAACTTCTCCCTCATCTCGTCGTCCACCAGACCAACCGGGATGGTCAAGTCCTGTTTTTCAAGCCAGCCAGCTACGACGTCGGCATCGCCATCCAGTGACAGAGCCCATATCTTTACGCCCTTGTTGCGATAGGCTTCATGAATAGCCTGCATCCGAGGGAGTTTCTCGATACACGGGATGCAGTAGGTGGCCCAGAAATAGACTACAACGACCCCCCCGCGCAGACTGGCCATTGTCACGCTCTCGCCCGACATGTCGGTGAACGTGACCTGCGGAGCCATCTGTGATGTCGGCGCGTCGCCAGGTGACGAAACGTCCCCTGCGGCAGGCGTCGCAGGTATGCTGCTGGTCGGCAGAGGCTCAGGTCCCCTGGAATTGGAGCAGCCCGTAAGCAAAAGAAGCAGTGTCATCATGACGGCGACGCTTGTGGATACCTTGAACCTTCCCATGCTGAGTTCCTATTCTCAATCAGGTTGCGAGTGCGGTGACGGCACAGTTTGAGACACTCCAACGGACGGCAATGTTCAGGAGCCGGTATGCCCAAAACCGCCCTCACCACGTTCAGTTTCCTCGAGCCGGTCCTGCAACTGCCACCGGACACGGCTGACTGGTGCGACGACGAGTTGGG
>Ga0180431_10004580_pt1 | contig 17184 bp, 12 predicted proteins | sample SS_ome_11_FD_132459 | JGI IMG/M metagenome (GOLD analysis project Ga0180431, IMG submission 132459) | Hypersaline lake sediment archaeal communities from the Salton Sea, California, USA - SS_1_MS_1 metaG | ecosystem: Environmental > Aquatic > Non-marine Saline and Alkaline > Hypersaline >... | reverse complement strand
TATACCTGATCTTGCAAGAGATTTAAGAAAGGAACTAAGAGATTCAAAATATGATAAATTTGCAGAATTTATTTTAACATATTCTTTTGGTAAGGATTTTAAAGATTATAAGGAATGTTATAAAGTATTAGGTGCAATGGTTGGGTTTAGATGCAGAAAAGGCTGTAGAGATGGTGGAGGTTCACCATTTTGTAAAATAAGAAAATGCAGCCAGAAAAAAGAGCTGGAAGGATGCTGGTTATGTGATGATTTTGAAAATTGTGAGAAATTGGATTTTTTAAAACCTGTTCATGGTAATGCGCACATTAAAAATCTTCAAAAAATAAAAAGTAATGGAAAAAAGGGATTTATTCAGGGTAAAACATTATGGTATTCAACTGAGAACAATAAATCTAAAAAATGATTAAAATTTTATTGATTATATTAAAATAATATTTCATAGCAAATTTTTTATACGAATACCTATCTACAATTATTTCATTCAGGGGGAAGAATATGAAAAAGATAATGGTTTTAATAATTATGGGAGTTTTGGTAATAACTGCTATTGGAGCAAATGCTTTTAATGTAAATAAGAAAAAATTGCCTTCTAATTATTCATTTGATGAATATGATATGGTTATAATTGCGCCAAGTTTATTTTCTTCAAATCTTCAACCGCTTATTGATCATAAAAACAGTCTTGGTGTTATAACATGTTTAAAAACAACTGAAGATATTTATAGTGAATTTCAAGGGAGAGATGAGGTTGAACAGATTAAATATTTCATAAAATATGCAAAGGAATCTTGGAATATAACTTATGTTATGCTTGTAGGTGGAGCAGATCTTCTACCAGCTAGATATACACATATCTATTATGATTATGATTACCAAGATGAGTGGATTTTTTTATCTGATTTATACTATGCAGATATATATGACGAAAATGGTTCTTTTTCTAGTTGGGACAGTAATAATAATGATATATTTGGAGAATATAATTGGGGTTCTTCAAATCTATATGATGATCTAGACTTGTATCCTGATATCTACCTAGGACGACTAGCCTGTATTAACGAAAATGAAGTTGATATATGTGTTAATAAAATTATCACATATGAGACTCAAAAAGCATACACTCAGGATTGGTTTACCGATATTGTTTATATGGGGGGAGATTCCCTGCCAGGCGATGAATATCAAATAGATGAAGGTGAATATGTAAACCAAGGTGTAATTGATAATATGGAAGGTTTTATACCAATTAAAATCTGGGCATCTAATGGGGAATTGTATGATTCGGCAAATATTCAAAATGCTATAAATAATGGCGCTGGTTTTGTTTTTTTCAACGGTCATGGAAACCTAAATGTATGGGCAACACATCCTCATGAAAGTCAAATATGGATACCTCCTGGTTCTTATACTAATTCACATCTAAACTCTCTTACCAATGGAAATAAACTTCCTATAGTGTTTTCAGATGCATGTTATCACTGTACTTATGATGTTGCTAGTGATTGTTTTGGATGGACTTTTGTAAAAAATCCAAACGGTGGATGTATTGGATTTTTCGGTTCAACAGATATTGATGTTTCCCATCCTGGTGTTGATATTATTACAAAAGGCATTGAAAAACTATGTATTGTTATGTCTGAAAATTATATGGAAGGTGATCTAACTTTTGGAGAATTATGGGGGCATGGATTAATTGATTATTTGAATACTGCTGAAATGGATGAAATGGACTATATCACAATTGAAGAGTTTCAACCTTTTGGAGATCCCTCTCTTGCTATAAGGGAGGAATCACAGGCACCTGAAAAACCATTAGATCTTGATGGACCTAACTCTGGTAAAATCAATGAAGAATACACATATACTGCATCTACTACAGATCCTGATGAAGATCGATTGTTCTATCTATTTGACTGGGGAAATGGTGATTATTCAAATTGGGTTGGGCCATATGATTCTGGTGTTACAGCTGAAGCATGTTATACATGGACTGAGGAAGGAGATTACCAGATAAGAGTTAAGGCAAAAGATGAGCATGGTGTTCAAAGTGAGTGGTCAGATCCACTCGAGGTTACAATGCCAAAAAATAATTTGTTTAGTTTAATGTTTTTAAGATACATTCAAAACTTGCTAGAGAACTTCCCAAATATTTCTCAAATCCTTGATTATATAATTGAAGATTAAAAAATGTAAATAATTGTCTGTTGCATATCTATATATAAAATAGACAAAAATATTATAAAATGTATATGTATATAATATAATAAAAGGAGGAATATAGTTTGAAGAAAATACTAATTATATTGGGTATAAGTTTTTTATTAGTAGGTATGCCGGTTATGACAGCGTTTCCTATGCAAAAATCAACCAGTATTAGAAACCATTTGCCATTAAGCTCTTCCACATGTGGATCATACAATGATACACCTCCAGATTGGGCTGCAGGTAACTTTAGTGGTGTTTGGGGATTAAATTTTCTTGGTTTTCCATTGCCAGCTTCTGGTTGGATAAAAGGATATTTTGCTAATCAACCAGGACTTGGACGTCTTGAAGGAGGATATGCACCTTTTAATGTAACCAATGCTACGAATATCCTATCGGGTGTTATGATATGGATATTTTTCCTTGGCGGAGTACAAAATGTTGCAACAGGTAATGGAACATGGGTTAGTGGCATAGGAGTTGCAAATGAAACTCATTTCTACTGGAGACTAAATGCAATCATTGGACCAACATATTACATACACTGCGAATACAGCAAATTTGAGGAATAATCCTCAATTTCTCATTTTTTTTTAACTATTAGACAATTTTTCATAATAAGAAGAAGTTCCAGTATCAAGTATTTCTAGAATAATTCTTTCTGTAACCTCTCCTACTCCTTTTATTTTTCTTATATCATTTTTTAATTCAGATAAAGGTTTCTTTATTTGTGATATATTGTATGCTGCATATCCAAAAGGAGATTTTTTTCCCTTCATTTTTAAAAAATAATCAATATGTTCAAGTAATACAACAACTAAGTCATTCTCACTAATTATATCTTTGAAAAGCTCTAAAGGAATTCGAATTGGAATCTTGTATGCTTTTGCGATAACATTAAACATTAAATTTATTGAATCATAATAACTTTTATTTGCACTACCCCATTTATCCCCAGTATAGATAGTGTTGTAATCTATTATAAATTGCGGATAATGTTTATTTATTACATTTAAAAAATACTCTTTTTGTCTTCCATCTTTAAGTGTCATACCGCTAAAGATTATAAAATCAATTCCCACTTCTGTTGCTTTTTTTACTGTTTCCTCAATTTTTTCTTTATTATCAGTAATAAATGGAATAACAGGCATTAAATACAATCCACAAGAAATACCCTCTTCTTTTAACATTTGAATTGTTTCTAGTCGTTCAGATGGGCTTGGAACACCTGGTTCAAATATTGCACTGATATCGTCATCTGCTGATGAAAAACTAAAACTAACAATTGCTCTTTTTTTTTCATTTATTTTTTTTAAAATATCAATATCTCTTTTTACAAGAGTTGATTTTGTAAGGATGTGGACGGGAAAATTTTTTTCATATAAAAAATTTAGAGTTTTTCGTGTCAGCTCATATTTTTTTTCAACTGGTTGGTAACTATCACCAACTCCTCCACCAACACCAATATATCCCTTCTTAAAAGGCGTTCTTTTTCTTTTAGGATCAAATTCTTTTTTAAGTAAATCTAATGCATTAATTTTTATAACAACGTCTTCTCCAAATTCTCCATCAACCTGATATTTTTCAGCTCGTCCATCACAATAAACGCAATTATGCATACATCCACGGTATAGATTCATGCCATAACTTGTGAGAAACCATGATTCAATTTTCTTTTGTTTACGAAGTATTGTTTTTGCTTCAATTTCTCTTATAGTCACTTCTTTTATGTATTCTTTTTTTGTATTTATACTCATCCACTTGAAGAATATCCATAACTTTTATTGGTTCTTTTTTAACAAGATTTCTACATGCTCGATAAGCTATCCAATATGAATTTTTATCATTAGTTGCAACAAGATCTCTGACAATTTTATAAACAATATCTGGACGTTTTCTAGCTAGATCACTTAAGTTATTTCCAACCGAAGTTCGCGGATATGCTGCTTTTTCCTTGAATAAATGCTTTATGATTGATAATGAATAATTTGGATCATTGTAAAACCATTTGTTTTCTTGGACGGGTCGTAGTGTTTCACTGACAAATCTACGAATGTTTGAATCTTTTGATCTTGCAAGTTTAAAAAGATATCTATGAATTTCTTCAGGATGTTTTTTAATTAACTTACGAAAAAACATCTGAGAAAATTCACGAACATTCCAATCAGAAGATCCGGCTGCGAACTCAAAATAATGAAGAACTTTTTGATAATCCGAAATACCATAATAAGAGAGCATGCCAAGTGCGACACCTCTGCTTTTAAATTCATTACTTTTTACGAATAATGTTGATGAAATTTCAAATTCATAGTTATCTAATTTAATTAATTCTTTGTAAACATATTTGCTTAAGATTTTAATAGTGTATACGCGTCCATAGGATATACGTTTATTATCTGGAATATTTTTGTATAGATCATCAATGATTTGAGATATATTTATTATTGCAATATCATATTTTTTTAAAAGAAGATTTTTTTTAATATTTTTATCTATACTTTCTTTTATTTCGTTTGTTATAAGATTCATAATAAAATACCATTATTTTGAATAATATCTCTTCAATACTCTTATCGCTTTTAATGTAATCCATTTACTTTGCTTTCCTTTTTGCTCAATATTTGTAATAAACCTGCCGTTGTATGTGTTTTCGAGAATCCATCTCCCTTGTTTATCCTGTTTTGATTCAACAATATCAATTGAATCCTGCATTCTCTCATCTTTTACGTTTAATCTAGTGAGAATATCAAGAATTTCAAGTATGTCCGTCTGATACATGAGTGGAAAACCAAGACGAAGCCAACCAGGTTTTGATTTCTTTGAAAGATCATGACTTCTTTTGTAAATATGGTGAATTAAAAGATACTCTACTGCCTTGTTAATTGTTTTTTTAACATCAGTATTTCTTTGTTTTTCAGGAATTTCAGCAAGAGCTTTTAATGATTTAACAACACCCATGTGACACGAATGTTTACTAAAACATGCTTTTAGTGACTTATAAGGCCAGTCGTCTGGAAGATATTGCAGACCATCATCAAAGCGTTGATATTTTGTAATCCATTCTATTCCTTTTTGCACCCGTGAATCATCTAGATATCCAAAACGTATTAGACTCCAGATCATGTTTCCAGTAAGACATGGTATAACCTTACCTGGCGCACCGCCACCTGATTTTATACTTTCATATGCAAATCCACCAGTTGTTTTATCTTGTGAATTATTAAATATAAACTCACATGAATTTTTTATATGTTTATCTTTACCATCAGCTGCATGTTCTGCTAAAATCATAAAAGTCCAAACAGTACCTTTATATTTGGATCTTACATAAAAATCAGTAGGTATTCCCCAATAACCATCATGATGTTGCTTTGAAAGAATCTTTGGTACTATTCCTTTTTTCATTATTTGATTTTTTGTTTCAACAACTTCTAAATTATTAGATGGTTTACCTAATATATCGGTTAAAGTAAAGTATCTTACAGATGGATTTTCATCTTCTAATAACCATTTTATAATGTCTTTGTTTATGCCATTTTTCAAATTATTCATATGATATGCAATATATATTAATAAAATAAATATTATCTTTAAACTAATCTTTTATCATTATACTATATTATATGAATTTTAATGATTTCATTTGTGAATTTTTTACAAACATTTATAAATAATTTTTTATTTGATAGTCATATAAACCTGGGGAGGTGAAAACTAAGATGATTAAACTTAGTGAAATAAAAATAAACATAGCAACAGCAATAGCAGCGGCTTTTGGTTTTGTTATCGCACTATTGTGGAGAGACGTAATAATTGGAATATTAAAATTCTATGGATGGTGGAGAGACGGTGGATTTGATACTGTAGAAGCCATGGTTGGTGGTATAGTAATTGTTATAGTTATAACAATACTTTGTGTCTTAGGTATCATGTACATCTCTAAATGGGGCGGAATTGACAAAAAATAATAACACAACCCCCTCTTATTCTTTTTTAAGTATTAAGATATGATCAATTGATATTTTTAATTATGATTTTTATCCCACGTTTTTCTAATTCTTCAGCATATTCTTTTATTTTAATTATATCAATCTTATTTATATCTATAAGTATTACAGCTATCTTACCAAAATCTTGCTGTAATTTTAAAATTTTATCAGTTAAAGATAAAAGTTTTCCTTCATTTTCTAAAGTAATTAACTCAATTGCATTAGTACCTTCTATGACAAAATCTATTTTTATTCCTCTTGAATTATGACCATGTCTGAATATTTTATTTGGATATTTTTTATTAAGAAAATTAATTAATTGTTTTTCACAATCTTCTTCATTAAATACATTTTTTGGAAAAAAATCTCTTTTAATTGACTCGATAATATTATCAAAACTGTAAGTAGGATTTTTAATTATAAAATCTTCATCATTTTTAAATGTTGACATTCTGGAAGTAGAATAATCAGCATTCTTCTTATTATCGACATTTTTATCTTTTCGGCAAAAATTAGAAAATCTCCAATATAATAAATATAAAATAATTACGATGACAATTATCAATATTATTATCTGAATTGTCATAGAATTGAATTGTTTTTTTATTTATTAAAATTATTGACAAAAAAATAGTAGAGATTTATTATATTTTATTAACTTAAAATAGAAAAAATGGAAAAAGAAATTTTTATATCGATTCATCGATCATAGGTATAATCTGTTTATCTTTGAATCCATATTGCTGCATAGCACCGGATGGGCAAGCTCCAATACATGCACCACAACCCTTACATAATGCTTCATTTACTTTGGATTTAGCTTTCCCGTTTTCATCTTTAACAAGCTCTAATGCATTAAAACTACAAATTGATACACAGACACCACAACCTGAGCATATATCTTCGTTAACATGAGCAATTAAAGCTTCACTTTCTAATTCCTCTTTAGTAAGGATTGATAATGCGCGAGATGCTGCACCACTTGCCTGAGAAACAGAATCCTGAATATCCTTTGGGCCCTGACAACAACCAGCGATAAAAATACCATCAGTAAATGTATCCATAGGACGAAGCTTTGGATGGGCTTCTAAAAAGAATCCATCTCCACTCTGAGATAGATGAAGAATACGATTTAACTCAGGAGAATCAGCACGAGGAACAAGTGCAGGAACTAAAACAACCATCCCTGTTTTTATTTCAAAAAGTTTACTAGTCATTGTGTCAAAGATATCGATTTTTAGATGATCCTTCATTGATCGAACCTCTGAAGGACGTCCTCTGAAAAAGTTTGTATTTACACCACGTATTTTTCTATAAAATTCTTCATATCCTTTACCAAATGATCTAACATCATTATAACAGATATTTATCTCAACCTCATCACCAAGTTTCTCACGAAGCAGATATACATGTTTAAGTGCACTCATACAACCAATTCTACAGCACCAAGGATGCTCTGTCTCATCTCGTGAGCCGACACATAAAATAAATGTAATACTTTTGGGTTTTTCTCCATTAGATGGACATATAATCTCTCCAGATGTTGGTCCTGAAGAGCTAATTAATCTCTCCAATTCAAGTGTTGTAATTACATCAGAAGATATGGAATAACCATATTCATATATGCTGGCTGGATCCATAACATCATAACCAGTAGCAACAACAATTACTCCAACTTTTCTTTCAATTTCTTCTGGTTTTTGTTTAAAATCAATTGCTTTAGCAATACATGCATCTTGACATGCAGGTGATGTTCCACACTTACCTCGAGTTAAAAAAAGACAACTATTAGGGTCTATTACATATTTTAATGGTATTGCCTGTGGAAACGGGATATATGCAGCGCCACGTTTTCCCATTTTCATATCAAACTCGCTTGGGATTCGATCTTTCATTCGACATGCGTCTGCACAATCGCCACATCCTGTACACTTATCCATGTCGATATATCTTGGATGTTTCGTTATTTTTACTGAGTAATTACCAATACTTCCATCTACAGATTTGATATCTGCATATGTTAAAAGTTCAATATTATTATGATTTGAAACCTCCATCATCTTTGGAGTTAAAATACATGATGAACAATCAAGAGTTGGAAAGGTTTTATCAAGCTGAGCCATACGCCCACCAATACTTGGAGATTGTTCAACAAGGGTGACTTTATATCCTGCATTTGCTAGATCAAGTGATGTATTAATACCTGCAATTCCTCCACCAATAACAAGAGCTTTGGGAGTTACGGGAATTGTTGATGATTCAAGTGATTCTAATAATCGGGTTTTTGCAACAGAGGCACGTACTAATGATTTTGCTTTCTCAGTTGCATCCTTGATATCATCATGTGCCCATGAGCATTGCTCACGAATATTTGAGATCTCAAGATTAAACTGATTTAAACCTCCATCCTCAACAACTTGTCGGAATGTATGCTCATGCATTCGTGGAGAGCAACATGCGATAACAACGCCATCAAGCTTATGTTTCTTAATCGATTTCTTAATTAGTTGTGCACCAAGATCAGAACACATATATTTGTAATTCTCACTTACTACAACATCTTCAAGTGTACTTGCATATTTTGTAACCTCATCAACATCAACTGTTTTTGCTATGTTAATTCCACAATGACAAACAAACACACCGATTTTTTTACTCATTATGCATTACCTCATTTCAAAGAAATTTTATCAATAGGACTTTTGTTTATATGTAACCCTAATTTTTCTTTATTTAATCCAAAAGCTAAACCCATTAATTGTGTAAGATAAAAAACTGGAACATCAAGTTTTGTTGCAACTGTTTCACCTGCTTTTGTCTGTCTTGCATCAAACATCTTATGACACCATGGACAGACATCAACAAAAGCAGAGAAACCATGTTCTTGAACAGCTTGTAATTTTTGTCCAGTTTTTGTTAAAGCTGATTCAGGAAGATTAATGTCAATAGGTGCTCCACAGCAATCCAATTTTTCAGGGTAAAAAGCACATTTAGCTCCTAAAGCCTCAAGAATTTTTTCCATTTTTTGAGGGTTTTCAGAATCAACAGGTCGACCAATTTCACTAGGACGAATAAGATGGCAACCATAATGTGTTGCTATTATAACATCCTTTATAGGATTTTTAACATGTTTTTTTATCTCATCAACACCAATAACATCATGTAATAAATCTACTGTGTGGTATAGATTAATTTTACCTTTATAGTTAAGCCCCTCAGATTCTAACATCGTATTTATTTTTTGATTCATCTCCATGTTTTTATTAAGAATATTTTTACATTCACTAAGTGAAAAATGACACATAGGACAAGGAATAAAAAGATCGAGACCTTGGTTCTCTGCAATTGCAATATTTCTCGCAGCAAGATACAACGTCATTAATTTATTTACGTTTTTTAAAGGTTCTCCACAACAGGAAAAACCATCAACATCAACAAGTCCTAAATCAAGTAATGGAAATACTTCTCTAATGGATAATTCGTAAGCATATTGTTCTGTAGGCATCAAACATCCTGGATAAAGTGTATATTTTTTCATTTTATTTCCCCTCATATTTTTTCAACCGCAAGTTTAGTTAATACCATCTGAAATTTAGCTACATCAACTGGTTTGGATAAATTAGGTAATCCTGATGTATCTCTTTTTATAGTTTTACCATCTGAGGTTGTTACTTCTTGTGAGTCTTGAATTAGACCAAATGAAAGTACAGATTGAAGCATTGCTGTATATTTTCCAGGAATTTGCTTTCCACTAGCAACAGCTAGATTTTTTAATGCTGTTAATATCTCAACGGGTGCTACTTTCTGTGGACATCTTTCCCAGCATTTAAAGCAACTCATACAGGTCCATATGACATCTGAATTTACCATTTCATCAATTAAACCCCTTTTTAGAAGCGCAACAATCTTGTGTGGCTCAAGTTCCAGTAGTTTATGCGCCTCACATCCTGCTGTACATTTTGCGCATTGAAAACAATATTCTGAGCTTTCATTTTTTAGTTTTTCAAGTCTTTTATTTATCTCATTTCTTATGTCTAATTGTGCTTCTGCCATTGATGTTAAGTCTACTATGCTCATAGGTGCCTCGTCCCAAGCCTTTTATCTGGTTTCTATATTTAAATTCTACTGAAAAAAAGTCACAGTAATCGGATATTTTATTTTTCTTATATGATATCCAAAATATTTATGAAAAAATGATTATAAATCATTTAAACGTTTCATATGTTCCATAAATTAAGAAAAAAAGTCTTTTAAGAAGATTTTAATTCATATATTAATTATTGTAGAATACTTTAAATATATGAAAATCGTATAATATATTAATAGAAATAGGGGATATATATGAAGAATACAAATAGGGGAAGTTTAATAGTGTTATTAGTCTTGATTATGAGTGCTTTTATAATTGGAGGTGTTTTTGTAAATGCCGGCAATGAGATTTATAGTGAGGAATTAAACTATAATAACTCAGTTATTTTTAGTCAAACTGAAAACAAAATATCTGTAAAAATCTCTTTAGGAGATTTGGAAATTCAAACGACTGAGCAGGGAGATGAATTGTATCTTGAAAATTTTGGTAAATTGCTTGTAGCTGGAAAACCCGATATACCATCAAAAATATTTTCAATAGCAATTCCACCAGGTGCAAAAGTTACAGATATTAATATTAATGAGGGTGAAGGAATATTACTATCTGACTCGTATGAAATTCCCCCTGTTCCACTTGCACGAGTTATTGGAGAAGAAGATCCTATAATATATGAAAAACATAAAAAAATATATTCTGAAAATTATGCAGCTACATATGGTAGCAATGAAAATTATCCAGAAAATATTGTTGAATTTGTACGAACCTCAGGATATAGAAAATACAATCTTGTCGATGTAAGAATCACACCTTTTAGTTATAAATCTCAAACAGGTCAATTAACATATTATCCAATTATAACAATTGACATTGATTATGCTCTCATTGAAGAAAAAACAGATATTATGGTTGATAATTTACATAGATCTGAACTTATTGCAGAAGAAATTATAATTAACTATGAGCAAACTAAAAATTGGTATCAAAGTGGAATAAAATCTGACAGTGGATTGAATGATTATGTAATTGTCACACTTGATTCTTTAACATCATCTGTAATGCCACTTGTTACTTGGGAGGAATCAAAGGGGAGAACTGTTGAAGTTGTTACAACATCATGGATTGAAAGTAATTATGCTGGTTATGATTTAGCTGAAAAGATTAGAAACTTTTTAAGAGATAAATTGCCCTCGGAGGAATGGGGTATTGAAGATTTATTACTTGTCGGAGATTATGACGATGTACCTATGCGTAGATGTTGGCAAGATCTAGGTTATGGTAAACCAGAGACTGATTATTATTATGCTGAATTATCTTTACCTGACAATCAATCATGGGATGCAGATGGTGATCATAGATATGGTGAAAACTCTGATCCAATTGATTTTTATAACGAAATAAATGTTGGAAGAATTCCTTTTAGCAATCCAAATATTGTTCAACATATTTGTGAAAAATCTGTTCTTTATGAGCAAAACAATGATCCTTCTTTTAAGAAAAATATTCTCCTCCTTGGGGCTTTTTTTTGGGATGATGATCCAAATCCACGTACTGATAATGCAGTATTAATGGAATATAAGGTAAATTCGGATATGCATCCTTGGATGGGGGATTGGACTAAAACTAGGATGTATGAAGAAGGTCATTCAACATATCCAATGGATTACAATCTTGATAACAATAATGTGGTTTCAGTTTGGTCGCAAGACTCATTTGCTTTTGTCAACTGGGCAGGTCATGGTTCGCCTGATGCTTGCTGGAGATATCATCACCCTGGGGATTACTTTATTCATGGAGATGACTGCTCATTACTTAATGATGATTTTCCATCAATAATATTTGCAGATGCTTGTAGTAACTCTGATACAGATCATCTCAATATTGGTAAATCTATGCTACAGCAAGGTGGTGTTGGTTTTGTTGGAGCTACAAAAGTTGCACTTGGACGGCCTGGTTGGAATCAGCCAAGTGACGGTTCAAGTCAATCACTTGATTATTACTTTACTACAGGTGTAACATCAGGAGATTATACACAGGGTCAGGCTCATCAGAGAGCTTTAAGAGAAATGTATACTCAAGGCCTTTGGAGTTATGATAAATATGAGACGTTTGAATGGGGTGCTCTTTGGGGTAATCCAGATCTTGGTATGGCTCCAATTGATGATAGCAATCCTCCAGAAACACCAAATATTCCTTTAGGGCCTGAAGAGGGAAATGTCGAAGTAGAATATGTGTTTACAGCAAGTACAAACGATCCAGATTCTGATCAGATATACTATTGTTTTTCTTGGGGGGATAGTCTTGAATGGTATGGGCCATATAACTCAGGTGAGGCTATTGATGTAAGTCATACTTGGTTTGATGTTGGAGAATATTTTGTTAAGGTTAAAGCAAGAGATATATATGGAGCAGAGAGTGATTGGTCAGATCCATTAGAAATAATTATAACTGATCCAATAACAGCAGAAATAATTGAATTAAAAGGTGGTTTTGGAGCAAAAGCAGTTATTAGAAATACTGGAGAAGAGAATATTGCTAATCTAGAATGGAGTATTTATATAAATGGAAGCTTTGTTATTATTGGAAAAGAAAATACAGGTTTTGTGAATATCCCTATAGGAGATGAGGTTACAATTAGGACAGGGTTCATATTTGGTTTAGGTAATATCTATATTACTGTTGATGTAGATGAAGTAGAAGACGAAAAAAGTGCAACCGGTTTTCTATTTGGACCATTTGTTCTAAAGGTGGAATAGTAAAAGAATGATCTAAATAACTTATTTCTCTTTTCAAAAATATATTTAAAATGGTAAATTAGTTACATTAAAATTAAAGAAATTATGGTTTTTTTAAGATATTTTGATAAATACTTTTATATACATGCTATTTCTATAGTGTATATATTATATGGGGATAAATATGAGTAGAGTAAAAAAAATTGGTAAAGTAAATAGGTTAAAATTTGGATCAGTAATGGTTTTTTTAATAGCTTTCTTAATGATAGGTAGCACCATTACAAATGTTATTGGAAGTGATAATGAACAAAATTATCAAGATGAAAAACTATTTAATATAGATGCAGGAGAAAACTCAATCGATATAGAAATTCCAATAGGAGAATATGAAATAAAAACTACAGATATTGGAGATGAAATCTTCGTCAAAGATTATGGCCGATTGCTAGTTCCAGGAAAACCTAATCTTCCATCTAAAATATTTTCTATAGCAATTCCACCTGGAGCAAAAGTAATTGATGTTACATTTGAAACATATAAAGGAGTTATATTACCTGGTACTTTTAATGTCCCTCCATCAAGTCTTCCAAGAGTTATTGGTGATGAAGATCCCGAGATTTATGAACAGGAAAGAAAAACATATGAAAATAATTATGATGAAATATATGGAAGTAATCAACCATATCCAAAATCTAATGGAGAATTTGTTCGTAAATCAGGTTATCGAAAATATAATCTTGTAGATGTCAGGATTACTCCTTTTACATACTATCCAGTTTCAGGTGTTTTAGAATATCAATCACAAATTAAAGTAAATGTTAGATATAACATTCCTAAGGATTTCACATCTGAGGATATTATGCTTGATAACATTTTAAAAACAGAGCAAATAGCTAAAAGAATAATTGTTAATTATGCTGATACACAAGATTGGTATCCAACAGATAATCCACGATCAACAAATGATTTTGTAATTATTACGCTTGATTCCTTGACATCGTCTGTAACACCGATTGTCAACTGGGAGGAATCAAAAGGAAAAAACGTAGAAGTAGTTACAACATCATGGATTGAAAGTAATTATGCAGGATATGATCTTGCTGAAAAAATGAGGAATTTTTTAAGAGATAAATATCCAACAGGTGAATGGGGTATTGAACATGTGTTACTTGTTGGAGATTATGATGATGTGCCAATGCGTTTATGTTGGCAAGATCAAGGATATGGTAAACCCGAAACAGATTATTATTTTGCAGAATTGTCTTTACCAGATAGTCAATCATGGGATTTAGATGGGGATCATAAATATGGTGAAAATTCTGATCCAATTGATTTTTATAATGAGGTAAATGTTGGACGTATCCCATGGAGTGATCCTGATACAGTTTTACATATTTGTGAGAAATCTGTTGATTATGAACAAAATGGTGATCCATCTTTTAAGAAAAATATTCTCCTCCTTGGTGCTTTTTTCTGGCCAGATACTGATAATGCTGTACTTATGGAAGAAAAAGTTGATCAGGAATGGATGCAGGATTGGACTATGACACGAATGTATGAACAAGGTCATTCAACATATTCAATGGATTATGATCTAACAAATTCAAATGTTGTATCAGTTTGGTCGCAAGACTCATTTGCTTTTGTCAACTGGGCCGGTCATGGTTCACCTGATGCTTGCTGGATATATTACGATGGCGGATATTTCATAAGTAATGATGACTGCGAGCAGCTTAATGATGAATACCCTGCAATTATATTTGCAGATGCTTGCAGTAACTCTGATACTGATTATCTAAACATTGGAAAAGCAATGTTAAAACAAGGAGCTGTTGGTTTTCTCGGCTCAACAAAAGTCGCATATGGAATGCCGGGATGGAACAATCCATATAGTGGATCTAGCCAATCACTTGATTATTTCTTTACGACCTGTGTAACATCTGGTGAATATACTCAGGGTGAGGCACAACAATGGGGTCTTATTGAAATGTATACTCATGGACTATGGTACTATGAAAAATTTGAGACATTTGAATGGGGTGCTCTCTGGGGTAATCCAGATCTTGGTATGGGTGCTGGTGGAGTAAATAATCCTCCGGATACACCTAATATTCCGCAGGGTCCCGATAATGGAGAAACAGGAGTTGAATATATATTTACCACATCAGCAAATGATCCTGAAAATGATAATGTGTATTATATGTGGAATTGGGGTAATGAATTAAGCGACTGGTTTGGACCATATGATTCTGGTGAAACTGTTGAAATTCCTCATATCTGGATTGTACCTGGAGAATTTGATATAAAGGTTAAAGCTAAGGATGATGCAGGAGAAGAAAGCGGATGGTCTGATATTACATCAATAAATATTGTTGCAATACCTCTTATTGAAATCGGTGAAATATCTGGAGGATTTGGTATTAGTGCAGAAATAAAAAACATTGGAGCAGCAGATGCAATAAATGTAAACTGGTGTATCGAACTTGGTGGCTTAGTATTTCTTGGAAAAGAATCAACAGGTACGTTTGAAAAAATAATCCCTGGTTTTGGTCCAAAGGCAGAAACAGGTTTAATATTTGGAATCGGACCTATTCAGATGACAATAACTGCTGACGAAGCTGAAAAAACCGCAAAAGCCTTATTGATTGGACCATTTGTACTCAATGTAAACTAGGTCTACCTTGATTACTAAAACCATTATTTGGTTCAAATGGATTAAAAGCAGGATCTCCAAAAAGAGTTCTAACATAATATGTTGGAAGCTCTTTATCTACCTTTTTTTCGCCTCTTAAAGCTTCGCCAATACTGTAATCATCGATAATTAAATGATTTTCAAAAGTTGTAAGACCCGCTTCTTGACCGGTTTCTCTAGTTGCACCGATAAATGCATTACATCCAGAATGAATCATTGCAAGTCCAATTGAGCTTTGAGGTGATATTCCATCAAATCTTCCCATTAGGCATGCGGAAGTTAAAAAAACACTTGGTTTTTCATATATCCAATCTTTTGCATGGGCTACATCAATTGCTTTCGAATATATATCAATTCCATAAAGTGATGGTGGAAACCAAAACCAATCCCCATGTCCAAGATATTCTATATAATTTGAACCAGTATATACATTAAATATTTCTGCATATATTCTACTATTTCTTAGATCACCGAATACTTTTGTATTAAAACCATATTTTCTTATTTCTCTTGAATATGGGATTTGATGAAAGATACCACCTGTTTCTCCAAAACCTTCTCCAAAAATAAAATTAAAAGAATTATGCCAATCATCTTCAGATGTTGGGTTTTTACATATATCCTCATAGAATAATGTTCGAATTATAAGTGATGAAACATCTTGAACATCCCAACTAATTATACGACCAACAGATAATTTTTCATTAAGTGAATATGGATTATCAGAAGGAAGGCCTTTTTCAGGAAGACCTGGTTGAGATGGGCTATAATAATATTGAGGAATCATATTGCTTCCTGCAAGAATTCCAAGCCATGCAGGACCTGAAATATAATTATCTAACATATCATGATTATCTATAATGTCGAGTGTTTCATTGATTTTCTCAACAATAAAATTTACTTTTTCGTTTGTAAAATTATGAAGTTCTTCAAAATACCATGGACCCGAACTATATCCTGATGCTACATTAATGTAGGATTCATCTGTGAGTTCAAATGATGAATTTGCAATTATTATCCCTCCATGAGCTGCAGTTAGATATGGTGCTGTTTCTGATAGATTTGGAATTAATGGATGGTGAGGTTTTTCTAGAATTGAGATTGTAAAGTCAATATTAAAATCTAAATCAACAATTGATAAGCCTCTTCGACTAAAATATCCACCTAAAATACCATTATAAATTCTCATTTCAAGGGTGTAATTACCTGATGCATTACATGTAAGTGTTTCAAGATATGAAGATCCATAGTCATAAGCAAGGCTTGATGAGTAACCTATTATCTTTCCAGATGGATCATATAAAGTTAAAAAAATAATTGGAATGATTAATTTTTTATTATTTTTAAAATCTTTTGAAATATTACCAAAAATCTGTAATCTATTAATACCATCAGGAATTGTTATCATGAATCTTTTAGTATCATTACCTTTTAAATCAAATTCTTTTCCCAATAGAGTAATTTTTGTATTTAAGATAT
>Ga0180431_10004579_pt1 | contig 17186 bp, 9 predicted proteins | sample SS_ome_11_FD_132459 | JGI IMG/M metagenome (GOLD analysis project Ga0180431, IMG submission 132459) | Hypersaline lake sediment archaeal communities from the Salton Sea, California, USA - SS_1_MS_1 metaG | ecosystem: Environmental > Aquatic > Non-marine Saline and Alkaline > Hypersaline >... | reverse complement strand
TCCGATGTGGCTGCCTGTTATCGTGTAGTTCTTCCTGCCGAACCCGAACGCGCGGGTCTCGCTGCGGACGAGTGCCTTTCCCGAGATGTGGGTGTTTCCGGCGGCCCCCCACCCGCCGTAGCCGCCTCGCATGTCGCGCCCGATCTGGAGGTAAGTACGATGCCACCACGTATCATCGAGAAACCCGGCCGAGCAGAACAGGTGGTCGACGTTCTGCGGCAGGGGCTTGCCCTCGAGGTCGAATCTCTGGTGCCTCATGAAGATGGAGGTTCCGTCGGTGGCCAGGACGTCCGGAATGGCCCCGGGCATGGTGACGCCTCGTATCACCTTCTGCGGCTCGTTGCCGGTCTTCGGGTCCATGTGCGAGATCCTGCGTCTGAACAGCATTTTGCCGGTGGCGGCGTCGACGCCGCAGAGGTACACCCCGCCGTCGACGTAGGACGTTCTCCCGGCCGCCGCGTAGGCTGCCGGGGTGCCTTTGGGGCCCTTGCAGACCAGGACGTTGCCGTGGACGGGCCAGACCGATTCCAGCCTGCCGTAGGCCACGATCTGCCTCGCCTCCGGCGCGACGCGGAACCGCCAGGCCAGCGTGCCGTCAGCGGCACGGAGGCAGTACATCCACCCATCGGCGGAGCCGAAATACACGGCGCCGCCGAAGACCGTTGGCGGCGAATCGATGCGGCCGCCGGCGGTGAAGGACCAGAGGGCCGCCCCGTCGTCGGCGTTCAGTGCGCAGACGGTGTTGGCCTCCGGCCTTGCGACGTAGAGCCTTCCGCCGGCTACTACGACGGCACTGAGCGGCCCGTCGAGCTGCCTGGACCATGCGGGCTTGAGGTCCGCGGGCAGCTTCACGCTCGCGGCCCCGCTGCGGGCGTTGTCGTGCCGGAGCGTGGGCCAACCATTCGATTGTGGATTGCGGATTGCGGATTGCGGAATCTTGCCGAATGCGAGGCCCTTCTCGAGGCGTTCGGGGGCTTTGTGGAATGGGGTTGCCCTCTTGCCGGCCAGGGCGTTGTAGCCGTCGAGTTTGGCGCTGATGTAGCACGCGCAGGGGTGCGTGGGGGCGTACATGAGGCCGTTGGCCGGCATCGTGCCGTACTCGCAGGCGCCGCGGACCCAGTGGTCGGCTATCGCGCGATTCGGGTTGCTCACGTCGAGAAACTCGATGCCCGCCCGGGCCTGGATAACGTACTTCACGGTGGCCTTGTTCCGGTGGCATCGATGATGGCCGAACCCGAAGGTGTAGAGGTCCTGGTCTCGCGGCTTTGTGGCGACGACCTTGCCGGTCTTGAGGTCGTAGATTTTGGTGATTCCCGGCTGCTTTCCCCAGGCCAGAATGGCGGTGTAGACTTTGGAGCCGATGACAAACACGTCCGCGGGCGAGTTGAAGCCTTCGTGGCAGGGCGCCGTCCACAACGGCTTGCCGTCGGCCGCGTCGAAGGCCATCAGCAAACCGTCCTTCAGGTTGTGGTTAGCAGAAACGCGCCACTCCGGCGCGGTCTTGTCCTTGCCGCCGGTGTCCACGGGCTTGTCGGCGGCGCGGTCGGCCGAGAGCACCACCCCGTCCTTCACCACCACGGTGGGCACGCCCCAGGCGTAGCGATGTCGAGGGGAGGGTCGCGGGACTTTCCACAGCACCTGGCCCGAAGCCGCCGCCAGTGCCAGCAGGTGCCCTTCGTTCTGGAAGAACACGCGTTCGGTGCCGACGATCAGCGAGAGCGGCAGGATGTTCCGGACGTCCTTGTCGTCCTTCTTCCAGATGAGCCTGCCGGAGGCCGCGTCGAACGCGCGGACGTGCTTGGGCATGTATTGCGTGGTGTATTCGAGGTACGCCCCTCGCCAGACGGGGAACTTCCGCAGGACCTTTCCGGTGGTGGGGCTCTTTTCGGTCAGCGGCTCGCTGACCACCACGAAGAGCTTACCGTCGCTGCAGACGATCTCGTGTGCGTTGGCGGTGCCCTCATACGTGCGAAGGACCTCGCCGGTAGCGGCGTCCATGGCGATCACCGGCTTGCCGTAGCCGAGCGTGGCCCAGACGATCTCGCCGGCGGCCACCAGGCGCCTCGGCAGCTCGGCCGGGCCGCTGCGGAAGGGCCGAAGCTGGTCCTCCCAGGGCGATACGGGCTTTTTCCAGAGCAGCACGCCGTTGAACGCGTCTCGCGCGACGAGCATCCATTTCGACTTGGCCTTCACCGACGCGGTGGGCCCTTCGTCGACGATGGAGAATATCCGCCCGGCGGCCGAGACCACGGCGCTTACGCTGCCGAGGTGATCGTGGCTGCGCCCCCACCGGGGGCCGGAGACCCACTGCATGTGCCGCGGCGGGGCGACCACGGTGTCGGCGGCCACCGCGTTGTTGTCCGGGCCGTGAAGGAAGTGCGTCCACTCGTCGATCTCGTTCGGCCAGGGCTTGACGGTCTTGGTCCAGCCGCCTTCGCCAAGGCTTAGGCGGCCAGGCCGGCCGCCGGACTTGACCAAGGCCACGCCCCGCGGGCTCAATACGCGCATGACTTCCCCGCCAGCCAGGTCCGCCGCCGATTCGACCACGAGGAGGCTCACGAGGTTGTCGGCGTATGGCAGCCGCTTGCCGTCCCATCGGATCACCGTCACCGGGCCCGAGAGCTTCCTCTCGAGAAGGTACCGCCCGGCCTTGGCGACCTCGGCCGCGTCCGTCGAGAGGCCCTGGACCACGTAGCGGCTGTTCACCCTCAGCCCGGCGGTAAACTCGGCGCTGCCGCACCCGACGTGGACAACCAGACCGCCCTTGACGCCCGATTTGGCGACGAGGTCGGCCGGCGCCTGGGCGCCGTTGACCGCGGCCGAATACGCAACGATGCACAACAGGACGACACCGGCCGTCAACAGCGATTTCGATTTCATTGCCGTCAACCTTTCAAAGGAACTGATTGTGTCGGATCATTTCTTGAACACATCTGAATGAGTTCCCATTCGCTCGAAGATGAGCCGCTTGCCGTCGATCTTGTAGATCAGGACCCAGTCCGATTCGATATGGCAGTCTCGCCGACCGACGTAGTTGCCCACAAGTTGGTGGTCCCGGTGAATGGGATCCAGGGGTCGGCCTGAAAGCAGTGTTCGGGCGATGATCTTGAGTTTCTCGAGGTTCTTCCCCCGGCGTTTGCACCGCTTGAGGTCCTTCGCAAACTGCCGCGTGTAGACCGGCGTGTACATCAGATCCCCAGCTTCTCAAACATGTCGTCTGCATCCTCGCAGAGGACAAGATCGCGCCCGGCATCGGTTGCCTCGAACGTTCGGGTGGTTGTGCCCGTCGGCACGGCCACGTCAAAAGGCAGGCCGTTGCGAAGTTCAACCTGCTTGTAGAATATCGTAATGGCCTGGGTCGGGTTCAATCCGAGCCGGCGTAAGATCGTCTCGGCGTGCTGTTTCAGTTCCGGCTCAAGTCTCGCCCGGACCGTCGCACTCTTGCTCATGATCCCATCTCCATTCTCTGCTCGCATTGTAGCACAACTGGGACACAAATGCACGCGCTCTTGTGAACCATGCGGCCGGGCTGGGCTCTGTGAGGACGGACTCGCCGATGCGGCAATCCGCAACGGATTGTCAGCGGGTCCGGCTGCCGAGCAGGGCCTTGATGTTCTCGCGTTCGACGGCTTCCATGCGCTTTCGCTTGTCGAGGTATCGCGTGTATTTCTGCATGCCTCGCTCGGACCAGGCGTTGGCCTCGAAGTAGTCGCCGCAGTACGGCACGCACAGGTCGATCCAGCAGGCGATCTTGTCCAGTTCCTCGCGCGAGAGTTTCACGGCGTTGTGCCCGCTTCGCAGGTGGTCCATCAGCTTGCTCTTGCAGGACCCGGCGTAGTACGGCGGGAGCATGGGCGGGATCGACTGCACGTTCAGCCAGTTCACGATGGCGTTGGGGCGCCCTCGCTGTGTCAACATGAGGTAGGAGTCCGACCATTTTCTCCCGGCCCGGCGGTCTACGGTGGTCTCGCCGAGCAGGCTGAACGCCTTCTTGATGCCCTTGGGGGCCGCCTTGACGATCGGGGCGGGCTTGCCGGCCGAGACGGTCTTTCGCGTGACCTTCCATTCGAGAATGCCACTGGAGACATCCCGATCGAGTTGGACCTCTATCCGCAGCGCGTCGGTCTCGACGGGGTCGAACGTTACCGTGTTGTACTTGTCCCTGGCCACGCCGCACGGGCCGGCCTTGGGCACGGGCTTCCACTTGCCACAGTCGTTGTAGAGGAGCCTCCACGACTTGGGCACCCGGCAGCGTCCCCGGCGCGGCCTGTCATCGAACCAGTACACCTCGACCCCCGTGACCCTCTCGATGCCCTTGAATGTGTACTGCACCCACTCCTTGGAGCCCTTGTGCGACCACCAGGTGAAGCGAGGAATCGAGTGGTCGTCGGAGTTCCTGGGTTCCCGCCCGTCGCTCAGGGCCCCGGCGGCGTCGCCGCTGTGGCAGTGCGAGAAGCTGGCGGGGATCTTGCCTCCATTGCCGAGCGCCGGGCGCCCGCCCTTGAGCTTGCCCTGCCGGTCGTTGTGGCACTTGGTGCAGTGCCTGTTGAGGATGGGCTGGATGATCTTGGGAAAGCTGAACCCCCGCGGCGGGCCGTAGAACGGGGTGAGCTTCCGCGACCCTGCGAGCATCGCCTTGGTAGGCCCGGCCGGGGGGCTCGTGGCGCTCTTCGCCTCGTGGCACCCTATGCATGAGAACTTCTCGCCCGGCATGAGGGTGGACCACGACCGCATGGACTGGATGACGTGCCCCTTGGCGTCGACGATCTGGAAGTACAGCGGCACCCGTGCGGGGACCTCAAAGAACGCCGACCCGTCGGGGTAGATTTCGGCATCGCCCAGGACGGTCTTGACGTCCCACGACCCGTTGTCGATGGCGACCGGGGTGCTGACCACCGCCCCCCCGCCCGGGCCACGGTTGCGGTTGGAGCCCACGCCGGCCGCCCTAAAGTCCAGCGCGACCACGCGGAGTTTCTTGGCCGTGCCGCGCGGGATGCCCTTGAGCCCGGGCCCGAAGTAGACGTCCTGCATGTAGTACTCGCCGGTTCTCTTGCGGTAGTCGACCGCCGACGGGCGGACGGGGGGGACCTTTCGCGGAATCAGGAATACCGGCTGGTTGCACGAGATGGCCGGGTCGTCGACGAGCAGTTCGCGAGCGGCGTCTTGGCGTACGTAGTAAATGCCGTATCCGTTCATCGAGTCTCGGCGGGTCTGGGTCGCGCTGTAGCAGGCGACGTACTCCTTCTCGTTGAGGGCGTAAGGATAGGTAAAGTGCCCGTTGAAGCCGGTATACCCGTCCACGCGCCGGTAGCGGCGGTCCTTCTTGTCGGTTACCAGCGGGGCCACGAGCGTCACGCCGCTGGTCTCCTGGCGGCCCTGCTTGACGTCTATCACGATCAGCGCCCCGGCCTGGATGCAGTGATGCCCCGTGGCGATGGCGATGACCTTGTCCGAGCCGGGAATGCCGCGTGCGTGCCCGATCGTCGTGGGGAACCAGGAGTTGTTCCCGTAGTATTCGGTCTGGGCCGTGCCGTCGATATTCATCTGGAACAGGGGCTGTGGAAAGAGCTGCCCGCGGTCGTTGTAGTCCCAGCGGGTGTAGATCACGCGCCCGTCGGCGAGAACCTGCGGGTAGTTGGTGTGCACCTGGTCGAAGCCCACGCGACGCATGTACTTGCCGTCCTTGTCGCAGAGGTACAGGTTGCTGACCTCCGTCCACCAGCAGTCGACGATCTGGACGCAGCGGGTCGAGTTGAACATGATGTTTCCGTTGGGCAGGTAGCAGCCTTCGTAGTCGGCAAAGCCGAGCCCATCGGTCAGTTGGCGGACCTTCTTCGTGGCCACGTCCATCTCGTAGAGGTGGTAGTCGTCCTTGCGGTCGGACTTCTTCCATGAGAACAGGATCCGCTTGCCGTCGTAGGAGACGTCCGGGTCGCGAATGACGCCCTTGGCGTCTTCAATGAGCGTGGTGACCTTGGGGTAGATGCCGGCCATCTCCAGGATGCACAGCGCCGTGCCGGGTTTGAAGTGGCGCTCGGACTGGGCGTCGGACTGGCCCTCCGTGTAGGCGTAATGCGAGCCGCCCATGTTGTAGTGCTTCGTGAAAACGATTCTCCTGGTCGCCTTGAGCAGGCCGGCCAGGCGGGCGGCCCGACGGCCTTCGCAGGCCTTGACGTACAGCGCCCGCCAGCGCGGATCGCTGCCGGGAACCTTGGCGCTTTGCAGCGCGCCGAGTTCGGCCTGCAGCTTCGGATTCGGCGTCTCGGCCAGGACCGCCGTCACCGTCCGGCTCTCGATGTCACAGCCGGCAGCGGCGGTGAAGCACTTGCGCGTATCCTTTCCGACATCCTGGATCATCCAGTCGTTGATGACTCGGGCCTTTTGTGCGTCGTCCGCGGCGTGGCAGTGCTGCCCCATCGGGGCCGTCACAACCAGCAGGGCCGTCGCCAGCACCGCCGCACTGTTCCGTTCGCTCGTCATCGAGGTTCTCCAGCCATGAGCCGACATTGCTCGGGTGGTCTGCCTCCCGCCGCCATGGCGGGTACGTGCAGCGATTGTATCCGAAACGGTCCGGCCGACGCGACACAATCCGGCCCTGGATGGCTCGCGGTCAGACCGCTACTCCTCCATCACGACGCGGAAGCCGACGTTGTAGACTTTCTGGTAAGAACGGTAGGACAGGCGAAACGCCGACCGGCAGCGTTTGGGGCGGTCATACCACGAGCCGCCACGGACCACGCGACGGGCCTTGGCGTCGGGGGCGTTGCGGCCGTCATCATCCGCATAGGGGTAGGCCCGATAGGCCGACCGGGTCCACTCGGCCACGTTGCCGTGCATGTCGTGCAGCCCCCAGGCGTTGGGGCGGTACTTGCCCACGTCTTCGGAGACGAACCCGCCGTCGTTGAAGCGGCCGTCCTGGGGAATCCAGTTGTCGAAGATGTTCTGGGGATTGCGGTAGTAGGCCCGTCGCCAGTCGATCTGGTACGGGTTGCCCGAGAAGTTCGCCAGCGTGATATCGCCCATGTTGCCGAACTTCGAGAAGTCGGCGTTCAGGTCGCCGTAGGAGAACGGCGTATCGGTCCCGGCCCGGCAGGCCCACTCCCACTGGGCCTCGGTGGGCAGGGCGACTTTCTTGCCGGTCCTGGCCGAGAGCCATTTGCAGAAGGCCGCCGCCTCCGTCCACGACAGGCGGACCGCCGGCATCTGCGGCGCGTTGACGTTGTAGCCGGGGATCCCGAACTGGTAGCCGTGGCGGTCCTCAAATCGACTGTGGTGCTTCGGATTGAACCGGCGGTACTGCGCGTTGGTGACCTCGAACTTGCCCATCCAGAAGCCCTTGGCGATCGTCACCGCCGCCAGCGGCGCCTCGTCGCAGTACCCGGCGGTGGAGCCCATGGCGAACGCCCCGGCCGGAACGTAGACGAACGCCATTTTGAGGTCCCCCCCGAGGTCCACGGTCAGAGGCTTTCGCCCGGCGACGGCCGAAGCGGGGTCCGTCAACGGCCAGTTGGGCAGGGTGATCTTCGGCTGGGCGGGCTTCTTGTCCCAGTCCTTGGGGATGATCGGCGCGATCTTGGGCGGCGCGAACTCCGGGAGCAACTCGTGGTCCTCGTCGATGGAGGCGTAGAGCTTTCGCGTCGCGGCACGCTGGGTCTCCTTGGCTTTCGCGCCGGCGCCCACGATCGTCGACCACCGCCCGTGGTACGGGGCGTTGAAGTCGATCCACGTGATCAGCCGGTCCCACGCCTCGCCGTCCAGCGTGACCTTGTGGTGACCCTTGGCCAGCATCTGCACCAGCTCGGTGGTGTCGGCGTGGAACTCCATGGGCGTCATGAGCGGCATCGGGCTCTCGATGCCCGGTCGCCGGACGTAGCGGTGCAGGGTCGCGTACGCGACCGAGAACTTGCCCCCCGTGCCTCGCCCGGTGTTCCCAGCCATCTTCGTGCTCCAGCCTTTGATCATGACCGTCCCGCGCAGGTCCGGCAGCGTGCGCCCGTCGGTGCGCTGGGCACCGTTGTGGCAGCCGACGCAGAACGTGTCCAGCACCGGCTGCACCTCGCGCTGGAACTCATAGTTGCGCGCCGGCCCTCGCCACGGGGTGATCTTCGAGGGGGCCTTTCGCGACGCGATGGGCACGCCCGGGGGCGGGGCGTCGTTGGGGTTCTCGTGACAGCCCGTGCACGACAGGACCTCGCCCGGCATCGCGGTGAACCAGCTCCGCATGATCTGCATGGCCTTGCCCTCGCTGTCGAGGGGCTGGACGGCGATTGGGGTGTTGGCCGGCACGCGGAAGACCGCCGAACCGTCCGACTCGACCGGCACCGTGCCCAGCGTCCGCCGCATGTCCCACGGCCCGTCCATGCCGATCGACCCGTACAGCCCCCCCACGCCCGGATAGCCGAACGTATACGTGTACAGGCGGAGCTTCTTCACCTCGCCGCGCGGAATGCCCTTCAGCCCCGGACCGTAATAAACGTCCGACACGAACACGACCGCGTCGGTGCGCGTCAGGTCGACCTTGTCGGGGACCACCGGGGGCACGGGCGTCTTGCGGAACGGGACCGGCTCCAGCAGCGCGTAGCCCGGTTCTTCCCTGATCAGCACCATGTTGTCGAAGACGTCCACGAGGTAGATGCCCCGCAGCCCGCCTCGCGGCTGCATCGAGACCAGGAAGTACTTCCCTGCCCCGAGCCCGGTCGACGGGTCGCCAAGCGGATAGGGGTGCAGGAACTTCGGCCACGAGCTTCGCGTCAGCCCGTCGCGAATCAGCGGCTCGACCTTCTGCCCGTGGCCGGGAATGCGCTGGACGACGCCGTCGGCCTCCTGCGTGCCCAGGGCCGTTTCGAAGAGGATCAGTTCCCCGGCTCGCCGCGTGTCGTGATGCCCCACGACGATGCCGATGGCCTGGGTCGGGTGCCCGGGAATGGGCCGGGCGTAGAAGATCGAGTTCGGCCAGAACGAATTGCTGCCGTAGAACGACCGCTGGTTCGTCCCGTCGGGGTTCATGGTGAAGAGCATCCGGGAGTTGGAGTGCGGCAGGTCGGTGTACTCCCATCGCGAGTAGAGTATCCGCCCGTTTTCCATCACGGTCGGGTTCCAACTGTGATCCTGATCGAAGCAGAGCTGGCGTGTGTTGCCCCCGTCGGCGTCCATGATGAACATGGTGGCGACCGGAGCGCTGCCCCGGACGCACGGCACCGCCACGCAGGGCGCCGTCGAGGTGAACATGATCCGCCCGTTGGGCAGGTAGCAGGCGTCGTAGTTGTTGGTGTACGGTTCGTCTTTCTTCGTGTGCGAGACCTGGCGCAGACCCGTGCCGTCAACTTGGCGCGCCGTGGACGGGTCGAGTCTGCTCTCGAAGATATGCCACGCCCCGCCCGCCTTCGGCATGGAGAAGAGTATCTTGTCGGCGTTGAAGTGCAGGTCGACCTCGCCGACATATTCGTCCCTGTCGGGGCGGAACAGCGTGGTCAGCTTGCCCTCGGGCGACACGGGCGACAGGACGGCGATGTCGTTGCCGTAGCCGGTCTTCCGCAGGCTCGAGTTGCTCTGCCAGTTGGCCGGCAAGCCGACGTTCCTGGCGCTGCGGCGCACCACGAGCAGCTTGTCGAAGTCCAGCAGCGGATTGGCCAGAAGGGCCGACCGCTGCAGTTCGACCGCATCGCGCGCCATCTGTTCAAGCAGGCGCACGTCTCGTTCGGACACGGCTGTCAGGGGTGCGTCTTTGACTCTGCGCTCGGCCTCGGCGATTCGCTTGAGGTACGCCGGGCCGTTGGGGTAGCGGTCCTTGAACGTGGCGGTCAGGTCCTTTACCGCCCGTCGCAGCGCGTCCCATCGCACGGCCTTGGCGGCGGCAATCGTCTTCTGGAATCGGCGGGACAGGTGATAGAGCGAGCGAACCTGGCGCAGGGACGCGTCGTCGGTGACCTTGGCCGCCAGGGCTGTGGCCTTCTTGTGCAGGGCCGCGTGCCGCCGACAGGCCGCAGCGTAACGCAGCGCCAGCGCCTTGCGGTCGCCCGTCGGCCAGGGCTGGGCCCAGAGACGATCCTCGGTCTCCCAGGCCATCTGGCGGCTCGCCTCGGCGTCGGGGAAGTCGCGCGCCACGCGCTGCCACATCAGGCCCGACGTGTCAGCCGCCGACGGCAGGGCCAGGACCTTGAACCTGGAGCTGCCTTTGCTCCCGGCCGGGGCGCCAATGCCGGCCCAGGCCTGCAGTCGCTCGCACCCGGCCGGCAGCGCGTAGCACACCCGGCTCGGTGCGGGTGCCGACAGGCCGCGATTGAACGTCCGCTTGTGGACCCGCAGCGGCTTGCCCTGATGGTCCTTGTCGACGGTCAGCTTGTTTCGGCCGGCATCGACATACGCCGGCTTCAGGTCGGTCAGCGGGGTGGCCTTGCCGGCCTTGTCGACGAGCACCGGGTCGCCCCAGACGGCCCAGTCGGCGGTCGCGCTGTCACCCCCGGTGTCGGTCTCGAGCCACAGACGCTTCAGGCCGGACACCGAGACGTCGATCCTGACCGGCGCCTGTCCGCCCCGAAGCACCCGGCTGAGGTGCGGCTTGAATCCCAGCGTTTCGGACAGCGACGCCAGGGCCTTGCCGGTGGACTCGCGAGCGAAGATGAGGCTGTCCTGCCAGGTCGCTTTCTTCTGGTAGCTTTGCGCGGCGGCCTTGGCCGTCAGTGCGTCACGCTTCGCGAAGTCGTCCTGGGGGACCCAGACGAAGTCCTTCTTGTCGCCCCAGACTTCCAGTTCCACCAATGCGGTCCACCCGGTGGCCCCGCCGGCGGCCTTGCCGGCCGTGCCGGCCCGCGCCGGGTGCGTTGGCCAGATCCGAAACTCGATCCAGTCCACCTTGCCCTCGGCCAGATCGTCGCCGCGAAAGAACGTGTGGAATCCCCCGTGGTTGGGACCGAGAATCAGCGGGCCTGTCGTCAGGTCGGGCCCCTTGGGGAACGTCGGCTTGACGCCGGGGCTGGCGGTGTTGTTGGCAAAACGCACCTCCCAGTCCTGGTTCACGCGGGCATCGGAGTTGGAGGTGAAGACGCCCACCTGGCTGATCGTCGTGGGCTTGCCGAGGTAGAACGCGATGACGGCGGGCTTGCCGGGCAGCCCGACGCGGCCCGTGCTGACCCAGACGCCCGCCGTGCCGTCGAAGAGCTGCTTCACCGTCCCGTGCGCCAGTTTCGCCGGGCCGAGGACCTTGACGCCAGGACGGCAGAGCAGGTTTCGCCCGCGCATGCGGCCGATGCGTTTGCTGTACTGGGCAAGTCCCGCGGCGCCGCTGGCCCATTTCTCCGTCCTCATCACGGCCTCTGCCCCCAGCGCGGCGCCGGACCACAGCAGCATCGCAAGAACGGCACACCCCGACCGACGGATCGCTTTCATTACACACTCTCCTTGCGGCACACGGACATCTGCCCGTCCCGGCGTGCCGGAATCGCGGAAATCTGCACTGATTGTATCGGAATTGGCCTTCACAACGCGACAGAATCCCGCCTTTGCCCGATTGGGCCCGCCTACAGCAGGATCAGGCCGGAGATGATGTAGATCACGTAGAACGCCACGAGCGGCCGGGCGTGGCCGTACTTGACCTTTCCGGTCCACAGGGCGACCAGCGACGCGGCGGCCAGCACGGGCAGGGCCCAGATGTAGATCGGCAGCAGGTGCGGGAACATTCCGGTGGTGTAGACCTTCATGGACCCGCCCTGGAGGATCGGCCTGAAGCCCGCAAAGGCCAGGTCCACCACGTTGGAGCCGAACAGCATCGCCAGCAGCGCGTCCTTCTTGTTCGCCACGGCAAAGCGATACGTCATCATGAACTCGGGGAAGCTGCTGACGTACGAGGTCAGCGCCAGGACGATCCCCCCCACCGACACCAGGCCGACCGTGGCCAGAGAGAACGTCGCGGCCAGGCACTCCTCGACGAAGATGACCAGGGCGAAGATGAGAAACGCGTAGATCAAGCCATGTCCGAAGAAGTCCTTCAGCCACGCCCCGAACGTTGCCGGCAGGGGTCTGGCGTCTTCAGGGTCTTCCCGATCGTGCTGCTGGTCTTGGCTGTCATCGGGGTCGGGCCGGCTTGGGTCGTCGGCGGCGCGGGCCCCCGCCCGCCTGCGCAGCCACGGCGGGATGAAAAACTGCGATATCACGAACGCGATCCCGATCGCCATCAGCACCCAGCCCTCGATACGGTCTATCTGCCCGTCGATGATGAACAGGCACAGACAGGTCGAGGAGAGGATGTAGAACATGAGCCCGGCCTTGACGCTGGGGGAGACCTCGATGGTCTCGTCGGCCTTGACCGTGCCCTTGAAGAGCATGAAGATGATGCCGACGCAGCCTATGCCCAGCAGGTTGTGCATGGCCGAGAAGCACATGTTCAGGCAGCCGGAACAGGCCTTCTCGCCGAACTCGAGTTCGGCCCACCCGGTGGCCACGAACGCCGTGGCGGCGACGACCGCCATCACGATCTCGGGCCCCGACGTGGCCAGGGCCTGGAAGGTCGCGGCGATGACGTCCTCCGGAACGTGCAGCAGCTTGCCCAGCCGGACCCCGACGGCCTCGAGCGGCCGAGACACGACGAACAGCAGATAGCACGTCGCGGCGAGAACGAACAGCGAGGACAGAACGATCCACAAGGCCATGGTCCGGCTATCGTATGCCCATGACCTGCGGGAGGCAAGCGGCCAGGGCGTGAAGGAACCCGGCCGCATACAGCGAGGCCGCCAGATCGTCCAGCAGAATCCCCCACCCCCCGCGGATGCGTTCGAGCTGCCTCGCCGGCGGGATCTTGACGATATCGAACGCCCGCGTCACCACGAACGCCCACAGCGTCAGGAACAGCAGCTCGCCCCGCCTGAACAGCAGCACCGTGGCGAGGAACCCGGCGACCTCGTCGGTGACGAACGTGCCGGGGTCCTTCTTCTTCCAGTACCGCTCGGCCCACGGGCTGAGCGCGAGCGTGGCCGCGCAGACGACCACCAGCGCCGCCAGGAGCAGCCACGTGTGCCACACCGCCGGCGTCCAGAGCACAATCGCCAGGAACATCGCCACGCCCGGCAGCGCGCCGAACGTCCCCGGGGCCACGGGCGCATAGCCCAGCCCGAAGCTGGTGCCGATCACGACGAAGCAGCACTCTTTGAGACGGTTCATGTCTGACTCTCGCTAACTGGTTGACTGGAAAAAGGGGAGAGGTGAGAGGGGAGAGGTGAGAGGAACAACAACAGCGCCTCGCACGACGCGCGTTGGTGCTTGAGAACGGGCGACAGCCTCACCTCTCACCTCTCACCTCTTTCCAGTTAACCAAATCTACGCGTGCGTTATACGTCTGGGCATGGGGCATTGCTCGGCCAGGCAGGCGTAGAGCAGTTCGCCCAGCAGCCGCTGCTTGATTGACTGGGCCTCGGGGGCGTCCCACAGGTTGTTCAACTCCGACGGATCGTTTTCGCGGTCGAACAGCTCGCCCCAATCGGGGTGGTGGCCATAGACCGTCAGCTTGTACCGCTCGGTCACGAGCGTCCGCAGGACGGTCCCGAGGTAGTCCTCGTCGTTCTCGATGACGACCCGGTCGCGGACCGTGGCGCTGCGGCCCTCGAGCAGGCCCACCAGCGACCTGCCCGGAAGCGCCTCGCGCTGGAAGGGCGCCTCGGGCGCTGCCGGGCACATCCCCTGCCCGATCGCCGCGCCGCACAGCTCCAGGATGGTCGGCGCGAAGTCGATCTGGCTGACCAGTCCGTCCCTTCGCGACCCGGCCGGGATCCGGCCCGGCCGGCGCCAGATCATCGGCATGCGCAGCAGGGCGTCGAAGTGGAACGGGCCCTTGTTGACGATATAGTGATCGCCGAGCATGTCACCGTGGTCCGTCAGGAAGCACACGATGGTGTTCTCGGCCAGCCCGAGCGCGTCGAGCCTGTCCAGCACCCGCCCGATCGCCGCATCGGTGCAACTGACCATCGCGTACGTCATCGCCCAGATGTGCCGCAGTTGGTCGTCGGTCTTCTTCGTAGGCGCCCATCGGCCGGACAAGGCACGCCACCGCCCGGCGCCCTCATCGTGCACCGTGCGATAGAACGGAGGCAGCGTGTCCAGCTCGCCCTCGCGTCGCGTGGGCAGCGGCATGTCGGCGGGATCGTACCAGTCGCAGTACGGCTGGGGGGCGACGTAGGCGTGGTGCGGGTCGGGGAAGCTCGTCCAGCAGAAGAACGCCCCCCCGTCGCGGGCCCTGGCGTCGAGAAACTCGCACGTGCGGTCGGCGATGTAGCGGTTGTAGTGGAGTTCGTCCGGCAGCGCGCTCTTGAAGGCCGACTCCCCGCACTTGTCCGTCCAGTCCTCGAGCTTCTCTTTGCCGCGGAGCCTGGGCACCTGATCCGGGTGCTCGGCCGAGAGCCAGTTGGCGTACTGCCCGAAGACGCCCTGGGCGTGCCCGCCGACGAAGACCGACGAGGCGAACCCGTGGTACGGCGCCGGCAGGGCCGTCACGACGCCCTCGGACCAGGCCCTGGCGCTCTCGGGCCAGTCGGCCGGGTTCAGCGAGTCCGGCTCGGCCAGATCCGTCACGCCGAACGTGTGCAGGTGAAGCTTGCCGACGGCGTGGGTATGGTATCCCCCCTGGCGCAGCGCCTCGGTGATGGTCGGCACGCGCGCCTCCAGCGGGATGCCGTTGGTCCGCACCCCGTGTCCGCGGGGCGTCCGCCCGGTCAGCAGCGTGGCCCGGGCCGGCATGCACAGCGGATTGCTCACGTAGGCGTTGTCGAGCACCACCCCCTCGGCCGCCAGCCGGTCCAGGTTAGGCGTCCGCACCTGCGCGTTGCCGTAGCAGCCCAGATGGTCCCACCGCAACTGGTCCATGCAGAAGCACAGGATGTTCGGGCGACTGTCAGACATGGACCCCATCATAAGGATATGGTCCCGGAGATCAATCCGCGCCGGGGACAAGTGCCTGTTTAGCGGGCCAATGACACATCCATTCACGGCAGCGGGGTGTTGGGCCTGACGGCGTCCTTGGGGCGCGGATTGTCCGGGCCGAACACCAGGAGGTCCTTGTACTCCTCGGCCACCACGGTCGACTCGTCCACTGTCCCGTCTTTGCCCAGCACGCGCGTGATGTCCAGCTTCAGGTGCTTGGCCAGGAACGGATAGGCCGCGGCCCGCTTCGACGGGCCGTAGTCGTGCCCCTCGGCGGCGAAGTGGGCGTTGGCGACCCTGTCGGCGGCCCCGTAGAGGGTGTAGACGTGCCTGACGTAGGGGAACTCGACCTTGGGTGTGTACTTGGTCCAGTCCTTGCCATTGGATACGAGCAGTTGCGGGCGCGGCGCGGCCAGCGCGGCGATCTCCGCGTTGTTGGTCTTGTGGTCCGGCCCCCAGTGGATCGGCATGCCGCTCTCGCAGACGCACCCGCCGAAAAAGTGGGCCGAGACCTGGCAGACCGGCACCGCGACCGCCACGCGGTCGTCGATCGCCGTCAGGAGGAACGTCTGCGTGCCCCCCCCGCTGCACCCGGTCACGCCGATCCGCTTGGAATCGACGCCCGGCAGCGAGAGGATGAAGTCCACCGCCCGGATGCTGTTCCACGTCTGCAGCCTCAGCACCTGCGGGGTGTTTCTGTGCGACCAGCCGGCCTCCTTCCAGTCGCCGTAGCCGACCATGTCGTAGAGGAAGACCACCGCGCCCATGCGGGCGAGATTAGCACATCGTGTCTGCCTCGCGGGCCGGAACCGTCCGCCGTGCCCGTGCGGGCAGAGGACCCCGGCGTACGGACCCTTGAGTTCGCTGGGGCGGTAGAGGGTGCCGGTCACGTAGAAGCCGGGCCAGCTCTGAAAGGCCACGTTCTCGACGACGTACCCCTTGTAGGTCCGTTTCTTGAAGAACTGCGGCTTCAGCGGCGTCTTTTTCGGCAGCGTCGCCAGGCCGGCCCCTTTCAGGATGCCCCGGCGGATCCGCTCCTTGCGCCGCTTCCATCCGGCCAGGTCGGTGTACGACTTCTTGAACTCCTCCAGTTCCTTCCTTGCTGCTTCCGGTTTCTGTGCATTCCCCCTGCGAAGCCTCGGCTTCTCGGCCCGCAGCGGCAGGGCAAGAACCCACCCAAAAGACAGAACCGCAACCGTGAGGAAAGCTCTTCTCATCACAGGGCCGATCACTGCAAGTGCTGTATTCATGTCATGCTCCCGACGCTGCAGCGCGCCCGCTTCGAACGGAGGGGCAAAACGATTGCCCCTGCGCGACCATCGGCGACAACGTGCCCGCACATTGTCTCATACTGCAGACCAACCCGCAACGCGACCGATACGACGGGGGAGCCGGTTGCGTTGTGGGCGTAGCACGGGCATCTTGCCCGTGAAAACAGAGGCCGGCGACTCGTTTCCACAGCGTTTTGTCCATGGGCAAGATGCCCATGCTACCGTGTAGGCCCAAACCACGCCGCGCTTGGCGAAGCGATCCCTCCTGGGTCGCAGCGAGAGCCCCGACACCGCCGTGGTGAACGTATTGTCCTCGGCGTCATTGGCTTGCGCTGAAGACAGACGTATAATAAGGGCGAGCCGGGGGTGGTCCACGACCCGGCCAGGGCGTTTGGCACACAGCTTGCTCTTCCGTTCAATCAACCCTGTTCGGGATGGAAAAGAGATGGCCAAGAGTGTATCATCGTTGCTGTCGTTACGGAAAGGAGCCCGAGATGGGCATGATCAGTGCCGATATTGAGTTGTCCAACCCGCGCCAGCCGGATCTCAGTCCGCTGTCCGTGCAGGCCCTCGTTGATACCGGTGCGATGACGATCTGTATCCCGGAACACGTTGCCGTTCAACTGAAACTCGACGAGATCGAGAAGCGCGAGGTGACAACGGCCGACGAGAAGGCGCACGTGGTCCCATACGTCGGGCCAATCCAGATCAGATTCCAGAAGCGGACGTGCTTTACCGGAGCCCTGGTCATCGGCGAATCTGTTCTCCTGGGGGCTGTACCGATGGAGGACATGGACCTCGTTGTTGAGCCGTCTCGCCAGACCATCGCTGTGAATCCGAAGAGTCCGAACATTCCTTCGGCAGTCGTGAAGTAGGAAGCCCGAACAAGCGACTGAGCCCGCGCGCTGCCCGCCGGGCTCAGCCGCGACGTCAACCTCTCGCTCGCCGGAGAATGCGGGATTCCCGCAAAATGGGGACGGAGCAATTAGGGTTGACGGGGTCATCCCGTCT
>Ga0180431_10004576_pt1 | contig 17189 bp, 14 predicted proteins | sample SS_ome_11_FD_132459 | JGI IMG/M metagenome (GOLD analysis project Ga0180431, IMG submission 132459) | Hypersaline lake sediment archaeal communities from the Salton Sea, California, USA - SS_1_MS_1 metaG | ecosystem: Environmental > Aquatic > Non-marine Saline and Alkaline > Hypersaline >... | reverse complement strand
GGACATAAGATTTACATTATTTTACCTAGTTAAAATAGTTTATATTACTTACCGACTTTTGGATATATAGTACTAGTACTTTCGGAAAACACACTACAGGCTTTTATAATCAAGATTCATACTTTTGCTGGTTGATTGAAAACCCAAAAGGTAGAATAATTTAAATCGTCAGCAATAATAATAAGGTCCATATTATCTCTCAAATATTGCTTCAGTACTACAAGCAAGGTCGGGAAGGTCCGGGAAGAAGGTCAAACGTTCAACCATGAAAGGCCGAGCTAATGTTATCGAATTTCCAGGTACGAGGGCGGGCAGTGAGGAATCAATTATGGTAAAGGTATTTCTTATAGATGAACACCCGGTGACACGCCGTGGTTTGGCATCGGTGCTGGAAATGTGCTCCGGGTATCAAGTGGTAGGCGACGCCAATAATCTGGCAGATGCTTTACCCCAAATAGAAGAATTACAGCCAGACGTAGTTATTATGGACGCTTTCGGACATACTGGTGATAGTATCGAAGCTATATCAAATCTACATCAGAAGTGCCCGGTGGTTAAAGTACTTATTCTTACCGATTCCAATAAAGAGCAGGACTTCGTCAAGGCGATAAGGGCTGGGGTGAGAGGCTACCTTCTCAAGGACTCCGATGTGTCACAATTAACTGATGCCATTCGTTTGGTTGCCGGTGATGGCGCCGTCGTTTACAGTTCGGAGGCCGCCAAACTTTTTGACGCAACCAACCAGGATACCTACCCACTCAACCAATTGAGTCCCAGAGAGAAAGATATACTGTACCTGGTAGCCCGGGGATACAGTAACAAGGAGATCGCCACCCGCTGTTACGTGAGTGAGGCCACGATAAAAGCTCACCTGAGACGAATCACCGAAAAACTGGACGTCAAGAACCGCGCGGAAGCGGTAGCCATTGCCATCGAAAAAGGCATATTAAAAATGACGTAGGGCATTAACACCGGTATATTTTACTTGATTATAATTCCCTGCATAGTAGCGAATCGGTAAGACAAGGAAATTAGATTTCGTAATAGCTGCTCTCTGTCTGGCACCCGGGTACATTCCAGCTGGTAAACCGTATCATGCACCGTTATTCCTTGAGTGGTCGGCGAGCGATAGCTCAACCATCAAACGCGTGCCATTCCCGGTAGAAGAGTCAACAACCAGTTTACCGCCAAGAAGTCGGATATGTTCCTCTATGCCTCGAATACCACTGGAAGCATCCAGTTCGGCATAAGGCACCGAACCACTGTTATAATTCTCTATCCAGAGATTAAGCACCTCATCTTCAACCCAGATGCGAACGGTTACCTGATACCCGGTAGACTGTAGCGCGATATCAGTCAAGGCTTCCTTGGTAATATAATATACGGCGGTAAGAATCTCCGGTGAAAGGTTCCGGCTCAACCCCTGGTGCTTGAAGTTGACCCGAATCTGGGTCTGGGCCATATAGGATTCAAAATAACGGGTCAGGACCGGCAATAATCGGAAATGGTCAAGTATTTTGGGGTCCAGATTCAGCGACAATGTACCTACCTGCTTTATTACTCTCTTGAGGACTGCCTGCACTTCACTTAATTCGAAATATGCCTTTTCCGCGGGCATATGCGTGGCTCTCTCCAGAGACATCCCGGCCATGGTCAGTGACCGGTGTATCTGGTCGTACATTTCACGGGTAGTAGCCCAGTGGTCTTCCTCCTGCCGTCCGTTACCATACGGTGAGCAGGCGAGAAGTCTCTCCTTCAGTTCCTTGTCCGTATACCGCACTCCCCCTTTGGGCGGGCATTTAATGAGGCGATTCATCATAGTTAATCACCCTCCTCCAGCAAACCCCTATCAGGCAAACTATTTATACTAAACAAAAAATATATGTAATCCCTAAGATTATCCTAAGCCAGACACCACGTACAAACAACCTCCAAAAGTAGTATTTACGGTGGGGTAAACCGCTTAACTGGCTATTCTAGCGGCAGTGCCCGTACGTGATGAAACCGGCATACCAGTCCGGCAGGCTCGGTGAAATGGTATCCAGTGCCGCCTATTACCCCTGTATAAAGAACCCGGCGGCGATATGCTGAGGTGGCATACATCCCATAAAGCCTTATCAGGGCCGACGGCATGCATATTGACCGGATTAGAATGATTCAGTAACATAGAGTAATTTCCGGCGGAGGAGGTACTAAATGATTGTAGGCGATATCATGACAACCAACGTGGTCTCCATACCCAGTCATACCTCGCTGGCCCAGGCGAGAAGGATACTCGATGCTCACCGCTTTAGAAGACTGCCGGTGATAGATAGGGGCAAACTGGTCGGCATAGTGACCAAGGATGCACTGGACAGAATGGGGCCCTCTCAATTAACAACCTTCAGCATCCATGAGCTGGGCTATCTGGTGCATAAGATTACGGTCGAAGAGGTCATGCGACGCGATGTCATAACGGTAACCCCGGACACGACCGTTGAGGAGGCAGTGGCGCTGGCACAAACCAAAAGGGTTGGCGCCCTGGTGGTAACCGAAGGAGAGCGGGTGGTCGGCATAGCTACGACCAATGACTTTTTCTACAAGGTGCTCAATCACATACTGGGCATAGGCATACCCGGCTCCAGAATCATTGTCCGCAATTGTTTTCAGGGAGCCGACCTGGAAAAAGTGGTGGCGGCTATTAACAAGCTCAAGGTGGGAATTACCAACCTGTTCATTATTGATTTACCCGAGGTGAACAAACATGACCTCGTCCTTCATCTGGATACCGAAGATAACTCCCAGGTTATCCAGGCACTCACCAGGCTGGGATGTACAGTGGAGGACAGGGCACGCTAATAAGTACGTGGGCACCAGTCCATCGACTAACGAAGTCTACCAGCGCTGCTGCGGTTAATGATTGACGGCTAATAAATTACAATATATTATTCATGGTTGGTAACCGCCATACATATTTGAGGAATTGACTATGTCATACTATCGGAATGACGGTGGTATCAGTAGCGTCAAGTATTGAGAAAAGGAGGGCCGGCGATGGTATCCGAAGATATTTGGGAAACTGATGTCCTGGTGATAGGCGGCGGATTGGCGGGTTGTTTCGCGGCGGTAAAGGCCAGCGAGCAGGGAGCAAAGGTAATCCTTGTTGATAAGGGGTATGTCAGCAAGTCAGGTGAGACGCCGTTTGCCGGTGATACCATGGTTTTTAACCCGGCGTGGGGACATAAGCTGGATGAATGGATGAGACAGGTCAACGTAATAGGTGAATATATCAATAATCGGCACTGGAATGAAATTGTCTTTCAAGACTCATATGCCCGGTATCAGGACCTGGAGGCATGGGGAGTAAAATTTCTCAAAGAAAAGGGGGTACCCCGCCGATTATCCCACCCTTTGAAAAATCAACCCCTTCCCGATAGAGACAGGTTTCCTCCCCTGGTTAGCGAGGTGGTCCACTGGGAACCCGGTTTCACCCAGATTATACGCAAGCACGCAATCAAAAGCGGTGTCAGGATTTTGGACAGGATCATGATTACCGACCTGATACAGCAGGATGGACGAATTGTCGGCGCCATCGGCTTTGGTGTAGAAGAAAATAATACCTGCATATTCAAAGCCAGGGCAACCATCATCGGCACCGGTGGCGGCGGCTTCAGGCCGATAGGTTATCCCACCCAGGAACTGACTGCCGATGGTCACGCCATGGCATACCGGGCTGGTGCTGTCATAACCGGAAAGGAATTTGTCAGCCCCAACACCACCAATCCGGATAATCCTGGCTGGCCGCCCAGCTACCTCTTTTTCTCTCAGGGACACTCGGCGGCTCTACCGGGAGCCTGGGAGGTTCTCCCGTTATACAATGCCGAAGGCGATGAAGTGCCGGTGCGGGGTATAGCCTGGCATGGCTGGCTTGACGCTCACTATGAAGCCCATGCCGGCCGAATACCCCTTCACTTTGCGGGTCCGGATGGCAGGAAAATAACCAAGGGCAGCGCCGGAGCCTATGGTGGTATGCACGGTCATGCTACCGATGGTATATGCCCGCTTGATGAAACCTGTGCCACCGACCTTCCCGGCCTTTTTGCTGCCGGCGATAGTCTGGGTACCGTATTTGTCGGTGCTGCCTACTCCGGCTTCGGCTTCGCCACGGCTTACGCATCGGTTACCGGTGCTAGAGCGGGACGCAGTGCCGCCGCCTATGCTTTGTCGGCGGCAAAGCCGGCGGCAGCCGATGAAGAACTCACCCGGCTAAAGAAGCAGGTGTATGCACCGTTGCAACGCAACGGTGGTTTTAGCCCGCGTTGGGTAACACAGATCCTGCAAAATACGTTACTGCCCTACTTTGTCCTGTACATAAAGCAGGAAGACCGAATGAAAGCAGCCCTGACCACGGTAGAGTTTCTTAAGAACCACATCATTCCCAAGCTAACCGCCGGCGATGCACACCAGTTGCGCCTGGCCCATGAAACGAAAAACATGGTTCTTAACGCGGAAATGAAGCTCCGGGCTTCAATCTTCCGAAAAGAAAGCAGGGGCAATCACTACCGGGAGGACTACCCAAGACGAGATGACCCTAACTGGCTGGCCTGGGTCAAACTGAAGGAGGAGAATGGTCAGATGACGGTATTCAAGGAAATGATTCCTGAGGAATGGTGGCCGGACCTGTCCCGACCATACCAGGAAAGATATCCGATGAGGTTTCCTGAAGAGTAGTTTATGCAAGGTAACTGTGGGCTACTTCTCAAGAAAGGAGACAATGACGATGCCTATCGATACTATCGACGATGTATTGTGTAACGGCTGCGGGCTATGCGTGAAGTATTGCCCCATGGATGTAATACGAATGGACAAAGAACGGGAAAAGGCATATATCAAATATCCCGAAGACTGCATGTTGTGCGGATTTTGCCTTGACTGTCCGCAAAAGGCAATACATATCTCACGTGGCTATCACCGGCAAATAGTACTGAGCTGGGGCTAACCGTCATGTGACCCGTCCTCAGAAACAACTCACATTGCTTCTTGCCGGGTACTGTCTCAAGGGCAGCCCTTGACGGGAATTCCCCTTTCCCGAGACCAGGTCAGCACAAGAAATTGCTACTCCCCTCACTACTCCTATGCTTTAGCTTCAACCGGTACCAGCGCCCTTTCCACCAGTTCCTCTAATCTTTCCGGGCTGAAGGGTTTGGACAGGTAATCGACCGCACCTAGTTTCATCGATTCCACTGCCGCCTCCCACGAAGGATAAGCGGTAATAATAATTCCTTGCAGTTTCGGAGCACGGGCCCTGGCTTCTCTTAGCACTTCGATCCCGTTTTTTCCACCCGGTAGTCTGAGATCAAGTATTGCCACTCCGAAGTCCTGTTCCTGAATTGCCTTTAATGCCTCCTCACCATCGGCCACGGCTTCTACCTGATAGCCAGCATGATTTAACCAATCCCTCAATGACTCCCTGAGCACCGTTTCATCATCCACCACCAATATCGGCTTCATTTCCCGGGCCCCTCTTATCGCCTCCTTGCGTTCCAGCAAGGCTTGCTCTTTCAGCTTGAGATCAGCGTCTGCGGCAGCCTTGATAATCTGGTAGGCAAGGGGAGACGCAGTAAGCATGGGATGAGTGCCCATAGGAGAAGAAGCCAATTTCTCCGCAGTCATTCCATTGGCGATGGCTGAAGCCATTATATTGGATACCTCCCCAGCCGTTATAGAGCAGCAAGCCTCACCACCTATCACCTTTTCTGACCTTAGCTCAAAGACTAACCTGACCCGCATTTCCCTGGCACCGGGCATCGACCCCGGGTGCTTGTCCGCGGCAGCCGCTCTTCCAACGACTATATCATAGTCAGCCTGGCTAGCCGCTCTCTCAGTGAGCCCAGCAACTCCGATGGCAGTGTTGGCAATCATGGTACCGAAAACACCAATGGTGCCTTCGTTGCTCCGCCTTAGCTCAAACAGGTTAGCAGCAGCAATTCTGGCTTCTCTGGCAGCTACTGAAGCGAGGCGGGTAGCGATGGGCTTCCTGGTGAAGAAGCAGAACTTCTCAGCACAATCGCCGACGGCGAAGATATCGGGGTCACTGGTCCTCATGTACTGGTCAACCATTATCCCCCTACGCTCGCCGATAGTTAGTCCGGCATCAGCGGCAAGTTCGTTGTTGGGGGCCACACCAATAGCCAGAATCACCACATCCGCTTTGAAACGCCCCTTGTCACACTCAACGTACTCTACCTTCTTGTCCCCGGTAATTGCGGTTACTCGACAGCCAGTTTTTACCTCCACACCGACTTCCCTAAGCGCGTCTTCAATCCGGGCGCAGACATCATCATCACAGTTTAAAAGGAGGCAATGCTCCAATAACTCAACGACGGTTACTTTCAGACCCAGCTTGCGGCACTCGTCGGCAAATTCAGCGCCTATAAAGCCGCCACCAACGATGACTACATCCCTGGCTTGTTTTAAAGCATCCTGCAATTTCTGGAGATAAGCTATGTCCTTTCTGACAGTGAACACATTATCCAGTTCCATCCCGGGTATAGGGGGCACTACTGGCCGTGAACCCGTAGCCAAAACCAGCTTCTCATAGCCTATCGACTCACCGGCGGCAGTGCTTACGGTCTTTGCCTCCCTGTTAATAGAAGTTACTTCGTCAATCATCAACTCGGCATCCCCAAGGAGAGTATCAGGCATTACATTCTTCTCCACAGAGCCCAGTGTGCCTATAATGTAAGGAATTCCGCAGGGGACAAGCACCTTGGACTCCTTCCGGATGACAATAACCTTGTCCAGCTTATACTGTTTTCTGGCAGATACCCCGGCTTCAATACCAGCCGCGCTGCCTCCCACAATAACCACGTCGGCTTTTTTCATTTTTTCCCTCCTTGAACATAGCAAACGGTAGCTGACGACAGTTTTCTCCACCTCTTGTGTTATAGTTCCTCTTTTATATTTTTAAGGTTATCATTTTGCAAAGTCAGCTGACTTCCGCCATAACGCCTATCTTATCTACCGAAAAGCGCAGATTATGTAACTGACTGCTAACCATATATGCTTATAAAAGCCTTTCAAGGTACTGCCGCCGGTAGGTATTTATACCTATATAAGCCACCATTCCCTAACGGCTGGGAAATGACACTATCCGCAGGGCTCCAATCCGTGTCAGTCCCGGTTGAGATTTCTCTTGCCCCATCTACCATGCCGGATTTCCATAAAGCAGCCAAAAAGGAGTGCGCACCTCGCTGGGAGGTGCAGCGGGGAGATAAAAACGGGGCAATTACCGAGAGTCACCCTGTTCTTATTACCGGTATCGCCGGGGCAGTCGCTGGTGCCATATTTAAGGGTACCCCTGAGTAAGAGAAGGAGAAACCGGTCAGATCCCACCAGGCGAGAAGATTCAAGAGACAGGAAACAGGGGCTATTGCGGGCAGAGTAGCTCGGCAAGTGAAGCTGAGGTATCAATAGGTAGAACTTTCACAGCCACGTTTGTTCTAGCACTCTAATAGTTTTATTCTTCGAAAAGATCTTACTCAAATACTATTTCGTCGAAGGCATAATCTCAATTAAATGTACCAAGAGCAAACAATACTCCGAAAATGATGACAATAATTCCTGCAATCTGGTGGAAACGATGTACATGCTCACCCCATAGTATCTTCGAGCGATAAACTAATAACCGATAGATAATAAAATTGCTTTTTAAACTACCGCAGACCAGCAAGAACAGTCCTGCTACAACTATTAAAATCCCCCATAGTAAGTGCATCTTTCCCCTTTCTAGCTAGTTATACATTAATTTTAGCACAGTGGCGATTTAGAATTCGCATATCGTAAGAGCTCACAATAAAAGAATATTGGGATGCTTGTCCTCTCATGCTTACGCGCGGGTAATATCTTTTAGGTTCTCGGTTTAGAAATCATGTTTTAGTGTTTGTTTTCGGATGACTCCTTATATTCGTAAATATCTGTATAACAAATAGGCAAAGCATCGCGACTCCCCATGATAAATTGGTCTTCCATGGCATAACTATGAAGCCATAATTCATAGCATAGTAAAGTGCCAAATAAGGTAGTGTCCATTTCCAATTCTTTTTCCAGTTCTCACGAAAATTAATTTTCAGAACGTAGTCAAACAGCCATTCTATGAATAGAAACGCCAGGAAGATACCCAGAAAGATAATATATCGCTCGGTTTTCTGTTCTTGTACGGTTAAGATAATGCCAAAGATGGCGGGTATCACCAAGAAAAAATAAATCCATCCGATTCGCTTCAAGAGGTTCAACCTATTCTCCCGGATCAGAAAGATTGAAATTAAAAAGACACTATTTACGATTCCGAGGATGAAGAAGTACAGTTCCAACATAGTAATTCCCTTCCCTCGATGGCTAGCTTTGATGGAAGTCTTTGGTCTAGTTATCTGTTATTGTACTTGATGAGCACAGCGACTCTCAAGGTAGTGGTTAAATGAAAATCGGGGTGTCTGTATAGACTTAATAATAAAGAAATCATCTTCTCGCTCGCGATAGATGCAACAAAATGAGTATTTGGTCTCTCAGAAGGTGACAAATATCGGGGACAAGATGACAGGCAACTTCTTGAACACTTTTTAGCAACTGCAGAACACCAAAGTTCACTCAAAGAAAAGTGGAGCTGGGGTATCAATAGGTAGAACCGGTAAAACGTTCGAACTGACATTTGGCCTAGCTATTTGAGAGTACTTATTCTTCCAGAAACTGAAGACAATAGTATGAGACATTTGGAGAATAGGGTTATATTTGATACTAATTAAATCTAGAGGCGTTGATGTCTACAGAAAATATAGAACAGCCAAACGCAAATAATACCATGAAATGAGGTTTTTGACATATCACCATAGAATATATATCATTACGATAATGAAATTCCTTCAACTTCTGCTTATCTTATTCTCAATAACCGTTGTAACTTTTATCCCTGTTGGATGTAACCAGAACCCTGTCCTCATACCAGATCCAGATTCAACCAATCAACCTGAACAAACACCGGAAACCACAAGTGAGACTGAAACGGCTCCGGATACTGATATCAGCGAAGTTGTTGTATACAATTTTGGTGAATGGTTGCTGGAGCCACAAACTTATCATAACGGTGAATACTATTTTTTTGATGATATTGACCTTAAGCGCACTACCGTTATGCATGACTGGGCATTCTGGTGTGCTTCATACGAATATTTGGATGATGAGGATTACTGGAGCTACGAGAATGTCGGAAATAGGATAGAAGTCGCCCATGAAAACGGATGCAAAGTGGAAGTGATCGTTTCAATTCTGGATATTTTCTACACAGGTACACGTCCCGGGGGAGAGGAACATGAAGGTTTCGTTATGCGGGAAATCGGGGCGGACGATGATGTCTATGAAGCTTCTGCCATTGATCTGGACGGTAACCACATGCAGTATGAGTTCCCCCCGGCGTTCATCGGCTGTACCAACCAGCCGGGTTGGCAACAGTACCTTGAATCCCGCTTAATGGACGCTATTGATTTGGGATATGATGGCATAATTATTGATGATTTTGAAGGCTCGAGTCGGTGGTTGACAAATACCTTCGTGGGTTACGCTGGCCAGCATGGGAGCGGTGGCGGGTGCTTTTGTGACTGCTGCGAAGCTGGATTTAGGGACTATCTGAAAACAAAATACACATCTGGAGAGCTGTCTTCTTTGGGTATTGAAGATATAGATACCTTTGATTATTCCGATTTCCTTATCTCACGTGGGTGGACACAAGAAAAGCTTGGAGCCGAGGCCGCTAAGTTCTATTACTGGGAATATGGTATGCCAGAGTCATCGGTACCGTTATACCGAGACTATTATGATTTCCAGCTTCAAGAAGTAGTTACATTTACCCAGCGACTCAAGGGTTCCATTAATACCTACGCCTTAAAGAAATATGGGAAAGAAATCTCATGGGGCGTCAATATGGGAGAGCAGCCATACTTCACGCATTATTTCTATAACGTATATGACCGCAACGTCGGTAGCATTCATGGTTTCCACTACCCTCCCAGCGGTTCGGAGGCATACTGGTACCGGCTTGACTACAATATATACGGTAATCCAAGAGTCAGGGATACCATATACGATCCTCTCTGGGTTTCCGTCATCAACGAATACGAGACGGAAAACCTCCTGCTTTTGAAACGGGCTGAAGCCTACGCCAACCAGGGTTCCTGGCTCACCCACGATTGGATAGCCATCGAAGGCCCAACCGAAGAAGAAATGGCAGCCGCCTTCCGTTCCGATGCCACGCTGGTAAACCAATACAACTCTTTCTTCTTAGATAATGCCGACTTTTTCGATTTCCAAAATATGAGAACCGGGGCTGAAGTGGCAGTTATATATTCCACCGCTTCGATTCATTACTCCATACTTCCTCACCAGTTTTCGTTCCAGGGAATTTGTGAGATCCTCAATGCCCTGCATGTCCAGTATGACCCGTTGGCCGCCGGTGATGGGCTTGCCTATCCAGACTATATAAGCGACGAAAAGCTTGACGATTACGATATTATCTTTCTACCGAATACCACAGCCCTGACCGCGGCCCAAGTTGAGAAGTTCCTAAATTATGTAGAACGGGGTGGCACTATAGTTGCCCTTGGTAACGTGGGAAAACTAGATGAGTATGGTAAGGAACTCCGACATCCGCAGTTTGAAGAGCTCCTAGCACAACCCCAAAGTGGATACGGAGAGGGTAATTTCTATACCCTGCGGGAAGAAGGATTTAACGCTGATGATATCATTGACGAAGAGAATGAAATTCACGACATCGCTACCGCCTATTATCTTTTTTACGTTGAATATAATGAGGATGTAAACCCATTCTTGTATCGCTTCGATGAGCAACCTGGTGAATATATATCGGAAATGACTGCAATATCAATACAACAGGAAATTGGTGAGATTATTGATGCCTCATTGGAAGATAGGATGATGCTCGATACTTTCTCAAATAAGGTAGGTGCTCAGGTCTACTTTAATACAGAAACTCCGGAACTCGTCGTTCATCTCTTAAATTATAATTATAATTTGGCTGAAGACCAGATTTATGATCAATTGAATGTACCGGTAAGTATCCGCATACCTGATGGATTCGATGCACATTCGGTGGCTATACTTTCACCTGATTTCGAAGGAGCCGAAGAGCTGGAATTTGAACTCGATAAAAGTTATATAAATTTCAACGTACCTAAGCTACATATTTGGGATGTCGTGGCGATAGATCTCAATTAGTTCTCCCTTTTGATACCTCAGGTGGTTCATTTTGAAGCTAAGTGGAGCCGAGGGGATTCGAACCCCTTACCTCCTGAATGCAAATCAGGCGTTCTCCCAACTGAACTACGGCCCCGCGCCAGATTCATTATAGCAACATCCAGGTTGATTTTCACCTTCCCCGCTGCTACGCTACCTTGTCAGCTACCGCACATAATTGCTATACTGAGAGCGTTGCCTGATAAGGAATCGTCTATGGATTTTGAAACTATTATCGGACTTGAGGTCCACGCCCAGCTACTGACCAGGAGCAAGATGTTCTGCCGCTGTCGTGTCGATTACGCCAGCGCACCGCCGAACACCCACGTCTGCCCGGTATGTCTGGCTTTACCCGGGGTTTTGCCGGTCATCAATCGTCAGGCGGTGGAGTACACCATAATGACCGCTCTCGCCCTTAACTGCACCGTCTCCGAATATACCAAGTTCGACCGCAAGAATTACCCCTACCCTGACCTGATGAAGGGTTACCAGATTTCCCAGTATGATGCCCCTGTCGGACACCATGGCCGGCTCACCATTAACGTCGATGGTGAAGAAAGGGAAATAGGTATCACCCGCGTCCACCTGGAAGAAGATGTTGCCAAGCTGTTACACCGCACTTCACCCGGGGGAGAAGACTATAGCCTGGTGGATGTGAACCGCTCCGGTGTGCCGTTAATGGAAGTCGTCGGCGAACCTGACCTGCGCTCTCCGGAAGAAGCCCGCCACTACCTGATAAAGCTACGCAGCATACTGCGGTACCTGGGAGTATCCACCGGGAACATGGAAGAGGGAAGCTTCCGCTGTGACGCCAATATCAGCATCCGTCCCCGGAGCAGCCCGGACCCCCTGGCCAAGGCTGAAGTGAAGAACATGAACAGCTTCAAGGCGGTCTATCAGGCGCTGGAATATGAAGCCCGGCGACAGCGGAAGGCTGCCAGGGAAGGCAAAAGGCTTGTCCAGGAGACACGAGGCTGGGTGGAAGCCAAGGGCAAAACCGTGTCACAGCGGAGCAAGGAGTATGCCCACGACTACCGCTACTTCCCGGAACCGGACCTGCCGCCGCTGATTATCAGCCGGGAGTGGGTGGAAGAAGTCAGAGCCCGGCTGCCCGAACTGCCGCAAGACCGGCGCGACCGCTTCATGACTGAATACGGGCTGTCGCGTTATGATGCCGATCTTTTGACCGGCTCCAAAGAAATGGCTGATTATTTTGAAGAAGCGCTGAAAACCAGGCACTACCATGAACTTCCCCAGGGTAAGGGGGCCAAAGAAGTAAGCAACTGGCTTTTAGGCGAAGTGAGCCGTATCCTGAACACCGATAACATCGACGTCACACAATTCGGGGAGAAAGTCAGCCCGGAGAAACTGTGCGGGCTGATACTTGCCTCCCATACCACCATCAACACGGCGACAGCCAAATCGGTACTGGAAGATATGTACCGCACCGGCAGAAATGCGGCGGAGATTATCAATGAGCAAGGACTCAGCCAGATAAGCGACACGGCGGAGCTTGAAGCGGCTATCCTGGAAGTGATACAATCTCACCAGCAGCCGGTTGCCGATTTTAAAGCGGGCAAGGAGCAAGCGCTGAAATTTCTAATGGGCCAGGTCATGAGGGCAACCAAAGGTAGAGCCAACCCCAATCTGGTCAATGATATGTTGAGGGAAAAACTCACCAATATATAGACCGAGGAGAAGCGAGTTTGCAAACGTATTTACACGTGGCTCAAATAGTGGTGGCTATCGCCCTGATAGCGGCTGCCCTGCTTCAGGTCCGTGGCGGCGGTCTGGGAGGAATCTTCGGGCAGGCTGATACGGTATACCGCACCAAACGAGGGGTGGAAAGAACCCTGTTCCAGCTTACCATCGTCCTGGTCGTTATCTTTATTGTCCTCTCAATGCTTACCGTCTGGCTTGGCAGCTGACCGGCCGTACTAACATTATGGCGCTGATAATAACCCTGACGACCGATTTTGGTCTGGCTGACAGTTATGTCGCCGCGATGAAGGGGGTAATCCTCGGCATAAACCCGGAAGCCAGCCTCATTGATATCAGCCATTCCATTCAGCCCCGGAACATTCTCCAGGCAGCCTTCTTGCTGAGCACGGTACATGAATTCTTTCCCCAAGGGACCATTCACCTGGCGGTGGTTGACCCCGGTGTGGGCACCGAGCGAAGAGCTGTCATCCTGAGAACGCCGTCAGCCGACTTTATTGCCCCCGATAACGGCGTCCTGAGCTGCATCATACAGCAGCATAGCACCGGACGCGGGGCCAGTAGTCCCGGGCAAAGGGAACTTGCGCCGGGGCTGGAAGCGGTGGCGCTCACCAGAGACAAGTTCTGGCGGACACCGGTCAGCCCCACCTTCCACGGACGTGATATCATGGCTCCGGTTGCCGCCCACCTGTCTTTAGGTAGACCGCTGACCGATTTCGGTGAGACCGCAACCTCATTGTCCGTCCTGCCGATGCCTCGCCCGTTTCAGTCATCCGATGGGGCACTGGTCGGCCAGGTCCTGCATATCGATAACTTCGGCAATCTGGTTACCGATATCCGGGCAGATGACCTGCCCCGAACGGACCGGCACCTCATTATCGAGGTTGGCGGTAAAGCCATCAGTGGATTGAGTGACACCTATGGTAAAGGTGAGGGGCTGCTGGCACTTATTGGCAGCAGCGGCTATCTGGAAGTGGCGGTTAGAGATGGCAGCGCCAGCGCCTCGTTACATGTTGATGTAGGTGACCGGGTACAAATAAGGCTGAAACCGATGGATAGCGGCTAAATTGCCCCTGTTGGGGCTCACCGGCATTGACAAACAGGGAAGGGTTTGCTACGCTGCTGAGCAGAAGAATCAGGGAGGCATGATTATGCAGGCATATTGTATGAAGTGCCGGAAAAAGGTAGAGGTAAAAAATCCACAACAGGTTACCCTTAAGAACCAGCGACCGGCAATCCAGGGAACATGCCCCAACTGTGGCACCAAGGTATTCCGTATCGGTAAGGGATAACCGTTAGTCCCCCATCTGGATGGCTCCATTTATACTGCGCCCCCATGCGGTTAGCGACCGCAAAGTGAAGCGGCGTTAACGCGTGCGGGTACTATCCAGGTATGCTTGTAAATTATATGCCTGTGCTATTCAGGGGTGCTAATTTAACGCCAATATATTATAATGAACAGAGAGGTATGCCTCCCGATAGCTTTAAGGCATTTCTCTGCCAGTGAAAACGAGCTATCCGCGGTAAAAGTGACCCAGCACGGCTCTACCTGCAATCGGGTATATAGCCACGGCTTTTGTCTGGTGTTTGCGATATTACACATATAAAGACGGGTGAAACATGAGTGAAGCTCAGTTGATTAAAAACCGGTTGCTTTCCTGGCTGACACTGCTCCGCCTGGGGGCTACCGCCAGGGGGGTCCTGCCTTTCCTGCTTGGCGCGGTGATTGCCTGGAGTCAGGGCTATGATATAGACTGGGTAATTCTGGTTCTGTCATCAGTGGCGGTCATTTTCATCATGGAGATGACCTTCCTGGTAAACGAGTACTACGATTATGAGACCGATGTTCTGAATAGAGAATTCCATAAACTCTCCGGGGGGAGCCGCATACTACCCATGGGTCTCATCCCGCGGCGTTACTCAATAATCGGTGCCTATTGCTGCCTTGCCCTCGCCGTCGTCATCGGGCTGGTGCTTCAGTTTTATTTCCAGACCGGTATCTACACCATCCCGCTGGGAGCCATGGCTATCTTTATTGGCTACTTCTATACCGCCAAGCCCTTCCAGTGGTCATACCACGGACTGGGAGAAGCAGTCATCTGGTTTTCCTGCGGCTGGCTGGCTACCTTTTCCGGCTACTACCTCCAGACGGGGCAATTCGACATGGTGACCACGCTGGCGGCGTTACCGGGAGCCACCAGTGTCTTCCTGGTCATACTGATGAACGAAGTCCCCGATATTACTTCCGACCGGCTCTCGGGAAAGAATAACCTGGCGGTGAAACTTGGCAGGAATAAGACAATCATTTTGTATATTACCCTCCTCATCCTGTGCTACCTGAACATCATTGTCATCACCTTCTTCGGCGTGCCGCAGATCAGCGCTTACCTGTCCGTTATCCTGATACCGATTATCATCTGGAATGTGCTGACCCTGAAGAAACAGAGGCTTGCCAGCCGGGGAACACAGGAAGCACTCAGTATGAGCACCATGCTCTTTGACCACCTGATAACCGTTATCTACGCGATTACCTTTGTTGTCGCCGGTCTGGGAGCCATAACGGTAAGAATCGACTACCTGATAATTCTCGCAGCCGCTTTCATTGTAGTTTTCGGTCTGGAAGGACTTGGTATAGCTTGTTCAAGAATGGTCGTACAAGAGTAAAACCCTTCTATAATCCGCCGACGCTGGTATTGCGTCAGGCAGCCAGTGCCCTCTATTTCAGCTACCTGGTAGGCTGGAAGAAGCTCGTTCCCTGGCTGATGAAAGGCCCCAAGACCCTGCCTACCGCGGCGGGCGCCATCGGTATGGGGTGTATCGGCTTTCCCATTCACCCGGTATGGGAAGTGACCAATGCCTGCAACCTCCGCTGCAAGCAGTGTCATGCCTGTTCGGGGGAGGCAAAGCCGGGAGAGTTATCCACGGCCGAGGGGAAACAGTTGCTGGACAGCATCGCCAATATCCCCGAGTTCCGTATGCTGGCACTCGCCGGCGGTGAGCCGCTGGTCAGACCGGACATCATGGAACTGGTGGCTTACGCGCGCTGGCTGGGGATTGAAATATCAATCGCCACCAACGGAACGCTACTCACCCCGGAAATGGCGCGTGAATTCAAGAAACTGGGGGTAGCCAACATTGCCATCGGGCTGAACGCCAATGACCGGGAGGTGCATGAGGAGATTACCAATGTTCCCGGGTCTTTTGATAACACGATGCGCGGCATCCATGCCACCGTGGAAGCCGGCATGAACCTGCAAATCAACACCTCAGCCATGAAAGAGAACCGACTGGCCATTCCGGGACTCCTTGACCTGGCTTCCGAGTCTGACGCACAGATCGTCCTGCTGTACCAGCTAGTGCCGGAGGGGAGAGGGGAACAGGAAATGGAGCTGTCCATCAAGGAGTACCGGGAACTGACCGAACTGGTAGCGGAGAAACAAAAGACAAACCGGGCGATAATCGAGCCGACCTGCTCACCTCAGTACTGGGCGTATCTACTCAAGCAAAAAAGCAACGGGCGTAAACCACCCAGGCTGGAGATGAAACTGGCGGAGACCCTGTTTAAGGGATGTGTCGCCGGGAGCGGGCTGTGCTACGTGAAACCCGACGGAGAGGTCTGGCCCTGCCCCTTTGTCCCCCTCAGCGCCGGAAACATACGCCAGCAACCCCTCGAAAAAATATGGTATGAATCAGAGCTGCTTAACAGTCTGCGGGACCGGAATAGGCTGACCGGAGAAAAATGCGGCTCCTGCCGTTATAAATACATATGCGGCGGCTGCCGCGGTCGAGCCTATGCCCACTCCGGCGATTACCTGGGCGATGACCCGCTTTGCTTCCTCTATCCCAGCACCACCCCGGTGCCGTAAGCCAGCACCTCGGCTGCATTCTGCATGACCATCGACGTGCCGAAGCGCACGTTCACCACTGCGTTGGCTCCCTGCTTCTCCGCATCCTCAATCATCCGCTGCAGGGCTTCCTCACGCGCCTCCGCCATCATCTTGGTATATTCGCCTATCTCACCACCCACCATGCCCCGGAACCCGGCCATGATGTCTTTGCCCAGATGCCGGGCACGGATGGTGCTGCCCTTGACCAGCCCTATCGTTTTGGTAATCTTCTTACCTTCTACCTCACCGGTAGTAGTAATAATCATTTATCAACCTCCTTGAAGTTCTCCGTCTTTGCCCGGG
>Ga0180431_10004574_pt1 | contig 17197 bp, 15 predicted proteins | sample SS_ome_11_FD_132459 | JGI IMG/M metagenome (GOLD analysis project Ga0180431, IMG submission 132459) | Hypersaline lake sediment archaeal communities from the Salton Sea, California, USA - SS_1_MS_1 metaG | ecosystem: Environmental > Aquatic > Non-marine Saline and Alkaline > Hypersaline >... | reverse complement strand
GGGGACCGGCGCAGCCCTGCGCTGCACACAGGACACCGGCGCCCCGGCGGGCCGCCTTCAACGACGGAACCGAAACGGCATGTCCCTTGCCCTGATCGCAGCGCTGCCCTTTCTGGGCGCGCTCCTGCCCGGCCTGATGATCCGTGCCGGGCGCAACGCCTGCGCCACCGTCACCGGCAGCGTGACCGCTCTGGCGCTTCTGGGCATCCTGCTGCACGCGCCGGCCGTGATGCGCGGCGAGGTGGTGACCGCGCGGTTCGAGTGGATCCCGGCGCTGGGGCTGAACGCCACCTTCATGCTGGACGGGCTCGGGCTGCTGTTCTCGCTGCTCATTCTCGGGATCGGGCTGCTGATCATCACCTACGCGCGGTTCTACCTCGCGAAATCCGACCCGATGGGGCAGTTCTATACCTATCTGCTGCTGTTCCAGGGCGCGATGGTGGGTATCGTGCTGTCGGACAACGTGCTGCTTTTGCTGATCTTCTGGGAACTGACGTCGCTGTCGTCCTTCCTGCTGATCGGCTACTGGCGGCACCTGCCCGAAGGCCGGCAGGGTGCGCGGATGGCGCTGGCGGTGACCGGCATGGGCGGGCTGGCGATGATCGGCGGCATGCTGATCCTGGGCAATATCGCGGGCAGCTACGACCTGAGCGTGATCCTGACCCAGGGCGAGGCGATCCGCGCCCATCCGCTTTACCTGCCGGCGCTGATCCTGATCCTTCTGGGTGCCTTCACCAAGTCGGCGCAGTTCCCGTTCCACTTCTGGCTGCCGCATGCGATGGCCGCGCCGACGCCGGTTTCGGCCTATCTGCATTCGGCGACGATGGTGAAGGCCGGCCTGTTCCTGATGGCGCGGCTCTGGCCGGTGCTGTCGGGGACCGAGGCGTGGTTCTGGCTTGTCGGCGGGGCGGGGCTGATCACGATGGTGCTGGGCGCGGTGATCGCGCTGTTCAAGGACGATCTGAAGGCGCTTTTGGCGTTCTCCACCGTCAGCCACCTGGGCCTGATCACCATGCTGCTGGGGCTGGGCACGGAATTCGGCGCGGTCGCGGCGGTGTTTCACATCATCAATCACGCGACCTTCAAGGCCGCGCTGTTCATGACCGCCGGCATCGTCGATCACGAGGCACATACCCGCGACATCCGCCGGCTCGGGGGCTTGCGGGCGCTGATGCCGGTGACCTTCGTGATCGCCGCCGTCGCCTCGCTGTCGATGGCGGGCATCCCGGCCTTCAACGGCTTCCTGTCGAAGGAAATGATGCTGGAGGCGGCGTGGGATACCGGCACGCTCTTCGCGGTGCTGGCGACGATCGGGGCGCTGTTCTCGGTCGGCTACTCGCTGCGCTACCTCGTGCACACCTTCCTTGGCCCGGTGCGCGACGACTATCCGCACACCCCGCATGATCCCGGCCCCGGCCTGTGGCTGCCGCCGGCGTTCCTGGCGGTGCTGGTGGTGGTGATCGGCCTGTTCCCGCAGGCGGTCGCGGGCGATTTCGTCAAGACCGTCGCGGCGGCGGTGACGGCCGCGGACCCGGTCGTCTACATCAAGCATTGGCACGGCTTCGTCCCGGCGCTGTGGATGTCGGTCGCCGCCGTCCTGGGCGGCGCGATCCTGCTGGCCGTGCACGGCGGGCTGGCCCGCGCCTGGGACGCCGCGCCGCGGCCCGAGGCGAAGGCGATCTTCGACGCGCTGGTGGCGGCCTGCGTGCGTGGATCGCGCGCGCTGTCCGACGGGCTGCATGACGGCGCCGTGTCGCGCTATCTCGCGATCATCACGGCGGCGGTGCTGGCCTTCGGGGTCTGGGCCTGGACGGGCGGCGAGCATACCCCCGGCCTGCGGATCGCGACGCCGCTGACCCCGGTGCCGGTGATCTTCGCCACGCTGCTGGCGGTGGCCTGTCTGGCGCTGCTGGTGCTGCACCGGCGCCGGTTCGTCGCGCTGGTGGTGATCTCGATCGTCGGGCTGGTGGTGTCGATGGCCTTCGTGCAGTTCTCGGCCCCCGATCTCGCGCTGACCCAGCTCACCGTCGAGGTGGTGACGATCATCCTGCTGCTGCTGGCGCTGAACTACCTGCCGAAATCGACCCCGGCGGAAACCCCCGCCGGGCGGCGGCTTCTGGACGGGGCGATCGCGCTGGGCGCAGGCATCGGCGTGGCGGCGCTGACCTGGGCCTTCCTGTCGCGCGACCGGGCGCTGCCGACGATCTCGGACTATCATCTCGCCAATTCCTACGAGGGCGGCGGCGGCACCAATGTCGTCAACGTGATCCTCGTCGATTTCCGCGGCTTCGACACGATGGGCGAGATCATCGTGCTGGGCATCGCCGCGCTGGTGATCTTCGCGCTGGTCGACGGGCTGCTGCGCGGCCCCGTGTCGCGCTGGCTGGCGAACCGGGTGCCCGACATGCCGCAGGCCGGCGACCGGCACCCGCTGATGATGGTGGTGGCGACGCGGGTCGCGCTGCCGATCGCGCTGGCGGTGGCGGTGTTCATCTTCCTGCGCGGCCACAACGAACCGGGCGGCGGGTTCATCGCGGGCCTCGTCGCGGCCATCGCGCTGTTGATGCAATACATGGCCTCGGGTTTCGCGTGGAGCGAGTCGCGCCAGCATTTCGACTATCACGGCGTAATCGCGCTGGGGATCGCCATCGCGGTGCTGACCGGCGTCGCCTCGCTGTTGCTGGGCTGGAACTTCCTGACCTCGACGAACGAATATGTCACGGTCTGGCCCCTGTCGAAGGTGCACCTGGCCAGCGCCATCGCCTTCGACCTCGGCGTGTTCCTGACCGTCGTCGGCTCGGTCATGCTGGCGCTGGCCAGCCTCAGCCGGATCGGCCGGCGCGTCGGCGAGGGCGTGAACCTGACCCCGATGGATATCGATCCCGAGGCGCCCGGGCGCGCGGGAAAGGAGCCTCACTGACATGGAATTGCTGGTTTCTCTGGGTATCGGCCTGATTGCGGGCGTCGGCGTCTACCTGATGTTGCGGCGCCGCACCTTCCCGGTGGTGCTGGGCCTTGCGATGCTGTCCTACGCGGTCAACACCTTCCTGTTCGCCTCCGGCCGGCTGGTCAGCGGCGCGCCGCCGGTGCTGACCAAGGACGCCACGACCTATGCCGACCCGCTGCCGCAGGCGCTGGTGCTGACGGCGATCGTGATCAGCTTCGGCATGACCGCGGTGGTGGTGCTGCTGTCGCTCGGCGCGTTCCTGAGCGCCGAGACCGACGCGATCGACATCGAGAAGCTGGATGCCGAGGGCGGCGCGCCGGCCGCCGACCGGGCGGGTTGAGGGCATGGTGATGTCGCACTGGATCGTCGCGCCGATCATCCTGCCCGCGCTGGTGGGGGCCTTCACGCTGCTGGGGTTGCGCCACGACCTGCTGTTGCAGCGGGTGGCGGGCCTTGCCGGCACCGCCGGGCTGGTGTTCCTCGCGCTGGTGCTGTGGGCCGGCACCGCGGGCGGCGCGATCGAAAGCTACGAACTGGGCAGCTGGCCCGCGCCCTTCGGCATCGTGCTTGTGGCCGACCGGCTGGCGGCGCTGATGGTGCTTCTGACCGCGGTGCTGGGGCTGATGGTGCTGGCCTATGTCACCGCCTCGGGCTGGGACGGGCGCGGCCGGCATTTCCACGCGCTCTACCAGTTCCAGCTGATGGGCCTGATGGGCGCGATGCTGACCGGCGACGTCTTCAACCTCTTCGTGTTCTTCGAGATCCTGCTGATCGCCAGCTACGGCCTGATGATCCACGCGGGCGGCCGGATGCGGCTGCGGGCCGGGGTGCAATACGTCGTCGTCAACCTCGCGGGTTCGACGCTGTTCCTGTTCGCGCTGGGGGCGATCTACGGCATCTTCGGCACCCTCAACATGGCCGACATGGCCGCGCGGGTGGGCGAGTTGCCAGAGGGCGACATGGCGCTTCTGCGGGTCTCGGCGGCGCTTCTGGTGCTGGTCTTCTTGCTCAAGGGCGGGCTGGTGCCGCTGCATTTCTGGCTGCCCAACACCTATGCGCTGGCGCCCGCGCCGGTGGCGGCGCTGTTCGCGATCATGACCAAGGTCGGCGCCTATTCGGTGATCCGGGTCTACACGCTGGTGTTTCCGCCCGGCACGGCGGGCACCGGCACGATGGTCGCCGACATCCTGATGCCCTTCGCGCTGGTCACCCTTGCGCTGGGGGCGCTGGGGGTGCTGGCCGGCGGTACGCTGGGCCGGGTCACGGCGTTCTCGGCGCTGGCCTCGATGGGCACGCTGTTCGCCGCCGTCGCCGGATTCGGACCCGAGGGACTCGCCGCAGCGCTTTACTACCTGATCCACTCGACCCTGGCCGGCGCGGCCCTGTTCCTGGTGGTCGACCAGGTTCGCGCCCGGCGCGGCAGTTCGGCGCTGGTGGCGCGCCCGCCGATGGCCGGCACCGGGCTGGTCGCCGCGGCCTATTTCGCCGCGGCGATCGCCGTGGCGGGGATGCCGCCGCTGTCGGGCTTCCTGGGCAAGCTGATGGTGCTCGATGCGCTGCGCGGGCACGAGAGCTGGGTCTGGGTCTGGGCGGTGGTGCTTGTCGGATCGCTGGTCATCGTCGTCGGTTTCGCGCGGGCCGGATCGATCCTGTTCTGGAAGGCGCATGACGGATCCACCGCCCCAGCCGCCCAGCCGGCCGAGCCCGCCGACCGGCCCGATCCGGCCGCGACATCGGGCTGGGCGATGGCGGCGCTGGCGCTGCCGCTTGTCGCGGTCGCCGCGCTGACGGTGCTGGCCGGCCCGGTGCACGGCCAGATGCAGGCGATCGCCGCGCAGCTGGGCGACCGCGCGGCCTATGTCCGCGCCGTGCTGGGCCCCGAGGCCGGCGTGGCCGTCGAAACCGCCACCCCCGACGAGGACCAGTGAGATGCTGAGCCGGCTCTTTCCCCATCCGCTGCTGACGCTGGTGCTGGCGGTGGTCTGGCTGTTGCTGGTCAACACGGTGACGCTGAACGCCATCGTCTTCGGGCTGATCCTGGGGTTGCTGTTGCCGCAGGCGATCCGGGCCTACTGGCCCGACATGCCGACGCTGCGCAACCCGGTCGCCATCGCGGGCTACATCCTGATCGTGCTGCTGGACATCGTGAAGGCCAATATCCAGGTCGCGCTGATCGTGCTGTTCAAGCCCGCCGCGCGGCTCCGGCCGGCCTGGATCCGGGTGCCGCTGGACCTGACGAAACCCGAGGCGATCACGGTGCTGGCCGGCACGATCACCGTGACGCCCGGCACCGTGTCCTGCGACCTTGCCGATGACGGCCACGCGCTTTTGGTGCATTGCCTGCATGCGCCCGAACCCGGCGCCGTCGTCGACGAGATCAAGCACCGCTACGAACGCCGGCTGAAGGAGATTTTCGAATGATCACGCCCATGATCTCCGCCGCGCTGACCTTCGCCTTCGCCTGTTTCGCGCTGGGACTGGTGCTGAACCTGTGGCGGGTGCTGACCGGCCCGGCGGCGAGCGACCGGATCCTCGCGCTCGACACGATGGTGATCAACGCCATCGCGCTTCTGATCCTGCTGGGGATCTGGCAGGGATCGGCGATCTATTTCGAGGTCTCGATGCTGTTCGCGCTCGTGGGCTTCGTCTCTACCGTCGCCTATTGCCGCTTCCTGCTGCGCGGCGACGTGATCGAATAGGGGAAAACCATGGCATTGTGGATGGAAATCCTGATCTCCGCGCTGCTGGTCCTGGCCGGGATCTTCGCCATCGTCGGATCGTTCGGCCTGATCCGGCTGCCCGATCCGATGACCCGGCTGCACGCCCCGACCAAGGCGACGACGCTGGGAATCGGCGGCGTTCTGATCGCCTCGATGCTGTATTTCTGGGGCGCCGAGGGGCGGGTTTCGGCGCATGAGCTGCTGATCACGCTATTCCTGTTCCTGTCGGCGCCGATCACCGCGCTGTTCATCGCCAAGGTGCATCTGCACCAGGCCGAGAAGCCCGGGGCGCTGCCCGCACCGGGCGAGGCGGGCGACTGGGCCAGCTTCGCGCCCGACGGGCCGGCGCGCGGGGTTCGCCCGGCCGGCGAGGGCGACGAGGCCGACGCGCCGCCGCGGGGCTAGGCCGGGCCCGGGTGCGGCTTGCCCGGCGGCGCGCGGCATGCTGTGATCGCGCGGCGCGTGGACAAGGGCGGGACTTCGGTTCATGGAACTCGATCATCTGGCGGTGGTGACCTGCGGCACGCTCGACGCGGGCGTTGCCGCCGTCGAGGCGGCGCTGGGCGTGACGCTGGCACCCGGCGGGCGGCACGATCACATGGCCACCCACAACCGGCTGCTGTCGCTGGGGCCGGGGCTGTATCTGGAGGTGATCGCCCCCGATCCGGTCGCGCCGAAACCCGGCTGGCCGCGCTGGTTCGATCTCGATGCGCAGGCCGGCCCGCCGCGGCTGACGCACTGGATCTGCCGGGTCGGCGATCTGGCCGCCGCGCTCGCCGCCGCGCCGGCGGGGGCCGGACGGGCGACCGATCTGGAACGCGGGCCGTTTCGCTGGCGCATGGCGGTGCCGGAGACCGGCAGGCTGCCCTTTGACGACACGTTCCTGGCGCTGATCGAGTGGCAGGCCGGCGGTCACCCGGCCGACCGGTTGCCGGACGCGGGCTGCCGGCTGCGGCGGCTGGTGGTGACGCATCCGCGGGCGGCGGCAATTGCCGCGGCGCTGGGCCTTGACGATCCGCGCGTGGTGTTCGTGACAGGCCCGCGCAAGGCGCTGGCGGCCGAGATCGACACGCCGCACGGCCTGCGGTTGCTGGAATGATCCGGCCGGCACGGGCCGCCGATTGCGCGGCGATCGCGGCGGTCTGGAACCCGGTGATCCGCGACACGCCGATCACCTTCACCACCGCCGAGAAGACGGCCGAGGGGCTGGCCGCGACGCTGGCCGAGAAGGCCGCGGCCGGGCACGGGTTCTTCGTCGCCGAGGCGGCGGGCCGGATCGTCGGCTTCGCGACCTACGGGCAGTTCCGCGCCGGGCCGGGCTATGCCCGCACGATGGAACACACGGTGTTGCTGGCGCCCGAGGGCCGCGGCCTCGGCCTTGGCCGGGCGCTGATGGCGGCGGTGGAGGACCATGCCGCGGCCGGCGGCGCGCATTCGATCTTCGCCGGGGTCAGCGCCGCCAATCCGCAGGGCCGCGCCTTCCATGCCGCGCTGGGCTACCGCGAGGTCGCGGTGCTGCCCGAGGTCGGGTTCAAGTTCGGCCGCTGGCTCGATCTCGTGCTGATGCAGAAAATCCTCGCCCGGTCCGATCTGCCGCGCTGACATTTCCCGCCCCTGCGCCTATCCTGCGCCCATGTCGGTCTGGACGCGGATCACCGAGGCGCTGCGCGCGCTCGCGGCGGGCGAGGGGCTTTCGGGCCTTCTCGACCGGCTGCGCGCGCCGCCCGAGAGGTCGGTCGCCTTCACCATCGCGGTGATCGCGCTGGGCGCGAAGATCGCCAAGGCCGACGGCCGGGTGACGCGCGACGAGGTCACGGCGTTTCGCCAGATCTTCACCATCGCGCCCTCCGACACCACCCATGCCGCGCGGATCTTCGACCTGGCGCGGCAGGACGTGGCGGGGTTCGACGCCTATGCCCGCAAGGTCGCGCAGATGTTCGACCCCGGCGACCCGGTGCTTGTCGACCTGCTGGAGGGGCTGTTTCACATCGCGCTGGCCGATGGCGATTTCCACGATCGCGAGGCGGCGTTCCTCAAGGAGGTCGCGCGGATCTTCGGGCTGGGCGACCGCTGCTACGACACGCTGGTGGCGCGACTGGTGCCGGATGCGCCGCGCGACCCCTATGCCGTGCTCGGCGTCGATCGCGACGCCCCGCTGGCCGAGATCCGCGCGGCCTGGAAGGCTGCGGTGCGCGAGGCGCATCCCGACCTGCACCTTGCCCGCGGCCTGCCCGAAGAGGCGGTGCGGCTGGCCGAGCGGCGGATGACCGACATCAACCGCGCCTGGGAGGAAATCACCGCCCTGCGCGCCGCCTGAGGGGCCCGATGCGGATCGCGACCTACAATGTCGAGTGGTTCAACAACCTGTTCGACGATCACGGCCGGATGCTGGAGGATGACGAGCCGTCGGCGCGCTATGGTGTCAGCCGCCGCGACCAGCTTGCGGCGCTGGGCATCGTCTTCACCGCGCTCGACGCCGATGCGGTGATGGTGATCGAGGCGCCCGATTCCAACCGCCGCCGCGACACGGTGGGGATGCTGGAAACCTTCGCGGCGGCCTGCGGCCTGCGCGCCCGGCGCGCGCTGATCGGGTTTTCCAACCATACCCAGCAGGAAATCGCGCTGCTCCACGATCCCGACCGCGTCACCGTGGAGCATGATCCGAAAGGCCCGGCGCCGGGTCATGGCGACGCGGCGCATGCGCCGCGCTTCGACGGCCAGTTCCGGATCGACCTGAACGTCGACATCGCGCCCGAAACCGTCACCTTCTCCAAGCCGCCGCTGGAAGTCGCGGCGCGCAGCGCCGGCGGCCGTGCGTTCCGGATGATCGGGGTGCATGTGAAATCCAAGGCCCCGATCGGCGCCGAGTCGCCCGATCACGCCTCGCGGATCGCGATCGAGAATCGCCGCAAGCAACTGGCGCAATGCATCTGGCTGCGGCGCCGGGTGGAGGAACATCTCGCCTCCGGAGACAGCCTGATCGTGCTGGGGGATCTCAACGATGGCCCCGGCCTCGACGTCTACGAAGAGCTCTTCGGCCGGTCCGGCGTGGAGATCGTGATGGGCAGCGACGCGCCGCCGGACGCGCGGCTGTTCGATCCGCATGCCCGCAGCGCGGCGGCCGGCCGGGTGACGGCGGGCGCGCCGGCGACCGCGCGGTTCTGGAACAACCGGACCCGCAGCTATGTCTCGGCGCTGCTGGACTATGTGATGGTCTCGCCCGATCTGGCCGCTTCGGGCCCGCGCTGGCGGATCTGGCATCCGTTCGACGATCCGCTGTGCTATGCCACGCCGGAGTTGCGCGAGGCGTTGCTGGCGGCCTCCGATCATTTCCCGGTTTCGATCGACCTGCCGTTGTGAGAACGGCCCCGGACCCCTATGTTGGCCGCATGACCAGACGGCCGATCATCCTGTCCCTGTCCCTGTCCTTGGGCCTTGCCCTTGCCCCGCCCGCGCTGGCGCAGGAGGGGCAGGCCCCCGTCGACCCCGCGCCCGAAGCCGGGCAGGGGATGGAAGAGGGGCTGGGCCTTGTCGAGCGCGGCACCCGGATGATCCTGCGCGGCCTGATGGCCGAGGTCGAACCGCGGCTGAAGGAGATGGGCGAGGATCTCGAATCCGCGCTGGCCGAGATGGAACCCGCGATGCGCGAGTTGGCGCGCAAGATCGGCGACATCCGCAACTATCACGCGCCGGAAATGCTGCCCAACGGCGACATCATCCTGCGCCGCAAGGTGCCGCTCGATCCCGATGCGGCCGATCCCGACGAGACCGGCCCGATCGATCTCTAGGCCCGGTCGGGTCCGGTCATTCCGCTTCGGTCCGAACCTCCGTCTTGGCACCCAGCGACGAGGCCAGTGACTGGAACCGCGCGCGCGCGACCTCGCCGAACAGCGCCTCGGTCCGTGGCCGCAGCACCAGTTCCAGATGCTGGCGCTTGGGGAAATAGCGCAACTCCCCCGCCTCGGTCGGATCGTGGATCGAGAACATCGCGCCGAAGCGCATCGACTTGCCAAGCACCTCGGCGTCCTGAATCTCTTCGGGCGTGAGCAGCGAGAACAGCGGCTCCAGCCGCGAGCCGGAGCGGGAGTTCTTGTAGCGGTGCAGCAACGCGAGGCCGAGGAACACCCGTTCGGGATGCGACAGCCCGCCCAGATTGGCGCGGGTGACATTGTCGAAACAGGCCTCGGCCCGGTAATCGGGATGCGCCCGCCATGTCGTGTCGTGCAGCAGGCAGGCCGCCTTGATCAGCCGCAGCCGTTCGGGCCGGACGTTCTGGAACAGCGGCAACAGGAAGTCGAACAGCTTGCGGCCGAAGCCGGGGATCCGCGCCAGCGCCTGTTCGGTCGCATGCGCCGACTCGATCAGCGGGTCGCGGGCGCGCAACCGGTCGGGCATCTGCTCGTAGAGCAGGCCCTCGCGGATGCCGTAGGCGGAGATATGGATGTCCCGCGGGGCGACGCGCGTGACCAGTTCCTTCAGCACGAGGCTTGCCAGCGGCACCAGTTCCATCCGTTCGGCGCCGATTCCGGTGCGGGCGCGCAGTTGGCCGGTCTCTGACTGCGCGATCCAGCCGATGGTTTCGGACAGTTGTTCGGGCGTCATCCGGTATTCGTGCAGGACGGTGAGCGGATAGCCGCGCCGCTCCATGTCGAGCCGGGCGATCGCGCGCCAGCTGCCGCCGACGAGATAGATGCGGTCGTACCGGCGCTCGAACTGCTCCGCGATCCCGGCGATCGTGGCGGCGATGTGTTTCTTCAGTTCCTTGCGCCCGCCGGCGACCTGCTGAAGCCGGAACGGCCCCAGCGGCGAGGTCAGCCGCCGGCCGACCCGGCCGCCGCCGATCTCGGCCAGTTCCATCGACGAGCCGCCGATGTCGCACACCAGCCCGGCCGCGCCGGGCCAGCCCAGCAGCACGCCCTGCGCCGACAGCCGCGCCTCTTCCTCGCCGTCGATGACCCACAGTTTCAGACCGGTCTCGGCCTCGACCTCGGCGCGGAACTCGGCGCCGTCCGCGGCCTCGCGCACCGCGGCGGTGGCCACGCAGGTGGGCGTGGCCATGTCCATCCCGTCGGCCAGAAGCGCGAAGCGCTTGAGCGCGGCCAGCGCGCGTTCGCGCCCCGTGGGGTTCAGCCGGCCGGTCGCCGACAGGCCCTGACCGAGCCCGCACATGATCTTTTCGTTGTAGAAATAGGCCGGGCTGCGCGCCGCGCCGTCGAACACCACCAGCCGCACCGAGTTGGAGCCGACATCGACAACGCCCACCCGGCTCAGCGCGCGGGCCGACGGATCGTCGAACAGCGGCCGCCCGAACGGGCTGCCGTCCTCGCCGGCTGTCTCGCCCCTGCCGTCCATCCGCTTCGTCCCCGACTCTCCGGGCGAAACCTGATCTCTCGGGCAGGACAGGTCAATCCGTCGAATGCGCGAGTTTCGGCGCATCCTGCGCGCCGGCCGATCCGCGGCCCGACAGCGAGGGGTTTTCCATGAAGAACCGGTGGCAGGAAAACAGGCTGTCGCGGCTTTCGGGCAACGGCCGCAGGAAGCGCCCGTCGGGTTGCAGGATCCAGCTTTGCGCCTCGTCGGCGAGGTTGGCGGCCATGATCTGGCTGACGATCTGCGCCTTGACCGTTTCGTTGTGGGTTTCCACCAGCGTCTCGACGCGGCGGTTGAGGTTGCGGCCCATCCAGTCGGCCGAGGAGATGAACACCCGCGCCCGGTTCGACGGCAGCCCCTGGCCGTTGCCGAAACACACGATCCGGCTGTGTTCGAGGAACCGCCCGACGATCGATTTCACCCGGATGTTCTCCGACAGTCCCGCGATCCCCGGCCTGACCCCGCAGATGCCGCGGATCACCAGGTTGATCCGCACCCCCGCCTGGCTCGCGGCGTAGAGCGCGTCGATCACCTCGGGCTCGATCAGGCTGTTCATCTTGGCCCAGATATGGGCGGGCCGGCCGGCGCGGGCATGGTCGGCCTCGGCCGCGATCATCTCCACCAGCCGGGCCTTGAGCGAGATCGGCGAGATCGCGAGGTTTTCCAGCCCCTCGGGTTGCACGTAGCCCGACAGGTAGTTGAACACCTTGGTCGCGTCCCGCCCCAGCGCCGGGTCGCAGGTGAAGAACGACAGGTCGGTGTAGATCCGGGCCGTGATCGGGTGGTAGTTGCCGGTGCCGTAGTGGGTATAGGTCACCAGCTCGCCGCCCTCGCGCCGCACCACCGTGCTGATCTTGGCGTGGGTCTTGTAGTTGATGAACCCGTAGACGACCTGTGCGCCCGCGCGTTCCAGCCGCCGCGACTGGCGGATGTTGGCGGCCTCGTCGAACCGGGCCTTGAGTTCGACCAGCGCGGTGACCGACTTGCCCGCCTCCGCCGCCTCGCACAGCGCCGCGACGATCGGGCTGTCGGTCGAGGTGCGGTAGAGCGTCTGCTTGATCGCCAGCACGTTCGGATCGACCGCGGCCTGTTGCAGGAACCGCACCACCATGTCGAAGGTCTCGTAGGGGTGATGCAGCAGCATGTCCTTTTGCCGGATCGCCGCGAACATGTCGCCGTCATGGTCCTGCACCCGTTCTGGCACCCGCGGCGTGAACGAGGGCCACAGAAGATCGGGCCGCGACGGCAGGACCAGTTCCTTGAGATCGGCGATGCCGAGCAGGCCGCGCACCTCCACGACCTCGTCGGCGGTGACGTCAAGCTCCTCCATCACCAGCGCCCTGAGGTCGGCCGGCGCGCCGGCGGTGATCTTCATCCGGATCACCTGGCCGCGGCGGCGGCGCTTCAGCGCGGTCTCGAACTCCCGCACCAGGTCCTCGGCCTCGTCCTCGACCTCGAGATCGCTGTCGCGCAGCACCCGGAAGGCGCAATGCCCGGTGTCGCGGTAGCCCGGAAACAGCGAGCCGAGATGCAAAAGCAGCAGTTCCTCGAGCGGCAGGAACCGCGCCTCGCCGGGTTGCGAGGGCAGCGCCACGAACCGGTCGATCTGCTGCGGGATCGGCAACAGAGCCTGCATCCGCCGCCCGTCGGCCGCGCGTTCCAGTTGCAGGGCAAGGCAGAAGCCGGTGTTCGGGATGAACGGGAACGGATGCGCCGGATCGATCGCCAATGGCGACAGCACCGGGAACACCTTGGACAGGAAATGCCCCTCCAGGAAGGTCTGGTCGCGCTTGTTCAGCTTGCCGCGGGTCAGGAGTGTGATCCCCTCGCCCTCCATCTCGCGCTTGAGCTTGTTCCAGGATTGCTGCTGGGTGTTCAGCAGCCGCCGCGCATCCTCGTTGATCAGCACCAGCTGTTCGGCCGGCGACAGCCCGTCGTCCGACGGACGCGCATTGCCCTCGCGCGCCAGTTCGCGCAGGCCGGCGACGCGGACGGTGTAGAATTCGTCGAGATTGGTGGCCGAGATCGACAGGAACCGCAGCCGCTCCAGCAGCGGCACGCGGGGGTTGCCGGCCTCTTCCAGCACCCGCCAGTTGAAGGCCAGCCACGACAGTTCGCGGTTGAAGAAGCGCTTTGGCCCCGCGATCTCTTCGTCCGGCATCGGCACCGGCTGCGGGAACGGGGAATTGAGGAAGTCTGCCTGTGTCATCGCGATGTTCTTGCCGTCCAACGATCTGCCCGGAGAGCACGCATCATGACCGATCCGGGCCGGGACTGTCCAGAACCGCCTGCGCCAGCGCCCGGCCCACGGGCCGACCCTCGGCCAGCGCATGGGCATCGAGCGCGGCGACCAGCGCGGCCGCCCCGGCGAAGCTGCGGTCCATCCGCGCCACCAGCCAGGGGATCAGCGCGGCGGGAACGGTGATCTGCCGGTCGGCGAACAGCTTGACCAGCACCGCCGACAGCAGCGTGTCGTCGGGCGGCGCGATCGTGGCGAGCCCGGCGGCGGCGATCCGGCTGGCGAGGTCGGGCAGCGCGAGGCCCCAGTGCCCGGGCGCGGCGCGCGCGGTAAGCAGGAGCCGGCCGCCCTCGGCCAGCAGAAGGTTGTGCAGGTGAAACAGCGCGGCCTCCGCCGCCCGGTCGCCCGCGATCCGGTCGGCATCTTCCACCGCCACGGCGCCGGTGGCGGCCAGCGCGGCGATATCGGCCTCGGCAAGCGCGGCGGCCGGGATCACCGCCGCGCCCGTGGCCTCGGCCCAGACATGCGCCAGATGGGTCTTGCCCGCGCCCTCCGGCCCGGCCAGCACCAGCTTGCCCTGCGGCCAGTCGCCCCCCTCCACCGTGGCCAGCGCCAGCGCGTTCGGCGCGGCGACCAGAAAATCGCCCCGCCCCAGCGCCGGCCGCACCGGGAGGTCGAACGCCAGTTGCCGGGGCATCAGCTTTCCTCGTCATCCCGGTCGGAGAGACCGCGAAACAGCCGGCTGCCAAGATACTGGTCCACCCCGAACCGCGCCAGCACGCCCAAGGCCGCCGCCACCGGCACCGCGACGAGCATGCCGACGAAGCCGAAGAGCGCCCCGAAGGCCGACAGCGCGAACAGCAGCCAGACGGGATGCAGGCCGACGGAGCCGCCGACCAGCTTCGGTGTCAGGAAATTGCCCTCGACGAACTGGCCGGCGACGAAGATGCCGGCGATCAGCCCGATCATCGCCCAGTCGCCCCAGAACTGGAACAGCGCCAGCCCGATCGCCAGCGTCCCGCCGACCAGCGAGCCGACATAGGGGATGAAGGTGATCAGCCCCGCCAGCGCGCCGACGACCAGCCCGAAGTTCAGCCCCGCCAGCATCAGCGCGACCGAGTAGAAGGTGCCGAGGATCAGGCAGACGGAAACCTGCCCGCGCACGAAACCGGCCAGCACCCGGTCGATCTCGCGCGCCAGCCGGCGGATCACCGGCGCGTGGTCGCGCGGCAGCCAGTGGTCGACCGAGGCCATCATCCTGTCCCAGTCCAAGAGCAGGTAGAAGGCCACCACCGGCACGATCACCACGAAGACCACCGCGCTGATCACCGACAGCGCGTATTCCACCAGCCCCTGCGCCAGCTGCCCGCCGCGCGAGCGGATCGCCTCGCCCAGCCCGGCGAGCGTGTCGCGCAGCACGCTTTCGTCATGCATCACGCCGGGGAATTTCTCGGCCAGGAAGGCCTGCAACTGGCCCAGGATCGCCGGCGCGGCGGCGACAAGCTGGGTGAGCTGGCGAAACAGCATCGGCAGGATGATCAGCGCCGCGATCACGAAGACCATCAGCGCCGCGACCGAGATCACGGTGGTGGCGGCGGTGCGGCCCAGCCCCGCGCGTTCCAGCCGGTCGGCCACCGGATCGAGGAAATAGGCGATCGCGCCGCCGACCACGAAGGGCAGGATCACATCGCCCAGAAACCACAGCGCGGCGAAGAACACCGCCGCGGCGATGCCCCAGTATGTCACCTGTTCGCGAACCGGCAGCGCCATGCGGAGGTTTCCTTGCTACGGGGCACAGATTGCCTTTCGCGGGCAGGGATGCAAGCCCGGCCGCTACCGGGCGGGCAGGAAGGCCGCGCCGGGGTGCAGGAACACGATCCGGCCGGCGGGCATGTTCCACAGGCTGGGATGCCGGTCCAGCAACGAGGCGCCGATCCGCAACAGGTCGCCGGTCGGGTCCGGGCGCATGTCCGCCGCGCCGCCGGCCTCGACCACCGCGACGGCGAAGGGCCCGAAGCGCCCTCCGCCAAACTCCAGGCCGGAAAGCACGCGGTCCCCCGGCGCGCCGGTCAGCCAGCCGCGCGAGGTCAGGTCGGCCAGCGTGTCGGGCGTGGCGTAAAGCGTGCCGGAATCGCCGGTGTCGATGTCGATCGCGACGGGCCTGTCGCCGATCCGCCCGGCCCAGCCCGGCAGGCCGCCTTCGGTCAGGCGAAACGCGACATCGGCCGCGATCTCCGCGGGCTCCGGCGCGGGAACCGGCAGCGCCCCGTCCGGGGCCGGGCGCAGAAGCGTCAGCCCCAGCCGTTCCTGATCCAGAGCGAAGGCGAGGCCCGTCAGAGCCGGCAGGCCGAGAAAGCCCAGGAAATCGGCCCCCAGCCCGTCGCGGGTAAAGCCGAAATCGCCCGACAGCGCCGGGTCGGGCATCGCGAAGGGCCGGCCCGCCAGCGTGACCGCCGGCGCGGGATGGGCGATCACCACGATCTCCTGCCCCGAGGCGGCAGGGCCGCGCGCCACCTCCGGCCCCGCCGGCAGGTCCAGCGCGTCGCGGTTCAGCATCAGCGGATAGGCGGCGCCGGTGTCGAGCATCACAACCCCGGCCCGCCCGGCCACCTCGGCCGCCAGCATCGGCCGCCCGTCGCGCAGCGTGATCGGCAGGGTCCGCGCGGTTTCGCCGGCGGCGAGGAGTTCGGCCATGGCCGGGAACGGCAGCAGCGCGAGAACGGCAGAGATCAGACAGGCCTTCCAATGCATCGCGTCGCGTCCCGTGAACCGTGGGCAGGCTAGCACGCGGGCGGTGCCATCGCCATCCCGCCCGGCCCCGCCTTGCCTGCCCATCCCCTTTGGCGTAAGCCTCCGCCAACGCCCAAAGCCAAGGCCCGACGCATGCGACTGACGCGCTACTTCCTGCCCGTTCTCAAGGAAAACCCCGCCGAGGCGCAGATCGTCTCGCACCGGCTGATGCTGCGCGCGGGGATGATCAAGCAGCAGGCCGCCGGCATCTATTCCTGGCTGCCGCTGGGCTACCGGGTGCTGCGCCGGATCGAGGAAATCGTGCATGAGGAACAGCAGCGCGCCGGGCACATCCCGTTGCTGATGCCCACCCTGCAACCGGCAGACCTGTGGCGCGAATCCGGCCGCTACGACGACTACGGGCAGGAGATGCTGCGGATCAGGGACCGGCACGAGCGCGACCTGCTTTACGGCCCCACCAACGAGGAGATGATCACCGACATCTTCCGCGGCCACGTCTCCAGCTACCGCGACCTGCCGCTGACGCTCTACCACATCCAGTGGAAGTTCCGCGACGAGATCCGCCCGCGGTTCGGCGTGATGCGCGGCCGCGAGTTCTACATGAAGGACGGCTACAATTTCGACATCGACAGGGACGCGGCGCTGCATGCCTACAACCGCCACATGGTCAGCTACCTGCTCACCTATGAACGCATGGGCCTGACCGCGATCCCGATGCGGGCGGATTCCGGCCCGATCGGCGGCGACGACACCCATGAATTCCTGGTGCTGGCCGCGACCGGCGAGTCCGAGGTCTTCTATGACGACGCGGTGACCGGGCTTCGGCTGGGCGACCGGCAGATCGACTATGACGACCGTGATGCGGTGGCGGCGGTGTGCCGCGAGTTCACCTCGCTTTACGCGCGCACCGACGAAACCCACGACGAGGCCGCCTTCGCCGCAGTTCCCGAAGACCGCCGCAAGGTCGGCCGCGGCATCGAGGTGGGGCAGATCTTCTACTTCGGCACCAAGTATTCCGAACCGATGGGCGCCACCGTCGTCACCCCCGAGGGGGCGCGCGTGCCGGTGCACATGGGCAGCCACGGCATCGGCGTGTCGCGCCTGGTGGGCGCGATCATCGAGGCCAACCACGACAAAAACGGCATCATCTGGCCCGAGGGGGTGACGCCC
>Ga0180431_10004573_pt1 | contig 17205 bp, 14 predicted proteins | sample SS_ome_11_FD_132459 | JGI IMG/M metagenome (GOLD analysis project Ga0180431, IMG submission 132459) | Hypersaline lake sediment archaeal communities from the Salton Sea, California, USA - SS_1_MS_1 metaG | ecosystem: Environmental > Aquatic > Non-marine Saline and Alkaline > Hypersaline >... | reverse complement strand
GTGGCGGAGTTGGCGGTGACCGTCGACCGGTTGGAAGTGCCGATGCACGATCCGCGTGCGTTCGCTGGCATGGCTGTGGCATACGCTCTTTCCCCGCGCGGTGCTTGCCACATGGAGGGCGACATGTACGGGGTGGATACCGGCCAGGGGCCGGCCGTCGAGTTGGGCATCGTGCCTGGTGATCGCTTTGACACGACGGAGGAGAAGGGGCGCGTCGCGGCGCGGCAGCAGGCGTGGCGTAATCTGTATAACGCATTGACCCTGTGCCAATTCCAGAATCCCGGCGTCGGGCGACTCCTGGCAGCGTTGAACGACGTGACGGGTTGGGACCTGGAGGCGGAGGACCTGATGACGCTGGGCAAGCGCATCGTCACACTCAAGCGCATGCTCAATCTGCGTCGTGGCGTCAACCGCGCCGACGACCGATTGCCTGACCTGCTCTTGCAGCCGCTGGACGATGGCGGGACAGAGGGAAAGGTCGTGGATGTGGACGCGCTTCTGGCTGGTGCGTACGCCGAGTATGGCTGGGATGCAGAGACGGGGAGCCCGACGCAGGAGACGCTGAACGGGCTAGGCCTGGGTTTTGCCATTGACCAGTTGCGGTGAATGTATGAGTGTATCGGAGCGGGAACAGGAACTGGAGATCCTGATCAAGGCCAAGTACCCGCTGATCTATATCCTCTCCTGGGAGGAAAGGCGGATCGAGGCTATGCTAGTCCGCATCGCCGCCCGGCTGAGGAAGCGGCTGTATGCCTGGACGGTGACTGATGGCGTGATGGCCATCGACACCGTTCGCCCGACCGAGGTGGATCCCGGCGCTCAGTCGGCGCTACACGTGCTCCATCACATTGCGGATTCCCGTGAAGCGGCTCTGTACCTCTTGAAGGATTTTCATCCCTTCCTGGGAAATGCCCACATGCCGTCAGATCCTGTGGTGATCCGGAAGGTCCGCGACCTGGTGCAGCCGCTGAAGGAAAGTCGCAAGACGGTATTGTTTCTGTCCCCGGTGTTGCGCCTGCCACCCGAGCTGGAGAAGGAAGTCACGCTCGTGGACTGCTCCCTTCCAGCATCGGAGGAGTTGGAGGAGGCCCTGGATCGGGTCATCCGTTCTGCCCAGAGCATGGGTGGGTTGCGTCTCAAGTTGAGCCCGGAAGAGCGGGAACAGGTTCTGCGGGTTGCCCGGGGCTTGACCGTGAGCGAAGCGGAGAACGTGTTCGCCAAATCGGTCGTCATGACCCGCCAGTTCGATCCGGAGATCGTCATCGCTGAAAAGAGACAACTGATCCGTAAATCCAATGTCCTCGAGTATTATGAGGCAGAGGAAGACATGAACTATGTCGGCGGGATGGCCGATTTGAAGGACTGGCTCAACAAACGCCGCCTGGCATTCACGGAGCAAGCTCGGGCGTTTGGACTACCAGAGCCACGGGGCCTGCTCCTGCTGGGCGTTCAAGGTGGGGGAAAGTCCCTTACTGCCAAGGCCATCGCCACGATGTGGAAACTCCCGCTGCTTCGTTTGGACATGGGGCGGGTCTTCAGTGAGCTCGTGGGCGCCTCGGAGGAGAACGTGCGTACGGCGCTGCGGTTGGCGGAGATCGTCTCCCCGGCGATTCTATGGATTGACGAGATCGAAAAGGGTCTCTCTGGCCTGGCCAGTTCTGGCCGTTCTGACGCGGGCACTGCCGCCAGGGTGTTTGGCAGTTTTCTGGTCTGGCTGCAGGAAAAGACAGCGCCCGTGTTCGTCGTCGCGACCAGCAACGACGTGACGATGCTGCCGCCAGAGTTGCTGCGCAAAGGGCGCTTTGACGAGATCTTCTTCATAGACTTGCCCAGCTTCGAGGAGCGTCAGGAAATTCTCGCCATTCACCTGCTCAAGCGGCGTCGCGATCCAGAGCAGTTCGATCTGCCTCGGTTGGCCCAGGAGGCCGAAGGGTTTAGTGGTGCGGAGATCGAGCAGGCGATCATCGCTGGCCTGTACGACGCCTTTGAAGCAGGGCGGGACCTGGAGGACGCGGACCTGCTGCGCAACGTCGCACAGTCCGTCCCACTCTCTCAGACGATGCGCGAACGGGTGACCGCGCTGCGGAACTGGGCGCGCACCCATGCCCGTCCGGCATCGTCCAGCACTCCCGCCCGGCGGATTGCGGGTCCCAGTGAGCTCAGCCGATACGTTCAGCCGGAGGAGGGATAGGGCGTGGAGAGAATTAGGGTGGCTCCGGCCTGGCTCTATCAGCGCTATCGCCCCTTTTGGGATCGGCTGTTCCCCGCATTTGGGATGGCGTTTCTATTTGTGCTCACAGATCAAGCGGTCGGAGCGTTTCCGAAGGAATGGCGACTGTTCATCGCGGGAAGTGTGCTGATGGCCGGGGTGGTCACGCCGGTGGCAGGGTATGTCTCGTTCATCTTGGCGTTGGCCTATCCGCTCTATTCCATCTCGATCTACGTTGCTGCCCTGGCGTTGACTGTCCTGACCCTGGCAGCCTTCTTCCTGACGCGCTATCTCTCAGCCGTGGTGTTGGTCCTGGGCATCTCTCTCCTGGCACCATACCGGATTGCGCCCGTGGTGCCGCTTGTGGCCGGCTTGTGGTGGGCCGAGTGGGGTGGGGTGCTGGTGGGGCTGGGAGGTGCCCTCTGGCTCAAGACGTTCGCTGGGATGTGTGGGGCAACGCCGGACCTGATCCAACTGGGCGGGCAGCCGCTGGTGTTTCATCAGTTGATCGACAGGTTTCAGCAGGCCAATTCTCTCCAGACCCTGCTCTGGTTGGCGCAACCTTGGGTGGGAGCGTCGCCGGACCGGGAGGTCCTGCTGCTCCACATCCTTGAGGTTCTCGGGTGGGGACTGGCGGGATATGGGGTAGGGCTTATGCGTCAGCGGATAGCGGGAATGCAACGCCCGGTCTTCGGCGTGCTGGCGAGTGTCAGCGCCGGTCTCCTGGGCCTGTGGCTCCTGATGCTTGTCGTCCCCTTGGCCCTTGGCCTGCGAGAGATGTCAAGTATAATAGTTCCGTTTGTAGTAGAATGTTGTTGGAGCGGTGTGATCGCGATGGGATTGTATGGCCTGTCCCGCTACCTGAGCCGTCCGGCCGTGGTGCCTGTGCGCACCCAGGATGTCCATAGGCTCGATCAAGCCGTCGAGCCTCACCATCCTCCCGTCCAGCCGGTGCCCGATTCTGCCGCGCAATCCTGGGGACGCCCCAAATCGCGTGAAGACGAGCAGACAGACATCATCATGATAGACCTGGACTGATAGGGGTATGAAGACGCAGCTCACCCAATCCAGCCGTCGCCAGTCTGTGCCAGTTCGGCGCATCAACGTCGTTCCCTTTTTGGCCATCTTGGTCGTTGGCGCTATTGGAGCCACGCTGATGCTGTTATTCCCTATGGACTGGGTACGGACTCCCAACGTGACGGTCAGTGCGGAACGCGGCGCTATCTCACCGAACGGAGATGGAAATCTGGACACGGTGCCGGTCATGTATTCCCTGTCTTCCGACACCAACGTCACGGTGGAGGTGCTGGATGGGGCCCGTAACGTGGTGCGGGAATTGATACTCGAAGAGCCCCAGGTCGCTGGACAGCACACGGTGGTCTGGGATGGGTTCGATCGGTTTGGACAGGTGTTGCCCGATGGACGGTACTTCGTGCGGGTCACGGCGCAGGCTACTGTCAGAAGCTCTGCCGCCACCGTCCAGGTGGATCTCGACACCCAACCACCGATCATCCGCCTGGCCAACATGCCCGAGGGGATGCAGGTTGGGGGGGATGATGGCGAGTTACTCATCGAAGGTGTGACGGACCCGGATGCGACGGTGTGGTTGAACGATTGGTTCCAACCCTTGGAGGTGAGCGAGAGTGGTGGTTTCAAGACCCGCTACACGTTGCAGGAGGGGGACAACCGGATTGAATTGGTGGCTGTGGATGAGGCCGGTAATCGCACCTCCGTTGTCAGAGAGATTGCCCGGCTAACCCAACCGCCGGACATCGTGGTGCTGAACCCACCAGATGGTCTCTGGATCAACGAGCAGATGTTGAGTGTGCAAGGCACGGTCCCAACTGGAGTCCAGGTGCAGGTCAATCAGACCGATGCCCATGTGGATGCAGATGGACATTTTAATGTGGATATTGTGTTGGAGGAGGGGGAGAACATCGTCCACATTGAGGCCGGCGACGCGGTGGGGAACGTCTCGATAGAGGAGCGGCGGGTCTATCTGCGTACCCGGTCTCCCGTCCTTTCCCTGACTACGGTGCGGGACGGGATGGCTGTGCGGGAACCCTCTCTCCTGGTCGTGGGGCAGACCGCGCCTCAGACGACCGTCTGGCTCAATGGGCGTGAACTTGCGGTCGACAGTCAGGGGGGGTTCCAGGGGTTGGTGGACCTGATCGAGGGGGAGAACGTCATCCGAGTTGAAGCGGTGGACCGGGCAGGCAATACGTCGGTGCTCGTTCGTGGGGTAACGTATGCGCCAGCGTCGGCCACGACGACGCTACCGCCTGAGGTCCGGACGGTGCTCGCGGTCACAGGCGTGGGTGTCGCGGGGGTTGTTGTGCTGTGGTTGGTCAGTGGCCTCTGGCAGCGCCCGCTCTCGCTGGTGCTTCGGGTCACGCGCCCAACGCTCTCCCCTGGCGCTGATGGCAGGCTGGACCCTGCCGTCGTGGTGTTTGAGATTTCCCGCCCGGCGACGGTGACCGCCGACATGTGGGATACGGCGGGGCGGCACGTGGCTACCGTGTTCCAGCGCCAGCGGCGGGATCAGGGTGAGCATCTACTCATCTGGGATGGGCGGGACGCGGAGGGGAAGGTTGCGCCCCCCGGTGGATACGATGTCGAGGTGAGTGCTAGCACGCAGTTTACGACTGTCAGCGGCAGCACCAGGGTGTGGATTGAGGAGCAGCCATTGCGTCCAGCTTGGGAGCAGACTCGTAGGAGCCAAAGGCAGGCACGTTACCAACGGTCGGAATGGTGATACTGTTGTAGGCATTCGTGCCTTCTGTTCTAAAGGGGCGAGGCTGTCCGTTTCGAGGCAGCCTCGTCTTGTGTTGGCGGACGCCGAAAGGCGCACCTCATGGGTTTTCTTAGACAAATATAAACCTTAAAGTTTTGTTTGGGTACTAGCCAAGATGGGAAAAATAGTGTATAATGTGGGAACTAATGGGGCAAAATGGGACAATGTGGGATGACAGCCCTGTGGAATATCGCGCTGTTGCTCCTACATGGGGGAACGCAACGGTATGTTCTTGGGAGAGTTCGTCCACACGATTGACGAGGGAGGGCGGTTAACCATTCCCGCCAGATTTCGGGCTGACCTGGCCGAGGGTCTGGTCGTCACTCGTGGGCTGGATCGTTGCCTGGCGATCTATCCTCTGGAGGAATGGGCGGAATTGGCGGGCAAAGTGAGTGCGCTACCGCTGACTGACCGGCGCGCGCGTGCCTTCCGCCGCCTGGTCTTTGCCAGTGCCTCTGATGCGTCCCTCGACAGGCAAGGTCGTTTGCTCATTCCCCCCCGCTTGAGGGAGTACGCTGACCTCGATAGCGAGGTCGTCGTTACTGGGTTGAACACCTATATCGAGGTATGGCACCCGGATGCCTGGAGCGAGGAGCGCGAGCGCGTCGAGAGAGATGACGCGGATGTCGAGGAATGGGCTGCCCTGGGCATTTGACCAGTGCACGGTCCTGGCCGAACCGCTGTACTGGTGAGTCCTTACAACAGCGAAAGAGAGGGGGTGGAGGCTATCCACATCCCTGTTCTTTTCCAAGCGGTGCTCGCTGGTCTGCAGGCCAGACCGGGAGGCCGATACATAGATGCGACCTTGGGAGGGGGGGGGCATGCGGCCGGGATACTGGCGGCGTCGTCCCCTGGTGGACGTCTTCTGGGCCTGGATCGTGATCCAGTGGCGCTGGAGGTGGCCCGTGTCCAGTTGGCCTCCTACGCTGGACGGGTTGTATTCGCACATAGCTCCTTTGGCCGCCTGGCAGAGATCGCGCATGTTCATCGCTTCGTCCCCGCAGACGGCGTCCTGTTTGACCTAGGACTCTCCTCACTACAGCTAGCCGATCCCTCCCGTGGTTTCGCCTTCATGAAAGATGGGCCCCTCGATATGCGTTTCGACCAGGCGCAGGGTGACCTTACTGCGGCTGAACTGGTCAACCACTGCTCGCTGGAAGAACTGAAGGCGCTGTTATACCGTTATGGCGAAGAGAAGCAGGCCCGCCGCATCGCGGAAGCGATCGTTGCTGCCCGGCCAATTCGCACGACGAAGGAATTGGCCGCCGTCGTCGATCAGGTGGTGGGGCGACGGGGGCGCATTCACCCGGCCACGCGCACGTTCCAGGCGCTGCGCATCGCCGTTAATGATGAACTGGCGACGCTAGAGGCCGTGTTGCCTCAGGTCGTGGATATATTGGCCCCCGGCGGTCGGCTGGCAGTGATCAGTTTTCACTCGCTGGAAGATCGGCTGGTAAAGCGTTTTCTACGCCGGGAGAGCCGTGACTGTATCTGCCCGCCGGAGATGCCGGTTTGCACCTGTGGTCATAAAGCCACGTTGCGGTTGGTGACACGCAAGCCCATTCAGCCAACGGCGGATGAGGTCGCTGCCAACCCGCGGGCTCGTTCAGCGCGACTGAGAGTGGCGGAGCGGATAGGGGTCACCGACTAATGCACGGTGACGGCCCCCCACCCCAGCTCTCCCCCGTCGGAACGGGAGAGGGAGCGGATAGGGGTGGTGGTTGAGGAGAAGGCCATGTCCGATTTTATGCAGTGGGTGACACACGGAATCAAGCGTGGCCGGTTCGAGATGAGTTCGCGCACGGCGCTCTACTTGCTTGTGCCTGTGGTAGTGCTGACGTTGGTGGCATCCCTATATTTGATGTTGATCAGCCGTACGGCAGCTCGAGGGCGTCACATCGAACAGTTGCGGGTTGAGTTGTTTCGGTTGCAGAGGGAAAACGAACAGTTGGAGGTGCAAATCGCTGAGGAAGGCACCGTCTCCCGTCTCTGGGAGCGGGCGCTTGGGTTGGGCCTCGGGCCGGCTGAACAAGTAGAGTTCCTGCTTCCGGTGTCCGAGGAACCATAGCCCTCACCCCGGCCCTCTCCCTGGGGGAGAGGGAGGAGGATGTTCTGATGGCCGAAGGGCCACGACGTCGTCTGCGATTGGTGAGCACGCTGTTGATTGGTGTTGTGCTCGTGATCGTGGCTCAATTAGTGCAGGTACAGGTTGTGGACCATGGCTTCTACGCGGCGTGGGCCGAGGATATGCGCGTGCGGTCCATTGTGATGGATGAGCCCGCACGGGGCGTGATCCGCGACCGGAACGGCCGTCTATTGGCCGGGAACGCGGTGATGTATGCCATCGAAGCGCACCCAGCCTACGTGGTGGATACGGAGACCGTAGCCGCTATGCTTGGTCCATTGCTGCACATGCCGGTCACAAACATTCAGCAGTTGTTGGATGGCGAGGAGTCGTGGGTCCAAATCGCCTCTCCAGTTTCGAAGGATGTGGGAGAGCAAATCGCGGATTTGGGGCTTTCGGGCGTTACCGTTCGGTCTCTGTGGACGCGCGAATACCCTGAGGGTGGGCTGGCATCGCACCTGCTGGGCTTCTGCAACGCTGAGGGTGTGGGCTTTTACGGTGTTGAGGGATTTTACAATACGCTGCTACGGCCGGAGCACGTGGACTGGAAAGGGCCAGTGGACACAGCCAGTGAACAGATCCCCTGGACGGTGGTTCCGCTCGTGTTGCCCCAACCTGGGGCTGAGTTGCTGCTGACGCTGGACCGGACTGTGCAGTCGTTGGTCGAGGAGGAACTGGCGCGCTCGCTGTACGAGTACCAGGCCGAGGGGGGTACGATCATCGTGATGGACCCGCGCACCTTCGAAATCCTGGGGATGGCCAGCTTGCCCAACTATGAGCCGGGGAGGTATCTTGACTTCTTCAGCCAGACCACGTCCCTGTTTCAGGATCCGGCGGTGTCCCAGCAGTATGAACCTGGCTCGGTTTTTAAGGTCCTGACGGTGGCTGCCGCGCTCGACGCGGGGGTAGTGGCGCCGGAGACGACCTACTATGACCAGGGCCAGATCGAGGTGGGGGGGCTGGTGGTGGCGAACGCCTCACGCCAGGCGTATGGCCAGCAGGGCGTGGCTGACGTCTTGATCAAGTCCCTTAACGTCGGAGCGGCGTGGTTGAGTACGCAGATGGGGCCGGATCTATTCTACCGGTATCTGCAGGCGTTCGGCATCGGGCGGCCGACGGGAATTGACCTGGCAGGGGAGGCGTCCGGTCAGTTGTGGTTGCCAGAGGACTATGAACAGTGGCACGATTCTAACTTGGGAACGAATGCTTTTGGGCAGGGGTTGGCGGTGACACCTCTGCAAATGATCGTCTCGGTGGCCACGGTGGCCAACGACGGTGCCCGGCTGCGGCCTCATGTTGTGTACCAGCGTATCACCCCCGAGGGTGTGGTTTCTACATCTCGCCCGGTGATCGAGGCGCAGGTGATCTCTCCGCAGACGGCGCACGCGTTGACGGAGATGATGGTGCGGGTCGTGGAGGAGGGAGTGCCTCAGGCCAGGGTGAATGGCTATCGAATTGCGGGCAAGACGGGCACGGCACAGATCCCCATCCCCGGGGGGTATGACAAGGAAGGGACGATTGCCTCCTTTGTGGGGTTTGGCCCCGTGCCCGATCCTCGGCTGGTTATCCTGGTCAAATTGGATCAACCCAAGACCTCCTCCTGGGGCTCTCAGACGGCCGCGCGGACGTTCCAGCGGTTGGCGACCCGGCTATTTGTAGTGTTGGGCATTCCACCTGAGGGGATTGCGATAGCGGAGTCGGTAAGATGAGAGTGGGCATGTTGACGTTGACCGATGTGCTTGAGGGGTTGACGGGGAACCGGCCGGAAGGCCTGGGGCAGCCGGTCTCGAAGACGGTCGTCGACTCACGGCAGGCTGAGCCTGGCGCGTTGTTCGTCGCGCTCAGAGGCGAGCACGCGGATGGTCACGATTATGTCGGCGATGCCTTCTCAAGAGGTGTGGTGGCGGCGATTGTGGAGCGGGACGTGGACACCGAAGCCCTGGTTTTGGACTTAACCAGCCCATCCGCTATCTCGTCCGCCATCAGCCGTGCGCAATTCTCGATCCCAGTGGTGCTTAAGACGGCTGACAGCCTTCAGGCACTCCAGCAGGTGGCGGCTTTCTGGCGGCGGCGGCACGAACTGCGTGTCATCGGTGTCACGGGCAGCGTAGGGAAGACGACGACGAAAGAGTTGACCGCGGCGGTGTTGGCGCGCCGTTACGTCACGCTCAAGAGCGAGGCCAGCTATAACAATGAGATTGGACTGCCGCTGACGCTGATACACCTGACGGATGAGCACGAGTGTGCTGTGTTGGAGATGGGGATGTACGACGTGGGCGAGATCGCTGGCCTGGCCCGCATCGCCCAACCTCAAGTTGGCGTCGTGACCATCATCGGCCCCGTGCACCTGGAGCGGGCTGGCACGATTGAGCGCATTGTGCAGGCCAAGAGCGAGTTAGTCAAGGCGCTACCACCGGCTCCTGAAGGGGTGGCGATCCTCAACTACGACGACGACCGCGTGCGGGGAATGGCACAGGTGACCCAGGCCCGCGTGTTCTACTACGGGCTTTCGCCCGAGGCAGACCTGTGGGCCGACCATATTGATGGGCTGGGATTGGAGGGGATTCGTTTCCAGCTCCACTATCGAGGTGAGGCGCTGTATGTGAAGATCCCCCTCCTGGGGCGGCACTCCGTCCATACCGCGCTGCGGGCGACGGCGGTGGGGTTGGTTGAAGGACTGACCTGGCAGGAGATTATCGAGGGGCTGCGCGGGCCGTCACCTCAACTGCGGCTGGTGGCAGTGCCAGGGCCGAAGGGCGCGATCATCCTGGATGACACCTACAATGCCAGCCCGGCCTCGACCATCGCCGCACTCAACCTGCTGGATGAACTGGATGGACGCAAGATCGCTGTTCTGGGTGACATGTTGGAGTTGGGCGATTACGAGCGGGAGGGACACGAGAAGGTAGGGATGCGGGCGCTGGAGGTAGCCGACGTGCTGATCACGGTTGGCCCGCGAGGACGGATCATTGGCGAGGCAGCAGTGCGCTGGGGCATGCCTGACGATAGGGTGCACTCCGTCGAGGAAAGCGTCGAAGCGGTTGCCTTGCTGGAGCACATGGTGACGAGCGACGACGTGATTCTGGTCAAGGGGTCGCGGGCGGTGCGGATGGAAGAGATCGTCAACGCGTTGGGGAGGAAGTGATGGACTTCGCGTTGATTCTGGCGAGTATATCATTCCTGCTGGCGGTGGGGTGGGGCCCGCTTCTCATTCGCATTCTGCGTCGCTACAACGTCGGCAAGCGCATCCGGATTGATGGTCCTCGGGATCACCAGACCAAGATGGGGACGCCCACGATGGGCGGACTGATGGTCGTCGTGCCGGTTGTGCTGATCACGTTGGCGCTAAATGTCTACAATCTCGTAGGACGCACGGTGATCGGGGGGTCCATCCTTGTGCCGTTGGGTACGATGTTGGCCTACGCGTTCATCGGCGCTGCAGATGACATCGCTGGCGTGCGCGGCATGCGACGAGGTGAGGGGTATCCGGCGTGGCGTAAGCTCACGTGGGAGATGCCCTTGACGCTGGGAGTTGCCCTGGTGATGTATATCTCGCACATGCAGTTTGCGGGGCGGGTGGGCGTGCCCGGCGTTCAGCGGGCCGTTGATCTGGGTTGGGCGTGGGTGCCCATTGCGGCATTCGTCATTTTGAGCTCGGCCAACGCGGTCAATCTGACCGACGGGCTGGATGGGCTGGCGGGGATCATTGTCGCCAGTGCGTTTACCGGCTATGGCGTGATTGCCTTGCTCCAGGAGCAGGTTTACCTGGTGCACTTCTGTTTCACTGTGGTGGGGGCTTGTTTTGCCTTCCTGTGGTATAACGCCCACCCGGCGCAGATGTTCATGGGCGATACGGGCAGCCTGGCGTTGGGAGCGACGCTGGGGACGGTGGCACTGATGACCGGGCAGTGGCTGCTGTTGCCCTTAGTCGCGCTCGTTCCGGTGGCCGAGACGGTCGCGGTTATGCTGCAGATACTCTACTTTAAGTATACCAAGCGCAGGTTTGGCCAGGGGCGGCGATTGTTGAAGATGGCTCCACTGCATCATCACTTCGAATTGCTGGGCTGGTCGGAGACGCAAGTCGTGCAGCGTTTCTGGCTGGTGGAATTACTGGCGGTGATGGCCGGCGTGGCCCTCGCCCTGTGGTAAAGCAGAAACCGGATAGAAACCAGGTTTTCCCGAAAATCTGGTTTCTTGAAGGAGAATACGGAGGTATATATGGATACAGGACTTTTGTGGTTTGATGACGATCCACGCAGGCAGTTAGAGGAGAAAGTACTGCGCGCGGCGACGCACTATGAGCGCAAGTATGGACAATCACCCAACCTGTGTTTCGTCCATCCTAGTGTCTTCAATGGGAATGGGAAGAAACCGGTCGAGAGGACTGGCGGGATCGAGATCCGCCCTGGTCGGTCTGTCTTGCGAGACCACTTTTGGATCGGTGTGGCTGAATAGAATTGTCAGCAGACAGAACTCACATGGAAGCCGGTTCGCCCTTCGAAATCAGCGGTGCGCGTGTCGTCGTGCTGGGTCTGGCGCGACAGGGGACGGCTTTGGCTCGCTTTCTGGCGCAGGCCGGTGCTGAGGTGACGGTCTCAGACTTACGGGACGAGGCGTCGCTGGCGGATCGGCTGGCGGAGTTGGCGGACCTGCCTGTGCGCTACGTGTTGGGCGAGCATCCTCGCAGCTTGCTGGCCCGGGCTGATTTGTTGTGCCTGAGCGGGGGGGTGCCGCCCGATATACCCATCGTTGCGGAGGCGCGGCGTCGCGCCATCCCGTTGAGCAACGATGCCCAATTGTTCCTTGAGCGCTGTCCGGCCTCAGTCATCGGCATCACTGGCTCGGCCGGCAAGACGACGACCACGACGCTGGTGGGCGAGATGTGTCGTGCGGCGGGGATGCGCACCTGGGTGGGCGGAAACATCGGCAATCCACCCATCGCCGATCTGGATCGGATGCAGCCTGGTGACTGGGTAGTGATGGAACTCTCCAGCTTCCAACTGGAGCTGATGACCGTGAGCCCGCACATCGCCGCCGTGCTCAACATCACGCCCAATCACCTGGACCGGCACAAGACGATGGAGGCGTACATTGCCGCCAAGCGCCGTATCCTGGCTCATCAGAAGCCCGATGACTTCGCACTCTTGGGCTACGACGACGCCAACGCCCGCTCGCTTGCGTTGGAGACGGCGGCGCACCTGCTCTGGTTCAGCGGTGGGGCGGAGGTGGAAGAGGGCGCGTTCAAGACGAATGGCGAGTTAACGCTGCGGCTTGGGGACGTCGATCGCGAGATCTGTCATGCTTCGGATGTGCGACTGCTGGGACGCCACAACCTGCTGAACGTGTTGGCAGCGTGCGTGATGGCAGGGGGCGCCGGTGTGCCGTTGGCGGCCATGCGGGAGGTCGTGACGACCTTCACCGGCGTCGAGTATCGGCTGGAGTTGGTGCGGGAGTTGAACGGTGTCCGCTGGTATGACGATTCGATCGCCACAGCGCCTGAGCGGTCGATCGCGGCCCTGCGCTCGTTCGAGAACCCCCTCGTACTCCTCGCCGGTGGGCGCGATAAAAAACTGCCCTGGGGTGAGTTTGCCAGTGAGACGTTGCGACGGGTGCGGCACCTGGTGACGTTCGGAGAGGCGGGACCGATGATCGCACGGGTGGTGGAGGAGGCGGGACGGGGAGCGGCGGAGGGGATGCAGCACCCAGCGTCATCTTCCTTCCGTCTTTCATCGGACGCCACCCACAAGCTGGAGGGGATCACGCAGACGGAGACGCTGGAGGAGGCCGTGGCGGAGGCCGCCCGTCTGTCTCAACCTGGTGACGTGGTATTGCTTTCCCCCGGAGGTACCAGTTTCGACGCCTTTCGCGATTTTGCCGAGCGAGGAGACAGGTTCAAGGAGTTAGTGCGGGAGCTGTAGGGGACGCGGATCGGCAGGATCAGGACGGATCAAGAAGGATAGGGAGAAGCGGATGGCAGCCGGAGCAAGGGCGCACGGAGCGAGGGCGCAAACAGCGAAAGGGCGACGGAGGACACAGCCGGCCGAACGGTCACGGCGACGGGCGACCAGCCCGGATTATGTGCTGGTACTGGCCGTAGCCGGGCTAATCGTCATTGGGCTGATGATGGTCTACAGTGCGACCTTTGACTGGTCCTATCAGCAGTACCAGAGTTCCTTTCACATCGCATCACGGCAGTTCATGTGGGTTGGCCTGGGCGCAGTCGTGCTGGTGGTGGTTGCTGTTGTGCCCTGCGACCTGTGGCGACGGCTGGCGGTGCCGGTGATGGCGGGGGCACTGGTGGTGCTCCTGCTGGTGCTCTTCATAGGAGACGACCGTTTCGGTGCCCGACGCTCCTTCTTCAACGGTTCGATTCAGCCTGGTGAACTGGCGAAGCTGGCCACGATCATCTATGTCGCGGCCTGGTTGGCCTCGAAAGGGGAGCAGATCCGGGACGTCACATACGGCTTGATCCCGTTCGCTGTGCTGATCGGGGTCGTGGCTGGCTTGGTCATGATGCAGCCGGACGTGAGCACGGCCATGTTGATCGTGCTGACCTCGTTGGCGATGTTCTTCTTCGCCGGGGCTGACATCTTCCAACTGGCCGTTGGTGGGTCCGTAGGTGCCATCACGTTTCTCGTGTTGATCAATCAATTGCCTCACGCCAGGCAGCGCATTGATGAATATCTGCTGGTCTGGCGTGATCCAACGCCCGTTGGGTATCACATTCAACAGGCCCTCATTGCCTTGGGCAGCGGCGGCCTGTTTGGCTTGGGATTGGGCCATGGACAGCAGAAACTGGGCTACTTGCCAGCTCCGCACACCGACAGTATATTTGCCGTGCTGGGTGAGGAATTGGGCTTTGTGGGTTGCCTGGTGGTGCTGGGGCTGTTTTTCGTCCTGGCCTACCGCGGTTTTAAGATCGCGCTGGAGGCCCCGGACGCGTTCACTGCCCTGCTGGCGTGTGGCGTTACATGCTGGCTGACTTTCCAGGCGTTGATCAATGTTGCCGTAGTGACAGGGTTGATCCCTTTCACCGGGGTCGCCCTGCCGTTTATCAGCTCCGGGGGTTCGGCGATGGCCGTTTCGCTGGCCGGGGTTGGATTGTTACTCAGTATTTCGCGCGGCAGGCCAGTCGCGAAACGGGGAAAGCGGATAGGAAAAGGAACTAGTCGGCGTGCAAGTTTGGATCGCAGGTGGGGGAACCGGGGGACACGTCTATCCCGGTCTGTCCGTCGTACAGGCATTGGTCGCTGAGAGGACCGAGGTTGAGGTCCTGTACGTCGGTGGAGAGGCGGGCGTGGAGAAGCGGTTGGTCACGCGCGCTGGCCTGCGCTTCGTGGGTGTGCCGGCTGGTGGGGTGCATGGGTTGGCTCCCTGGCGGGTGGTATGGAACCTGATCAAGCTGCTGCAGGGATGGATGGGGGCGTATCGGCTTGGACGTCGAGAGCGGCCGGCGGCGCTGTTTGCCACCGGGGGGTATGCCAGCGTGCCGGTAGCGTTGGCGGCGTGGCTGCTCCGGGTGCCTATCCTGGTTTACCTACCCGACATCGAGCCCGGCCTGGCGGTGCGCGCTATCGCCCGCTTGGCAGCGCGAGTGGCGGTGACGGTGGAGGATTCGCGTCCCTACTTCCCGAGCCGCAAGGTGGTGGTGACCGGCTATCCAGTGCGCGCTGAGTTCCAGGGGCTTGATCGGGCGGATGCGGTCACCTCGTTGGGCCTATCGCCCGGCTTGCCGGTGCTGTTAGTGTTGGGAGGTAGCCGGGGAGCGCACAGCATCAACCGGGCGTTGAGCGGCGTGCTGGAACAGGTATTGGAATTGGGGCAGGTGGTTCACGTGAGTGGGGAACTGGACTGGCCATGGGTCTCAGAGCGGCGCGATGCATTGCCTGTGGTGCTGAAGGCTCGCTACCACGCTTTCCCATACTTGCACGAGGAGATGGGGCCCGCGCTGGCAGCGGCCGACCTGGCAGTATGCCGGGCAGGGGCCTCGACGCTGGGGGAGTTGTCCTACTTCGGACTGCCCGCGATGCTGGTGCCGTACCCGCATACCTGGCGCTATCAGCGGGTGAACGCCGAATGGCTGGTCGGACGCGGAGCGGCGATAAAAGTGGACGATGAGCGACTCCCCGGCGAGTTGTTGCCCGCATTGCGCCGGCTTCTGGGCGACAGGGCTGCGCTGGAAGAGATGTCTGGGCGAATGCAGGCGCTGGCTCGCCCTGATGCGGCAGCGCGGCTGGCGGGCGAGTTATTGGTTTTGGCACGTCAGTGTCTTGATGGGAGGCGGTAAATGATCCCGATACACACGGTCTTCGGTGGCTTGCTGGTTCTGTTTGCCTTGATCGGCAGCCTGCGTGGCTGGGCGAAGGAGATGATCGTGGCCTTCAGCGTGATCCTGGCGCTGTTCGTGGAACACGTTCTGTTGACCTTCGTGCCGCCAATCAAGGTGCTGTACGATAATCTGCCTGGATCGAGCCGATTCTACACCCGTGCTGTGCTGTTCATCGTCATCACCGTATTTGGGTATGCCAGCCCGAGCGTCGTCGCGCAACTGGGAGCTAAAGTGGCCCGCGAGCGATTGCAGGATCTCTTGTTGGGGTTTTTCCTGGGCCTGATCAATGGCTTTCTCATCGTTGGCACGCTGCTTTCGTTTCTCAGCGCGGTCAACTTCGGCGTTCCCCCGGACCAACCCGCCGGGACCGGAGGGATTGGGGGGATTGTGCCACCCGCGTCTGATTCGCCCACGGTTGGCTTGGTAGGGTTCTTGCCACCTGAGCTGATCGCTAAATCGAACGCGGCGTTGTATATTGGTGTGGCGGCGGCTTTCGTGTTCGTGATTGTGGTGTTCATCTGACAGGGGTAACCGTGGAATTTCGCGACAGGCATGTGCACTTCGTCGGCATAGGCGGCGCCGGACTTTCGGCCATCGCTCGCGTGCTGATGGAGCGGGGAGCCAAGATATCCGGCTCCGATCTGGTGCGTTCGCCGGTCGCCGAGGCGCTGGCGCGGGATGGCGCGCGTGTCTTCACCGGACATCGGGCCGAAAATGTGACTGGCGCTGAGTTGGTCGTCGTGTCCTCGGCGGTGCCGGTCTCCAACGTCGAGGTGCAGGCGGCGCGGTCCGTCGGCGTTCCGGTGTTGAAGCGCCCAGAGTTTCTGGGACAGTTGATGGATGGGTACGTTGGAGTGGCGGTGGCCGGTACGCATGGCAAGACGACGACGACGGCGATGGTCTCCTCCATTCTTATGAGGGCTGGATGTGACCCGACCTTCATTGTCGGCGGGGTGATCGCAGGTCTCGAGACCAACGCTCGCGCGGGGGAGGGAGCACATTTCGTCATTGAGGCAGATGAGTACGACCGTACCTTTCTCAGTCTGAGGCCGAAGGTGGCTGTGTTGACGAATGTTGAGCACGATCATCCTGATTGTTATCCGACGTTTGCCGACTTCCGCGCTGCGTTTGAAGAGTTCGCGGCTGTGGTGCCGCGAGATGGGTTGTTGGTGGCCTGCTGGGATGATCCGGTGGCGCGGGGACTTGGCGAGCGACGGCAGGCGGCGGGGGGTACGGTCGCGTACTTCGGTCTGGCGCAAGGTGCGGAATGGCGGGCCGAAGATATACGGCCCAACTTCGCTGGGGGTGTGGATTTCCTAGCTACGCGCGATGGGCAAGTGATGGGATTAGTGCGACTGCGGTTGCCTGGTGTCCATAACGCTTCCAATGCTATGGCGGCCCTAGCGGTTGCGGATTTCCTGGGCGTCCCCTTTCGTGTGGCGAGAGACGCGTTGACTGAGTTTCGTGGGGTAGGACGGCGCTTTGAAATTAAGGGCGAGGCCAGCGGTGTGGTCGTGGTGGACGATTATGCGCACCACCCGACGGAGATTCGGGCCACGCTTCTAGCGGCGCGGCAGCGGTTTCCTCAGGGCACGCTGTGGGCGGTGTGGCAGCCCCATACCTACAGCCGGACGATAACCTTGCTGGATGATTTTGTGCAATGTTTTACCGAAGCGGATTGTGTTGTTGTCACAGAGGTGTATGCCTCACGCGAAAAAAACGAGATTTTTTCAGCCCGACTGGTCGCT